>Ga0079218_10000137_pt1 | contig 17020 bp, 12 predicted proteins | sample NCCompost_FD_77181 | JGI IMG/M metagenome (GOLD analysis project Ga0079218, IMG submission 77181) | Agricultural soil microbial communities from Utah to study Nitrogen management - NC Compost | ecosystem: Environmental > Terrestrial > Soil > Agricultural land | place: USA: Utah | collected... | reverse complement strand
TGTGCCCGTGCACGTCACGATCAAATCGGATGAGTCAAGTCAGGTCTTGTGGAGCGACACGGTGAGTCTGGCGCGACATGGAGACCACTACAGCTCCACGTTCCCCGTTCCCGTATCGCGACTCGGTGTGGGAGTGATGCTGCTCGGCGTCAATAGACCCGGAGCAGCCGACACGGTTCGCATCCCGCTGTTCATCGCCTTCGGGGAAGACCTTCCGGTTGCGACGTTTACCCAGATGCTCGATTACCTCCGGTACTACGTGTCGTCGCAGCGCCTGCAGGCGATGCGCGATGCACCGGCGGAATCACGCGCGAGTTTGTGGTCCGCGTTCCTTCGCGATACCGATCCCGTTGCGCAAACGCCCGCACATGAAGGACTGCGCGACTATTTCAGCCGGATCGCGCAGGCCAACGTCCGCTTCCGTGAAGAGGGTCAGGCGGGCTGGCTCACTGATCGCGGCCGCGTCATGGTAGCCCTGGGCCAGCCCGATCAGGTATACGAGCCCACAATGGGCAACGTCGGCCAGCGCGGCCGGACATTGATATGGGAATTCCGCGAACACCGGCTGCAAGTCGTCTTCATCGACCAGACGGGATTCGGCCGGTGGAGAATGACGCTCCCTTCAGAGTCAGAATTCGAGTCAGTTGTGAGGAGGATCATACCTCAGTAACCGGCCCAATCATCTGATTCGAGTTGTTTGTCGGTGAGAATGTCATAACTAACGATTGGGTATCGCGTTGCAGCGCAACACGTTCTCTTGACAGCCCGACGAGGTCGCTCTATATAAGGTGCCGCGAACCGCAGCGGTTTGCCCCGCAACACATTTGTGCGGGTCCAGTTTCATCGAGTAGGAGGCATCACGGTATGGCGCGCGGGAAAATCAAATGGTTCAATGACGCCAAGGGATACGGCTTCATTGAGCAGGACTCGGGCGAAGACGTATTCGTCCACTTCTCTGCAATCCAAATGGACGGATTCAAGACCCTCGCCGAGGGCCAAACGGTTGAGTTCGAGATCCAGTCGGGTAACAAGGGCCTTCACGCCGCCAACGTAACACGCGTCTGAAAACTCATCGGCTCGGCGCACAAGCGCCGCGCTGAAGCGGAGCGTTCGCCCGCCTGCATTCACTGCAGGCGGGCGCTTTCTTTCCCTTCCGTTGAAACACGACTCCCCGGAACGTGCCGCCGAAAGCTCAGGCTGACCCTACCCGCCCCGGACACCCGACGCTTTTTCTGGTCGACGGCTACGCCCTCATTTATCGGGCGTTTTTTGCCATGCTGTCGCGGCCACTGACAACCTCGCGCGGCGAGAACACCTCTGCGGCCTGGGGCGTCGTCAACTTCCTGCAGCGGCTCAAGACGGAGCACCAGCCGGACCACATCGGATGGGTGCTCGACGCGGGAAGCTCCTTCCGAAAGGAGATATACCCCGAATACAAGGCGACGCGGGAGAAGTTGAACGAGGAGCTGCAGGCGGACTTCGATCGCGGCCTCGATCGCATCGCCCAGCTTCTGGCTGCGTACCGCGTTCCCATCATCGCCGTCGACGGGTATGAGGCGGACGACGTCATCGGGACACTGGTCCGCCAGGGCGTGGAGCAGGGATATCAGGTCGTCGTGGTCTCGGGCGACAAGGATTTCCAGCAACTCGTTAGGTCGGGAGTCTGGCTGCTCAATCCCGGCCGCGGTGGTCCGGCACAGGTCGAAGAACACTGGGTCGGGACGCATAACGCGAACGAGCGACTCGGCGTCGTGCCGGAACGGGTCGTGGATTACCTCGCACTTGTCGGTGATTCTTCCGACAACGTCCCCGGCGTTCCCGGCATTGGGGACAAGACCGCCCGCGAGCTGGTCAACGAGTTCGGGGATCTCGATGCGATCCTGAATGCCGCGCCCGGGATCAAGGGAAAGCGCCCGCGCGAAGCGCTGCTGGCGAACCCGGAGCGGGCGAAGTTGTCAAAAACACTCGTCACCATCCGCGACGATGTACCGGTCTCGCTCGACGCGAATGCGTTGCGAACCAGGGAATCCGATATCGCCGCGTTGCGCCCGATGCTCGTCGAGCTCGAGTTCACGACGCTGCTGCGCGACCTCGAACGCACGACGCCCCGCGCGTCGATGGAGCGATCGAAGGTCACCACGCGCGTCGTCGAGAGCCTTGATGCGCTGAAGGTGATGGTCGACGAGGCGCGTCATGCCGGCCACTTTGCGCTGCGCACCATGACGATGCCTGAGCCGGTCACGGCCCCGCGGACCGATTCACTGCGCGCACGGCTGATTGGGCTGGCGGTGAGCATCAAGGCGGGAGAATGCTGGTATCTGCCTTTCGCCCACCGTCCATCGCGACCGGAGCAGACCGACCTGCTCGGCGCCGTCCCGGCGCGACCGGCAACGAAATCGAAGACCCAGGTGCCTGCCAGCATTGCCGCGCAACTGCTGGCCGAAGGTGCACCGGATCCCGTCAACCTTGCGCCGCTGACGGATCCGGCGCTCGAGCCCCTGCGGGCACTGCTGGACGATCCGGCGGTGGCAAAAACGGCGCATAACGCGAAGTTCGACTCGGCGGTGCTGCAGCGTGCCGGCGTTAGGCTCGAAGGCCTTGCGTTCGACACCATGCTGGCCAGTTACGTGCTCGATCCCGGGCGCCGCTCGCACAGCATCGATTTGCTGTCCGTCGAATTCCTTGGCCATTCCCTCGCGAGCCTGGAAGCGCTGGTCGGCAAGGGGAAAGACGAGGTGCCGATGGATGTGGCCCCCGTCTCGTGCGTCGCCGAATTCGCCGGTGGCGAAGCAGAGGCGTCGTTGCGACTGCGCGAGATCTTCGAGGCACAACTGACGCTGCACGGCCAGCGCAACCTGCTCACGGATATCGAGATCCCCCTCTCGCGGGTCCTTGGTGACATGGAACGGGCCGGCGTGTGCATCGACATCGACTGGTTCCGCTCTCTGCAGACCCGGTTCCGCGCGGAACGGGAACGCATCGAGCGTGAGATCTATGCGGCGGCGGGAAGTGAGTTCAACATCAACTCGAACCAGCAGCTCCGTGTTGTGCTCTTCGACCAGCTCGGATTGCCGGTGTTGAAGCGAACGCCAACCGGACCCTCGACCGACGCGAGCGTGCTGCAGGAGCTGGCCGAAGAAGGCCACCAGCTTCCGATCCTGCTGATGGACTACCGCGAGATTTCCAAGCTCGAATCGACCTACCTCGACACGTTGCCCGAACTGGTGCATCCCGATGACGGCCGGCTGCACACGTCGTTCAACCAGACCGTGGCCGCGACCGGCCGACTGTCATCGAGTGACCCCAACCTGCAGAACATTCCGATTCGACGGGAACTGGGACGGGACATCCGCCGCGGGTTCGTCGCGCAGTCGGGATGGCGGTTCCTGGTGGCGGACTACTCGCAGATCGAGTTGCGGCTGCTGGCGCACCTTTCCAGCGACCCGGCCTTCCTGTCCGCGTTTCGGTCTGGCGGGGACATTCACCGCCAGACGGCGGCAATCATCTTTGGCGTCGACCTGAAGGACGTGACGAGTGAGATGCGCTCACGCGCCAAGACGATCAACTTCGCGACGATTTACGGCCAGGGCGCCAATGCGCTCGCGCGACAGCTGCGCATCACGCACGCCGAGGCGAAGGCGTTCATCGAGACGTATTTCACGCGGTTCGGTGGCGTCCGGGCGTACCTGGACTCGCAGGTCGCGTACGCGCGCGAGAACGGCTACGTCGAAACGATCTTTCACCGTCGCCGCTACATCCCCGAACTGCGCGATCGCAACTTCAACATTCGCGCCTTTGGGGAGCGGGTGGCCACAAACGCCCCGATCCAGGGATCGGCGGCGGACCTGATCAAGGTCGCGATGATCCGCATTCACGACGCGCTGCGGCGCGATGGCCTCGAGGCCCGGATGCTGCTCCAGGTCCACGATGAACTGGTGCTGGAGGCCCCACCTAACGAGGCAGACGCCGTGAGCGGTATCGTTCGCGATGCCATGGAGCAGGCCGCCGACCTGTCCGTGCCGCTGGTGGTGGACCTCGGCATCGGGAACAACTGGCTCGAAGCGAAGGCCTGATCCCGTTATGCAGCGGTGTCGTTATGCAGCGGGACGGTTTCGTTCCGCCGCGGGCGCTCTCGCAAGCTGCGGCGGTTGTCGCGAATTCCCGGCGTCGAGGTGCACAGGCCTCGCGGGGTAAGTCGTTGTCTCCGAGGCGCTTGACAGCCGGCATCGCCTACGGCACCGCTGTTGCATGGGAAGCACGGGTGACGCCACTCATTGCGAGTGCGTCGGTACCAGGAACCTTCCTCCCAGTAAGGCCGACATCGTTATGCGACGCACTAGCCGCGGGTTCACATTGATCGAGCTGCTGATCGTGGTCGTGATCATCGGCGTGCTCGCGGCAATTGCCATCCCCAAGTTCCAGTCGACGAAGGGGAAGGCAAACGCCGCCACGCTGAAGTCCGACCTGCGCAATCTGGCGACGGCGCAGGAAGCGTATTTCTACGAGCACCTCGCCTATACCACGAACACCGCGTCGCTGAACGTGTCGCTCAGCACCGGGGTCACGATCACGTGGGGAACTGTGGGGACCACCGGGTGGTCCGCGAAGCTCACCCACCCACTGGCCTATCCCATCGAGTGCGCGATGTTCATGGGTGCGGTTCCCGCGCTGGCGCCGGCCACGGTCGAAGGTCAGCTCGTCTGCCAGTAAGCGCCGTGCTATTGTGGGGCAATGCCCCGCGATACCGCAGCTGACGCAGTCCCCAGGGAATTCACCCGCCGCCGTGACGGCATGATCCACGCGATGGACGGCGGGTTATGGCTGCATCGGCACGTCTGGTTCGGACGGCCCATGGCTCATCTCGTCTCCACGAGCCGCGAGCGCCTGATCGCCTACGGCCGGCGCGTCGGGCTGCCTGACGAGAGACTCCAGTGGAAGCCACTGCGTGACCCGCGAACCGGCGAGCGCCGCCCCGCCTGGCACTGGGATCTCGCCGGGCCATTCCTTCCGCCAAGGGACTCGTCAGGCGGATGACGCACCGCTAGTCTGCCGGCGCCAGGCGCACTCCCGCTTCCGCGTCCCGCGCCGCCTTGCGTCCCTTCTCCACGTCGACGAAGGCCAGCACGGCCGCGCCGACGATGAAGAACACCACGACCGAAAGAATCGCATTGCGACTGCTGCCGGTGAGAGCGATGGTCACCGAAAACAGCAGCGGACCGAAGATGCTCGAGAACTTTTCGAAGACGCTGTAGAAACCGAAGAACTCGCCCGACTTGTGGGCAGGGATCAGCGTGGCGAAGAGCGAGCGGCTGAGCGCCTGAGTGCCACCCTGCACCATCCCAACCAATCCGGCAAGAATGAAGAAGTGCGCCGCCGTGGTCATGAAGTAGCCGATGATGCTGATGACCGTGTACGCCAGCAGGCCAAGGAACACCGATCGCTTGGCCCCGATGCGCGTCGCCAAAGCGCCAAAGAGAAACGCGAACGGAACGCCAACGAACTGCACCATCAGCACGGCCGTAATCAGCGCCGACTGTCCGATGCCGATTTCCGTGCCGTACGCCGTCGCCATCTTGATGATGGTCTGGATGCCGTCGTTATAGATGAGAAAGGCCAGCAGCATCAGGAATGCCTGACGAAATCCCATCAGTTGTTTCATCGTCTCGCCCAGACGCGAGAACGCCGTCGCGAGTACCGAGCCGCGTCCCGGCTCATCCTGCTCGAGCGTCCGCGGTGGTTCCGGCACGCGACGGAAGAGTGGAATCGCGAACACGATCCACCAGACCGCGACGGACACGAATGCGAGCCTGGCCGGCAATGAGGCTGCCTGGTCAGATAACCCTTCGCCTGATGGCAATCCAAACAGTGCGGGCTGCTGGATCCACGCGAGATTGACCGCGAGCAGCAAGCCGCCGCCGATGTATCCCATCGCGTACCCGGCCGACGATACGCGGTCGATTTCAGACTGCTTGGCGATATGCGGAAGGAGAGCTTCGTAAAAGACGACGCTGGCGGTGGCCCCCATGATGGCGATCACGAACAACGTCGACGCCAGCGTCAAATCCCCGCGCTTGATGAAGAACATCCCGGCCGTTGCGGCGGCGCCAACCAGCATCGAGCCCGCCAGCATCCGCTTCTTCGCGGCGGCGTAATCCGACACAGCCCCAAGCACGGGAGAAATCAACGCGACGAGGATGGCGGCGATGGTATTGGCCGTCGCTAACGCCTGCGTGCCGCGCGACTCCGGCAGCCCCGCTGCGGCAACGCGTACGAAGAAGATCGGGAACACCGCCGTCAGCACGACCGCCTGGAGCGCCGAAACGGCCCAGTCATACATCGCCCACGCGCGCAATTCCGGCCGTCCCAGGCCGAGTCGGTCGAGCCACGACCTCGCTGCTGGTGTCGCCGTCACGCCATCCTCCCTGGTGAGGTGTCGTTGCTGCCTAGCGAGTCTGTTGACGCGCGCCCCAGGCCCACCAGATTACGCGCATGTCTCCGGCCTGGCGCACTTATGCACTCCTGCTGCTTGTCGCCTGCGGCGGCGATCGCGCGCCCGGCAAGGATACGGTGCTGGTCGACGAGTTGCCACCGGAGGATCCATCACTGCCGGCGCGCGTCTCCACCTGGAATCGTTCCGCGGGCGATTTCTTCGCGGTCCGATCCGAGAACGGCACCCAGTCGTACATCGTGAACCCTGCGTACGGCGACGCACAGGCGCTCGATACCCTGACCGCTGCCGAATGGAACGTGGAAGGGAGTTCACTCGTTCTCCTCGATGGAGCACAGATCGTCGGAACCGGGCGCATCACAGATTTCCACTACGATTCCACCTGTGCTGGATGGCCGACGGCGACACTTGTATCTGAAACGGCGCCGTCCGCGCCGTGGCGCGTCGCGTTTCCTGAAGGCAGAGTCGAGGGACTGCCGTTCGATTCGCTGCCGGCACTCACGTCCGCTGATTCCGCCGAACGCGCGCGGAGCGGAGCGCTGGCCGCGTCGCGGCTGCCTGACGATACCCTCTCCGCATTCCGCGGGCGTCCGTTTGCCGTTCGTCAGGCACATCGCGTCACGATTGCCGCCGACACCATCGTGACGGTGTTCGAAGTGGTGCGGCTCGTCGCGCAGGAAGCGAACCCGCTGCAGGAACAGCTGTTCATCGTCACCGAGGAGGGTCCCGGACGGGAGCCCGCTGGTGTCTTCCACCGCCGCGAAGTGGGCGCCGAAGAAAAGATGGGCTCCGTCGAGCTCCTCGGCGCCGTGCGTGTCCGCTCGAGCGGAAGGATCGCGTTACTCGTTCGACGCGAACGGGAATCCGGACTCACCTTCGAATGGATCGAGCGGACGCCGCGCGGAGCGTGGGTCATCCGTTGGCGCAGCGCGACCGATAGTTGTTAGGGTGGCGCCCACCCCAAGCCACGCCGGCTGCTGCGCGCGACCGGATGGCGCGGTCACGACACGCGCCGGCTCACGTTAGGCACGGCGGCGGTCCAGCAGCCGGGCCATCGCCAGGATCCCGAGCAGCGGCCCGATGGCCAGCGGCACGTAGGCGAGCTCCCACCCCCACCGCGCGGCCCACTCCGGGACGAGATGAATCGTCAGCATGGTCAGCAGGAATCCCGACGCCGTCTGCACGGTGAGCGCCGTGCCCACGTATGCACGCGGGGCAACCTCCGCCACACACGCCGAAAACTGCGCCGAATCCGCGACCACCGACACGCCCCAGACGACGGCGACAGCAATCGTTAGGCTGTAGGACCACGAGGAGACCGGGCCGATGGCGAGGGCGCAGGCGCCGCTGATGGCCATGGCGATGATCGTGACCCGGGCCCGGCCGATCTGGTCGGCCCGGATCCCCGCGAGCACGCAGCCGATGCCACCGGCCGCAATGACCAGGAAGGCGTTCAGCGGTGCCCACATGGCCGCGATGTCATGACGGCGTCCGGCGTCGGCCAGGAACAGGCCGATCGTGCTCCACATCGCGAACAGTTCCCACATGTGACCGAGATAGCCCGCCGTAGCCAACCGCACCTTCCGCTCTCCCAGCACCCGGCCGACGGCACGAGGGTCGAAAGGCGAAGAGGGCGCCTGGTATGGGCCCTCGCGCACCGCGGTCGCGAAAATAATCCCGCCCAGCGCGGCACTGATCGCGGCCATCAACACGACCGGACGCCACTCGGCGATGTCCCAGGTCGCACGGAGCAGATGCGGCGCCGCCGATCCAACCGACACCGCGCCCACCAGGATCCCGATCGCAGTACCGCGATGCCGGTCCGTCCAGCCCGCCGCGATCTTCATGCCTGGCGGATATACGCAGGCGAGCGACGCGCCGGTCAGGAGCCGCATTGCGATCGACTGCGAACCATTGAGTGGAAACAGCGCGATCGCTGCGGTACTCGCAGCCGCCAGCAGCGCAGAGACCGCGGCCAGGTGGCGCGGCCGGTAGCGGTCACTCAACACCAGAACAGCGCTCGTTAGGCTCCCCAGTACGAAGCCCAGCTGGACAGCGAGCGTGAGCCAGCTGACCGCTGCGCTGCTGAGCGACAGCTCGCGGGCCATCGGCTCGGCGACCACGGTCGCGGCGAACCAGGGGGCCATCGCCAGGACGATGGCGACCGATAACACGCCGAGCTGCACGCGAACCTCGGTGCGGTCGATCACGCGGCCCCCGACATGGCGCGCCCCACGCTGGCACGATCCCGCGGGACGCTCACGCGGCCATCGAGCACCACGAGCGCCGCCGGCAAAGACGTCACAAGCCGGTGGGCGCGCTCACAAAACTCCAGGGAAGACCTGTCTCCGAGCCGATCCGTTCGGCGAGTGCGGTCACGCCTAACGTTTCGGTCGCGTAATGGCCGGCGTAAATGACGACGATGCGCCGCTCCGGTGCCTCGACCGCCGTATGATGCGGCCCTTCCCCCGTGATGAGCGTGTCGATATTCGCCGCCTCGGCTTCACGCAGGCTGTCCATCGAGGCGCCGGCACCGGTGCAGATCGCCCAGCGACGGGTCTGGTGTCCCCGTGGAATCTCGCTCGCGCGCGCACGCCCCTGGTGCCGCCGTGCAAACGAGTCTGCGACCGAAAGCATCGCGTCCGTGGGCATGTCCGAATCCCCCGCAACTCCGATCGGCACCCCTTGGTACGTGGCGAACGAACGCGAGGGGGTCAATCCCAGCGCGCGGGCAAGGAGCGTGTTGTTCCCGAATTCCGGATGGGCGTCGAGCGGCAGGTGTGACGAATACACCGCCATGTCGTGCTCGAACAGCTGGCGGTATCGCGTGTGCAGGCCGCCAACAATTGGTTGCGCGCCGCCCCAGAAGAGGCCGTGGTGGACAAGGAGAAAATTCGCGCCCGCAGCGACCGCACCCTGGATCGCGCGCTGTGACGCGTCGACTGCGGCCGCGATGCCTCGTACCGGCGCTGTCGAATCGAACTGCAAGCCATTTACCGCGCCCGGATAGTCCGGGTGACCGGCGACGTTCAGCAGCCGGTCGATCCGTAGCGCCAGGTCACGGGCAGTTACTGTCACGAGCGCAGCGTGGTCCAGAGGACCGATGACCACCAGTGCCAAACGGTCATGTCCTTGCACAAGCTGTCCATTTGTAGTTGCCCGTTCGCACTGAGGCGCTGCCGCCCTGACGTCAGCAGCGCGACCTTGAACTTTCCGTCGCGCTTCGTCGGGGTCTCTCCGGCACCGGCACCGCCGAAAGCCAACGCCAACCGTGTTGAGGAAAAACTTCCACGCACGTGGAGAAATCCCCGTTGTGTTGCGAGACCGGCAGTTGTGATGTGCGGGAGAACTCGCGAGTCCTCCACATCATGTGGAAAGGACTGTTAGTCAGCTCCCCCTGCATTTCGCAATGGGGTGACTGGCGTCGAGACGCCCTTGGCGCCCGCCATGTCCATGCGAACGTTTCCGTTCAGCAAGCCGCCTTCGAAGACCACGATGCTGCGTGTGTGCACGTCGCCTTCGATGACGGAATTGGCCTGGATTTCGACGCGTTCCGTCGCCGTCACGGTCCCGACAACTCGACCGCCGAGGATGACCTCTTCGGCCTGCACGTCGCCCTGGATCACGCCCGAACGACCGAGCATCACTTGGCGCGCGCCGCGGATCGAGCCTTGGACTGTGCCTTCGATCTTCAGGATGCCGGATGTTTCCACGTCTCCGACAATCTTCATTCCGGGTGCGATCACTGAGGTACCTCCACCTTCTGCGGTAGTCGGCGGTGAATCGAGCCGAACCGGCGGACGCTCTGGGGCTGCGGGACGGTCGGGACGGTCGGGAGTGTTGGGCGGTTGCTTGAAAATGGACATTTCGTGTTCTCCCGGCTGGGTGATCGGAGGATGAGAGTCAGTCGGCATCTTTCGATGACCGTGTCATGAGTTCGAACACGCGGTTGAAATCATCGGCAGAATAGAACCGAATCCTCACTTCTCCGCGGCCAGCGCTATCGACGTGAACGGCCACGTCAGTCTGCAGGAAACGACGCAGCCGGTCTGTGAGGCGACGCACTTCCGGCACTTCAGATACGGTTAGCTGGTTCTCGGCGTCACGATTTCGTTTTACGGTTGGCTTCGCTTCCTGAACAAGGCGCTCTACTTCTCGAACACTGAGCCGCTGCGCCACGACCTTGCGTGCCAGTTCGGACAACGAGATGCCGGGCGGAACACCTAACAGCGCCCTCGCGTGACCAAGCGTCAAGGATCCATCCCGGACGAGATGCTGCACTTCGTCGGGTAGCGAGAGCAGGCGCAGGGCATTGGTCACAGTTGACCGGTCCTTCCCAACCGCTTGTGCGACCTGCTGGTGGGCGAGGCCAAACTCATTGATGAGCTGGCGATAGCCCTGGGCTTCTTCAATTGGGTTCAGATCTTCACGCTGGAGGTTTTCGACGAGTGCCAGACTGAGCAATTGCTCATCGCTTACGTCCCTGATCACGGCTGGGATCGTGGTCCAGCCGAGTCTGCTAGCTGCCCGAAAGCGACGCTCGCCGGCAATAAGCTCGAATCGGCCGTCACCTCGAGGGCGGACCGCGATAGGCTGAAGCAGGCCGCTTGTCTGCAAGCTGAGCTGAAGCTCTTGGAGTTCCGATTCCGAGAATTCCCGACGCGGTTGCTTTGGGTTTGGCACGATCTGATCGAGCCGGAGCTGGCGAAACGGCTCTTGGGATTCGGGTGCAGATGGAGAAGGGGACGCCGGAGCGACTGGCACGGAACTGATGAGAGCGCTTAACCCCCTACCGAGTCGTCGTGACTTGTCGCTATTGGAGGGCTCGTTCATAGGGTAGCAGTCTCGGTAGTGATGGGATCAGGTGGCGGAGCCGATTCACTGGAAACATCTGTTTCCGAACGTTCCATAAGTTCTTTAGCGACAGCCATATACGACGAAGCTCCAACGGATGTAATATCGTAGAGCAGAATAGGCTTTCCGAAGCTGGGCGCTTCAGCTAAACGAATGTTTCTGGGGATAACCGTCTTAAAGACGAGGTCGCCAAAGTGTTCGCGCGCGTCCTCGGCGACCTGTCGTGACAGGTTCAGTCTTGAGTCATACATGGTGAGCAGGACGCTGCCCACATGCAGGTCAGGCTTCAGGCCCTCCCTAACCATCTGAACGGTGCGAAGAAGCTGGGTAAGCCCTTCGAGCGCGAAGTATTCGCATTGAAGCGGAATCAGGATTGAGTCCGCTGCCGCGAGCATGTTGATCGTTAGAAGACCCAGGGACGGCGGGCAGTCGATGAGGATGTAGTCGTAAGCGTCCCGTACTTGCTGGATCGCGCGGGCCAGTCTGAGCTCCCTTCCCTCTTCATTCACCAACTCGACTTCCGCGCCGGCCAGATCTGGCGTTGCCGGTAGGACGTCGAGTTTAGCTAGATGGACTTCCCGCCGGACGACCGATTCGACCGGCACCTCACCAAGCAGCACCTCGTACAAGCTCTGTCCGTCGGCAGGAACGTCGACTCCAATGCCGCTCGTGGCGTTTCCCTGTGGATCGCCGTCAACCAGGAGAACCTGTCGGTCCCCGGCCGCCAACGCTGCCGCCAAGTTGATTGCAGTCGTGGTTTTGCCCACCCCGCCCTTTTGATTCGTGATCGCGATGATTCTTTTGAGAGGTACGTTGGGCACGGCGTCTGGATGGATGTCCGGCCGATAATATCGCGGTTGCACCTACTCGGCTATGAAAATGTTCCACGTGGAACATTGGTGTGGGAATTTTTCCGCTTTCTGTGGAAACAGGATGCATCGCCTGAACGTGGAACGTGTGCTCGGAGCGCGCTGGATTGAATGCTTGCCGCCGCCTCATACGCCAGCGTCAAACGTTGGTCGAGCAAACACTTAACGACCTCCACGGACCATCGCCGTAAACACAGACTCGCTTATCGCTCCGCGAGTTCCTTGAGTTCCGATGTCCGTCGAGCAGCGCTTACTCCGAGTGTTGCTGGTCGTTCACGCCCTGGTTGTCCACCACGGCAAAAGTCGCTTGGGGCGCCGACATCGCCTAACCGAGCATTTCGATAGACCGATCTTGCATTGGCAACACGAGCCAGCTCCTGAATCCCCCTCGTTGATCACGCTGCCTGGTTCAGCGGGCTGCGCCTGCTACGGGTGGCCGGCAGGAGACAACGCGCGACGCCCGCGCACCCATGCTGATCGAACAACCTGGCCGGCATACATCTATCGTTAGGCGGTGTCGTCCGGTTCCATCGTTAGGCACGCTGGCACCAGATTAGTAGCACTATGCTACTATAAAACGCAAATGAAAAGGACGGGCCTTCAGGCTTTCGAGTGGTGGCTAGTCATCCTTGCAAAGGTCAGAACATCTTGATCGCGGAGAGCGCCGAGGCAGCAGGGAGAACGTGAAGGGTTTCCTGAGCATCGGCCGTTCGAATTCGACGCTGTGGTTCCTGGGTCGTTGCGGTCGTTGTTGTGATCGGTTGCTTTCCTCGGCGCCCCTCCGCGTTCCCTTTGCGTGCCTCCGCGTTCAAAGGCTGTTGGCGGCGCGACTCCGCTCCTGTACCCACTCAATTGCCGGAAGACCCCAAAAGACTTAGCGCCCCTGCCCCACCCGCTCCGCTGCGGTGCTCGCCCATTCGGTGCGCGCCGAATCGAGATCGACGCGCTCCAGAACGAGAGGCGCCGCTGCTACGCTGGACGCCGCGCGTAACAGGTACACGGCCCGCTCGGGATATCGCGCCAGCAAGAGCGTATCGCGCGCGTGCAGTTCACGGGCGTAAATGTTCGATCCCATGTCGCGCGCCAGTAATGGAGCAAAAAAGGTATAGCCGGCGCGATCCTCGAGCAGCCGGCGCTGACACGACGACGGATAACCGAACCCTGGGAGTACACGTTGCGTGTTGTCCTGCGACAGCGTGCTTTCGATCAGGCGCAACGAATCGGCCGCCAGAGGAAGCAGTCGCGCCATGGCCGCGTCGCCACGCACGCCAGCGGCTTCCAGCTGTGCGACACTCAGCTCGAGGATGCAGGTATCGATGGTCCGGTACAGCGTCTCCGTCGCGCTCCGCGAGACGCCCAGCCCCCAGAGCCGTGCAATCAGCTGGGCACCCCAGCTCTCCCGCACAAAGACGACGGCGTTCGTTACGGACGCCGCGCTCGCGGGCGCAACATAGTCCTGCCGCATCGACATCAAGCCATTCGCATACTGCCTGGCGCGGCCGGGGATGGAAACCACAACCGCGACCACTGCGCTGACGGCGTAAACCAGCACGACAAAACGGTCCGCACCCGGCCAGGTGAACCGCTCGCGCACGATTGCCGGAAGCCGCGCTGTCCAGAGCACCAGGAGCGGGAGCAACAGGTAGACAAACCGCGGCCCGAGGAAGAATCCATCGTGCCAATACGCGAAGTAACCGAGGACGAGGAGCGCCGAACTCGCCAGCAGGTACCGGTCGAACGTCGTTAGGCGGCGCACCAGCGCCAGGGCCACCGTCGCCGGAAGCAGTGAGGGAAGGGGAGTTTCGAACAGATAGGTCTGCAGGCGCAGGAAATACAGATTGACCAGCTCGAGGCCGCGCGCCGCCGTGTGACTCACCCCCCACGGCGCCCGGTGAAAGCCAAGGCCGTGGTTTGCCCCCCAGAGGAGCTCATACCCGAACAGAAATGCGTCGCCGGTAGTCGCCGTGTTATAGGCAAGCACACCCGCCAATGGCAGAACAATACCGACGCCCGACGCCAGCAACTCGAGCAGCCGCGTGCGGTCACGAATCGTCCGTGCCAGCAACCAGAGGCCGGCGGGCAACGCGAATGCGGCGCCATCCAGGGGCCGGATCGCCACCATCATCCCCAGGCAGGCACCCGTCAGCAAGGCGACCAGCGGCTTCGGTCGTTGCGACGCGGTAACGGTGTGAAGGCCCAGCAACGCAAGGCAGAGCCATGCCAGCGTCGGCACGTGGTTCATCTGTGATCCCGCCATGAACGCCATGAACGGCGCCACGGTGAGCAACGCTGCCGCGCCTAACGCGGTAGACGGCGATTCGGTCGATCGCACCAGAAACCAGAAGGCCACGACCGTCACCGCCCCGAACACGGGTCCCGTCAGCCACACTGCGCCGGCCAGGACGCCGGGGAGCAACATCAGAGGGCCGCCGGGCGGGAACTGCGCATAGACCGCGCCGCCGACATCCACCACGTTCAGGGCGCTGAAGAACTCCGGAGCGGCGTCGGCCGGTCGCGACACGCGCCCCTCGGCGAAGATCCGTGCCTGCATGACCTGGACAATTTCGTCGATATGGAGCGACCGGCCCGACAGCAGCACCTTCGCCACGAGCCCGTACGTCAGGAGCGCGACCAACGCCAGCAGCACCGCCGTCACGAACGCACGACGATCCGCCCACTCCGCGAGCGGTCTCCAACCCGAGGGCCACCAGTCGTAACGCCTAACGACTAAAAAGAGGACGACGCCGAGGCCCAGGGCAATGGCTGACCCACTGGTCCACTCGGAGGTGACGGTGGCGTACCACGGTGCCCGATGGCCGCCGGCAATCCAGTTGACGATCGGGACGAACGAAAAGATCACGAGCATCAGGGCCCACAACCGCGCGGGCACCGCCCGGTCCGTCATCACGATGGGTACTGGGGTGATCTCGTCATCAACTCCGGATGATCAGTCCTACGAAAGGGCAGGGGACAGGTCGTTCGTGCGACGCCGGCGCTCCAGTTCGATCAGGAGATTCTGCAAGTCACTCTGGCTGACACCCGGAATCCCTGCTGCCTGTGCCAGGGTCGTCGGGCGGCGCGCCGCGAGCTTCTGGCGCGCTTCTGTGGACAGAGACCGGAATTCGGAATACGGCAGGTCAGCAGGAAGCGCGAGGTGCGACATGCGCTTCAACTTGTCTGCGTGCACGCGCTCGCGCTCGAAGTAGCCCGCGTACTTGAGCTCCAATTCGACCGTCACCAGTGCGTCCGGATCAGGATCTGACGAAGGATCCGACGCGCGGAGAAGATCGCCCAGCCCCACTCCATGCCGTCGCGCCAACTCGGCGATTCGAGTCGGCTGTCGAATGGGCGCACTCGATGCTTTGTCCAGCAAGGCGTTTGCCCGCTCCGGAGACAGCGAAGTTTCGCGCGCCCGCCTATCGAGTTCCTCCTCGCTCGCAAACCGCTTCTCGACGACGCGCTGTTCACGCTCGTCGAACATTCCCAGCTCGAGTGCGGTCGGCGCGAGGCGTCGGAGTGAATTGTCCTGCCGCACGGTCAACCTGAACTCGGATCGCGACGTGAAGAGGCGATAGGGCTCGTCGACCCCGCGCGTGACCAGGTCATCAACAAGGACGCCGATGTAAGACGTCTCGCGTCCGAGAATCACCGGTGCTGCCCCCTGCGCGAGGCGAGCCGCGTTTATTCCCGCGATCAAACCCTGGCCAGCTGCCTCCTCGTACCCTGTGGTCCCGTTCACCTGGCCGGCGAAGAAAAGGCCGGGGAGCGCGCGACTTTCCAGCGAAGGCCACAACTGCGTCGGCGGGAAGTAGTCGTATTCAATCGCGTATCCGGCTCGCGTCATCTGCACATCAGCCAATCCGTCGATGGTCCGAAGGATCTCGAGCTGGATCGGTGCGGGCAGGGAAGTCGACAACCCGTTCACGTACAACTCGGTGGTGTCGTGTCCTTCCGGCTCGAGAAAGAGCTGGTGTCGCTCCGCATCCGGAAATCGAACGACCTTGTCTTCAACTGACGGACAGTAGCGCGGACCGCGCGCGCTGATCGCCCCACCGTACATGGCCGATTCCGCGAGACGGTCATGAATGATCTGCTTGCCACCCTCCTCGAGGTACGTAATCCAGCACGGAAGCTGATCGGGGTGTCGCGTCCGGCCTTCAATCGAGCGAGGGTCGGTCCAGAAGTTCGACCAGGAATAATCGAATTCCTCGACTTCGCTCTCCTGTCGCTGAAGCTTCGAGAAGTCGACTGTGCGACCGTCGATCCGAGGCGGCGTACCGGTCTTGAAGCGAGCGACCTCGAGACCCGCACGCTCGATCTGTTCGGCGAGATCGATTGTCGATGCTTCACCAGCCCGCCCGCCTGCGATGCGTGTGCGGGTGCCGATGTGAATGCGGCCGCGAAGGAACGTGCCGGTGGTAAGAATCACTGCCGTCGCACCAAACCGTCGGCCTTCGAGCGTTTCCACTCCCGCTACAGTTGTACCATCGAGGACGAGCCTCGCCACGGTGCCCTGAACCGTTCGAAGCCGCGTGTGCTCCTCGAGCAGCGTTCTCACTGCGCGGCGATACAGGCCGCGGTCGCATTGCCCCCGCGGCGCCCAAACCGCTGCACCTTTGCCCCGGTTCAACATCCGGAACTGGATCATTGCCAGATCCGTCGCGCGCGCCATGATGCCGCCCATCGCATCGACTTCGCGAACTACAGTTCCCTTCGCAACACCGCCGATCGCCGGGTTGCAGGACATCTGGCCGATGGTTTCCAGTGCGCTTGTGATCACAGCGACCGAACAGCCCAGTCGCGCCGCTGCGACCGCCGCCTCGGTACCGGCGTGGCCGGCCCCGATGAC
>Ga0079218_10000136_pt1 | contig 17104 bp, 16 predicted proteins | sample NCCompost_FD_77181 | JGI IMG/M metagenome (GOLD analysis project Ga0079218, IMG submission 77181) | Agricultural soil microbial communities from Utah to study Nitrogen management - NC Compost | ecosystem: Environmental > Terrestrial > Soil > Agricultural land | place: USA: Utah | collected... | reverse complement strand
TCAGGGTCGCGCGGACGACGACGCGGTCGTCGTAGCGCGCCGGGCGGCGGTACGCGCACTCGATGCGGGTCACGAGGATCAGGAGCCCGTCGTCCTCCATGCGCCGGTAAGGGAATCCGGCGGCGCGGCAGTACTCCGTGCGTCCCACCTCGAACCACGTGACGTAGGCGCCGTGGTAAACGATCCCCATGCGGTCGGTCTCCGAATATCGAACGCGAAGCTCCGTCTCGACCACGCGGCCTTCGCCCGTCACGACCGGGGCAGCCGCGCTTCGAGCCGCAGTCGCACCGGCTCGGGCACGAGGCCGGAGACGTCCGCCCCCAGCCGCGCGACTTCCTTCACGAGGCGGCTCGAGACGTACGAGTACTCCTCCTTGGCCATCAAGAACACCGTCTCGATCGAGGGCGCGAGTCGCCGGTTCATGAGCGCCATCTGGAGCTCGTACTCGTAGTCGGAAATCGCCCTCAACCCGCGCACGAGAAGGGTCGCACCGATCTCCCCGGCGAAGTCCACGAGCAGCCCGGAAAAGGACCGCACGGTGACGACCGGATCGTCGCCCACGATCTCCCGGATCATTTCGATCCTCTCCTCGACCGAGAAGAGCGGCTTCTTCGCGTCGTTCTCGAGGATGGCGACGACGACCCGATCGGCGAGGCGGTGCGCACGGAAGAGAACGTCTAAGTGTCCGTTCGTGAGCGGATCGAACGAGCCGGGGTAGAGGGCCACGCGCTCCGCCATCAATTCCCCCCTGCTTCGGTCGTCGCCTGCCGGAGACCTTCCGCGAGGAGATTATAGGCAGACACCGTCGCGAAGAGCGCGAGCCCGGGAAAGAGAGCGAGCCACCACGCCTCCTCGATGTAGGAGGGAGCCGCCGAAAGAATCCCTCCCCACGAGGCGGCCGGGGGCGGAAGCCCGACTCCCAGGAACGAGAGCGCGGCTTCCGCGAGGATCGCCCACGAGACCCCGAACGCCGCGGAGACGAGGAGCGGCGGCAGGGCGTTCGGAAGGAGGTGGCGCAGGACGACGCGCGCCGGGCGCGCCCCGGCGGCCTTCGCCGCGCGCGCATAGTCGAGGTTCTTCGCCTTCAGGATCTCCGCGCGCGCATAACGGGCGTCGGCGGGCCACGTCGTCAGGCCGATCGCGAGCACGACGGTCGCCGGCGAAGGGGGCAGAAAAGCGGCGAGCGCGAGGAGCAGAAAGAGGACGGGGAAACAGAGCACGACTTCCGTCAGGCGCGAGAGCAGGAGGTCCGCGACGCCGCCCAGGTACCCCCCCGCGGCTCCGACCCCGAAGCCCACGACGACCGACACGGCGGCCGCGACGAGGCCGATCGTGAGCGAGATCGGCGTCGCCGCGATCACGCGGGCGGCGAGGTCGCGCCCGAGGTCGTCGGTGCCGAAGGGGTGCGCGAGCGACGGCGGGAGGAGCCGCTCCTCGAGCCGGATGTCCGCGGCGCGCGCCGTGAAAGCCGGCGAGACGGCCGCCACGATCCAGAGGAGCAGGACGAAGGCGAGCGCCACGCGCGCGCTCCCCGGCAGCCTCCGGATCACGCGCTCTCCCGGACGCGAGGGTCGGCGAACGCGTACGCCACGTCGGCGGCGAGCGTCGCGGCGAGGGTCGCGACCGCGCCCACGAGCGACAGCCCGAGCACCACCGGGTAGTCGCGCGAGAGGATCGAGTCGAAGTAGAGCCGGCCGAGGCCGGGCCACGCGAAGATCCGCTCCACGATCACGCTTCCGGAGAGCAGCCCCGGCAGGAGCAGCCCGAGGAGCGTGATCACCGGCAGGAGAGCGTTGCGGAAGGCGTGACGCCAGAGCGCGGCGCGGCGGGAAACGCCCCGGGCGAGCGCGGCGGTGAAGTAGACCTGGGATCGGGCGTCGACGACTCCGGCTCGCACGATGCGCGCGAGGAAAGCGAGCGAGCCGTAGGTCAGGCACGTCACCGGCAGCGCGAGGTGCGCGAGACGGTCGCCGATGCCCGCGATCCCGCCGGGAGCGTCGTCGGACGACACCCCGTACAGAGGGAGCCAGCCGAGCTCGACGGACAGGAGGCTCTGGAGGAGGAGGGCCGCCCAGAACACGGGCATCGAGTACAGCGCGAAGAGCGCCACGGCGGAGATCCGGTCGAAGGGCCCCTCCGGCCGGCCTCCCGCGACCACGCCCAGGGGAATCGCGATGGCGAGCGTCAGGAGGAGCGCGAGCCCGTTCAACGCCAGGGTCGCGGGTAGCGCTTCGCGAATCCGCTCCGAGACCGGCCTCCGGTCGACGAACGACTCTCCGAGATCGAACCGGACGACCCGCCCGATCCACTTGCCGAACCGCTCCGGCAACGGAAGGTGGAGATCGTAGAGCCGCCGCATCTCCTCTCGCGCGGCGCCCGAGACGCGGCGGCCCGACTCGGGAGAGCCCGACGCCGAGACGGGGCTGCCCGGTGCGAGGTGGAGCAGAAGGAACACGAGGACGACGATCCCGAAGAGCGTCGGGATCGCGAGGAGAATCCGCCGGACGACGTACCGCGTCAGCTCGGCTTCTCCGGAATCACCGACTCGTCGGGCGTCCCCCACCAGGAGAGGGGTCCCGGCCAGAAACCGTAGAGGCCGAGCGGCGAGGTGACGATCCCCCGCACGCGCGTTCGAAACGCGTACTTCTGAGAAGCGTTGACGACGAAGACGACCGGTGGGTCGTTGCGGAAGACGCGGTGGAGCCGGTGGTAGATTGCGCGCCGCTTCTCGGGGTCGAGCTCGCCCCGCGCCTCCTCCATCAGCTCGTCCGCGGCGGCGTTGCGGTAGAACGCGACGTTCCCCCCGGCCGGCGGGAACTGGGAAGAGTGCCAGTAGGGAAAGGGGTCCGGGTTGGCGTCCGAGGCCGCCCACGCCAGCGACGCGGCCTCGTAGTCGCCCGAGTCGACGCGCTCGACGAACGTGGCCCACTCGAGCGTCCGGATCCGCGCCTTGACCCCCGCCCGCGCGAGCTCGGCGGCGAAGATCTCGTTGATCTGGCGGCCCGCCGTCGATCCGGCCGAAACGAGGAGGTCGAACTCGAGCTCCCGTCCGCCCCGGTCGCGGGTTCCGTCACCGTCGGTGTCGCGCCATCCCGCCTGCTCGAGGAGCCGCGCCGCCTCCGGCGGGTCGAAGGGCAGAGGGGTCAGGCTCGCGTCGTAGGCCGGAGAGTCGGGAGCCCACGGCCCGGAGATCATCCTCGCCGACCCCCGGTACAGGCCGCGCACGATCGCGGGACGGTCGCGGAGCATCGTCATCGCTCGCCGCACGAGGCTGTCCGAAAAGAAGGGCGACCGGTTGTTGAGCGCGATGTAGTTGTAGTCGAGGTTGTAGAACTCGACGATCCGACAGCACGCCGCGAAGCGCGCGTCGGTCGCGCTCCGGTCCTTCAAGGACTGGTCGATCCAAGTCTCGTCGAGCCGCCCCTCGACGAGCGCGCGGTAGGCGACGGCGTTCTCCGGCACGACGCGGAAGTGGATGCGGTCGAAGTTGCCGGGGGTGCCCGGCCACCGCGGGTTCCGCTCGAGCTCGATCGACTCCTGCGTCTTCCAGGAGGCGAGGCGATAGGGGCCGTTCGCGAGGGGCGCCCGGTTCTCGCGCGCTTTCAAAAAGCTCTTGCCCGCGAAACGTTTCTCCGGCAGCAGGGGCAGCGTGAATGCGTAGGCGTGCATCGCGTCGCGCCGGCGGAAACGGGCGCGGAAGGACTTCGCGTCGATCGCCTCGACCCGCTCGAGGTCGGCGAACAGCGGCTTGAAAACGGGCGAAGGGGTTTTCGGGTCCGCAGCCTTCCCGATCGTGAAGATCGCGTCGGCCGAGGTGACCGGGGTGCCGTCCTCCCATACCGCGTTCGGCGCAAGGAAGAAGCGGTACTCGAGTCCGTCGTCCGAGACCTCCCGGCGCTCCGCGAGCCCGGGGACGAGCCCGAGTCGCGCGTCGACGTCCACGAGCGGCCGCGACAGGTATTGCAGGATCTGCTGCTCGGGCAGCCCCGTCTGGAGGACCGCGTTCAGCGTGGAGGGCTCGCCGACGAGCCGGCGGCGGAGGACACCACCCCGGATCGGAACGCCCTCCCGCGACTCGTCCAGGAACCCGAGCACCGGCTCGGGCGCCGCGGTCAACGTCGGACCGGGACCCCGCGTCCCCGCGTTCAACGCCGGCTCTTCCCGCCCTCGGCAGGCGGCGGTCGCGACCGTCGCTCCCAGGACGATCGCGAGGGAGAGAGGTTTCACGCCCGCAATTATGCGGGAGGAGGCCGGCCCGTCAGGGAGCCGTGAAAGAGGCGGCCGTCTGGTTGCGCGCCGCGTCGGTCGCGCGGACTAAGAGGAAGCCCCCCCGATCCGCGGGAGCGAGCGTGATCGAGTAGGTCTCCGTCCGGGAGTCGGACAGGCCGTCCTTCGGCTCCACCCGCACCCACTCGCGGGCGTTGACGCTGTACTCGACGTCCGTCACGGGCGAGGCGGCGTCGGCGACCTCGAACTCGAGCGGCGCGCTCCCCGCTCCGTTGCGCCGGATCGCCGGCGGCGTGTTGTCGATCGGAACGGGGCTCGTCTCCCGGGAAGCGGACTTGCCCTCTCCCGGGTTCGCCTCCCCATCCCCGGCGGTCAGCCGGAAGACGTACTCGCCGTCCGGCAGCGACGTCGTGTCGAACGAGTAGAAGGTCTCGCGGACTTCCGCCTCGAGCGGGATCCAGCGCTCCGACGCGGCGGGTCGGAACGCGAGGGTGTGGATCAGCGCGTCCCCGTCCGGATCGCTCGTCTTCCACGTGAGCGTGCGATAGCCCTTGCGAAGGAGTTTGCGCGGCGGCGCTTCCGACTTCGCCTCCTCCAGGGTCGTGAAGATCCCCTTCTCGTCGGGGGCGGTCGTCTCGAAGACGTTCGACCCGCCCCCCGCGGATCGGGCGAAGACCTCGTTCGGCCCCATGGCGAAGAACGCCTCGACGACCGGTGCGGAGTTGCGGTTGCGGTACGCGGTTTCGACTCGCCGAACGACGGGCGACTCCGCCGAGGACGATTCCATCCGGAGCTTCCACTGGAGGAAGCGGCCGGGCGGCGCGGACACTTTCGCGGTCGATGCCGCGGGCGCCAGGGTCGACCAGCCGCTCCACGTCGTGTCGGGGGCCCCGGACTCGCCCGATCGAAAAGCGACGTGAAGCTTCGAGCCGGCCGGCACCTCTCCGTCGAACCGGAACGCGCCGAACGTGCTCGTCCGCCCCGTGTCCTTCACGGCCGCGACGTACTCTCCGCTCTGCTCGCCCGCTCGAAGCCGATAGAACGCGCTCGCGCCGTTCGTTGCGACCGCGTCTCCGGCAACGATCGTGACCTGCTTCTCGTCGAAGGTCCTCTCGAGGGCCCACGTGTCGCTCGACACCCGATAGAGGCGGCCCTTCGGGCCGGTGCCCGCGAGGACCGAGGGTCCGTCGGCGTCGCCGAGCGCAAAAACCATCTCGTCGGAACCGGTCCAGACCGCGCGCGGGGGCTCGCCCGCCTCGAAGAGCACGATCTCCGAGGAGAAACCGGTCCGCGCCGGCGGCCGCGCCGGGGCAAGGCGTGGGGCGCCCACCGTCACGGTCACTTCCGGCTTCTTCTCCGGGTTCTCGCTTTCCTCCCCCGGCGCCGTCGGACGCGGGGCGCGCACCGGCTCCCGCACCGGCGCGGAAATCGGCTCTCCGGCGCTGCCCGCCTCCGACGAGCTGACCGCGGCCCAAACGCGCCCGTTGCGGCCGGACGCGATCGAAGTCACCTCGGTCTTCGCGGAATCGAACATGGTCGTCACGCTGCCGGACCGGTCGAGCTTCAGGACCAGTCCGGATCCGGACGTGCCGGCCCAGACCGAGCCGTCATCGGAGGCGTGAACGGTCCGAACGTGCGGGTCCGGAGCCGCGTGCGCGCGCTTTCCCCGGCCTCCCGCTTCGATCCGGTGGATCTCGCCGGGCAACCCGGTCGCGGCGAAGAGCGTCGGTCCGGAGAACGCGAGGGACCACACGTACTGCGCCTTCGTTTCGTAGAAGAGCGAGGCCTTCCCGGCATCGATCCGGTAGATCTTCCCGCCCGGCGACGCTCCCGCGTAGAGGGCGCCGTCGGGCCCGCGCGCGAGCGCCGTCACCTGTTTCTCGGTCAGCGTCGCGAGCGTCTCCACCTTGCCGGAGGGGGAGACTCGAAGGATGCGTCCCGCCTCTCCCGTTCCGAGGAAGGCCGTACCGTCTTTCGCGACGACCGTGTCGTAAAGCACCGCTTCGGAAATCCCTTCGACGCGAGCGAGCGGGCTCGCGAGCACGAGCTCTCCGTTCACCGTCACCGCGATGCCGCGCGCCTCGCCCGCGGAAAAGTCCGCGGTCGAGTCGGAAGTCCAGATCTTCGCCGTGGCCGCCGCCGAGGGGCGGGCCGAGCCGAGGAGCGCCGCGCAGGCGAGCGCCGCGAGGCCGAGCCGGGGGTTCGCTCTCACCAGTTGTTCGGCAGGACTTCCAGGTTGAGCTGCACCGAGCCGCGGATGGGCACGGGCTGCTCGATCGAACGCGACTGGAGCCGGAAGAAGGAGAGGTCGGGAGTCGCGTCGCCCGGGCCCCGGTCTCGAAGAAGCGCGGCGACGGACGGCGGAAGGGCGGCGAGCGGCTCCCCCGCCACGACCGCGCCGGAAGCACGCCTGTAGGCGATCAGGTTCAGGCTGTTCGGCGGGCGCATGCGTCCGATGAAATCGAGCACCTGGTCCAGGGACTGCGGGTCGGCGGGATAGAGGTTCAAGTCGTAGGCGGTCGCCGCGTTGCCGTCGCCGACGAAGACCGTCAAGGGACCGGGGGGCGTGTCCTTCGGAACGTCGAGGTCGAGCGTGATCCGGCGCGAGGCGCCGCGGAAATCGACGACGTCGACGCGGATCGGCACCCTCTCCCCCGCGCGGAATCGCTCCTTGCCCGCCTCGACGTTGACGATGCGGCCGCTCTGGAGCTTGTCGGAGTGCCGGATCTCGACGTCCACGCCGAGGATGGAAAGGTCTCGGAATTCATTGGCCATGAGGTAATTCGCGAGGAGCGCGAGCGAGGTGACTGCCTCCTCCCGGGCCTGCAGCCCGGAGAAGACCGTGTCCCACCGGACGTCGCGGCCGGGGGTCTTGATCGCGGACTTTCAGACGAGCGTCCGCTCTCCCGACCTCTTCTCGAGCGTCGTGAGCACGTTGTCGATCGCGATCGCGGCGAGCACCGGCGTGAGCATCGGGTTGTGCACGGCCTCGAACCGGTACGTCTGCATCGGCACTTCATCGGAGGAGATCCGCACCGTGATCGGGACCATCGCGGCGCGCGTCCCGAACGTTCCGAGGATTCCGGTCGATCGGTCCTGTGTCACCGAGCCGATTACGGCGCCCGTGTCGGAGAACTTGAAGGAGCGGTAAACGGAAGGCAGGACGGCGAGCACGTCCGCGCGGGCCATCGGCATGTCGATCGGGCCCATCGAGAGAAACGGGTGGCCGAAGGCGAGAACCGAGTCGCCGTCCACCCACGTCACGGTCCCGGTGGCCGCGAGGAGCATGTCGCCCGAAAGGAGAACGGTCGAGATCGGCGAGCCCGGTCGAACGGCGCCGGGGCCGCCGACTCCCGCCGCGCCGGAAGAGCCGGCGGGAGCGGATACCCAGCCTGCCGCCGCCGACACGCGGTCGAAGAGCCAGCCTCCTCCCGCGGGAGCGCCGGTGAAGGAAACCGGAATCGGAAGGGCGGCGAGGGAAGCGGACGCCGCGGAGCGCTGCAACGGGACGAGGAGCGCGTCGAGCGCGCCGGCGAACCGGCGCTCCGCGAACGCCGCGACGACCTCGCCGGCCGAGCCCGCGGAACCGGCGATCGGCACCGGCGGCGCCGGAGGAGCGTGGCGGATGTCGAGCATGCTCTGGATGGGTGTGATGCCGCAGAGCGGGTCCTTCGAGAACGGCCAGCCGTACGCGAGGGCGCCGACGAGCTTTCCTTCGACGTAGATCGGGCTCCCGCTCATTCCCGCGATGATCCCGGAGTGCTCGAGGCCGGCGCCGGAGACCTTCGCGAGGATCAGGTCCTGCTTCGGGGCGAACCGCTTCAACACGCCGATCATCTCGACCTCGAACCTCTGGATCCCGCGCCCTCCCCCGAGGTCGGAGAAACCATAGCCCTTCATGCCGGGAGTGACCTTCTCGACGGGGAGGATCTCCGCGGGGCGATCCGACGGGAGCCCGGCGACCGAGGCCGGCACGGGCACCGCGGGCGCGGTCTTCGGACCGGAGTCGCCCCTGGCGGGAATGGCGACCATCGCCGCGGCGAACAGAGCGGCTGCGGCAGGCGACGCGAAACGCGATCTCACGACTCGCAGAACGTGCATTCTCGTGGGCTCCATTCCCCTGACGGCCGTTCACCGCGTTCGGTTCCGACGAGCGTTCGGAGCTCCGCGCGCTCCGGCCGGAACGGAGACCGCTGAACCGTTCGGGCTTTGACCGTTCCGAGCCCCTATGTTACGTTCGATCCCGATGATCGCCGCCCTTTTTCAGGCCGTCTCGGTCGAAAACCTGGGCGAAGGTCAGGGCATCCTCTCGTTTTTCAACGAGGCGGGGCTGTCCGGGAAAATCGTCCTGGGCATCCTCCTCATCTTTTCGTTCGTGTCCTGGATCATCATTTTCGCGAAGTTCGTCCGGCTGCGGAGGGTGTCCCGCCAGTCGGAGAAGTTCGTCGAGTTCTTCCGCAAATCCCGCCGGTTCTCCGAGGTCAACACGATCGCGACGCAGCTCACCGAGACGCCCCTTTCGACCCTGTTCAAAGCCGGGTACGCGGAGCTCGACGCCCAGGTGAAAGCCAACCGCCCGGACGACCCCGGCGCGACCGCGAGCGGAATCACGACGAGCCAGCGCTTCCTGATCCGCAACATCTCCGGGATCGAGCGCGCCCTGGAGCGCGCGATCGGGGTCGAGCTCTCGCGGCTGACGAAGTACATGACCTTTCTCGCGACGACCGCCTCGGCCTGTCCGTTCATCGGCCTCTTCGGCACGGTCTGGGGAATCATGCAGTCCTTCCGCGCGATCGGCACGACCGGCTCGACGTCGATCGTCGCCGTCGCCCCCGGGATCTCGGAAGCCCTCGTCAACACCGCCGCGGGGCTCGCCGCCGCGATCCCGGCCCTCATCTTCTACAACTACTTCATGGGTAAGGTCCGGCAGCAGCGCGCGGGAATGGAGGACTTCTCGCTGGAGTTCATCAATCTGGCGGAGCGGAACTTCACTTAATTGGCTTTCCAGCGGCAGACCGGCGACCCCTTCGACCACCTCGCGGACATCAACGTCACGCCGCTCGTCGACGTGATGCTCGTGCTGCTCATCATCTTCATGGTCACGGCGCCGATGCTGCACCAGGGCGTCTCGGTCGCCCTGCCGAAGACGGCGACGACGAACCTCCCGACTTCCATGGAGGACCCCGTCCTCCTCTCGATCACGAAGGACGGCCTCTACTACATCAACGAGACACCCGTCGCCCGGGGTCTCCTGAGAGACCGGCTCGAACGGTTCCTCCGCGGCAAGAAGGACCGTTTCGTGCTCCTGAAGGCGGACCGCGGCCTGTCCTACGGGACGGTCGTCGAGACGCTCGACCTCTTGAACCGCATGGGAATCGAAGGTCTCGGGATGGTGACCGACACCTCCGCATCCACGCGGCCCGGCGCGGCGCAGAGATAGCCTTTCGTGGACAACGTCGGCGACATCATCGCGGAGCGGGGACACGAGCGGTTCCCGTGGGGCGCGGGAACGTTTCTCGCTCTCCTCCTCCACGGAACGATCGCCGGAGCGCTCGTGTACTCCTCGATCGCGCGGCCCGCGCGGTTCGTCAGCCCCCGCACGGTCGCCGTGCGCCTCCTGCCCGCCGGCTCGCTGAAGGGCGGCGCGGCCCCGGCCCCGGCGCTCGCGCCGGAGCCCGTGAAGGACAAGATCCTGAAGCCGGCTCCCGAGGACGCTCCCCCGCCCCCGACCGACAAGGCGATGCTCATCCCCGAAAAGAAGGACGACAAGAAGGCCACCGCGCCGCGTCCCTCCGGCCCGAGCCCGAAGGCTCCGGAAGTCTCCCTTCCCTCGTCGGGCGACAATCCGGGCGGAGGAGGCGGCGGCCCGATCGGCGCCGGCGGGAACGTCGGGGTCGCGGGCGCGACGCTCGACGATGCCGACTTCAAGTACTCGTACTACATCGAGCGGATGCTCGTTGCGATCGGCATGAACTGGTTCAAGCCGGCGCAGGCCGGCACCGTCTCCCCGGTCGTGCACTTCAAGATCGAGAAAGACGGCACGATCTCCGATGCCACCGTCGAGCGCTCGAGCGGTCTGCCCTTCGTCGATCGCGCGGCGCTGCGGGCGGTCCTGACGTCGTCCCCTCTTCCGCCCCTTCCTTCGGAGTACGGCGGAACGCAGCTCGGCGTCCACCTGAAGTTCGAATAGTGGTTCCAAGACAGGAGTCCCGGATGCGCCGTATCCCCGCCCTGATTCCCGCGTCGTGCGCCGTTCTCGCGCTGGCGCTCGCCCTGGCGGTCTCCGCCCAGCCGGCGCAGAACCCGCAGAACGAGGAGCTCTGGATCGCGATCAACAAGCCGGCGGCCCGTAAGCTCGCCGTTGCCGTGCCCGAGCTCGCGACCCCCGGAACCGCCGCCTTGAAGGCGACGGTGACCGACCCCTTTACCGCGACCCTCCGATCGGACCTCGAGTACTCCGGCGCTTTCGCCGTCTCCGATCCCGCGCACTATCCGCCGGGGCAGCGCGAGCCGACGACGCCGGAGATCGCGGACCGTTGGCGCGGAGGGGGCTCCGAGTACCTCGTGGACACGCGCGCGACGGTGACGGGGGACCGGGTGTCCGTCGAAGCCCGGGTGTGGGACTTGAAGTCGCAGAAGATGATGCTCGGAAAGCGATACTCCGGCGCGGTCTCCTACGTCGAGCGGATCGCGCACACGGTCGCCAACGACATCGTCAAGCACTTCACCGGAAAGGAGGGGCTCTTCCTCTCGAAGATCGTCTTCGTGTCGGACCGCGACGGTTCCAAGGACATCTACGCCATGGACTTCGACGGGCGCAGCGTCCGCCGCCTGACGTCGGTCCGGTCCCTCGCGTTGAGCCCCTCGGGCAGCCGGTCCGGAAAAGTCGCCTACACGAGCTACGGAAAGCTCTTCCCGCAGATCTGGCTCATGAACGCCGACGGCCAGGACAAGAGAGAGGTTCCGACCGGCATCGGGCTGAACGCCTCGCCCTCGCTGTCCCCCGACGCCACCCAGATCGCCTTCGCCGGGTCGGTCAAGGGCACGACGGACATCTACGTTGTCAGCGCGGGAGGGGGCGGAGTCCGCCGCCTGACGACGACCCGTGCAATCGAGGCGTCGCCGGCGTGGTCCCCGACCGGCCGGCAGATCCTCTACACGTCCGACCAGTCGGGCAACCCCCAGATCCACACGGTGGACCCGGAGGGCAGCGGCGCGCGGCGCGTCACCTTTGCCGGGAACTGGAACGACGAGGCCTCCTGGTCGCCGGACGGCGCGCGGCTCGCCTTCGCGTGCCGGAACGAAGGGGACTTCAACATCTGCCTCATGGACTTCGCGACCGGGCAGACGGTTCAGCTGACGGCGGAGGGCTCGAACGGGCATCCGAACTGGTCGCCCGACGGGGAGAAGATCGTGTACTCCTCCCGCCGCGGCGGCCGAACGCACGTCTACACGATGGACCTGAACGGACAGAACAAGAGACAGCTCACGGAGTCCGGCAACAACCTCCAGCCGACGTGGCTTCCGTGACGGCGATTCCTAGGTTTCTGTTATATTCGTGAACGTGCGCCGTCCCCGACTTTCGGGAGCGAACACGTTGATTCACAAGGAGAAGGTATGAAGAGGCACTTGACCCCGCTCGCGGTGCTCGCGTTTCTCGCGGTGGCGGTCCTCCCGCTCACCGAAGGTTGCAAGAAGAAGCCCCCGACGACGACGGAAGAGGCGCGACCTCCGGTCGAGGCTCCCGTGACGCCCGAGACGGCTGTCCCTCCTCCACCCGGCCGTCCCGACTCGGACGCGGCCCCCGACGTGATGACCGAAGAGATCGCCGAGATGAACCGGAAGGGCTACCTCCAGGACGCCTACTTCGACTACGACGCCGCGGACCTCCGCGACGACGCCCGGACGGCCCTGTCGGGCAACGCCGAGTGGCTCAAGCGCTATCCCTCGATCCAGGTGCTGATCTCCGGACACTGCGACGAGCGCGGGACGTCCGCATACAACCTCGCGCTCGGCGACAGCCGCGCCAATGCGGCGCGGGCCTACCTCGAGTCGCTCGGGGTCTCGGGAGGCCGGCTCCGGACGGTTTCCTACGGCAAGGAGCGCCCGTTCTGCGGCGAATCCTCGGAAGACTGCTGGCAGCAGAACCGCCGCGCTCACTTCGTCATTACGTCCAAGTAGCCGTGGCGTCGCGCCGTCCGATCCCCGCTCTCGCCGTTCTGGCGGCCGTCGTCCTCGGCGCCGTCGGGTGCGTCTCCTCGGAAGACATCGAGGGTCTGCACCGGCAGATGAACGACATCGAGACGCAGATCCAGGCCCTCGAGAGGAAGTCGTCGAGCAAGGAAGAGGTCGCGAGGCTGAACGCGAACGTATCCGAGCAGACCCAGCAGCTCCTGAAGTCCAACGCCGACACCGGCGTCAAGCTCGAAGAGCTCTCGAACGAGATCGAGCGGCTCCAGGGGAAGCTCGAGGACACCAACCGGCGCCTCTCGCAGCTCTCCCAGCAGATCGCGGAGACGCAGGGGGACCTTCTCCGCATGCGTGGCGGCACCTCGACCGTGCCGCCGGCGGGCGGCGCGCCGCCGTCGGCGACGCCCTCGACGACGAATCCGGGCTCCCCGCGCGTCGGCGAGCCCGAGGCCGTCGCGCGGCCCGCGGCGGGCCCGTCGGAGCTCTACGACACCGCCTACGCCGACTACACCAAGGCGCGCTATACGCTCGCCATCCAGGGCTTCCAGGAGTACCTGGAGGCCTATCCGAACACCGACCTCTCCGACAACGCCCAATACTGGATCGGGGAAGCGCACTACGCCCAGAAGAAGCACCGCGACGCGGTCGTCGACTTCGACCGGTTGCTCAAAGACTGGCCGAAGAGCGACAAGGCCCCGGCGGCTCTCCTGAAGAAGGGGTACGCGCTCCTCGAACTCGGGCAGAAAGCAGAGGCCGTCGTCCAGCTGCAATACGTCATTCACGAACACCCGTCCTCCGAAGAGGCCCGGCTCGCCCGTGCGCGCCTGAAGGCGATCGGAGTCGAGGTCAGCTGACCCCGAAGGGGTCTGATCCCATGGGGTCTGATCCCGAAGGGGTCAGATCCCTCCCCATTTCTAGATCAGGAGAAAACCCGAACTATGGCCAACATCAAATCCGCGAAGAAGCGCGTTCGCCAGAACGTGGGCCGCCAGGCCCGCAACAAGAGCGTCCGTTCCCGGCTCCGCACCGCCGTCAAGAAACAGCGGGCCGAGGGGGCCGGAAACCCCGAGAGCCTCTCCGCCACCTACTCGGAGATCGACCGCGCCCGCAAGAAGGGCATCGTCCACAAGAACGCCGCGGCGCGTTACAAGTCGCGCCTGGCGAGGGCGGCCGCGAAAGCGGCGAAGGCCTAAGAGGAGCCGGGATCTGACCCCTTCGGGATCAGACCCCGGGTCAGGTTTAAAAGCCCTCCAGCACGCTCGAGACGAGGCTCGCGGCGAATCGCTCGGCGACCCGGTCGATCGCCTCGTTCTCCCGGTCCGCGTATCCCGCGGCGCCCTGCGGCAGCGAATAGTTGTCGCGGAACGTATAGGCGGCGTTCTCCCAGAGGATCTTCTCGTCCGGCACGGTCCGGAACGTGACCCGCGCGGTGACGGCGACCTGGTACTCCCGCGCGCGACCCTGCTCGTCGAAGGCGACGGGATAGAGGTCGAACTGGGTGACCGCGCCGAAGAGCTCCGCGTCCGCGTCGCGTGAGTCGGCTCGCACCTCGAAGCGCCCGCGCGTGGCGAGCTCGCGCGCGATCTCGCGCGACACGCGCTGCTCGACGGCGACGCGCGAGGTTTCGTTGGCGAGCGTCTCGAACCGGATGACGCGCAGGTCCGCGGGCAGCGTCGACCCCCGCCCGACGAGCGAATAGCCGCATCCGGCGAGAGCCAGGGCGACGAAAGCCGCGCCCGCGAGTCGGAGGGCGGGCCGTAACCGCGCCATCAGTGGACCACGAGGTTCAGGAGCCGATCGGGCACGAAGACGGCGCGCGCGATCTCCTTTCCCTCCACCCACGGTCGGATCTTCTCGTCCTGGCGAGCGAGGGCGAGCGCCCCCGCCTCCCCCTCGCCTCGTTCGACGTCGAGCCGGCCGCGCACCTTTCCGTTGACCTGCACGACGAGGGTGACCCGCTGGCTCGTCGCGAGCGCCGGGTCGAACTCCGGCCACGGCGCCTCGAGAAGGAACGGCTCCTCTCCGAGCCGCTCCCACCACTCCTCGGTCACGTGAGGCGCGACGGGGTGGAGCAGCTTCAGGAGCGTCTTCACGGCGCCGACGGCGGTCGCGGGGCGCTCCGATCCGGAGTCGAGAGCCTCCGCGATCTCCCGCTGGAACTCCATGAGAGCCGCGATCGCCGTATGGAAGTGGAAGCGGGCCGCGTCCTCGGTGACCCGCCGGATCGTCCGGTGCTCGAAGCGGGTGAGCGGCGTGTCGGCGGGCCGCCGCTCCCCCGCCACGTCGGGCACGAGGTCGCGGGCGCGCACGCACAGGTCGTGGACGCGGTTCAGGAACCGAAAAGCCCCCGCGACGCCGTCCTCGGACCACTCCGACTCCTTCTCGGGCGGACCGATGAAGAGCGTGTAGAGGCGCACCGTGTCGGCGCCGAACTTCTCGATGAGCTCGTCGGGCGACACCGTGTTGCCGCGCGACTTCGACATCTTCTCGATCTTTCCGCTCGCCGGATTCAGGCGCGTGATCATCCCCTGGTTGAAGAGGCGCTCGAAGGGCTCGTCTAAATCGACGAGCTCCATGTCCTTCAGCACGCGGCACACGAATCGCGCGTACAGGAGGTGGAGGATCGCGTGCTCGATCCCGCCCACGTACTGGTCTACCGGCATCCACCGCGCCGCCCGCTCGCGGTCCACCATGCGCCGGTCGTCCCGCGGGTTCAGGAACCGCAGGTAGTACCAGGAAGAGTCGACGAACGTATCCATCGTGTCGGTCTCGCGCCGGGCGTCCCCGCCGCACTTCGGACACCGGGTCTCGATGAACGCCCGCGACTTCTCGAGAGGGTTGCCCTCGGCGCCGCGGAATTCGACGTCCTCCGGGAGGAGCACGGGAAGGTCCGCGTCGGGCACGGGAACGACGCCGCAGCGCGGACAGTGAACCGCGGGGATGGGCGTTCCCCAGTAGCGCTGGCGCGAGATCAGCCAGTCGCGCAGCCGGTAGACGATCTTCCCCTTGCCGATCCCCTTCTCCTCGATCCACAGGACGGCGCGCCGGATCGCCTCCGGCCCGCACGGGACGCCGTTCCAGTCGCCGGAGTTGCAGAGGTACCCGACGTGGGGGATGGCTCCCGTCATCGAGTCGGGGTCGAGCTCCTCCTCGGCGGTCCGGTAAACGGGTCGGATCGCCAGCCCGTACCGCCTCGCGAACTCGAAGTCGCGCTGATCGTGGGCGGGAACCCCCATGATCGCCCCGGTGCCGTACTCCGGGAGGACGAAGTTCGCGAGCCACACGGGGATCGGCTCCCTCGTCGCCGGGTTCAGGGCGACGAGCCCGGTGTCGAATCCTTCCTTGACGCCCCCCTCCGCTTCCCGCTCGAGGCGCGACTCGCGGCGCACCCGTTCGACGAATTCCTCGAGCGCGGCGCGGTTTTCCGAGCGTTCCGCCAGGATGGGCACGGCCGGATGCTCCGGCGCGAGCGCGAGAAACGTCGCTCCGAAGAGGGTGTCCGGGCGCGTCGTGAAGACGGCGATCGGGTCGACGAGCGCCTCGATGCGGAAAAAGATTTCGGCCCCTTCCGATCTCCCGATCCAGTTTCTCTGCATGGTCTTGACGCGGTCGGGCCACTCCGGGAGGGCGTCCAGGCCCGCGAGGAGGCGCTCGGCGTAGTCGGTGACGCGGAAGAACCACTGGGTCAGGTCGCGCACCTCGACCAAGTCGTCGGACCGCTCGCAGCGCCCGTTGACGACCTGCTCGTTCGCGAGCACGGTCCGGCATCCCGGGCACCAGTTGACCGGCGCGGTCTTGCGGTAAGCGAGTCCCCGCTCCCACATCCGGAGGAAGAGCCACTGGTTCCAGCGATAGTAGGAAGGCTCGAAGGAGGCGAGCTCCTTGGACCAGTCGTAGAGGCAGCCGAGCGACCGCAGCTGCTCCTTCATCTTGACGATGTTGCCGAGCGTGTACTCCCGCGGGTGCACGCCGCTCTGGATGGCCGCGTTCTCCGCCGGCAGGCCGAACGCGTCCCAGCCCATCGGGTTCAACACGCGGCGCCCCCCCATTCGCTCGCGGCGGTAGAGGGCGTCGCCGAGGATGTAGTTGCGCCCGTGCCCGACGTGCAGCCGGCTCGCGGAGGGATAGGGATACATGTTCAACATGTAGAGCTCGCCGCCCGGGCGGGAGGTGTCGACCTGCGCCACCCGCTCGTCCTCCCAGCGGCGCTGCCACTTCCGCTCGAGCTCGGCGGCTTCGTAACGCTCGGCCATCGCTCGAAATATAGCGGAAGGCTTTCGGGCGCGCGGCTAGCGGCTGCCCGTGCCCGCCGTCCGGACCCGCAGGTAGACCCCGCCGGCGGAAGCCGTCCCGTAGTTCAACCGGCCCGTCGAAGAGAGCGGGGTGAGGCGAAGTCCCCGCGGCCGCGAGTACGCCCGTTTCTTGAACGGGAGATAGCGGGAGTCGACGCCGTTGATCGACGCGCTCGGATCGGAAAAGACGAAACCGCGGTCCGGGTAGTGAATCTCGATCCACCGGTGATACGCGCCGCCGACAGCCGCGTCGTACGAAGGCGTGCCGGGCTCGCCCTTGAGCACGCCCTGCACGGTCCGCGCGCGGATGGCGGCGCGGCGGAGGAGATCGACGGCGAGCTCGGAGAGGCCCACGCAGTTGGCACGCCTCTCGCGGAACACCGCGGCGGGATCCT
>Ga0079218_10000135_pt1 | contig 17117 bp, 12 predicted proteins | sample NCCompost_FD_77181 | JGI IMG/M metagenome (GOLD analysis project Ga0079218, IMG submission 77181) | Agricultural soil microbial communities from Utah to study Nitrogen management - NC Compost | ecosystem: Environmental > Terrestrial > Soil > Agricultural land | place: USA: Utah | collected... | reverse complement strand
GCCATCACCATGTCGTCGTAGCCGCCGGTGTAGGTGATGATCGTCTGGTAGTCGATATCGGCGATGTGCGTGCACACCGCGTTGAGGAAGTGGCGGTCGTGCGAGATGACGATGAGGGTGCCGTCGTAGCGTTGGAGGAACCCTTCGAGCCAGTGAATCGAGTCGAGGTCGAGGTGGTTCGTCGGCTCGTCGAGCAGCAGTGCCGTGGGTGTGCCGAAGAGCGCCTGCGCCAGCAGCACGCGCACCTTCTGGCCCCCTTGCAGTTCGGCCATCTTGCGCTCGTGCAGCTCGTCCGGGATGTCGAGCCCCTGCAGCAGCACCGCCGCGCTGCTCTCGGCGCTGTAGCCGTCCTCCTCGCCGACGATGCCCTCCAGCTCGCCGAGGCGCATGCCCTGGTCGTCGGTCATCTCGGTGAGCTCGTACAGCTTCTCGCGTTCCTGCAGCGCCTTCCACAGGCGCTGGTTGCCCATGATGACGGTGTCGATGACACGGTAGGCGTCGAACCCGAACTGGTCCTGCCGCAGGACGCCGAGCTTGGGCGGCCGCGCCACGTTGCCTTTCTGCGCGTCGAGCTCGCCCGTGAGCAGCTTCATGAACGTGGACTTGCCCGACCCGTTGGGGCCGGTGAGGCCGTACCGGCGCCCTACCTGGAACGTCGTGGTGACGTCCTCGAAGAGCACCTTGGACCCGTAGCGCATGGAAACGGAGCTGACGGAAATCATGAACTTTCTATTTTAGAACGCGTTGCAGGCGTACATGTAGGGGCCGCCTTCAGGCGGCCCAGGGCCGGCTAAAGCCGGCCCCCACGTCCGAGGGAATCCAACTCGTCCCACCTCGCCAGGACGTCCAGGAGCTCCTGCTCGATCGTTTCGAGGCGGGCCAGTGTCCGGGCGATGGCGTCGGAAGGTTCCTTGTAAAAATCCGGTGACGCGACCGCATCCTGCAGGCGCTGTTGCTCGGCCTCGAGACGCTCGATGCGGCCCGGGAGCGCCAGCAGTTCCTGCTGCTCCCTGTGGCTGGCCTTCCGCGGCCCCGAGGACGGCGGCGGGGAAGCCCTCTCGTAGTTACGGGTCTTTGGACCCGCCTCGGGCTCTGTCACCGCCGCACGCTGCCGCAGCCAGTCCTCGTAGCCGCCGACGTATTCCTTGATCCGGCCCTGGCCCTCGAAGACGAGCGTGCTGGTGACGACGTTGTCGATGAACGCCCGGTCGTGGCTGACGAGCAGCAGCGTGCCGGGCCAGTCCGCCAGCAGCGACTCCAGGAGCTCCAGCGTCTCGATGTCGAGGTCGTTGGTCGGCTCGTCGAGCACCAGCACGTTGGCCGGCTTGGTGAAGAGGCGCGCGAGCAGGAGGCGGTTGCGCTCGCCGCCCGAGAGCGCGCGCACCGGTGATTGCGCCCGCTCGGGCGGAAAGAGGAAGTCGCGCAGATAGCCGTGCACGTGCTGCTCGCGGCCGTTGATGGTCACCGTCTCGCGGCCGTCGCCGATCGTGTCCACCACCGTGCGCTCGGGGTCGAGCTGCTCCCGGAGCTGGTCGTAGTAGGCCACCTGCAGGTTGGCGCCGGGGCGCACCTCGCCGGCGTCCGGCGGCAGCTCGCCGAGCAGCATCCGCAGCAGAGTGGTTTTCCCGGACCCGTTGGGCCCGATGAGGCCGATGCGGTCGCCGCGCACGATGCGCAGCGTCAGGTCGCGCGCCACCGCCGTGTCGCCGAACGACTTCGACAGACGCTCGGCCTCGAAGACCATCCGGCCGGTGCGTTCGCTGGCGTCGGCCTGCAAGCGGACCGTGCCGGTCTGGGCGCGCCACGCGGCCCGCTCGGCCCGCATCGCCATCAACGCGCGCACGCGCCCCTCGTTGCGTGTGCGCCGCGCCTTAATGCCCTGGCGCAGCCACACCTCTTCCTCCGCGAGTTTCTTGTCGAACTTCTCCTGCCGCACGGCTTCGGTCGAGAGCCATTCCTCCTTGCGCCGGACGAAGTTCGCGTAGTCGCCCGGCCACGATGACACGCGGCCGCGATCCAGCTCCACGATCCGTGTCGCCACGTTCTGCAGGAAGACGCGATCGTGTGTGACGAACACGACCGTGCCGCCATAGCTGGTGAGAAACGACTCCAGCCACGTCATCGACTCGATGTCGAGATGGTTCGTGGGCTCGTCGAGGAGCAGAAGGCCCGGCTGTCCCGCGAGCGCGCGCGCCAGCAGCACCCGCCGCCGCCAGCCGCCCGAGAGCGTGGCGGCGCTGGCATCGGCCGGCAGGCCCAGCCGATCGAGCACGACTTCGACCTGTTGCTCGAGACGCCACCCGTCGCGCTGCTCGAGGTCGTGCTGCAGAACCCCGAGCCGCTCGAGATGTTCCGGCGTCGCGGCCTCGGACACCGCGACCGCGGCGTGGTGATAGTCCGTCACCAGGCTCGCGAGATCGCCGAGGCCGTCCGCCACGACGTCGAACACCGGGCGCTCGTCGAAGAACGGCGCGTCCTGCGCCAGGTGCCCGATCCGCAGATCGGGCTGAGTCCACACGCGGCCCGTGTCGGGCGGAACGGCCCCCGCGAGCACGTTCAGCAGCGTGGACTTGCCCGTGCCGTTGCGTCCGATGATGCACACCCGCTCGCCGGGCTCGATCTGCAGGCTCGTCTCGTCGAGGAGCGGCAGATGGCCATAGGCAACCGAGACGCGGTCGAGTGTCAGGAGTGGCATGGGATGAGCGCGGAGTGCCGGGAGATCACGATCATAGCGTGCCCACGGAGAGGCGCGCCGTTCGACCCGCCTGTCACGCACTAAAATCGGACAATGCCCGTCCGTGACGTCCTGATCATTGGAGCCGGCCCGTCCGGTCTCGCCACCGCCATAGCCGCCAAACAGCGGGGCCTCGACTACGTGGTGGTCGAAAAAGGCATCCTGGTCAATTCCATTTTCAACTTTCCGCCGCACATGGTGTTCTTCACCACGCCCGAGCTGCTCGAAATCGGCGGGCTGCCACTCGTCACGCCCTACGACAAACCGACCCGGTTGGAGGCGTTGCGCTACTACCGGCGGGTTGTGGACACTTTCGATCTGCAGATCTCGTTTCACGAAGCGGTGACCGCCATCGAGCGGGGCGACGACGGCGTGTTCGCGGTGACGACGCGCACGCCGCGCGGCGCGACGCGCGTGCGAGAGGCACGTGCGGTGGTGTTGGCCATCGGCTACTACGACATTCCCAATCGCCTCGGCGTGCCGGGCGAGGAGCTGCCGCACGTCAACCACTACTACACCGACGCCCACCCGTACTATCGCCAGCGCGTCGTCGTAGTGGGCGGCAAGAACTCGGCCGCCGAAGCGTGCCTCGAAATCTTCCGGGCGGGCGGCTATCCGACGCTCGTGCATCGTCACGCCGAGCTCGGGAGCACGATCAAGTACTGGGTGCGGCCCGACATCGAGAACCGCATCAAGGAAGGGTCCGTGAAGGCGCGGTTCGACTCCCACGTCGTCGAGATCACGCCGACCGCGGTCGTGATCGACGGGCCCGGCGGCCGCGAGGAGCTTCCCGCCGAAGGCGTGTTCCTGCTCACCGGGTACCGGCCGGACGTGGAGCTGATGCAGCGCGCCGGGGTTGTGTGCGACCCCGAGACGCTGGCGCCGCAGATGAACACCGACACGTTCGAAACCAACGTGCCGAACCTGTTCGTGGCCGGCGGCGCCTCAGCTGGGCGCCACACCGGGAACATCTTCATCGAGAACGGCCGCTTCCACGGCGGCAAGATCGTGGCGGCCATTGCGGAGAGATTTGGCGATTGAGGCCGCCACTGGTTGCGAGGAGCAGCAATGACTTTCGGTAAGGCCATGTTGGCCGAATGGAGCTTTGAGCCAGGTATTACGTACCTGAATCACGGCACGGTGGGCGTGACGCCGCGGCGCATCATGGCGGTGCAGCAGGCGATTCGCGACGAGATCGAGCGGCATCCGAGCCGGTTCATGCTGCGCGCGCTGACGGAAACGGAGTTCGGCCGGCCGCTGACGGGCCGGCCGCGGCTGCGCGCGGCCGCCGACGAGGTGGCGGCCTTTCTTGGCGCGCGCGGCGACGACCTCGTCTTCGTGGACAACATCACCGCCGGCGTCAACTCCATCCTGCGCTCGTTCCCGCTACGCGAAGGCGACGAGATCCTCGTCTCGGATCTCGTGTACGGCGGCGTGCTGCGCGCGGCGCTGTTTGCGGCGCGCGAGCGCGGCTGCACGGTTCGCACCGTCGAGATGCCGCACCCCTTCCGCGCCGATCGCCTGGCCGACGCCTACGCGAGCGCGGTGGGGCCGAACACGCGGCTGGCCATCGTGGAACACATCACGGCGCAGAGCGCGGTCATCTTTCCGCTGCGCGAGACGGCGGCGCGGCTTCGCGCCAAGGGCGTGGCGGTGCTCGCCGACGCGGCGCACGCGCCCGGGCAGATTCCAGTGGACATCCCGTCGCTCGGCGTGGACTGGTACGTGGCCAACCTCCACAAGTGGGCGTGGACGCCCCGCAGCAGCGGCATCCTGTGGGCGGCGCCAGCGCGCCAGGCCGACCTGCGGCCGACCGTGATTTCCTGGGGGTTGGACAAGGGCTTCAAGGCCGAGTTCGACATGCTGGGCACCCGCGACCCGTCCACGCATCTCTCGGCGCCGGCGGCCATTGCCCTGATGCGCGAATGGGGGCTGGACGCCATCCAGTCCTACAACCACGCGCTGGCCTGGACCGGCGCCCAGCGCCTGGCCGACCGGTGGCAGACGGCGTTCGACGTGCCCGAGGCGATGATCGGGTCGATGGCCACCGTGCCGCTGCCCGACGCGGCCGGCACGACGCCCGCCGAGGCGTCGGCCCTCCGCGACGCCCTGTTCTTCGAGGACGGTATCGAGGTGCAGATGCACGCCTACCGGGGACGCGTCTGGACCCGGATAGGGGCGCAGATCTACAACGATATCAACGACATAGAGCGTCTGGGCGAGGCGGTGGCCAGTCGCGTGAACGCCGCAACCGCCCGTTAACCCTTTCAGGAGGCTCGCGTATTAGCTGGTATGACACGACGCGCCCTGACCGCTTCCTTTTTCGCCCTCTCCCTGGCAAATGCCGCCGCGCCCGCGCTGGCACAGCAAGCCCCAGCCCCGCAGCAGCGACCCCCGGTTCTCCAGGAGCGTCGAGGCCCGCTGACCGACAGCGAGCGGGCCGTGTTCGACGCCCAGAACGCATTCAGCACCCAGCAGGACCTCTGGCGGGTGATGCGGCAGTACCCGCCAGCGGTGGGCGAGATCATCCAGCGCGACCCGTCGCTCCTGACCAAGCAGGACTACATGGCGGCGTATCCCGCCCTGACTGAGTTCATCCAGCGCCACCCGGAAGTGAGCCGGAACCCCGGCTTCTACTTCGGCACCTACGAGTTCCGTGAGCGCCAGCCGGGCGATCGGGCCATCAACATGATGGAGGAGATTCTCACCGGCATGGCCGTGGGCACCCTGATGCTCGGGCTTGCGGGCGTCTTCGTGTGGCTGGTGAAAACCATCGTCGACCACCGGCGCTGGCTCCGCCAGTCGAAGGTCCAGGTCGAGATGCACGGCAAGCTGCTCGATCGGCTGACGACCAACGAGGATCTGCTGGCCTACGCGCAGTCGCCGGCCGGCAGCCGCTTCCTCGAGTCGACGCCCATCTCCCTGGACGCCGAATCGCGCGCATCGGCGCCCGTTGGCCGTATCATCTGGTCGATGCAGGCCGGCATCGTGCTCATGGCGCTCGGCGGCGGGCTCTTCCTGGTGCAGTCCAGCGCCGTCGAAGAGGTGCGTCAGGCCCTCAGCGTCATCCAGGCCATCGTGGGGTCGGTGGGCGTAGGCCTGATCGTGTCGGCCCTCGCCGCCTACGTGGTATCGGGACGGCTCGGCATCCTGCCGGCCAAGAAGGCGTGAGATGAGCAGCTTCGTTCTGACGGATCGCGAACGACTCCTGGCACTGGAAGAGGCCGAGCGCACCTTCCCGATGAGCGAGGACGAGTTCCGGGCCTTCTACGAGCTGACGGCCCGTCCCGTCTGGGTGTACATCAACCGGATGACCGGCGACGGGCGCCTGGCCGACGACCTGCTGCAGGAAGCGTATTACCGGCTGCTCCGCACCAAGGCCACCTTCGAGAGCGACGACCACCGCCGCAACTACCTGTATCGCATCGCCACCAACCTGGTGCACGACCATCGGCGCCGGCCGCGCGCCGATCGGGAGCCGCTGCTCGACGACGAGCGCGAAGCCGCGCCGGATGTCGCCGGCGGGAACGAGAGCCGGGCCGCGCGCCGCATCGATCTGGCGCGCGCGATGGCGCGCATGAAACCGCGCGAGCGCAGCATGCTGTGGCTGGCCTATGCGCACGGCTGTTCGCATGAGGAAATCGCCGAAGTGCTGGGCCTCAAGACGTCGAGCCTGAAGGCGCTGCTGCACCGTGCCCGGCGCCGCCTGGCGGGCTTCCTGACCCCGGACGCTGGCGGAGGTCTGGAATGACACGGCGTATCTGCGAGCACGAGCCGGCCGTCACCCAGGTCGTGCTGAGCCGGCGGTGGCCGGACGGCTGCGAGCAGGAACTTCGCGCCCACGCCGAGGCGTGCGAGGAGTGCCGCGAGGTGGTCGCGATCGCGGCGCTGCTGCGCGAGGACTACGACCACGCGCGCGAGGCGATCGGCCGCCGCGACGTGCCGCTGCCGTCGGCCGGACAGATCTGGTGGCGCGCGGCGGTGCACGCCCGCGCCGAGGCCGTGCAGGCGGCGGCCCGGCCGCTGGTGTGGGGCTATGGCGTCGCGGCCGCGTGCTTGATTGGCCTGCTCGTTGCCGGCATCGGGGTCATGTGGCCGTCGGTGCTGCCGGCGTTCGATCGCGTCGGCGCGTTGACCGCACGGTTCGCGCCGACGGCGGACATGGTGCTGGCGACGCTGCGTGCACAGATGCCCATCGTCATCGGCGTCGCGGCGTGCCTCATCGCGGCGCCGATCGCTCTGTACTACGCGCTGCGCGAGGAGTAACTCGATGACGTAGGGGCCGCCTTCAGGCGGCCCAGGGCCGGCTGAAGCCGGCCCCCACGTCTCCCTGGTAGAATCGGCGTCTCCGCCCTTCCAGGTCCCATGGGGTTTCAGTTCCACCCTTCCGTTCAGCAGTGGTTTACCGACGCTCTTGGTGTGCCCACGCCTGCGCAGGAACGCGGCTGGCCCGCGATCGGCCGTGGCGAGCACACACTGATTGCCGCGCCGACCGGCTCCGGTAAAACCCTCGCCGCGTTTCTCATCGCCATCGACGCGCTGGTGCGGGAGAGCCTCGACGGTCCGCTGCCGGACGAAGTGCGCGTGCTCTACGTGTCGCCGCTGAAGGCGCTGAGCACCGACATCCACAAGAACCTGGAGGAGCCGCGGCAAGGGATTGCCGCCGTCGCGGCCGCCCGGGGGCTGCCGGCGCCGCGCATCACGGCGGCCGTCCGCACCGGCGACACGCCGGCAGCGGCACGCGCGGCGATGGTGAAGACGCCGCCGCACATTCTCGTCACGACGCCCGAGTCGCTCTACCTCCTGCTCACGTCGGCGCGCAGCCGCCAGATGCTGGCAACCGTGCACACCGTGATCGTGGACGAAATCCACGCGGTGATCGGCAGCCGCCGCGGCGCGCATCTTGCGCTGTCGCTCGAGCGGCTGCAGCGCGTAGCGGGCCGCCCGTTGCAGCGCATCGGCCTCTCGGCCACCCAGAAGCCGATCGAGCAGGTGGCGCGCTGGCTCGTAGGTACGGACGGAGCCGCGTGCACCATCGTCAACGAGGGGCACGGGCGTCCGATGGATCTCGACATCGAACTGCCGCGCTCCGAGCTCGACACCGTGATGGCGCACGAGGTGTGGGGCGAGTACTACGACCGGCTCGCGGAGCTGGCGCAGGCCCATCGCACGACGCTGGTGTTCGTCAACACGCGCAAGCTCGCCGAGCGACTGGCGCGGCATCTCAGCGAGCGCCTCGGCGAGGATCTGGTGGCGACGCACCACGGGAGCCTCTCGAAGGAGTCGCGGCTCGACGCCGAGACCCGCCTCAAGGCGGGCCGGCTGCGGGTGCTCGTGGCGACGGCGTCGCTCGAGCTCGGCATCGACATCGGGTCGGTGGATCTGGTCTGCCAGATCGGGTCGCCGCACACGATGGCGGCGCTCATCCAGCGGGTCGGGCGCTCGGGACACCGCGTGGGCGGCCTGCCGAAGGGTCGCGTGTTTCCCGAGTCGCGCGACGATCTCGTGGAGTGTATGGCGCTCGTGCGGGCGGTCAAGCGCGGCGAGCTCGACGCGCTCGTGCCGCACGAGTCGCCGCTCGACGTGCTGACGCAGCAGGTCGTGGCCGAGACGAGCGCGTCCGGCGACGCCGTGGGCGACGACGAGCTGTTCGCGATGGCGCGCCGCGCGTGGCCGTACCGGGTGCTGCCGCGCGCCGACTTCGACGCCGTCGTCGCCATGGCGGCCGAGGGATTTTCCACGCGCAGAGGGCGGCGCGCCGCGCTGCTGCACCGCGACGAGGTGCACGGCACGGTTCGAGGACGCCGCGGCGCCCGCCTGCTGGCGCAGGTGTCGGGCGGCGCGATTCCGGAGGTCGCCGACTATCGCGTCGTGCTGGATCCCGAGGAGACCTTCATCGGCACGCTCAACGAGGATTTCGCCATCGAGAGCAACGCCGGCGACGTCTTCCAGCTGGGCAACGCCTCGTGGCAGATCCTGCAGGTTACGGCCGGCGTGGTGCGCGTGGCCGACGCCAAGGGCGCGCCGCCGTCGATCCCCTTCTGGCTGGGCGAGGCGCCGGCGCGCAGCAACGAGCTGTCGCGCGCCGTGAGCGATCTCCGGCAGATGGTCGCCGATCGTTTCGAGGCGGGCAGCGGGAATGTGAGCGGCGACGACGTGGCGTGGCTGGCGGCGGATGCCGGCGTCTCGCGCGAGGCGTCCGAGCAGGTGCTGGCGTTCCTTGACGATGGCCGTCGCGTGCTCGGCGTCATCCCGACGCAGCAGACGCTCGTGCTCGAGCGCTTCTTCGACGAATCGGGCGGCATGCAGCTCGTGCTGCATGCGCCGTTCGGCAGCCGCATCAACAAGGCGTGGTGCCTGGCGCTGCGCAAGAAGTTCTGCCGCCAGTTCAACTTCGAGCTGCAGGCGGCGGCTACCGAGGACGCCATCCTGCTCTCGCTCGGGCCGCAGCACTCGTTCCCGCTGGCCGACGTGTTCCGCTATCTGCATCCGGAAACCGCGCGCGACGTGCTCGTGCAGGCGTTCCTCGACGCGCCGGTCTTCAAGACGCGCTGGCGCTGGAACGCGACGATCTCGCTGGCGGTGCCGCGGGCGCGCGGCAGCCGCCGCGTGGCGCCGCAGCTGCAGCGGATGCTCGCCGACGACCTGATGGCGTCGGTGTTTCCCGACGCCGCGGCGTGCCTCGAAAACATCCCCGGCGATCGCCAGCTGCCCGATCATCCGCTGGTCAACCAGACGGTGCGGGACTGCCTGCAGGAGGCGATGGACTTCGACGGGCTGCGGGAGGTGCTGACGCGTATCCACCGCGGCGAGCTGCGGCTGCTGGCGCGCGACACACCCGAGCCGTCGGCGTTTGCCTGCGCCATCCTCAACGCCAAGCCCTACGCGTTCATGGACGACGCGCCGCTCGAGGAGCGCCGCGCGCATGCCGTGCAGACACGGCGTGGCCACGGGCACGTGGAGGAGGGCGCGGTGCTCGACGCCGCGGCGGTGGAGAAGGTGCGGGCGGAAGCCGCGCCGGATCCGCGTGACCCGGACGAACTGCACGACGCGCTGATGACGTGCGGCGTGCTGACCGCCGGCGAGATGGCGTTGTTCGACCGCGCCTGGCTCGCGACGCTCGTGACATCCGGCCGCGCGGTTCTCCTGTCGAACCTGGTCATAGCAACGGAACGCCTGCCCGAGTGGCTGGCGATCCATCCGGCGCGGGCTGAGGACACGGCCGTCGCCGTCGTGGTGCCCGCCGGCCGCGCGGCGCGAACGTGGACCGCGTCCGACGCGCTGACGGAGCTGGTGCGAAGCCGGCTCACCCTCACCGGCCCGGTGACATCGGGCGCGCTCGCCGGGCTGTTCGGCGTCGCCGAATCGGCGGTCGACGACGCGATGCTCGCGCTCGAATCGGAGGGCGTTGTCCTGCGCGGCATGTTCACGGCCACGCGCGCCACCGAATGGTGCGACCGCGCGCTCCTCGCGCGCATCCACCGTTACACGCTGTCCCGGCTGCGCGCCGAGATCGAGCCGGTGACGCCGGCCGACTTCATGCGCTTTCTCTTCAAGTGGCAGCACGTGGACGAGATCGCGCGGCTCACCGGCCCCGACGGACTGAAGCAGGTGCTCGAGCGTCTCGACGGGTTCGAGGCGCCGGCGTCGTCGTGGGAGCGGTCGATTCTGCCGGCGCGGCTCCACGGCTACGAGCCGTCGCTGCTCGACATGGCGTGTCTGTCGGGCGACGTCCGGTGGGGCCGTGCCACGGCGCCTGGCGTGCTGCGGACGACGTCGGGCACGCCGATCGCGCTCATGGCGAGCGAGCACGCCGACGCCTGGTTATGGAGAGGGCGGTCTTTAGACCGCCATGCTTCAGACCCTGCGGCTGACGAGGGTGTTCCCGAAATCGCACTCAGCGAGGATGCGCGCCTGGTCGTGGACCGCCTGCACGAGCGCGGTCCGTCGTTCTTCCGGGATCTGGCCGCCGCGCTCTCGTTCGATCCGGACCGGCTCCGGATCGCGCTGAGCGCGCTGGTCGCGGCGGGGCTGGCCGCGTCCGACGGGTTTGCCGGCCTGCGGATGCTCGTGGCGGCCGATCAGGGAAGGCCGTGGCCGCTCGATCGCCGCCCGAATCTCGCCGGCCGCTGGAACCTCCTCGTACGTGGCAGCGGGCCTTCAGGCCCGCCCGTGAACTCGCGCGACGACGTCGTCGAGTGCCAGGCGTGGGCCCTGCTGCGCCGCTACGGGATCGTGTTCCGGCGGCTGCTGACCCGCGAGGCGGCCGCGGCGCCGTGGCGCGAGCTCGCACGCCTCTACCGCCGTCTCGAAGCGCGCGGCGAGATTCGAGGCGGCCGCTTCGTCTCTGGCATGTCGGGTGAGCAGTACGCGCTGACGGACGCCGTGCCGGTGTTGCGGGAAGTGCGGCGCACGCCGGCCACGGGCGCGTTCTACTCCGTGTCCACGGCCGACCCGCTGAATCTGGCGGGCATCGTCACCGCGGGCGCGCGCGTGGCGGCCAGGGGGCGCAATCGCATCGCCTATCGCGACGGCGTGCCGGTGGCGGTGCTGGAAAATCAGGCGGTCCGGATGCTGGAGCCGCTCGACGCCGAGGCGGCGTCAGCCGCGGCGCGCGCGCTCAGCGGGGGCCGCCCACGCGGCCGTTCGTCACTGGCAGTCTAGGCACGGAGCATCTCCGGCTTGAACAGCTTGCGATAGCGGCTGACGGTGGGCCCCGCGAGCATGAAGAGGCCGTCGCCCCGGTAGTGCAGCGTCCGTGGAAACTTCGGGGTCGTCCGGGCGTGGCCCTTCACGACTTCGAACACGAACAGGCTGTAGCGGTTGATCAGGCTCGAGTCCACGAGCCGGCATTCGAAGTTCGCGTGGCACTCATCGATGAGAGGTGCCTTCACCGCGCGGGCCGGAACGGCCGTGAGCCCGAACCGTGCGAACTTGTCGATCCTGGCGCCCGACGTGTTGCCGATTCTCACGACCGTCGGGGTGAGATCCACGGTGGGGACGTTGATGACGCACTCGCGGCTCTTCCGGATCATCTCGAAGCTGTGATTCCGATCCCAGATGAAGCCGCCGACGAGCGACGGCTCCTCGCTCATGACCATGTGCCACCCCATGGTCATGATGTTCGTCTTGCCCTTCCAGGCCGAGCTTACGAGCACGATGGGGCCGGGCTCGAGAAACCGGCGGACGTCGTCCACTGGATGGTCGCGTCTTCGCATGGGAGAACCATACCGCGCGTATACTCCGGATCGAAAAATCGCCTTTCTCGGAGCCGCGCCATGAACATCAGCACTGCCGCCGCTCTTGCCGTGTGCGTGACGGCGACTGGCATCAGCTTCACCCCGATCGTCGGCGCACAGGGGCCGGCGGCGGGCGCTCCCAAGGTCGACGTCGCGACCATCCACCGCAACAAGGAGATCGAAAGCATTCGTGCGGCGGCGCCACCGGGGCAGGGGTTCGGTCCGGTGCGGCTGCGCGTCCTGCCCGGCGGCCGGCTGGACGCCACCGGTATCAGCACGATGGAGCTGATCCGCGAAGCGTACGGCTACTCGAACCGTCCGGCGCCCGACGTCACCGGACCGGCCTGGCTCGATGTCGAGCGCTTCGACGTCGCCATCAAAGCCGACCGCGAGGACATGGGACCTGGACAACCCGCGGGCCTGTTGCCGCTGGGCGCCGCCCAGATGATGCGCGAGTTCCTGGCCGATCGGTTCAAGTTGAGAGTCCGGATCGAGAAGAAGGAGCGCAACATCTACGAGCTGCGCGTGGCCCGCGACGATCGCAAGCTTGGCCCCGGCCTCGTCCCCTCGGACGGTTCGTGCGTGGGCATCTACGCGCCGCCAGGGCCGCAGCCGCGGTGCCCGTTCGTGCTCGGCGGCGGCCGCGGGTTTCAGGCCGGGCACCTTACGATGGCCGAGCTCGGCACGTTTTTCGGCGCGTTCCCGGCCATCAACACCACCGTGGTCGACAAGACCGAACTGCCTGGCGCCTTTGACGTGACGATGAGCGCCTTCGTCGGCGGCGGCGTCGCAAACGCCAACGCGGACGATCCCCGTCCGTCGATGTTCACCGCCGTCCAGCAGATGCTCGGACTGAAGCTCGAGCGGGTGAGAGGCACGGCGGACGTCATCGTGGTCGAACGGGTCGAGCGGCCCACCGAGAACTGACCGGGTCGATGGCCGGTCGAACCCGGTCGCTGCGGTACGTAGAGGGCGGTCTTTAGACTGCCCTGAGGCGGTTAGTGGACGGACTTCGGGCCGCCGGGGGAGTAGCTCTTCATCTCCAGCAGCTCGATCAGGCCGTCGCAGCGCGCCAGGATGCCGTCGCGCTCGAGCAGCGCCTGCCGTTCCACCGGGTCGAGCCCGAGGTACTGCGACAGCGCGTTGACCAGGTCGTCGTCGGGAATCTTCGACGGGAACCGCGGATCCTGGCCGCCGCGCTCGATGGCCGCCACCAGCAGCGCCTCGAGCCGGTGCCGGCGCTGCTTCAGCAGCGTCTTCTCGGCGTCGCTGGCGGTTTCCGGCAGCGGCTCGACGCGCGCCTGGCGGTACTCGCGGCTGGTGTCCTCTTCGAGGATGCGGAACTTCTCGATGCCGCGCAGCACCACGTTCGAGCGTCCGTCCGGCAGCCGCTCGGAATGGGTGATGACGCCGGCGCACCCCACCTGATACACCGGCGGCCGACCGTCGTAATCGGCCTCGTAGCCCGGCATCAGCAGCGTCATGCCGATGATGCGATCGCCGCTGACCGCGTCGGCCAGCATCGCCCGATACCGCTGCTCGAAGATGTGCAGCGGGAGGAACACGTTCGGGAAGAGCACCACGTTCGGCAGCGGAAAGATCGGGATCGTCTGCGGAAGCATCGTCTACCGCCCCGCCGGAGGCGGGGCAATTAGATACTGGCTGAGCGAGGTGGAGCCGGGCCTTCCCACGTGGCGGAGCCTCGCTCAGTGAATCGTCTTGGTCTTGCGGTTCATGTAGTCCATCAGGACGTACTGGCCGAGCGTGTACGGCGTCGTGAAATACGCCTTGCCGCGGCACACCGCCGCCACCCGCCGCACGAAGGCCACCAGATCCGGGTCGCGCGCCAGCATGAACGTGTTGATCATGATGCCCGCCTTGCTGCAGGCGTTCACCTCCGCGAACGTCTCCGACACGATGTGCGGATCGAGCCCGAAGGCGTTCTTGTAGATCTGCCCGTCCGGGCGGGTCAGCGCCGACGGCTTGCCGTCGGTGATCATGACGATCTGCCGCATGTCCTTGCGCTGCCGCTCGAGGATGCGTCGCGCCAGGCGGAGGCCTTCGCGGGTGTTCGTGTAGTACGGCCCCACCCGGACTCGCCCGAGCTGCTTGAGTGGAATCTCCTCCGCCGAATCGTGGAACAGCACCGCGTGCAGCGAGTCCCCGGGATACTGCGTGCGAATCAGGTGCGACAGCGCCAGCGCCACGCGCTTGGCGGGCGTGAAGCGGTCCTCGCCGTACAGGATCATGCTGTGGCTGCAGTCGAGCATGATGACGGTGGCGCACGAGCTCTGGTAGTCGCTCTGCGCCACCATCAGGTCGGCGTAGTCGATGTCGATGCCGGCGCCGCCGCTGCCGCCGGCCACCGCGCGGCCATCGACGTGCAGCCGCTGGACGGCGTTGAGGATGGTGCTGCTCGGATCGATGTTGAACGTGTCGCCGAACTCGTACGGTTTCGGCGCGGCAATCGCCTCGACGCCGGTGCTCAGGTGCCGCGTGTCGTGCAGCCCCGAACTGCTGCGCCCCACCGAGCCGAGCAGATCGCGGAGCGCGCGGTAGCCCAGGAAGTCCAGCGCCTTGTCGGTGACCTCGAACTGCACCCGGCTGGTGTCCTCGCCGACGCCGCCGCCGGCACCCGCGCGCCGCTCGCGTTCGGTCTCCAGATCCGGGGCGCCGGTGATGAAGCCGCGCTCCATCATGCGGTCGATGATCTGCTGGATGAGGTCCTCGAGCTGCTGGCGCACGCCTTCCTGATCGCCGTCGGCCGGCTCGCCGAGCAGCTGCTGCATCGCCTCGTCGGACAGCACGCCGCCGCTGAAGAGCGCGTCGAGGATGGCGTCGTGCAGCGCCTGCATCGTGCGGTCCTCGTCGCTGTCCGACGGATCCCACGGGTTGCTGAACCCGCTGGAGAGCAGCAGATCCGACAGCTTCGAGACGAGATCCTCGAGATCGATCTCGTCCATCAGGTCGCCGGTGTATTTGGTGTAGCGGTATTTCACTGGTTCCCTGGAGGCGGAGTGGGCGGAGTGGGCGGAGTAGGCAGGGTAGGCAGGGAACGGAAAGCGCTTGTAAGGCGGGTCTGAAGACCCGCCTCTACGAAAGCATGGAGCGTCCTCCCCACTCTGCTTACTCTGCCCACTCTGCTCACTCTGCTTCCACCCTCAGTTGTAATACTTCTTTTTTCCACCCGCAGGAATCCGCGGCTCGTCCTCGAGCGACGACTCCCGCGCGGGGCGCCGCACGGGCGTGTCGCTCGCGTGGTAGCCGCGCTCGTCGCTGCGGCTGATCTTCTTCGTCGCGTAGAGCCCTTCGAGCACGAAATCCACGCCGGCGGCGAGCATCGGCGCCGAGGCTCCCTTGGGAATGCCGGCCTCCTGCGCCAGGTCCACCAGCCCCTGCACGGCGCGCGCGTGGGTCAGCACGTCGTCGGCGCTCATCGCGTCGCCGAGCTGCAGGCTGCCGCCGAGGTCGAACCACTCGATGACCCGCCGTGGATCGAGGTGCGTCAGATAGCCCTCGGCCACGTTGGCGACGGCGTTGCGCACCAGCTCGCGCGCGATGGCCTCGGCGCCCTTGAGCTCGCCCTCGTATTCCAGCTCGAACTTGCCGGTCATCGATGGCAGCGCGGAGTAGACGTCGGTGACGCGCGGCACGGCAATGGCCTCGCCGGCCACGATGGCGCGGCGCTCGGCGTTGGAGACGACGTTCTCCATGACCGAGATCGGCAGGCGCTGGCTGACGCCCGAGCGCTTGTCCACGCGGCGGTCCTGCCGGGCCTGGAACGCGATCTCCTCCACGACTTCCGCCACGAAGGAGGGCACCTCGGCGCGCGGGCCGGCGCCCTGGCGGGTGAGCCACGCCTCCTGCGCCGTAATCGTCTGCGCGTCGCCGCGGCTCACCGGGTAGTGGGTGCGGATCTCGGAGCCGATGCGGTCCTTGAGCGGCGTGATGATCTTGCCGCGGGCGGTGTAGTCCTCGGGGTTGGCCGTGAACGCCATCAGGACGTCGAGCGGCAGCCGCACCGGGTAGCCTTTGATCTGGATGTCGCCTTCCTGAAGGATGTTGAACAGGCCCACCTGGATTTTTCCGGCCAGATCGGGGAGCTCGTTGATGGCGAAGATGCTGCGGTTGGCGCGCGGCAGCAGCCCGTAGTGCATCGTCAGCTCGTTCGAGAGCTGGAGGCCGGCCCGCGCCGCCTTGATCGGGTCGATGTCGCCGATCATGTCCGCGATGGTCACGTCGGGCGTCGCCAGCTTCTCCACGTAGCGGGCGTCGCGCTCGAGCCAGGCGATCGGCGTGCGATCACCGGCTTCGGCCACCTGGGTGCGGCATGAGCCGCAGATCGGCTGGAGCGGGTCGTCGTTGATCTCGCAGCCGGGCATCACCGGGATCACCTCGTCGAGCAGCGTGACCAGCGCACGCAGCAGCCGCGTCTTGGCCTGACCGCGGAGGCCCAGCAGGATGAAATGGTGCCGGGAGAGCAGGGCGTTGACGAGCTGGGGCAGCACCGTCTCGTCGTAGCCGACGATGCCGGGGAAGAGCGTGCCGCCGGCACGCAGCTTCTCGATCAGGTTGTCGCGCACCTCTTCGTGGACGCTGCGGTGGCGGATCTCGCCGCGTTCGACGGCGCGGCGCAGGTCGCCCAGCGTGGAGATGGCCGAGGGATTGGGCATACCGTGGATCCTACAGTAGCGGCCCGCCCGAAGGGCGGGCAATTGAACGCGATCCGCGGGCAGAGGCGGAGCCTTTGCTAGCATGGCCCGCGATGGCTTTCTTCCAGCGCGGCCGCCGGCGCGTGTTTGCACACCGCGGCGGCAGCGCGCTCGCGCCCGAGAACACGCTCGCCGCCTTCGAGACCGGCCTCCGCGCAGGCGCCGACGGGCTCGAGCTCGACGTGCATCTCTCAGCCGACGGCGTGCCCGTCGTGGTGCACGATGCCACGCTCGAGCGCACGACCAACGCGACAGGGCCCGTTGCCGGGCGCACCGCGGCCGAGCTGGCGCACGTCGACGCCGGCTGGCACTTCGCCGGCGCGCGCCACGACTATCCGTTTCGCGGGCAGGGCCTCGGCATACCCACGCTGCGCGACGTGCTGATCCGGCATCGGGCCGTGCCGATCATCATCGAGATGAAGATCGACTCCG
>Ga0079218_10000133_pt1 | contig 17156 bp, 12 predicted proteins | sample NCCompost_FD_77181 | JGI IMG/M metagenome (GOLD analysis project Ga0079218, IMG submission 77181) | Agricultural soil microbial communities from Utah to study Nitrogen management - NC Compost | ecosystem: Environmental > Terrestrial > Soil > Agricultural land | place: USA: Utah | collected... | reverse complement strand
GTTTTATCTCTCACGATCGGTGACGTAACGGACCAGCAACCGCCGCAAACTGCGACCCCGCCAGCGACAACCGGCGGTTCGTTATCTGAGAAGAACGTCGCAACCGGGACAAACCACACGGACGCGCCCGCGAACGGTCAGACAAATACAGACCCAAAGGCCGTTCGCGACGCAGCTTGTAAGAAGCAGGAGGAAACGGGCGAGCCGCAGTTCGACCGCGAGGGCGTGGAGCTGTGTCCCGGTTTTAAGAGCGCCGTCGAATTGGCCCTGGGGTACACGGTTGTCCGCTCCAACGACACTGAACTGACCAACGCCGACGCCCTTCCAGTGGGATGGTCGGTCGGGTTCGCGGCCAAACTCGCCCCCTGGTTCGCGGTTGTCAGCGAGCTGTCGGCTGCATACGACAGCGAAGGAGCGGTTCTTTCGGACACTCACCGTACAGCTGTCTACTTTCTCAACGGGGTGCGAGGGATCTTCCCGTTCAAGCGGGTCAGGGTCTTCGGCGACCTGCTCGCCGGCGTTGCCCACGACTGGGACTTCCGGCCGGGACAGACGGACAAGAACCGGTTCGCCGTACGCCCGGGCGTCGGCGTGGATTTCAGGCTGTCCACCAAAGTCTCGTTCCGTTTCCATGCCGGGTGGACGCTCGACGCCGCGGGTGACGACTCCCCCGAGGTGTTTCAACTGACCACTGGCCTCGTCTTCGGCCGTTAGCGTTCCTGCCCTGGCACGCCTTCGGTCGTCATCGCGTGATCTCCGAAAGGGCTGAGCCGTCGGCGACCACCACCTTCCAGGCGTCCTCAACGCACTGCTGCTGCGGCAGGCTCAACTTCCACGAGAGTGGCGCGGCACGGCACGCGGCGGCCAGCTTGTCGGCAGGGTAGTCGAGCAGAACGGGACGAATCGTGACGTTCTTCAGCGCCCACTTCTCCTTGAGAAGTTGCAACGCTTGCATCCCGCCCGCCCACTGACCGAACGACCGTGTCGCGAGGAACGCCGCCGGCGGCGCCACGAGCTGCCACGCCCAGCCATGGTTCTCCACCGGGGGTTCCTTGACCTTCGGCTTTCCCTCTTTCTTGTCCCCTTTGAGCAGGTCGTCCGACGACGCCATGAGCCCTTGCGCGATGACGACGACGATGTCGAGCGGCTGCTCCGGCTTCGGTTCCAACTGCTCGAGCGCGTCGTCGAGCCATTGCGTCACGGCCGCCAGGCCGTAGTTGTCGTAGTAGCCGCCGTCAACCAGATGGTACGGCTTGCTGCCGGGGATGTTCAGCGTGGTGGCCGGGCTCACATAGGGGAACGTCGCCGACAGCCGGGCGGCGGTGGCCATCTGCAGACCGACGTCACGGGCGGACTGCGGTTGCTCCAGCGTTGACAGATCGAACAGGCGGTTGACGCTCTCGACCACGGCGGACTGCTTCAATTCCTTCGCAAAGGTGTCGCGGCGATAGTCGTGGCTTGGAAACTGCGTCGTGACGAAGGCGGCGGGCTGACCTGTCTCGACGACAGTGGTGTTGAACAGAAACGCCGGGAAGGGCGTCGCATCACCCTGCCGCGCAAACGTTCGCACCCGGTCGGACCAGGCCCGCAAGGAATGGTCGCGTTCAGCGGGCAGGCGCGCCGCCCAACTGTGTTCCAGCGCGGCGCCGCGGTCTGGCCGTGCGGGCCAACTGAACACGCGGCGGAGGTGATCGGTACCGACCAGCGCGGAGGCGATTTCGTCGAGGCTCGACTGCAGCGACTGTGAGGTGCCGTTTGAGGGCGCATCGCGATAGGCGCCGTAGTAGAGCGCCCCCATCGATCCGCCGGAGACGCCGCTCACCAGTGCCAGCCGGTCGGGGAGCGTGACGGGCCGATCCTGCAACTCCTGGTCGAGCCCCTGCAGCACCCGCGCAGCCCACGCGCCGGCCTGGATGCCGCCGCCCGCGGCTGTGACGATCAGGGGGCTGCGGAACCTACCCAGCACGTCGCCCGGCGTCGCGAGCTCGTAGTGCCCCTTTGGTGCTTCCGTCTCGACGACGTAGTCAGTCCGTGCCGTTGATCCGGTTGCCGCGGTCAGGACCACCAGCACGGTGATCAGCGGAATGCGATAGCGATCGAAGAAGAACGTCAGCGACGACAGCCCCCAGCTGTTCAAGAGGAGCAGCAGCACGACCGATGCGGCGGTCGGCACCACAAGGCTCGACTCCGGCGTGACGGCATCCGTCAACTTGGCGAAGATCAACGCGACGTAGACGAGCACGCTCAGAACCAGCTGAGTGAGCGCAAACGTGTGGCCTGGCAGCAGGTGACGATTGGAGTCGATATAGCCGCTCGACAGGCCGAAGAGGCGGCCGGCAATCGACCAGCGGTGCACCACGGCCTTCAGCTCGGCCAGCAGCGCCGGCGGCCGTGCCCCGTAGGCATCCTTGAGCCATCCAGCCAGGAGCGGAATGCTTGCGAACGGAATGCCCAATTGGGGCGCCGCCTTTCCGGCGCCGGCCGACATCAGCAGCGCGATCCATTCCAGGACGAACAGGAACAACGTGCCCCCCACGAGGCCTGCCGCGAACCCGACGAGCTCCAGCCCGAGGGAGATCCGCAGCGAGCTGAGGCCGATGCAGAAAAGCAGTGACAGGGCCGCGAGTAAAGCCGTCCATCTGATCGCGGATCCCAGGGTCGCGTCCTGCAGCACGTCGAGCGTCTCGTCGAACGTGCGCTGAGCTCCGTAGGCGCGAACCAGATTGATCTGCGTCACGCACGCGAACGCCAGCACGATCGCGGCGACGGTGACGATGGCGATCCCCGTCGGATTCGGGACGTCGAGGATGGCGCCCAGGAGCGGCGACGCCGTGCCGAGCGCGATCGGTCCGAATCCCGCCGCGATCAGCAGCACCAGGATGGGGACGCGCGCGAGATACAGCAGGCGCAGCGCGACTCCGATCAGGTCGAGCAGGCGAAACTGCAGCAGTCCGCCCAGTCCGAGTCCCAGGAAGACGAGAGCCGCGCTCGTTTTCCGAAGCCCACCTCCCGGCCCCGTGAAGATCGTGACGGCGACGATCAGCGAGGCGAGACCGCCCACGGCAAACGACGCCATCGTGGCCAGGGCCACTCGCCGCAAGGCGCCCTCCTTGAAGCCCTGAATCAGCGGCCGCCAGCGCCAGGCCAAGAACACCAGCACCAGGCCGACGAGTGCCCACTTGGCCACCGACGCCGTGTTCATGACGTTGAAGATCCAGGACGGAACCTCGAGGTCCACGCCGGCCGGCGACTGCTCGACCCGCCGCAGAATGTTCAAGGCCGCCACGTTCTCCGTCGCGTCGGCGACCATCGCGGCCACGGCGGCGTGCCGTACCAGGCCGGTCCGGCGGTGTGCACGTGCGAAGAGCAGCGACTGGCGCAGTAGCAGGCCGTACGCCACCAGGAACACCATGTCGGCGGCGAGCGACGCCCGCAGCTGGTTCAGGGCTGAGATCGACGTGTCGTCCAGGCTTTCGGCGAATTGCGCCAGATTCCCGGCGAATTCGGCGTTCACCACCTGACCGGCCGGACGCGTCGCGATGATCAGCACCAGCGCGGCCAGCGTCGCCAGCGTCACCCACATCAGCTGCAGGCGGATCGGCATCGGTTGAAACCTCTCTGCTTAAACGTCGGTGCGAGCGAATTCTGACACCGTCCCGGCGCCGGCTCTGGGTTATCGTCTCAGCCTGCCATGAGGGTTGTCGTCGCTCTCGCGGTCGTCGCCACCCTCGGTCTCGCCGTCGTGGTCACGCAGACCCGACTGCCGCTGAAGCAGGATCTCGAGATCCTCGCCGAGGGGCCGATGCGCGCCGACCGGGTGAAGGACGGCCTCTACGTGATTCGCGGGCCGTTCCTGCCCTGCATGCGCGGCTGCCCGCCAGGCCAGATCGGCGACGGCCTGATCCACGAGTCGGGCGACGTGGCGCTGCGCGTGACGCCGGCCGGCCTGATCGTCGTGGACGACAAGTTTCCCGATCAGGCGGCCGACGTGCTGGCGCAGGTCAAGAAGGTCAGCCCGCTTCCGGTTCGCTACGTGCTCAACAGCCACCACCACGGCGACCACGTGAGCGGCAACGCCTACGTCCGTGGCGCCCTGGGAGTCGATGTCATCGGCCACCGCAACATCCGTGAGAACTTCCTGCGGCTCAAGCAGCCGGGCGAGCCGACGATCACCTTCGACGATCGCACGGCGATCTTTCTGGGCGGCGTCGAGGTGCGGCTGCTGTGGCTCGGACGCGGGCACACCAACGGCGATACGGTCATCTACTTCCCGGATCTGAAGACCGTGCACGTGGGCGACCTGATCATCGACGGCATGCCCGTCATCGATTATCCGGGCGGCGGCAGCGCCATCGAGTTCCTCACCACCATCGACAACCTGCTGAAGGTCGATTTCGACGCGGTGATTCCCGGCCACGGCAAGGTGATGACCAAGGACGACGTGCGCGCCTACCGCGTCAGGTTCCAGACGATGAACGACCGTCTGCGGGCGTTGATTCGTTCCGGCGTCACCAAAGAGCAGCTGGCCACGCTCGACCAGGCGCGGGCGCGTCTGCGGCTCGCCGATCTCGGCTGGGACGATTCCGTGAGTACGACCACGTGGTTCGGCGGGATGTCCCGCTACTACGACGAGATGGCCGCCGCCCGGTGAGGTGTCAGGCCGCGAAGTTCAGCCGGCGCACGACCGCGTCGAACCGCTGATCGTCGCGGATCGCCGGGGGCCAGGGCAGCAGCTTGATGCGGATCATGTCGCTGACGCGCTCGTCGAGCGCCCGATCGAGCCGCTCGAACACCTGATCGCTCTCGCCCAGCCCGGCGTGGACGAGCGCGAAGTCGAGCGGCGACGTGTACTGCTTGCGGGCATCGTCGTGCAGGCGGGCCAGGACCGCGCGTGCCTCGTCCACGCGGCCCGCGACGCCGAACGCCTGCCCCAGATAGCCGACACCGATGCGCCCGCCCGATGCGTCGACGGCCGCGCGCAGCGACTGCACGGCGTCCTCGAAATGCCCCTCGGCCAGGCGCAGACAGCCCAGGTGAAAGTGCGCCAGCCCGAACGAGGGGTTGAGCATCAGCGCCGTCTTGAGCTGCTCCACGGCCTCGCCGCGGCGGCCGAGCAGCTCGAGCGCGTAGGCGTGGTGGCAGCCGATGACCGGCGACAGCGGATCGAGCTCCGCGGCCTTGCGCACCGATTGCAGCGCTTCCTCGAAGCGCCCGTGCGCGAACAGCACCCACGCCAGCCACTGGTGCGCGCTCGCGTACGAGGACTCGAGCTCGATGGCGCGCCGCAGCGACTGCTCGCTGCCGGTCCAGTCGCGATCGAACATGAGCTGTGAGAAACCGCGCGACGCGTGCGCTTCGGCCAGCCCCGAGTCGATGGCCAGCGCCTGGCCGGAGGCGCTCTTCGCCTTGGGATACGCCTCGAGCGGGGCCAGCACGTTGTAGTAGCCGAGCAGGTTGAGCGTGTCGGAGAGGCCGGTGTACGCGAGGCCGTAGCCGGGGTCGTGCTCGACCGCCTTCTGGAAGTGGCCGATGGCCTGCTGCAGCGAGCCCGGCGTGCGCTGGTTCCAGAAGAAGCGCCCGCGCAGGTAGGCCTGGTAGGCGTCGGGATCGTCGGTGCGCCGCTTCGAGCGCTGATCGAGGATGTCGCTGATGCTGGAGCCGGTCAGCTGGCCGCGCATCTTGTCCACGATCCCGCGGGCGATCTCGTCCTGGATGGCGAACACGTCGTCGAGGTCGCGGTCGTAGCGTTCCGACCACAGCTGAAAACCGTTGCGCACGTCGGTGAGCTGCACCGTGATGCGCAACCGGTTGCCCGCCTTGCGAACCGAGCCCGCGAGGATGGTCGCCACGTTCAGGCGGCGCCCGATCTCGGCGACGTCGATCTGCTGCCCCTTGAACTGGAACGCCGCGATGCGCGACGCCACCCGTACGCCCTCGAGCGCGCCCAGATAGGAGATGAGCTCGTCGGCGAGCCCGTCGCAGAAGTACTCCTGGTCGCGCCCCGGGCTCATGTCCGCGAACGCCAGCACCCCGATCGACGGCCCCGGCGTCGCGCGCCGGTCGGCACGCGGCAGGTCGATGGCGCCGGTGGCGCTGCTGAAAGGCACCGCGGCCTCGCGCAGCGCGTCCTCGAGCTCGCGCGAGAGGTCTCGCGTCGACTCGTAGCGTTTCGCGGCATCCTTCGACAGGCACTTGAGCACGATCGCGTCGAGCGGGCGCGGCACCGGGCGCAGCGACGAGAGCGCCGGCGGCATGTCGCGCATGATGGCCGTCAGCACCTCCACCGGCGAGTCGCCCGCGAATGCCCGTTCGCCGCTCACCATCTCGTGGATGATGGCGCCGAGCGAGAACTGGTCGGTACGGAAGTCCGCGGCCGCGCCGCGGCACTGCTCCGGCGACATGTAGCCGATCGTGCCGAGCACCAGACCCGGCGTGGTGGAAAGCTCCGGTGTCGTCACCACGCCCGTCTGCGCGTCGGGATCCGGCGGCAGCTGGCGCTTGGCGAGGCCGAAATCCAGCAGCTTCACGTAGCCGTCGCGCGTCACCATCACGTTTTCCGGCTTGAGGTCGCGATGCACGATGCCGGCGTCGTGCGCCTTGGCCAGCGCGCGCGCGATCTGAGCCGCGATCTGCAGCGCCTGCGGCAACGGCAGCAGCCCGTGCGTGATGAGCGAGCGCAGCGTGGAGCCCTCGATGAGCTCCATCGCCATGTAGCGCAGCGCCCCGGTGCCGCCGACGTCGTAGATCGTGACGATGTTGGGATGGTTGAGCGCCGAGGCCGCGCGCGCCTCCTGCTCGAAGCGTTGCAGCCGGTCGGTGTCGGTAAAGCTGCTGGTGGTGGGAAGCACCTTGAGCGCCACGCGGCGATTGAGCCGCGTGTCCACCGCGCAGTAGACCTCGCCCATGCCTCCGGCGCCGAGGACCGACACAACCTCGTACGGCCCCAGATGCGTACCGGCGGCCAGGGGCATTGAGGCGATTATCGCGTACGCCGCGTCTTCAGCCCCGGACGACCAGTCGTCGCGCGCAGGACGAGGCGGTGCGGAAGCGTGATCGATTCCGGGTTCGACACGCCGCGCTCGAGGATGTCGAGGATCATGCGGACGAGGCGCTCGCCGATCTCGCGCATCGGCTGCGCGACCGTGGTGAGGGCGGGCTCCGAGTACTGCGCGAAGCGGATATCGTCGAACCCGACCACCGAGACGTCACGCGGCACCGCGAGCCCGCGCTGCCGGGCGGCGTTCAGCACGCCGATCGCCATCTCGTCGTTGAAGCAGAACACGGCCGTCGGTGCGAACCGCTCCCTGAACAGCCGTCCGCCGGCCGCGACGCCGGACTCGATCGAGAAGTCGCCCTGCACCACCATCAGCCCGCGCCCGGCGCCGGCACGGCGCGCCTGCAAGGTCGCGCCGCGCAGACGATCGCGGCTCAGCGGGCTGACGAGCGGCCCCGTCACGATGCCGATGCGGCGATGGCCAAGGCTATAGAGGTGCGCCATCGCCTCCGCGGCCGCCTTCGCGTTGTCGATGTGCACGCCGGGGATTCCCAGCTTCGGGCTGAACTCGCAGCCGTTCACCACGGGTGCACAGGCGGGCGCCGCCGCGCGCACGAGCGCCGCCGCTTCCTTCGGCAGGCGGTGCCCGAGAAAGATCAGCCCGTCGGCCTCGCGGCGCTTCAGCATCCGGGCGTAGCCTTCCTCTCGCTGCTCGTCGTGCTGCGTGTCGCCTACCAGCACCGCGTAGCCGGCGCGCAGCGCCGCGTCCTCGATGCCCTGGAGAATCTGCGAGAAGAACGGGTTCGAGATATCGGGAACGGTGACGAGCAGCTTGCGCGTGCGCAGCGTCCGCAGGTTGCTGGCCGCCGAGTTCGGCGTGTAGCCCAGGGCGTCCACCGCGCGCTGCACCCGCTGGCGCGTGGCGGGCGCGACGACCGCGGGCTGGGTCAGCACCCGCGAAACCGTGGCGGTGGAGACACCGGCGCGCTTGGCGACCTGGTGGATTGTCGGCTGCGGACGAGCGGGCATCAAGGGATCTTCAGGAGAAGAGGGGGGTATTCTAGCTGCGCCCCGCGATGAAAACCCCAACACGAACGTGGCCTGCACGCCAAATCGATCGCGCCGCCATCGACCGCGTCATCCGGCGGAATCTGTCGCGGCTCGAGAAGCCGGGTGTGCTCACCGTGCGCCCGGGCTTTCAGTTCAGCGACGGGCGCATCACCGGCCGGGAGGCGATCGTCGTCACCGTGCAGCGCAAGCGCGCACGCGTGCCGGCGTCGCAGGAGCTCCCGGGCGAGATCGATGGCATCCCGGTGGACGTGCGCCCATCCACCGCCATGCAGCGGCTGCGCGCGAAGGCGCCGGCGAAGCATGCGCTGTTGGCGCGGTTCGGGTCGAAGAAGGACCGCGAGCCCCAGTGGCCCTACGAACGTCGCGTGTCGGACGGGAAGCTCGTGTCGTCGGCGCGGCCGCCGAGGCATTCGGCCTGGAACTCGATGGCCAAGAAGCCGCAGATCGCCTACACGCCGGCGGCGGTGAAGCTGGCGAAGGTGTCGCGGCCGATGACGATCCTCGCCTGCGCGAGCCCGGACGCCGGCTTCACCGTGCTCGCCCAGTTCCTCGAGGCGGCGAAGAGCCGGCTCACGGTCGGTCTCTACGACTTCACGTCGGGCGACATCCTGAAGACCCTCACCGGCGTGATTTCGAGACGCCGCCTCCAGTTCAAGATGGTGCTCGACCATCCCGCGCTCAACCAGACCGCGAATCAGAGCGACGCGCAGACCGTGCAGGCGATCGGCAAGGCCGACCGCGGCGCCACCGTGATGTGGGCCCTCACCGAGACCGACCCCGATACCGCCAAGTGGATCTTCCCGAGCGCGTATCACATCAAGGTGGCCGTGCGGGACGGGAACGCGTTCTGGCTGTCGAGTGGCAACTGGAACGTGAGCAACCAGCCGAATCTCGCGGCGAAGACCCCGAGCCGCGGCGCGCTCGGCAACGCCGACCGCGACTGGCACGTGGTGGTGATGGACGAGGGGCTCGCGAAGGTGTTCGAGGCCTACATCGAGCACGACTACCAGGTGGCGGGCGGCGCGCAATCGGTCAGCGCCGTACAGCAGAAGCAATTGAAGCTGGCGATCGAGGGCGCGGTGAAGCTGCTCCGCGCCGAGAAGAAGAAGCAGCCCGTCGAGCCGGTGAAGTCGCGCGGCGTGCCCTTCACGCTCGGGCAACCGAAGACGTTCACCAAGGCGCACGTGAGCGTGCAGCCGTTGCTGACGCCCGATCGCGGCCGCTCCACGTCGATGTACGCCGAGCACGTGCTGGCGCTGATTCAGTCGGCCAGAAAAACCCTCTATTTGCAGTTCCAGTACATGCACCCGACGTCAGACTCTGCCGACCGCGGGTTCACGAACCTGGTGGATGCGGTGGCCGCCGCGGTGCGCCGCAAGGTGGACGTGCGCATCATCTGCTCGCAATTCGAGAACACGCCGCAGTACGTCGAACTGATGCACGAACGCGGTTTGTCGGGCGTGCTGCGGGTGCAGGACCGTGTGCACAACAAGGGCCTCGTGGTGGATTCGAAGACCGTGCTGGTGAGCAGCCAGAACTGGTCGGCGCAGGGTGTACTGCAGAACCGTGACGCCGGCGTGATCATCGGGCACGCGGGCATCGCGCAGTACTTCGAGGCGAACTTCCTGCAGGACTGGGCCGATCGCGCCGACGCGCGCGTGAAAGGAACCTGAACCCATGAGCCGTTGGAGCTACCCGGCGCTACTCGCGCTGACTCTGTCCGCTGGATGCGCCGCCTCGCGGCAGGCCGCGGGCACCCCGGCAGCGGCGTCCGCGGCGCCGGCGGTGGCCTATGCCTCTACCTATAAGCCGCTGCCGTCGCGCGCCGCCGTGATCCGCAACGCCACGATTCTCACTGCCGCGGGTCCGGTCATCCAGAACGGTTCGCTGCTGCTGCGCGACGGCAAGGTGGTGGCGGTGGGTGGCACCGTCGAGGCGCCGGCCGACGCGCAGGTGATCGACGCCACCGGCAAGTGGGTGACGCCCGGCATCATCGACACGCACTCGCACCTCGGTTTGTATGCCGCTCCGGGCATCGAGGCGCAGCAGGACGGGAACGAGATGACCGATCCCGTCACGGCCCAGGTGTGGGCCGAGCATTCCGTGTGGCCGCAGGACCCGCAGTTTGCGCTGTCGCTTGCCGGCGGTGTCACGGTGATGCAGATCCTGCCGGGCTCCGGGAACCTGATTGGCGGCCGCAGCGTGACGCTGAAGAACGTTCCCTCGCGCACCGTGCAGGCGATGAAGTTTCCCGGTGCGCCCTACGGGTTGAAGATGGCGTGCGGCGAGAACCCCAAGCGCGTGTACGGCGAGAAGAACCGCGCCCCGTCCACCGCGATGGGCAACATGGCCGGCTACCGTGCGGCCTGGATCCGCGCGGCCAAGTACCGCGACGACCTCGCCGCGTGGCGCAAGGCGGGTGCCGATCCCACCAAGCAGCCGACGCGGGACCTGCAGCTCGAGACGCTGGCCGGTGTGCTGAGCGGCGAGATCCTGGTGCAGAACCATTGCTACCGCGCCGACGAGATGGCGCAGATGATCGACCTGGCGGCGGAGTTCAACTACCGGATCGCGTCGTTCCATCACGCGGTCGAGGCCTACAAAGTGCGCGACCTGCTGGCTTCGACAGGCGTGTGCGCCAGCATGTGGTCCGACTGGTGGGGGTTCAAGCTCGAGGCGTACGACGGCATCCAGGCCAACGCGGCGCTCGTGCACGAGGCGGGCGGGTGCGCGATCGTCCACTCCGACGACGCGCAGATCACGCAGCGGCTCAACCAGGAGGCCGCCAAGGCGATGGCGGCCGGGCTGCGCGCGGGCATGAAGCTGACGCCCGAGGACGCCATCCGCTGGATCACGATCAATCCGGCCAGATCGATGGGCATCGACAAGTGGACCGGCTCGCTCGAAGCGGGCAAGAATGCCGATGTGGTGGTGTGGTCGGCCAATCCGTTCAGCGTCTACGCGAAGCCGGACCAGGTGTTCGTGGACGGCGCGCTGCTGTACGACCGCGCCGATCGGCGCTTGCAGCCGACCAGCGACTTCCTGCTCGGCATCCTGCCGGCGGCGGTGGCGCAGTGACGGCCCGCCGCCGGACGCTCATCGTGGCCGCCGCGCTCGCGCTGATGCCCGCGCTGGCCGTGGCACAGACCGTCGCGATCACCAACGCGCGAGTCCACACGGTGTCGGGCGCGGTGATCGAGCGCGGTACCGTGGTCATCCAGGACGGCCGCATCGCGGCCGTCGGCGCCACCGTGGCGGTGCCCGCCGGGGCGCAGGTGATCGACGGCACCGGAAAAGTGGTGACGCCTGGTCTGCTCGATTCGAACACCGGTCTCGGCACGACCGAGGTGGACGCGGCCGCCGGCACCAACGATCGCGAGTCGCGCAACGACCGGATTACGGCATCCGCCGACCCGCTCGACAACCTCAATCCGTTCTCCACGCTCATTCCCGTGACGCGCGTCGAGGGGATTACGCGCGCGGTGGTCGTGCCGTCGCCGGGTGTGTCGTTCGTGGCCGGACGCGGGCTGTTGATGCAGCTCGGCACCGTGGGCTCCACCATCACCGTGGACAAGAACCCGGTCGCGCTGTACGCGACGATCGGCGAGCGGGGGGCGGGGCTGACCGGCGGGACGCGCGCCACGAGCCTGTCGCGGCTGCGCGAGATTCTGCAGGACGCGCGCGACTACGACGCCAACCGGGCGGCGTTCGATGCGGCCAACCGGCGAAACTACGTGCTCAGCCGCCTCGATCTCGAGGCGATCGTACCGGTCGTGCGCGGCGAACTGCCGCTGGCGTTGTCGGTGAACCGCGCCAGCGACATCCTGAACGCGCTGCGGCTCGCGCGCGATACCAACATCCGTCTGATCCTCGAACGCGCCGAGGAAGCGTGGATGGTGGCGCGGGAGATTGCCGAGGCCAAGGTCCCCGTCATTCTCAATCCGCTGACCAACCTGCCGACGTTCGAATCCGCCGGCATCACGTTCGAGAACGCGGCGCGGCTGCAGGCCGCCGGCGTCACGGTCCTGCTGGCCAGCTTCGAATCGCACCACTCGCGCGCGTTGAGGCAGATCGCCGGCAACGCCGTCTCGCACGGGATGCCGTACGACGCGGCGCTCCGCGCGGTGACGCTGACGCCGGCGGAGGTGTGGGGGATTGCCGACCGCTACGGATCGATCGACGTGGGGAAGGACGCCGACGTGGTGGTGTGGTCGGGGGATCCGTTCGAGCTGATCACCGCGGCGGAGCGTGTCTTCATCCGAGGCGTGGCGATCCCGATGGAGACGCGCCAGAACGAACTGTTGCGCCGGTACCGGCAGCTCGACGGTGCCGGATTGCCGCCGGCGTACCGCAAATGAGCGCGTAGCTGCGGGTCTTCAGACCCGCCTCGCGCCCCGCCGCGTGCGTTATAGTCCGGGCATGGCGCCTTTCGGCGCGCTCGTGATGCTAACCGCGGCGCTGGTCGGCGTCGCCGCCGGCCTCGGCGCGTTCACGTTCGACTACGGCGAGGGTCTGAGCTACTTCTCCACCGACCCGCGCGCCTGCCGCAACTGTCACGTGATGAACGACCAGTACGCGTCGTGGAGCCGAGGCCCGCATCATGCGGTGGCCCGCTGCGTGGACTGCCACCTGCCGCACGCGTTCCTGCCGAAATACCTGGCCAAGGCCGACAACGGCTATCGGCACTCCAAGGGCTTCACGTTCATGGACTTTCACGAGCCGATCCAGATCACGCCGCGGAATGCGCGGACGCTGCAGGAGAACTGCGTCCGCTGCCACGAGGACTTCGTGCACGACATCGTGAGGGGAAGCACCACACGCGAGGACGCGGTGCAGTGCGTGCATTGCCATCGCGGCGCTGGCCACGGCGCCCGATCGTGAGGGGGAAGGCCATGGGCGAGTCTCAACCACGAGCCGGACGCCGGAACCTCTGGCTACTGGCAGCGATCGCCGGGGGTTGCGCGGTGGGCGCGTTCCTGGCGGCCGCCCTGCTGACCTCGATCGTCGAGCGGAAGCAGGAGGCGCGTAATCCCTACGTCCGCCTGGTCGAGGTGAACGAGGACACCACCGATCCGGCAGCGTGGGGCGTGAACTGGTCGCGCGAGTACGACGACTACCGGCGGACGGCCGAACCCTCGCAAACGCGGTTCGGCGGATCGGAGTCGCTGCCGGCGGATAAGGCGCAGGCGTTCCCGTGGCTCACGCGCATGTTCGCGGGCTACGCGTTTGCGATCGACTACCGCGACCGCCGCGGCCACGCCTACATGCTGCAGGACCAGGAACAGACGCGCCGCGTCACCGAGCGCCCGCAGCCCGGCTCGTGCCTGCAGTGCCACGCGTCCGTGATCCCCACCTACCGGCGCCTGGGCGGCGGTGATGTGTTCAAGGGGTTCGAGGCGCTCGGCGCGCTGTCGTACAGCCAGGCCCATGCCGAAGTCGTCAAGACGGGGTCGTCGATTCCGGTGGCGGGCGGGACGGCAGCGACGTTCCGGCAGGCCGAGGGCGCGCACCCGGTGAGCTGCGTGGACTGCCACGATCCCCGCACCATGGAGCTGCGCGTCACCAGGCCCGGATTCATTCGCGGGATCCAGGCGCTGGCCGCCGGGACGGGGGAGGTGCCGCATCTCGAGAGCGTCGCACGGTGGCGGCGCGGCAATCGAACCGCGCCCTACGATCCCAACGTGGACGCCTCGCGTCAGGAGATGCGCTCGTTCGTGTGCGGGCAGTGTCGCGTCGAGTACTACTGCGGGCCGAAGACCACGCTGTTCTATCCGTGGAACAACGGGCTGAAGGTGGAGCAGATCGAGAGCTATTACGAGTCGTACAAATTTCCCGACGGTCACACCTTCTACGACTGGACGCACGCCGAGACCGGCGCCGAGGTGCTGAAGGCGCAGCACCCCGAGTTCGAGACGTGGAGCCAGGGGGTTCACGCACGCAGCGGCGTGTCGTGCGCCGACTGCCACATGCCGTACAAGCGGGAAGGCGCGGTGAAGATCTCGGATCACTGGGTGCGGAGCCCGCTGCTCAACGTCGCGCGTGCCTGCCAGACCTGCCATCCCTACGCCGAGACCGAGCTCAAGGGGCGCGTCGATGCGATCCAGCAGCGCACGCACGCGCTGCTCAACCGATCGGCGGCGGCGCTGACGGACCTGCTCGACGCGGTGGCCGCCGCGAAGAAGGCGGGTGCGACCGGCCCCCAGCTGGCGTCCGTGGCGGCGCTGCAGCGCAAGGCGCAGTGGCGGCTCGATTTCGTGGCCGCCGAGAACTCGATGGGCTTTCACGCGCCGCAGGAAACGGCGCGCGTGCTGGCCGAAGCGATCGACTACGCGCGCCAGGGGCAGCTGGCAGCGCGAACGCTGGCGGTGCCGCCCGCGGCCGGGAAGTAATCAGCCTTACGCGCGCTGGCGTGCGGTGCAGGTCAATCCGACCGCACCCAGGAGCGTCATCGTGCCCGGCGCGAGCGCGGGCGTGGCGCCTTTCAAGGCCTCCCAGAACAGCGGGAAGCCGGACGCGTCCGGCTGCAGCTCGCGCTCGAACTCCGCGTTCCCCTGGTAGTGCAGCACGACGCCTACGACGCCGCTCACCATGAAGGCGATCATGGTGAGCTGGAAGAGGCGCACGCCGGCAGGGGACGGACGAATCGCCAGCGCGGCGAGCACGGCGCAGGCGACGCCGATCAGTACCAGCGGCGCCTTCTGCCACGCCCCCTCGACGTGTTCGAGCAGCAGGAGCTCGGCGGCGGTGCCGGCCGACCCGAACAGGAAGATGCCGGTGAGGATCCTGGTGAGTCCGCGTCCGTCGGACGTCAATTGATCGTCACGTAGCGCTCGAGGCGCGCCACTTCCTTCTCGTCCACGTACTTGCCGATTTCGCGGCGGAACTGCGCCATCGCCTTGTAGGGGCGGTACTCCTTGAACTCGTGGAGCATCCGCTGCCCCATGCCCGGAATGCTGAGGATGTCGGCGTCGCTCGCCGTGTTCAGGTTGATCGGGACGAAGACGTACTGTTCGAGGCGCGCCACCTCTTTGTCGTCCACGTATTTCCCGATCTCGCGGCGGAACTGCGCCATCGCCTTGTAGGGGCGGTACTCCTTGAACTCGTGCAGCATCCGCGGCCCGAGGCCTGGGATCAGCTGAATCTCCGCGTCGGACGCGGTGTTGAGATTGAGCTGGACGAAGAGCCGGCGATAGAGCGCCGTCCGCTGCTCGGCGTTGAGCGACGAGGCCACCAGCGTGTTCAGGTCCGTCATGGCAAGGAACGGGCGGCGGTCCGTGAGGGTCTTGGCCAGCGCCGGCGTCATTCCGGGCAGCGCGAGCAGCTCCTTCTCCGACGCCGTGTTCGCATCGAGGACGTTGCCCCTTAAGCCAGCCTGCGCCTGCAGCGCAACCGAAACGGCCAAAGCCACACCGAATGTCGCACACAGGAACTTCGCGCAAGTCATGCCGAGCCTCCAGTCCGCTGTCAGTCTAATTGACAGCGTCGAGACGAAGCTCATCATTTGGCCTCACGCCCTTCCGGGGTATCAGGTGGCGCCCGCCGAGCTCGAAGGGCTGCTGCTAAGCATCCGAAGATCGCCGATGCCGCCGTCATCGGTATCCCGGACGACGAGGCCGGTGAACGGCCGAAGGCGTTCCTCGTCGCCAGCGCGCCGGGCTTCTCAGTCGAATCTCAGGAGCCGCTCACGATTCGCTGAGGACTTCGTCCCGCGCTTCCGTCATCCTGTGTGCATGACGATGTCGGGACGTGAGGACGAGCCGGGAAGCTGGACACAGAAGGGGCTCGCGCTGATCGGCACGGCCGTGGCCGTCGCGTTGGCGGCGGGTGTGGGGCTCTATACGTTCTTCACGACCATGGCGACGCCCCTCCACCCGAACCCGGCGGGCGTGCCATCGGTCAAGCATGCGGCCACAGCGCAGGAGTGGTCGGGTGCGGTGGAACGTGGGCAACGGCTCGCCCGTGCGCGTCTCGTCGACCAGAATCTGCCCGGACTGTCGGTGGCGGTCGGCGTCGGTGGCGACATCGTGTGGGCCGAAGGCTTTGGGTGGGCGGATCTCGAGAAGTGGGTGCCCGTGGCGCCACGAATGCGCTTCAGGATCGGGCACGCGTCCAAGGCGCTCACCTCGGCCGCGGTCGGCCGGCTGCTGGAGCAAGACCGGTTGGATCTCGACCACGAGATTCAGACGTACGTGCCCGCGTTTCCGAAGAAACAGTGGACCGTGACCCTGCGCCAGTTGATGGGACACGTGGCGGGTATCAGGCACTACGACAATGAAGCGGACTACATGCCGTCCGCGCACTGCGAGCGGGCGTCAGAGTGGGTGCCGCGTTTCTCGGATGATCCGCTGCGGTTCCAGCCGGAGGTCCAGTACGGCTATTCGACGTTCGGCTGGATCCTAGTGAGCGCCGCGGTCGAAGCCGCGGCGAACGAGCCGTTCTTCACCTTCATGCGCTCCCAGATCTTCCAGCCGCTGGGCATGCGCGACACGACCACCGACTCCGTGACGGAGTCGATCCCGGATCTGGCGGCCTTCTACGATCCGAGACTCAGTGGCGACCCCGTTTACGGACCCGAGCCGTCCGCCACCGTCGACTACTCCTGTTTCGCGGGAGCCGGCGCGTTCCTGTCCACGCCGTCCGATCTGGTGCGGTTCGGGATGGCGTTCAGCAGCGGGACGCTGCTGAAGCCGGCCACCGTCAGCATGCTCCAGACGCCACAGCAGCTCCTGTCGGGCCATGAGACCGACTACGGTCTCGGCTGGATGCTCGAGACCCTTCCGCTCGCGGGCGGACCCGCGCGGGTGGCGGGCCATGCCAGCCGAACCATGCTGGGGAGCTCCGCGTCGTTCGTGACACTTCCCGAACACGGGATCGTCGTGGCCGTGATGTCGAACACCTCGGACGCGTTCCTGAGGTCGATTTCGTTGGGTCTCCTGCAGACCTTCGCGGAACACCAGAAACGTCCCGAGAGCCAGTGATCCGGGAACCGATCAGTCCGTCACCCGGCCATCGCGACTGGCGATGTCGTGGCAACAGCAGGCACGGTCGCGGTGACACGCGTGCCGGCGCCGGGAGTGGAGCTGATATTGAG
>Ga0079218_10000127_pt1 | contig 17464 bp, 23 predicted proteins | sample NCCompost_FD_77181 | JGI IMG/M metagenome (GOLD analysis project Ga0079218, IMG submission 77181) | Agricultural soil microbial communities from Utah to study Nitrogen management - NC Compost | ecosystem: Environmental > Terrestrial > Soil > Agricultural land | place: USA: Utah | collected... | reverse complement strand
TAGGAATCCAGGCCGCCGCTGAGCAGGACGACCGCGTCAGACACCGCGCGTGGACGGATCCCAGATGTACTTGTGGAGCTGGACCTGCACGCGTACGGGCAGCCGATCCGCGAGCACCCATTCGGACAGCGTGCGGAGGTCCATCTCGCCGTGCACGGGCGAGAAGTGGATGGCGGCGGCGCGTGCCGGCAGATCGCGCCGGCACACGACGTCGCGCGCGAACTCGTAGTCGGCGCGATCCTTGATCACGAACTTCACCTCGTCGTGCGGACGCAGCCGGTCGACGTTCTCCCAGTCCATGCGATGCGCTTCGCCGCTGCCCGGACACTTGACGTCGAGGATGGTGACCACGTCGGCGGGCACGCGCGCGGTGCTGCGATGACCGCCGGTCTCGAGCAGCACGGTCTTGCCCCGCGCGACGAGCGCGTCCATCAGCGGATAGACGCCCTCCTGCAGCAGCGGCTCGCCGCCGGTCACTTCCACGAGCGGGCAGTCGTAGCGGTCCACGTCCTGGAGCACGGCGTCGAGCGGGCGCTTCGAGCCCTCATGGAACGCGTACGGCGTATCGCACCAGGAACAGCGGAGGTCGCACGCTGTCAACCGCACGAAGACGCACGGCCGCCCGGCGTAGCTCGACTCGCCCTGCACGGAGTAGAAGATTTCGTTGACCGTTACCAATATCGAACCTTGCTGGCCTTGGGCCTTGGGCCTTAGGCCCTGGGCCTGGTTTCTTCTTATTATCTGAGAGAAGAGCGACCCTGCCCAATGAGCCTGCGGATCGGCACGTCCGGCTGGAACTACCCCACGGGAAAAGGCACGTGGAATGGCGTGTTCTATCCCGCCACGCGTTCGAAACGCGACGGCACGAAGGACTTCGACGAGCTGCGTTTCTACGCCGAGCACTTCGACACGGTGGAGGTGAACTCGACCTTCTACGGGATGCCCCGCGCGGAGGTGACGCGGCAGTGGACGTCGCGCACCCCAACCGGCTTCGAGTTCTCGCTCAAGCTGTACCAGAAGTTCACGCACCCGAAGATGTTCCGCGAGGCGGCGCTCAAGACCGCGCCCGGGACGGAGGGGCCGCTCCTCGACCTGCTGGCGCAGGTGACGCAGAGCGACATCGACGATTTCCGCGCCGGCATCGATCCGCTGGTGTCGAGCGGGCGCCTGGGCGCACTGCTGGCGCAGTTTCCTCCCAGCTTCAAGGCCACGCCGCAGTCGCGGGACTATCTGGCGTCGCTGCTGCGCGCGTTCCACGACTACCCCGTCGCCGTGGAGCTCCGGCACAAGAGCTGGAGCGACGCGTTCGGCGACACGCTCGCGCTGCTCAACGAGTTCGGCGCCGCGTTCACGCAGATCGACGAACCCAAATTCAAGCTGTCGATCCGGCAGAACTTTCTGCCCAACATCACGAGCTTCTACTACATGCGCCTGCACGGCCGGAACGCGGCCCAGTGGTGGACGCACGACAAGAGCGAGGATCGCTACAACTACCTCTACTCCGCGCGCGAGCTGCAGGAGTTCTCGGACGTGGCGGGCGCCGCGCGCCGGCTGGTCAAGAAGTCGTACCTCTACACGAACAATCACTACTCGTCGAAGTCGGTGGTCAACGCGCTGATGCTGAAGGCGCAGCTCGGCGAGCCGATCGAGGGCGAGTATCCGCCGTCGCTGATCGAGAAATATCCGGAGCTGAAGGCGCTGGTCAGAGCGCTTTCGACATCGTGACGAGCGGAGTGCCCGCGAGGTCGAGTGGCCCGGCATCGGTGCGGGCGAAGCCGCAGCGCGCGTAGAGCGCGATCGCGGGATGCAGGAACGGCGTGGTGCTGAGGACCACCAGGCGGTGGCCATTGGCAGTGGCGTGCCGCTCCACGGCTTCGACCAGCAGGCGCCCGCAGCCCGAGCCCCGGCTCGCAGGACGCACCCCCATGCTTCGCATGTAGAGCGCGTGCCCGCGCGGCACCGCCGCCACGGTGCCGACAATGCGGCCGTCGTGCACGACTACCCACACCGGCCCCTCGTGCCACCGCTGCCGCACCTGCTCGGCCGACGGTGTCGTGGCGGCGAAGGCTTCCGGCGTGTACTGCGGGCGGTACGACTCGAACGCTTCGCGCAGGACATCGGCCACGTCGGCGGCCTCGCCGGCGTTCGCGACGCGAATGGCAGGCTCAGGCAAGGACGGCGCCGTGCCCGGCGAGCAGGGCTCGCAGCACCGAACGATGACAGCGTGTTTCGTCGGCGCAGTAGCAGCCCACCGAAAAATCTGTCGTGACCGACAGCGCCGCCAGCAGCCGCAGCAGATGCACCTTCTCCGGCGCCGTCATCTCGCGCCGGTATCGTTTGACGAAGGCGGACCAGTCGCGCGCCGAATCAGCCGCCTGGCCGCGCCTGAGGAGCTCGGCGCTCGGTGCGAGCTCGGGCACCCACACATCGTAGAAATTCCTCGCGGCATGCTGATCCTTCGGCACGCCGCGCGGCGGGTGGCGCACGGTTCCGAGCCGCAGCCCTTCGCCACGCTCGCGCGTGCTGCCGAGACGAACGACTCGCACGGCCATCAGCCGGCCCTGGGCTGGCTGAACGTCTCAGCCTGGTCTGTCCAACCCACCTGGCCAGCTGCGTTGCGCACCTGCGCCCACCACTCGCGGCGGGGCTGCACGACGATGCGGCCGGCACACCGGCCGGGATCGTCCTCGCACGCCAAGTTGAAGAATTCAGTCCCATCCAACTCGTCGTACAGGCGGCCGTCGAACCACGCCTTGGTGAACCCTTCGCCCTGATACGTCAGGAGGTAGAGAACCTGGCCAGGCATCACGACCAGAGGGCCCGACCGGCTGACCATCTCGTGCCGGACCCGGAACCGCACGCGCCCGGCCTCGAGCGTGATCACGACACCTGTGATGGCGGTCACCTTCTCGCCGCGAGCCACGTGAAAGACGATGGGCGACCCGCGCCGCCGCTCGCGCCGGACGACGACGGCCCGCCGCGCCGTCCAGTCGCCATAGGTGCAGAGCTCGAACGGGCACACCCCGGCATCTTCGAAGGGCACCGGCGGACCGTCCGGCGGCGCAGGCTGCGCCAGGACCAGCGCAGAGACGCACGCGAGGGCGAGGCAGAGCGGGAACGCGGCCCGCACGGCCATGCGCTATTCCTTCACGGTCACGCGGCGGATGACGTCGGGCACCGCCAGCTTCTGCACGACGTCCATGCCGGCAATCACCTGTCCGATCACTGTGTAGTTGCCGTCGAGGCGATGCACCGGCGCCAGCGTCACATAGAGCTGGCTGTCGGCCTGGCGCGGATCCTTTCCCGGATACGCCATCGCCACCGCGCCGAGCGCGTGCGTGCGCTTCGGGCTGGGCTCGCCGACGCCGACGATGTTGAAGCTGCCGCCGGTGCCCCACAGGTCCTTCTTCGACATGTCGCGCGAGAAGGGATCGCCGAACTGCATGATGAAGCCGGGAATCTGGCGATGCACGCGCATGCCGTTGTAGAAGTTCCGCTTCACGAGCGCGAGGACGTGCTCGACGCTCTTGGGTGCCTCGTTCGGATAGGTCTCGAACTGGAAGGTGCCCTTCACCGTCTCGACGACGATGAGCGGACCGGCGCCCGGCGACCGTTTCGGCTGCGCCGGAGCGGCTGCCGCCGGCTTCTGTCCTGCCGGCTTCTGTCCTGCCGGCGCCGGCTTGGCCGTCGAGCCCTGTCCTGCCCACGCGCTCGCCGTTGCCACCGCCACCGCCGCTGCCACCGCCACGACATGTCTCATCGAATCCTCCTCGAAGGCCCGTTGACGCCAATTCTTGGACAATCCGCGGCGATCGCGCAATCGCCGCAGCGCGGATGCACCGGCCGGCAGACGTTCTGTCCCCAGGTGACGAGATAGAGATTGATGTTCGCCCACCAGCGCTGCTCGGTGGCCCGGTAGAGCGCCTGTTCGGTCTCCTCGGGCGTCCTGGTCTCCACCCAACCCAAGCGGTTCGAGATGCGGTGCACGTGCGTGTCCACGCAGATGTTCCGACGGCTCTTGAACGCGAGGATCAGCACCAGGTTCGCCGTCTTGCGGCCGACGCCCGGCAGCATCACGAGCTCGTCGAGTGTGCGCGGGACGCGGCCGCCGAACCGCATCAGCAGCATCTGGCAGCACGCCTTCACGTGCTCGGCCTTGTTCCGATAGAAGCTGACCGGATAGATGAGCCGCTCGATCTCGGGGACCGGCAGCTTCGCCATCGATCGCGGCGTGCGCGCTCGAGCGAAGAGGCGGGCCGATGCCGCCGCCGTGGTCGCGTCCTGGGTGCGGGCGGAGAGCAGCGTGGCGATCAGGATTTGAAACGCGTTGTCCGCCTCCGCTTCGGCCACCTTCTCCACCGCCGGCAGCTCCATGCCGGTGATGGCCTTCGCGAGCGCACGCATCGTGCGCGCCACCCGCGGTTTCGCCGGACGCGGCACGGCGCCTAATTGCCCGCCCTCTGGGCGGGCGGATTGACCGGCGTCAGCGGCGGCTGGCCGGTGAGCACCGCCACGATGTTGCGCGCCGCCAGATCCGCCATCGCGGTGCGGGTCTCGCTGGTGGCGCTTCCGAGATGCGGCGACAGCAGGACGTTTTCGAGCGCGAGCAGATCCGGCAGCACGGCCGGCTCGTTCTCGTAGACGTCGAGGCCGGCACCGGCGATGAGCCGGTTCTTCAGCGCCCACGCCAGGGCCGCTTCGTCCACGACCGGACCGCGAGAGGCGTTCACGAGATACGCCGACCGCTTCATGCGCGCGAGCGCGGTCTGGTCGATCAGATGCCGCGTGTCGGGCGTGAGCGGACAGTGCAGCGACACGATGTCCGAGGTCGCCAGCAGGCGGTCGAGCGGCATCGGCTCGGCCTGTGTCTGCTCTGAGATTGCCACCTTCGGGGCGTGGGGCGTGCGCGCGAAGTAGGCGACGCGTACGCCGAAGGCCGCGGCGCGCGCCGCCACCGCGCGGCCGATGCGCCCGAACCCGACGATGCCGAGCTGTTTGCCGCGCAGCTCGGTGCCGAGCATGAAGTCGAACGCCCACGCCTTCCAGCCGCCGCGCCGCACGAGCCGGTCGCCCTCGGCCACTCGCCGCATGATCCCGAGGATGAGCGCCCACGTCATGTCCGCCGTGGACTCGGTGAGCACATCGGGTGTGTTGGTCACCGTCACGCCGAGCTCCGCGGCGGTCTTCGCGTCGATGTTGTTGATGCCGACGGCCACGGCGGCGACCACTTTCAGATCCGGCAGCCCCGCTTGCAGCACGGCCCGGTCCACGGTGTCCGGCAGCATGGCTATCAACCCCTGCTTGCCCTTCACGCGCGCGACGAGCTCGTCGTGCGACAGGAAGGTCTCGCGATCGTTCAGATCGACGTCACACGCCTCTTCGAGGCGCGCCATCGCCACGGACGGCAGCCGCTTGGTGACGAGCACGAGGGGTCTGGCGGACAAAGAACTAAGAACCAAGGACCGAGGACTTTAATGGCCGTACGACTTGCAATAGCCGCAGTGGTTGCACGCCACACCGGGCTCGATCATGCAGCGGCCGTCCGAGTCTCCCGGCGGCAGCGTGAACAGCGCGTGACTGCTGTGCCCCGCCGGCCGCATCCCCGCGCCTGACGGCGCGGGCGCACGGCCCGGTGCACTCGCGGCGGTCCGGGCACCACTCGTCTGCGTGATGGCCTCGCGAATCAGCGCTCTGAGTTCCTGTTCGGTCATTCCGTCACGTCCACGTGATCGACGATGCCGATGACGGCGGCATCCACGGGTGCGCCCTTGCGCCCCAGCGCTTCGCCGGCCGCACGCCCCTCGATCACGATCAGCACCTTCTCGCTGACGCCCGCTCCCACCGAGTCTACGGCGAGCAGCGGCACGCCGCGCGGCTGATCGTCCACCGTGGTCGGCTGGACGAGCAGGAGCTTGGCACCCTCGAACTTCGGGTGTTTCTGCGTGGCCACGACGGTTCCGATGACGCGCGCGAGCTGCATGGTGCGGCCGCCTCAGCCGAGGTCCCAGTGATCGACGATGCCGACGATGCCGGCATCGGCGGGCACTTCCGTCGGATAGAACGGAAAGCTGGCTTCCTTGCCGCGCACGAAGAACACGGTTTCGCCAACACCGGCGCCCACGGCGTCCACCGCCACGAGCGTGCGCCCGATGTTGCTGCCGTCGGCGGCCAGCGGCTGCAGCACGAGGAGCTTCACGCCGGTGAGGTTCTCGTCCTTCCGGGTCATGACCACGTCGCCGATGACTTTTGCGAGCTGCATGGTGGATCGTGGAGGTCAGGTGGGTCTGGTGGGTCAGGTGGGTCTACCTGACTCACCTGACCATTTCTAATCCCCGGCCGCGACGTCGACGGTATCCACGATGCCGACGATGGCCGCGTCCACGGGGCAGTCCTTCAAGCCGGCCGCCATGCGGGCGGAGCTGCCGCTGACGATGAGGACGGTCTCGCCCACGCCCGCGTCCACGGTGTCCACGGCGACGAGATAGCTGCCTTCCGGCTTGCCATGCGGGTCCATGGGCCGGGCGACCATGAGCTTGTTGCTGACGAGCCGCGGGTCCTTCCGCGTGGCGACGACGGTCCCGACGATGCGGGCGAGGATCATGCTCGACTCGAGGCGGAGCCTCTAGCCCTTCGAGGACACGCTGGACTTGCCGATGGGCAGTGCGTCCTCGAGGTTCGAGTGCGGGCGCGGGATCACGTGCACCGACACGAGCTCGCCCACGCGGCGCGCGGCGGCGGCGCCGGCGTCGGTGGCGGCCTTCACGGCGGCCACGTCGCCGCGCACGATGGCGGTCACATAGCCCGCGCCGATCTTCTCCCAGCCGACCAGCGTCACCTTGGCGGCCTTGACCATCGCGTCGGCTGCCTCAATCATGGCAACCAGACCCTTGGTCTCGACCATTCCGAGCGCCTCACCCATCGTCTACCTCAATCCCGAATATTCTTCACGGCGTCGGCAATGAGCGCCGTCAGTTCGGCGTATGTTAGCCGAATTTCCCCATCCCTGCTCGCGTTCTCGAGCACGGCCGCCATGTCCGGAATGAGCCGCTCACCCCGGCCTTCGGGCGCCTCGAGCACCTGACAGAGCGCCGGATCGCCGCCATCGATCTCCGAGGGATCGGCACAGAGCGGCGCCGGCGCCGCGATGCCGTACATCCCGCGCAGCCCTTGCAGGCGCTCGACTTCCTCGCGCGAAATCAGGTTCTCGCCGCCGAGCAGGCGCGCCACCAGGCTGATCTTCGCGAAGTGCTCGATGGTTTCCATCTTGTAGTACGCCGACATCACGTCCTTGCCGCAGGTGACGGCGCCGTGGTTGGCCAGCAGCATCCCGTCGTGCGCCTTGATGTACTTGCGGACCGCCGCCGGCAGTTCGGCCGTGGACGGCGTGCCGTACTCGGCGATGGGAATGCTGCCGAGCGTCGTGACCACTTCGGCGAGCACCGCGCGCGTCAGCGGAATGCCGGCGGTGGCAAACCCCGTCGCCGTGGGCGGATGTGCGTGGACGACCGCGTTCACGTCGGGGCGGTTCCGGTAGATCTCCAGGTGCATCGGCAGCTCGGAGCTCGGGTCGCGATCACCGGCGAGCTTTCGCCCCTCGGTGTCCACGATCACCATCATGTCCGGCGTCATGTACCCCTTGGGCACGCTCTTCGGTGTCGTGAGCAGCCGTCCCGTGTCGAGCCGCGCGCTGATGTTGCCGTCGTTCGAGGCCACGTAGCCCCGGGCGTCCATGCGGCGGCCCACCTCGACGATGTCGGCGCGCAGCTGCTCTTCGAGCCGCGTGCTCATGCGCTCTTCCTGAACGATTCGCGGCACTCGGCCGAGCAGAAGTAGTGAATCTCGTTGCCGGTGCGCAGCGCCAGCGATTCGGCGGGCGGCACCCACGTGCCGCAGTAGGGGTCACGCACCAGCTTCATCGGCGAGGCGCGCTGCCGCTGCTTCGTCGTTCCGCCGAATGCTCCGATGATGCCGTCCACGAAGCGCCAGAACGCCCACGCGAGGACGAACATCAGCGCGAAGATGAGAACAACGCGAGTCACTGCTGGTTCGGAGCGGCGGTCTGGTTGGCGTGGGCCGCCGCCACCCCCTCGAGCGCGCGCCGCGCCGCCTCGCCTTCCGGCGAGCCCGGCGCCAGGTCCACGACCTTCTGCCATTCGACGGAGGCGCCCTTCAGATCTTCCTTGCCGAAGGCGAGCACGATGCCCTTGTTGAGCAGCGTCTTGGTGTGCTTCGGATCGATTCGCAGCGACTCCTCGAAGCGCTTCAACGCCTCGTCGGTGCGGTTCGTGTAGTAGTAGCTCACGCCCAGATCGGTGCTGACGTCGGCGTTCTTCGGATCGAGCGCAATCGCTTTCTCGTACCAGGAGATGGCGTCGGTGAAGCGCTCGGCGTCGAAGTAGACGTTGGCGAGCTGCACGATGGCCGTCGTGTTCCGGGGATCGCCGTTGATGGCGGCGGTCAGCTGGTCTACCCGCCCCTGGTCGAGCGTGGGCGCCGCGCGGCCTCCCGTTGCCTGACCCGCGGGAGGAGCGCTCTGCGAGACCTGCGCCGGCGCGGCCGGCACCTGCGCCGTCCGGCTCAACTGCTGGGATCCGATTACCCAGCCCAGAATCACGCCAAAGGCCATCCCGGCCACGGTGTAGACGACGGCATCGAGTTTCATTCCAAACGTGATCTTAATACCTGTCGGCTTAGGGCTTAGGGCTTAAGGCTTGGAGGTAATCACGGACGGCGCGATCCAACCCGACGAAGAGGGCGCGACTGATCAACGCGTGCCCGATGGACACCTCGTCGAGGTGCGGAAGGGTGCGAAAAAGCCTCAAGTTGTCGAGATCGAGGTCGTGGCCGGCGTTCACGCCGAGACCGAGCGACGCGGCCAGGCTGGCGGCTTCGGCGTAGACAGCAAACGACGCCTGGCCCGCCCGCTCACCCTGCTCGCAGGCACGGGCGAAGGGTTCGGTGTACAGCTCCACGCGATCGGCGCCGCTCCCGGCGGCCCACCGGATCGGTTCCTCTTCTGCGTCCACGAACAGGCTCACGCGGATGCCGGCCGCGCGCAGGGCGTCAATAGCTCGCCGCAGCGCGTCGGAGCGCGACTCGGGCGACCACCCGGCCTGGCTCGTCACCTCCCCGGCCTTCACCGGCACCAGCGTGCACTGATGCGGCCGCGTGTCGAGCACCAGCGCCATGAAGTCTGGACGCGGATCGCCCTCGAGGTTGAACTCGACCCGGTCGCGCCGCGAGGCGAGGTGGCCCGCTATCTCTCGCACGTCGCCGGCGCGGATGTGCCGCTCGTCGGCGCGCGGGTGCACCGTGATCCCGGGAGCGCCGGCGTTGATGCAGACGTCCACCGCCTGCAACACCGACGGCACGCTGCCGCCGCGCGCGTTGCGGATCGTCGCGACCTTGTTGACGTTTACCGAGAGCTTCGCTGCCAAGAGGCGTAGTACCTAGAGGCTAAAGGCTGGAGGCCGAAGGCGGAAGGCGGTCATGCAGCGCCGACGTGTCTCGTCACGGCGTCGATAATCTCCTGCCCCCAGCGGCGAATCTCCGCCTGGTCCTGCCCCTCGAGCATCACGCGCAGCAGCGGCTCGGTGCCCGAGTAGCGCACCAGCAGGCGCCCGCTGCCTTCGAGCCGCGACTCGACGGACTGCATCACGGCGGCCACCTCGGGCACGGTGCTGAGGTCCACCTTCTCTTTCACGCGCAGGTTCATCAGCACCTGCGGGTAGGCGGTCATCTCCGAGGCCAGGTCGGCCAGCGTACGGCCGCTCGCGGCCATCACCCGCAGCACGCTCAACGCCGTGGCCAGCCCGTCGCCGGTAAACAGGTAATCGGCGAAAATCACGTGGCCGGACTGCTCGCCGCCGAGCGACAGGCCGCGGCGCAGCATCTCCTCCATCACGTTCTTGTCGCCCACCGGGCAGCGGACGAGCGCGATGCCGGCCGACCGCAGCGCGAGCTCGAGGCCGATGTTGCTCATCACCGTGGCCACCAGCGCGTTGCCTTTCAGCCGGCCGTCGGCTTTCAGCCCCTTCGCGCACATCAGCATCACGGCGTCGCCGTCCACGATGGCGCCGCTCGCGTCCACGAAGATGGCGCGGTCGCCGTCGCCGTCGAACGCGATCCCCATCTCGTAACCGCCGCCTACCACCACTTCGGCGAGCCCCTCGGGGTGCGTGGAGCCGCACCGCAGGTTGATGTTGCGCCCGTCGGGATCGCATCCGAGGAAGGTGGCGTCGAAACCGAGATCGGCGAACACCTGCGGCGCCACCGTCGTCGTGGCGCCATTGGCGCAGTCCACCGCGACGCGCATGCCGTGCCGGCGGAGCGACGCGGGCAGGATGTCGAAGAGATGGCGTTCGTACTCCTGGCGGTAGTCCACCGTCGGTACCGCGGCCGCGTCGGACGACACGCCCCACGAGGCGTCGTCCATCATCGCCTCGACCTGGCGCTCGAGCACCTCGGTGAACTTCTCTCCGGCGCCGGAGAACACTTTGATGCCGTTGTCCTCGAACGGGTTGTGCGACGCCGAGATGACCACCCCGGCGGTGAAGCCCTGTCGCGGCGTGAGGTAGGCGATGGCCGGCGTGGGGACGATGCCCGCGCTCACGAGCGAGCCACCCTCGCGCACCATCCCGGCGGCCAGCTCCTGCTCGATCCACGATCCCGACTCGCGCGTATCGCGGCCGGACAGGAACCGGAGGGGGCCGGCGGCCCCATCGTGGCGCAGCACGCGCACGAGCGCGGCGCCGAGCCGGCGGACGGTGGGAGCGTCGAGCGGAAACGCGCCGGCCTTGCCGCGCACGCCATCAGTACCGAACAGACGGGCCATGTGTCCTTTCACTGCGCGCCGCGGCGCACGATCGTCACCGTCACGCGCACGGCTTCCGCCGATCGCAGGTGCACGGCGGGATCGGCGACGCCGACGTTGACGACCTCGGTCACGGTGGACGCGGCGCCGGCCACCGACACGGGCTCGGTGATCGCCTCGCTCGTGGCACGCACCGCCGTGGTGGGGCCCGACACGACGACGACCGCTGGATCCGACGTCACCTTCCGCACCTCGAATCCGGCGGCGGGCTCGCCCTCGACGACCGGCGACACGGCCACCTGCTTGGTGGCCGACGGCTCGAACGTGATGGCGAGGCTCGACGGCGTCACGTGCACGACGTCGACGCCGAACGGCGCGCGCACATCGCTGCCGCTCAGATGGAACAGCCGCGGGCCGGCGCGCGCCTGCCGCAGATCGAGGATCGCCACCAGCTCCCCGGGCGTCAAGCGGCCGAGCGCTCCGGACGAGCCGCGCACGCGCACGTCGACCAGCGTCGGCGGGTCGCCGGCGAGCTCGAGCTCCGCCGGCAGGTTCGAGAACTCCAGCGGAATGCGGAACCCGCGCTCCACGATCTGTTCGCCCGCGACGACGAGCCAGATGAGCGCGGCAAGCACCACCGACGCGATCTTCAGGCCGAGGCGGCGGAAGGGGCGGAAGGCCATCAGGCGACCGAGCTCCCCACCTGGGCGACGCGCCGCCCCTCGCGGCGGCGCAGCCCGAGCAGCGCGCGCAGCTTGACGCGCAGCGTGTCGGGCGTGAGGCCACGCTCGAGGCCGCCGTCGAGCGCGAGCGAGATGAGGCCCGACTCCTCCGAGATGACGATCACCGCGGCGTCGTTCTCCTCGGTCAGGCCGATGGCGGCACGATGGCGGGTCCCGAGCTCGCGCGAGACCTTCGGGTTCACCGAGAGAGGCAGGAAGCACGCCGCCGCGGCGATGCGATCGCCCTGCACGATGACGGCGCCGTCGTGGAGCGGCGACGCGACCTGGAAGATGCTGGCCAGCAGATCGTACGAGATGGTGGCGTCGAGCGGAATGCCGCCTTCGATGTAGTTGCGCAGCCCGATGCGGCGCTCGATGACGACCAGGGCGCCGATCTTGCGCTGGGAGAGGTTCGCCACCGAGACGACGAGCTCTTCGACGGCCTCGTCGAGATTCGTGGAGCGATCCAGGTAGCGGAACAGCGGCGCGCGGCCGAAGTGGGCCAGGGCGCGGCGGATGTCGGTCTGCAGCAGGACGATGATCGCGAACACGCCGTACACCGCCATGTTGCGGATCAGCCAGTTCACCGTCTCGAGACCGAGCCACTCCGACGCGAAGTAGAGGGCGACGATGAAGGTGCCGCTCAGGGCAATCTGCATCCCGCGCGTGCCCTTGATGAGCACGAGCACCTCGTAGACCACCACCGCGACGATGGCGATGTCCAGCAGATCCACCCACTCGATGGGCGGACGCTGGAGCAGCTGTGCGAGCCAGTCCATCAGCGATCGCGATGATACTTCTGAATCTCGTCGGCCACGCGGACCACCTGGGCCATCTCGCGCACCGCGTGCACGCGCACGATATGCATGCCCGCGAGCGCCGCGGCCGCCACCGACGCCGCGGTCGGCCACTCGCCGTCGGCGGCGAGCGCCCCCTGCTTGATCGGGCGGTTGAGGAACGACTTGCGCGACGAGCCCACCACGATCGGGCGGCCGAGGTCCGCAAACTCGGTGAGCCGTCCGAGCACCTCGAAGCTGTGCGTCGCGTCCTTGGCGAAGCCGATGCCGGGATCGACCAGCGTCTGCTCGCGCGGCACGCCGGCGCCGGCGGCAAACGCGACGCTCTCCCGCAGCTCGTCGAGCACTTCGTCCACGACGTCGTGGTAGTTCGCCTGCTCGTACATGTCGCGCGAGCGGCCGCGCGTGTGCATCAGGACGATCGGGGCGCCGCGGCGCGCCACCACACCGGCCAGCTCGGGGTCGTAGCGCAGACCGCTGATGTCGTTGACGATCGAGGCGCCCGCGGCCAACGCCGCGTCGGCCACCGCCGCCTTGTAGGTGTCGATGGAGATCGGCACGGTGACACGGCCGGCCAGCGCCTCGATCACCGGCAGCACGCGCCGCCGCTCCTCGCCTTCCGCCACCGGCTGCGCGCCCGGCCGCGTGGATTCGCCGCCGATGTCGAGGACGTCGGCGCCCTCTTCGACCATGCGCAGCGCCGACGCCACCGCCGCCTTCACGTCGAGGTGCACGCCGCCATCCGAGAAGGAGTCGGGCGTGACGTTGACGATGCCCATGACGAGCGTGCGCTCGCCGAGCGTCCAGGACGCTCCGCCCGGGAGCCGAAGGGTGAAGCGCCGTCGCATATAGAAAGGCGGGGCTGAAGACCCGCAGCTACGTACAAAAGCCCGCGGCGCCTTTCAGCACCGCGGGCTTCGATTGTGGATCGAACGGGAAGCTTTATTCCTGCGTGACCGGCCGCGGCGGCAGCGTCGGCACGAGTGGGTTGCGTTCCTTCCAGTTCGGCTCGCGTGCCGGCGCATCGTGGCCGCTCGGCGTAATCGGCGCGGGCTCGTCGAGCGCCTGGCCGGACACCAGCTTGATCACCTGCTCGGCGTCGAGCGTTTCGCGCTGCAGCAGCGCGTCGGCCATCGCCAGCAACGGCGCCTTGTTCTCCGTGAGGATGGCCAGCGCCCGGTTGTAGTTGTCGGTGACGAAGCGCTTCACTTCCTGGTCGATGCGCAGCGCCGTGTCCTCGCTGTAGTCCTGGTGCTGCGAGATCTCGCGGCCGAGGAAGATCTGCTCTTCCTTCTTGCCAAACGTGAGCGGCCCCATCGCGGTGCTCATGCCCCACTCGCACACCATGCGGCGGGCCAGGTCGGTGGCGCGCTCGAGGTCGTTGCCGGCGCCGGTGGTCATGCTGCCGTTGGTGATCTCCTCGGCGATGCGGCCGCCGAGCAGGATGGCGATCTGATCCTCGAGGTACTCGCGCGAGTAGTTGTGCTTCTCGTCCATCGGCAGCTGCTGCGTCAGGCCGAGCGCCATCCCGCGCGGGATGATCGTCACCTTGTGAATCGGGTCCGCGTGCGGCAGCTTCACGGTGAGCAGGGCGTGCCCCGCCTCGTGAATCGCCGTGACCTTCTTCTCTTCCTCGCTGATGATCATGGACCGCCGCTCGGCGCCCATGAGCACCTTGTCCTTTGCGTACTCGAAGTCGTGCATGCGCACGACCTTCTGGTTGTAGCGGGCGGCGTTGAGCGCCGCTTCGTTCACCAGGTTGGCGAGGTCCGCGCCCGAGAAGCCGGACGTGCCGCGGGCGAGCACCGCCACGTCGACGTCGTCGGCCATCGGGATCTTCTTGGTGTGGACGGAGAGGATGCCCTCGCGGCCCTTCACGTCCGGACGGTTGACCACGATGCGGCGGTCGAACCGTCCCGGGCGCAGCAGCGCCGGGTCGAGCACGTCGGGACGGTTGGTGGCCGCCACGAGGATGACGCCCTCGTTCGACTCGAAGCCGTCCATCTCCACCAGGAGCTGGTTGAGCGTCTGCTCGCGCTCGTCGTGGCCGCCGCCGAGACCGGCGCCACGGTGGCGCCCGACCGCGTCGATCTCGTCGATGAACACGATGCAGGGGGCGTTCTTCTTGCCCTGCTCGAAGAGATCGCGGACGCGCGAGGCGCCCACGCCGACGAACATCTCCACGAAGTCGGAGCCGCTGATCGAGAAGAACGGGACGTTGGCTTCACCCGCGACCGCGCGCGCCAGGAGGGTCTTACCCGTTCCGGGCGGTCCCATGAGCAGCACGCCCTTGGGGATGCGGCCACCGAGCTTCTGGAACTTCTGGGGCTCGCGCAGGAAGTCGATGATCTCCTGCAGTTCGTCCTTGGCTTCGTCCACGCCGGCGACGTCCTTGAACGTCACCTTCTTCTGGGCGCTCGACGACAGCTTCGCCTTGCTCTTGCCGAAGGACAGCGCCTTGTTGCCGCCGCTTTGCATCTGGCGCATGAAGAACAGCCAGAACCCGATCATCAAGAGGATGGGCGCCCACGTGTACAACAGGGCCGCCCACGGACTGTCGGTAGGCTGCCGCGCGGTGACGACGACGTTGCGCTCGATGAGCTTATTCGCCAGACCCTCGTACTGCGGCGGCGCATAGGTCCGGAAGCTCTCGTTGGCTTTGTTGACACCCGTGATGTCGTTGCCGGTGATCGTGACGCGTTCAACCTGGCCAGCGTCCACCGAGGCCATGAACTCGCTGAAGCTCAGGGACTTGGCGCTTGCCTGGTACTTCGTGGAAAAGTTCCACACGAGGCCCCCGACGGCGATGAGGACCATCCAGAACACCGCGCTCCTGATTGTCGAGTTCACCCTGATCCCTCCAAGAACCGCTGGCTCCCCTCACTACGACAGGGGCGTTACTGTAAGAGTATCACTTCGCCCCGGGGCCCTGATCGTATAAGACTAGGTTTCGCCCCCGAAGTTCCCATCGGCTGCCCGGCACATCGGCAGCTCGAGAGTGCCCCCGTAGGACCGCGAGCGCCAGCTCGACGTGGTCCAGCCCGATTTCGCGGCCGCCCCCGCGCGTTCGCATCGCCTGCCACAGCACTCGCCGCTGCAGCGCCGGGGGCTCGGCCAGGAGCGCGGCAACGTCCAGTTGCAGGCAATCCTGAACAACCGTGACAAGGTCACGATACCGTCCGGCGGCCTGCTCGTCGAGCCACTGGCCGTCTTCCCGCGCCAGCTCGGCGGCCCGGGCAATCGCGCCGCGGGTGGATCCGCCGTACGCCGCGTCGAGCTCGGGCAGGACGCGGTGCCGGACGCGGTTGCGCGGATTGCTCACATCGGCATTCGTTTCGTCGTCCACCCAGGGTTGGCCGAGCGCCGACAGCCACGCCCGCAGATCGTCGCGCGACGCCTCGATGAGGGGGCGGACCACGATGCCTCTTCTTGGATAGACGCCCGCCAACCCGCCGGGGCCGGCGCCGCGCATCAGCTTCAGCAGTACGGTCTCGGCCTGATCGTCGAGCGTGTGACCGACCGCCACGCGCGTCGCCCCCACGTCGTGGGCGCTGCGTTCGAGAAAGTCGTAGCGCAGCCGGCGGGCGGCGTCTTCGATCGAGAGCCTTTCGGCGGCGGCGTGCGCCGCGACATCGGCGGACTCCGTCACGAACGGGAGGTCCAGCGTGCGCGCCAGCGCGCGGCAGAACGCCTCGTCGCGCGCGGCGGTCTCCCGCAGGCGGTGGTTGAAGTGCGCCACGGCCGCGACGCCGAAGTCGGAGGTGCGCGACAGCTCCAGAAGAGCGCGCAGCAGCGCCACCGAGTCGGAGCCGCCCGACACCCCCACGAGCACACGGGTGCCCGGAGGGCAGAGGGCGTGACGCAAAATGGTCCGCCGGACTTGCTGCAGGACAGCGTGCAAAAGGTGGTGCCGGAGGGCGGACTCGAACCGCCGACCCCGCGCTTATGAGACGCGTGCTCTAACCGGCTGAGCTACTCCGGCACGAACCTCCGATTGTAATGCACTCAAGCAGGGTGGGTGGGATAGGCAGGGTGGGCGGGGTAAGCAGGGTGGGCGGGGTGGGGAGAGCGCTTGATGGTGACCTTCATCGAGCGACCTCGAGACCAACGAGCGTTCTCCCTTCCCCGCTTACCCTGCCTACCCCTGCCTACCCCGCTTCTTCGAGCACCGCCGCCGCCAGCAGCGGAATCAGCACTTCGTGGTGCCCCACCAGCGAGATCCCGGTGCCGCTGTCGGCCACCGGCCGCGTCAGCACGTTCGTCTGTGTCCGGTAGTGCCGCGTGAAGTCGATGTTCACGGTGGTCAGGCCGGTGAGGTCGGCGCCCTGGTTGCGGGCGAGCGCTACGGCTTTCAGGAACACCTCGGGCAGCACCACCGCGGAGCCGCAGTTGAGATAGACGCCGCCGCCGAGACGGGCGACGCAGGAGGTGAAATAGCGGAAGTCACGCAGGCTCGCCTCGCCGAGGGCCGCTCCGGACGCCGCCGGGTGCATGTGGATGACGTCGGTGCCGAGCGCCACGTGCACGGTGAGCGGAATGCCGAGGCGGTGCGCCGACGCCGCCAGGCTGTGCCGCGCAAACGGCGGGGCCAGCGCGGCCAGATGCGCGCCCACCGCCTGGCCGATCCCCTGGCCGGCCTCCGCGCCGCGCCGGATGACGTCGTTCAGTTCCGCGGTTTCCGCGGCCATGCCGAAGCGCCCGGGGCCGAGCGATGCCTCCACGTCCTCGGAGGTGGCGCCGGCCAGCGCGATCTCGAAGTCGTGGATGATGCCGGCGCCGTTCATGACCAGCGCGGACACGAAGCCGCGCTCCATGAGGTCCACGACGATCGGCGATACACCCGTCTTGATCACGTGCGCGCCGATGCCCCACACCACGCCCCGGCCGGAGCGCTTGGCGGCGGCAATCGCGCTGGCCGCCTGTTTCAGGTCGCGCGCGCCGAGAAACGACGGCAACGACGCCAGCCACTCGGCAAACGTGCCGCCGGCCGCGAAGGGCCGGCCGAAGTCCGCCGCGTGCGCTTTGCTGACGCGGCTCGCCAGCGGGTACGTGCGCACGCCGGAAAGGTCGAACTCGTCGTAGGGGAAAGGCATGGCGATACTGTAAAGCCTTTGGCCTTTGGCCTTTGGCCT
>Ga0079218_10000123_pt1 | contig 17612 bp, 17 predicted proteins | sample NCCompost_FD_77181 | JGI IMG/M metagenome (GOLD analysis project Ga0079218, IMG submission 77181) | Agricultural soil microbial communities from Utah to study Nitrogen management - NC Compost | ecosystem: Environmental > Terrestrial > Soil > Agricultural land | place: USA: Utah | collected... | reverse complement strand
GGCGGCGGCGAGGAACAGGATGGCGAGAACGGAAAGAATGCGTGCGCTCATCGGACGTTGTCCTTGGACTGCGTGCTGGGAATGTGCTGGTTGAGATCGGGCAGGCACGACACTTCCTGAATGTCCTGGTCGTCCACGCGGTTCCACCGCTTGGTGAACTTCATCTCGCCGTCCCAGCCCTTGGGATCGGTGATCGTGTATTCGATCTCCAGCGTGGCGCCGTTGTTCACCGGCTTGATCCGCTCGACGATGTGCGTCTCGTCGCTCGCCGGCACACCGGAGTCGATCCAGTGGTGGTGACCCACGAAGTACTTGGTGTCCACCACCAGCGTGTCCTTCTCCCAGCGGCCGATCGACTCGCCGTTGAAGCTGCGGACCACGATGTCGGGATCGGAATGCGGCCGGCCGTCGATGAAGATGGTGCGGAAGCTGTTCATGAACCCGCTGACCATGTAGATGACGGTGGGCTTCTGCACCATGGCGATCGGCCACACGCGCGTCATGATCATCGGCAGGCCGGCGGGCCAGCACTGGCCGATGTCGTCGCGATACACCTTGCCTTCGGCCTGCGCCTTGCGCGACGCCTCGAAGTGCTTCAGCGCCTCCCCTTTGAGCTTGACGGTGGGCGGCGGCGGGCCGAAGCGCCACGAGCCGGCAAACCGCAGGTCGTTGAGCCACGTGCCGGTGATGTCGAACGGCGGTGCCGGCCGCGGCTTGTTCAGGTTCGCGGGCGCCAGCGCGCCCAGGGGCGGCGCGTCGGCCTGCTGTGCGCTGACCGCGGCCGCGGATGCGGCCACGAAAAGCGAGACGATCACGAAACGCATACAGATCCTCCGGGTCACTGGCCGAGGCGCAACCGTACCGCGCCGTTGGAGTCCACGTACTCGCGGTTGTTCTCGCACACGAACTCCACCATCTTGTAGTTCGGCATCCGCCGGTAGGCCAGCGTGTAGGTGACCGGCTTCTCGAGCACGACCGGGTCCTCGATGGTGATCTGATCGTGCAGATAATCCGGCGCCACCAGCCGGATCCGCTCCGTGATCCGCATCTGCTCGCTGTGCGGCATCATCTGGTAGGCCGGAATCGCCGTCTTGATGCCGACCGTGTCGATCACCAGCGTGTCACCCTCCCAGCGGCCCACCGAATGGCCGTAGTAGCCGGGGGGCACCTCGTCGATCGGCAGCTGCGGCTGGTTCATGTAGACGCGCCGCACCTCGCTGAACGCCTCGGTGACGATGGTGATCTGCGCCGGGCGCTGAATGATCTCCATCGGGTAGAGCGCCACCGACATCATGCGCGGCATGCCGTACGGGATGCAGTCAACGGCGGGAGTGGCCAGCGGCTCGCCCTTCTTGTTCGCCTCGGCTTCGGCCGCGCGACGAGCGTCCCAGCTCTTCTTGTAATCGCCCTTCAGCAGGATCTCGGTGGCCGGCGGCGCGGCGAACTTCGGGTCGGCCCCTCGCCCGCCGCGGTACGGCGCCCAGGCCCCCGACAGGTCCGGCGTGGCCGCGCTCTGTGCGGCGAGCCCGGTGGCCACGACCGTTGCGAAGAGCGCCACGGCGGCCGAGGCGAGTCCTCGCGTCACTGCCGTCCGCCCCCGGCGGGCCCGGGCCCATTGGAGAGCACGCGACCGTCGGCGAGGGTGATGCGGACCAGCAGGCCAGCGGGCTGCCCGTTGCGCAGCGGGCTGATCACCACGGTGATCGTCTGACCCGGCTTCACGTCGTTGAACTTCCAGCCGCCCTGCATCAGGATGCTCGTGCTCCCGAGCTCCACCGTCCAGTGCTTCGGGGGGCTGGTGCCGTCGGGGACGTCGATCTCGATGTACGCGTGCGGGTTCGTCCACTGAAACTGCGTGACCTTTCCGGTGAGGGTCACGGGTTTCGTGGTATCGAACATCGCAAACGAATGGTGCGCCTGCAGGCGCGCCGCACCACACAGCGCGAGCACTCCCGCCACGCCCAACAGGACCCCTATCCTCGACATCAACCGGCCTCCCCTACGCATCGCCAACGGAATGTACCATGGGTGTTGCGCTACGCGAAAATCAAACTTTACGAAAATCACCGGCGGGAACTACGGCCGCTGATCGAGGCGGAAGGTCTGCGAGGTCCCGACGTGCGGCGCCAGTGCCTTGCCCTCTCCGGAAGACGAGGCGAGCGTCCAGACGACGGCGGCGGCGCCAGCCACCGAGGCGGCGCCCAGCAGCGTGAAGCCGTAGGCCCACGTGAGCCGCGCCCACGGCCAGGTGAGCGGGTTGCGCCAGTCGAGGCCGAACGAGTGGTGCAGCAGCTTGAGGAACTCGTCGGCGATCGGCCTGGGCTTGACCGCCAGCCAGAGCTCCCACAGCAGCCAGGCCGCGATGACGAGGAGCAGCAGCCCCACCATGAACGTGAACGCCACGTTCAGCACGCCGGTCCTGGAGACCCGCTCGCAGGGCAACACGACCTGCGCGACATAGCAGTTGGAGAAATCGTAGATGGTGACGATGCGCTGAGGCGCGGCGGCGATCTGCTGCACGGCCATGCCGAGGGCGAAACAGACGAGCATGCCCATCCAGCACTCCCACGCCGCGAGCCTGACCCAGGCGCGCCAGGAGTCTGGTGGAATCGTCAGCGGCGCCATCGGCGCATCCTTTCCGCCATCGTTTCCGCGGGCATGTCAGGCGGCTCCTCGATGGTAATCACTTTGTTGCGCCCATGGGATCCCCACGGCGGAGGCTCTCCGGCGCCGACGCGGATCGTGATGACCGGAAACGGCGGCACGTCCGGCGGCCACGGCGTGTGGCAGTCGGTGACGATCACGAGCAGGTCGATCGGCATCGTCGTCCGATCGATGAACGAGCGCAGCCCGACGCCGATGTCGGTGCCGCCGCCACCGTAGAGCTCGACCTGCGCCGCTCTGAAGGCGCGTCGCACCCCGTAGATGGCCGCGTCGCAGCAGGAGACGACGACGTCCGCTCCGTATCCGAGCTGGCGTGTCAGGCCTCCGAGCTCGGCGACGGCCCTTGCCAGCTGCGAATCCTCCATCGAGCCGGACGTGTCGATGAGGAACCCGGGGCGCGGGCGCGGCTGGTAGAAGCTCGGCATGATGAACTCGCCATAGCAGGCCTGCCGCCGGTGAGGCCGCCGGTACGTGCGGTCGTAACGGCCGATGGTGCTGTCGCGAAGCGCCCGGCGCACCACGTGGCGGATCGTCGCCATGTAGTCCACCTTCGGCGTCAGGGTCGCGTGGGCCCAGCGCCGCCAGCCGAGGGGCACGTCGCCCCGGTCGCGCTGCGCGTCCTGGATGCGTTCCGCGACCTCGCGCCGAACGAGTTCGGCCTTCACGCGATCGACGCTGGCAACGCCGCCGGACTCGCCGTCGTCGGGCGGAAGCTCCCACGGCCGCCGCTCACCGTGCGCGCCGGATCCGCAATCGTTCAACCGCGTCTCGGCCGCGGTGGCGGAGCGGCTCGCCCTCGATCGAGGCGCCTCGGGCAGCTGGTGGTAGTAGATCTCGGCGCTCTCGCCGGCCTTGAAACCGTAGTTGCCCGGCAGCGGCGGGTCGCCCGGCAGCGGCAACCCCTCTGCGATCAGGTCGTCGTTGATCTCACAGTCGCCGGCGGTGTTCCATCGCCGCTCGTCCACGGCGCCCGAGGCCTTGCTGCGCGCCTCGTGATCGCGCAGCAGATGTCCGATCTCGTGCAGCATGACGGCGGCGTTCTCTTCAACGGTGTGCGCCGCGAGCCACTCCTCGTTGTAGTAGAGCCGCCAGTGGACGTCCACGGCCATGCTCGAGATCTGGTCGGTCGCCACGGGCACGAGGTTGAAGAGCGCCGGCGCGAAGTACGCGCGCTGGTAGGCGGCCCGGACGCGGGCCGCCTGCAGCGCCCGCGAATACCCATCCTCGGACCTTCGGCCGCGACCGCCGCCAAACAGCTCGGCGAGCGTGATCCGCATGTCAGTGGCCCGTCCTGGTCATATGTGCAGCGGATTCCGCCGCGCGGCGCCCGAGCCGCAAGGCGCGACGACCCGAGCATACCGGGAGTATGTGAGGGAGGAGCAACGCCGCGGATCGGGATGCCCCGCAAGGAAGGCGCTGTACATATGACCAGGACGGGCCACTAATCCCTCGGTACGAGCTTCGCCACCTGCATGAGCTCGTAGAACGGGCGGCATTCGTCGGGCAGCTTCGTCACGCCCTCGGGACGGTTCGCCTTGTCGCAGAGCGAGCGCGCCGCCGACGTCGGGATGTCCGCATTCTTTTTGCAGGCGGTGCCGAGCGCGATCATGGCCGCCTCCCACCGCGCCGGCGTCTTGTTGTTGAGGACGGCGCCCACGAGCGCGTAACACGCGGCATAGGCGCGGTCCACGCGATCGGGCAGCACGAAGCTGCGCGGGTTCCGAAGGATCTCTTCAGGATCCGGCAGGTTCAGCGCTTCGCGGTACTCGAGGAAGGGCAGCGCCTGATCGCCGACGAGCCCGGCCAGCGCCGGCCCCTGGAGCAGCCGGTTGCCCGGCGACACGGATTCGATCGCCGCCAGGAACCGCGATGCCAGATACCACGTGCGGCCGGACGCCCACGGGCCGCTGCGTCGCGCCGGATCGCCGGGCGGCGCCAGCCACGCGTCGTGTCCGGACGCCCTCACGTAGGCGGCAATCATCGCGCGCTGGCGATGATGATGCTCGCGCAGGTAACCGGCCGGCACGACGGGCAGGTCGGTGGGCGCCTGGAAATCGCTCACCATCATGTCGCACCACGTCTCGTGGTCCATCGGAAACTCGCCGTGCCACAGGCGGTTCGCCATCGGCGGCTGAATCTCCTGCCCGCCGGCGGCCCACTCGACGGCATTGCTCGCGCACAGATACACCACGCCGCCCTTGCCGGGCTCGTAATCCGGCAGCTGGATCTCCCCGCAGACGTTCTCGGTCAGGAGCCGCAGCATCGCCGCCTGCGTCGTGGGCGGGACGGTCGTGAGCTCGTCGAGGAAGATCACCACCATGTAGCCGTTCTCGGCGAGATGCTTCGCGTCGCGGGCCCATGCCATGGGGAGCAGACGCACGCCGTCCGGCGTCGAGACCGGGAACCCGCCGAAGTCCTGCGGCTCGCGAATCGATCCGACGAGGATGAACACCTTGCACTTGATGCCGGCTTGCTCGAAGCCGGTTTCGAGGCTCTTCGTGAACTCGGTCTTCCCGACGCCGGGAAAGCCGGTGATGTGCAGCGGGATCCGCGCCTGCAGCCCAATCGCGATCAGCTGGACGAAGTGCCTGAACTCCATGTGCCGAGAGGATGAACGACCGTGGTCGAGCCGTCAACGCGACGTTCAGCCAAACGCAGCCCAGCAGAGCACCGCGCCCACGACCGCCATCGCCAGGCCCCACACGAGCAGCCCGTTGAAGAGCGCCCGCGTGTCGGTGCCGGGCGGCGCGCCGGCAATGAACAGCGCGCCCACCGTGGACAGCGACGACAGATCCACCAGGCTGGCGCCGATGTTGATCGACCAGGCGATGTTCATCGGATCGAGGCCGCCGAGCCGCTGCGCCAGGTCTGGCGCCATCGGCAGAAAAGCGGGCAGCACGACGCCCGACGTGCTGCTGTAGACCGACACGATGCCGCTGCCGAAGGCCACGACCGGCGCAATCGTGGAGGACGTGGAGAGCGACGCGATCGCGCCCGTGATGAGGTCCACGCCCTGCGTGGCCTGCATCAGCGCAATGAGCACCGTCACACCCGTGACCATCAGCATCACGCCCCACGGCATGCGTTGAATCGCGCGACTCTCCTCCACCGTCCGCAGCAGGATGAGCGCCGCCGCGATGAGGAGCGCCATCATGCCGGTGTGGAGGCCGAAGCCGGCCACACCGGCGATCAGCACGGCAATGCCGGCCGCGGTCAGCCAGTGCGCGCGCTCGAACGGCGGCACGGCTTCGTCCACCGCCGCGCGTGCCGCGCCACGACGGAACAGGCGCCAGCCCCCCAGCACGAGAAAGCCGGCAATGCCGACGAAGGCGTGCGCCAGCGCGTTGTACACGAACGTCTCGGCCACCACGCCGCCGAGGCCGATGCGCTCCATCACGCCGTGCGCCACGATGCCGGTCGGCGCAAACGGCGACAGCGTGCCGGCGAGCGCACCGTTGCCCGCCATCACGGCCATCAAGAGCGGCGGCACGCCGGCCCGCGCCGCCACGGCCATCGCCGGCGGCGCGAGCAGCGCGCTGGCAGGCGTGGCGCCGGCGCCGATGGTGGATACGACGAACCCGACGGCGAAGAACATCACGGGGAGCGCGCCCGCATGCCCGCGGCACGCGCGGACCGCGCGCGCGGTGAGCCGCTCGAGCGTGCCGTTCACCTCGGCAATGGCGAAGAGCAGCGTGACGCCGACGAGCGTCACGAGGAGGTCGCTGGGAAATCCCTCGAGCACCGCGGCCGGAGTCATCCCGCCGGCGAAGACGCCGACCGCCAGCGCCATCGCCATCGACAGGATGCCGACGTTGATGGCCGTCGTGCAGCTGACCGTCACCGCGACGATCAGGGCGCCGACCGAGAGCCACGCCAGGTTCATGGGTTGAGGTAGGCGGGAATCATAGCCGCACCGTGCACGCACGGGCTGGCAGCGCTATCATCAGCGCCACATATGCACGGGCCGTATCGATCCGGAGCCCTGGCCGCCGCGTGCCTGCTGTGGGCGCTGAGCCCGGCGGCCGCCGTGGCCCAGCCTCCCCGCACCCTCGTGCCACCCGACATCGCGGGCGAGTGGGCGCTGCAGAACGACGAGGATCCCGGTCAGCTCGGCGCGCTGGGGCAGCCGCCGCTCGGCGACTACCTCGGCATCCCGTTCAACGACGCCGGACGCCTGCGGGCCGACACGTCCGCCGAGTCGATCTGGGGCACGCCGGAGTATCAGTGCCGGCCCCACTCGGCGCCGCACCAGTGGCGCGGCCTCGGCGGCGCCCGCATCCTGAAGGAACAGGACCCGTTGACGCGCGAGGTGCGCGCCTACCACGTGCAGTTCATGCGCTCGCTCGACCGTCCCATCTTCATGGATGGCCGGCCGCATCCGCCGGCGTGGGCGCCGCACACGTGGACCGGGTTCTCCACCGGCGAGTGGGTGGGCAATACGCTGAAGGTGACGACGACGCACCTCAAGGACGGATACCTGAAGCGCGGCGGGCCGCAGACGAGCGATCTCTACACGATGACGGAATACCTCACCCGTCACGACGAGATCCTGACCATCACCACCGTCGTGGACGACCCGGTCTATCTGGACGAGCCGTACGTCCAGTCCACCACCTATCTCTACGACCCGACGGCGAGCGTGCAGATGGAGACGTGCAACGCCTCGGCGTTCGCCGAGAACGGCGGCACCGATCGCCATCACGTGCCGCACTTCCTGCCGGGCCAGAACGCCGCGATCACCGAGTGGCTGAAGAACGAGCCGTGGGTGCCCGCGGAGGCCGCGCGCGGCGGCGCGAAGACGCTCTACCCGGAATACCGTACGAAAGTCGAAAAGGTGCCGGCCTCGCGCTCGAGCCTGACGCTGGCAACGGCCATCAACAGTCAAGGGCCTCGCGACGGCGAGGTGCACGTGCTGCCGGTGCAGGGCAACGTCTACATGCTCGTGGCCGACGGCGTGAACCTCGCGGCCTCGGTCGGACCCGACGGCATGCTGCTCGTGAACTCGGGCGCCGCGGCCATGACGGACAAGGTGCAGGCGGCGCTCGTGCGACTGGCCACAGCGTCTCCTGTACCCAACCGCTGCAGCGGCGCCAACTGTCCCGGCCTGCAATGGGGGTGGGCGAGCCCGTACATCAACACGGTGATCAGCTCGCCGCTGCCGCCCAGGCCCCTCCGCTACGTCGTGAACACGAACGACGCGGCCGAGCATGTGGGTGGCAACGCGAAGCTTGCCGCAAGCGGCTTCTTCCCGCGCGGCGGCGGCTTCGGCGGCGCGGTGGGCACCAACACGCGGAGCGCGTCGGTGATCGCGCACGAGAGCGTCCTCAACCGGATGAGCGCGTCCGGCAACAAGCAGCCGCCGGCCTATCCGGAAGCCGGCTGGCCCACGGACACGTACTTCGATTCACTCCACAAGCTGCCGGAGTACATGAACGGCGAAGCGGTCATCGTCTATCACGTCCCGGCCGCCACGACCGATGGCGACAGCCTGGTCTTCTTCCGCCACTCCGAGGTGATTCACGCCGGGAGCCTGTTCTCCACCATCAGCTATCCGGTAATCGACCTGCAAAAGGGCGGCTCGATTCAGGGCGTCATCGACGGGCTCAATCAGATCCTCGACCTCGCGGTGGCGGAGTACCGCGCGCAGGGCGGCACCTGGATCATCCCGAGCCGCGGCCGCCTGTCCGACACCGCAGACGTGGCCTCGTACCGCAACATGCTGGTGATGATTCGCGACCGCGTGCGGGACCTGAAGCAGAAGGGTCAGACGGCCGCGCAGGTGAAAGCGGCCCGGCCGACGCTGGACTTCGACGGCCGCTACGGCACGACGACCGGCCCCTGGACGACGGACATGTTCGTGGACGCGGTGTATCGCAGCCTGCTGGAGAAGAAGCCATGAGACGCGCAGCTCGTTACAGTGTTCAATTGCCCGCGCTCCGCGCGGGAGGCGTGCTCGTGACGGCGGCGCTGCTGTGGATGGCGGTGCCGGCGCGGGCGCACCACTCGTATGGCGCCACCTACGACACGAGCCGCGAGATTCGCCTCGAGGGCACACTGGTGCAGTTCGCGTTCCGCAACCCGCACTCCTTCGTGCACGTGCAGGCGCCCGACGAGAGCGGCGTGAAGCAGCGCTGGGCGGTGGAATGGAGCGGCACCGCGCAGCTCGCCAACAACGGCATCACGCGCACCACACTGAACGTGGGCGACACGGTCGTCATCGTCGGACGGCCGTCGCGCGTGGCGGGCGAATTCCGCGTGCTGATGGTCAGCCTGAAGCGGCCGAGCGACGGCTTCAGCTGGGGCACGCGCCAAGGCGAGGCCGTGGACTGATGCGCATACGCACGCTGGCAGCGCTCGCGGCCTGCGCCATGCTGCTGGCGCCCGCGGACGCACGCGCGCAACGCGGCGGCCGCGGCGGTCCGCCGCCGACGCCTCGTGCCGCGGCGGCCATGGATCTCACCGGCTACTGGGTGTCCGTCATCACGGAGGACTGGAAGTTCCGGATGGTGACGCCGAAGAAGGGCGTCTACGAAACGCTGACGCTCAACGCCGAGGGGCGGCGCATCGGCGACACGTGGGACCCGGCGCGCGACGAGGCGGCCGGCGATCAGTGCCGCGCGTACGGCGCCGCCAACATCATGCGCCTGCCCGGCCGGCTGCACGTCACGTGGGCGGACGACAGCACGCTCAAGATCGAGACCGACACCGGCTCGCAGACGCGCCTGTTGCGGTTTGGTGCCGGCGCCCCCTCGGGTGAGCCAAGCTGGCAGGGCTGGTCGTCGGCCGAATGGGCCAATGCCGGTCGCCGCGGCGACGTCCGTACCGGGACGTTGAAGGTCGTGACGACCAATCTTCGCGCGGGCTACATCCGCAAGAACGGCGCTCCCCACAGCGACAAGGCGAGAGTCACGGAATACTTCGACGTCAACACCGCGCCGAACGGCGACCGCTGGCTCACGGTGACGACCAAGGTGGAAGACCCCGTGTACTTCACACGGGCGCAGCTCACCAGCTCCGACTTCAAGAAGCTGCCGGACGCGTCGGGTTGGAACCCGGCGCCCTGCTCGGCGCGGTAGGACGTACCTCAAGGGAGGCATTGAACCCGGCTGCAACAAGCGGTACCAAAGGCGCGGGTCTTGACGCGACTGGCAGCGCAAGGAGAGAAGGCGATGACTACGCGTGTGCGAACGGCAACGGGCATCCTCACCGTGATGGCCCTGTTCGCGGCGGGGGCCGCATCGCTCGTGGCGCAGACGCCGCAAGGCGCGCCACCCGGTTCGGGGCGCGGCCGCGGACCTCAGTCGCCGCCGCTGCTGATGACCACGACGGCCTTCGAGGACGGCGGCGTCATCCCCGACAAGTACACGCAGGCGGCCGGACCGAATGCCGTGTCACCCGCGCTCTCGTGGTCGCAGGTGCCGATGGGCACCCAGAGCTTCGTGCTCATCATGCACGACCCCGAGCCGGTGCTGAACCGCAGCCCGAAGATGGACATCACCCACTGGGTGATCTGGAACATTCCCGGCACGTCCACCGGGCTCCCCGAAGGCGTGCCGGCGGGCGAGCTGCCGGACGGCAGCCGTCAGGTGAGCCTGCGGTCCAACGCGTACATGGGGCCGGGCGCGCCGCCGGGACCGTACCATCACTACACGTTCGAGCTCTATGCGCTCGACATCAAGCTCGACGTGCCGCAGGGCACGCCGCAGCAGGCGGCCGACACCCGCACGGCGATCCTCAACGCGATGGACGGGCACGTGCTGGGCAAGGCAGTGCTGGTCGGACGATTTCACAGATAGTCAGGTGGGTCTGGTAGGTCAGGTGGGTCGGGTGGGTAAGAACATGAAGACATTTCAATGGCTCGCGACGGTGATCGTCAGCGCGCTGGTGGGCGCGGCCTCGTCGGCGTGGTTCGCGCAGCAGGGCGTCAGCGCTCAGCCGGCGCCGGCATTGAGCGCCGCCGACTATCAGGAGATCGCGCAGCTGACGAACCGCTACGCGTACGGCATCGACACCTGCGGCAACAACGGCTACGACTACGCCGACGTGTTCACGCCCGATGGCGAGTTCATCGACCGGAACTCCGACGCCGGGTTCAAGGCCGGCGGGCGCGTGCTGGCGAAAGGGCGCGAGGCGCTGGCCACGCTCATCGGCGGCGGCTCGCGCGGCTGCAAGACGAAGCTGGTGTGGACCGACTGGAGCCACATCATGACCAACCTGGTGGTGACGCCGACGGCCGCGGGCGCCACCGGGCGCCTCTACCTGTTGCAGATGGACATCAAGGGCCCGGGCACCATCGAGCGCCACGGCGGCTACGAGGACGTGTACGTGAGAACGCCGGCCGGCTGGCGCATCAGGTCGCGGACGCACGTCCGCAACAAGGCGTGGCACGCGCCGGCCTTGCAGACCGCGGACCTGAACTGAAGCTGCCGGTCAGGTGGGTCTGGTAGGTCTGGTGAGTCAGGTGGGGAAAGCACTCCCTACCTGGCCTACCTGACCCACCCGACCTACCTGACCTCGTCGTCACGCAATCATCACTTTCCGAGGGAACTGCGAGTTGTCCTCGAGGAAGGTCTTCTTGCGCGCGAGGTCGGCGGCCGTGGGCTGCACCTGACCGGTGGCGTCGGTCACGCGCGACACGATGGTGTGCTCGCCGGGCGTGGCGCCTTCCCAGGTGTAGGTGAACAGCTTCCACGAGTGCTTGGTGTTGGCGGCGTCGAGCACGGCGGGCTTCCACGGGCCGTCGTCCACCTTCACCTCCACCGAGCGCAGCGGCGTGCCGTCGTTCAACACCCACCCGCGCACGCGATGGACGTCGCCCAGCTTCGTCACCCGCGCGATGGTGGACTTGAGATTCAGCCGCGTCACCTCGGTCTCCACCCACTGCGTCTCCGGATCGGTCTCGGTGCCGGCGCCGCCCACCGTCCGCATCGTGCGGTACCAGCGCGCCTGGTAGTTGCCGAGGAAGCGCCCCTCCTGCAGGTGGATCTCCGACAGCCACTTCACGTTGGCCACGCCGTACCAGCCGGGCATCATCAAGCGCACCGGGAAGCCGCTGTCGCGCGTGAGCGGCTGGCCGTTGAGCGCGTAGACCAGCATCGGCTCGGGCTTCTGCGCGTTCTCGAGCGTGATGCTGCGGGCGAACTGCTGCTGGATCTTGAAGGTCTGCTGGCGGAAGACCACCTCCTCGTTGCCACGGTCGGCCCCGAAGAACACCACCTCGCGCGCCTTGTCGCCGAGACCCGCGCGCTTCAGCACGTCGCGCAGCCGCACGCCGGTGAAACGCCCGTTCGACGACAGCCCCTGCATCGCGCGGCCGCTGTTGCCGGAGCACTCGTAGCCGTTCATGATCTCGGCCTTCGGCATCGCCTGCAGATCGGCGAGCGAGAGCTCGAGCGGCTTGCTCACCAGGCCCGTCACCTTGATGCGGTGCTTGGCCCCGTCGAGCTCCGGCTTGCCGTAATGCTGGATGAAGAAGAACTGATCGTTGGGGGTGATCAGCCCGTCGATCTTCCGCAGATCCAGGAAGCGGTTGTTGCCGTTGGGATTGGCCGCCACCCAGTTCGCCGGGTAGTCGGTGAAGGCGACGTCCACTTCGCCTTGCGCGAGAGCCGGCACCGCCCAATCGGGCAGCGCAAACAGCGCCGCCGCGGCTGCGCCGTACTTGAGGGTGTCCCGCCGGGTGAACTCTGTGGCCATGGCCGTCGTCTCCTGGGCCGCCTGAAGGCAGACCCTACTTTTTCAATTCTTTGTATGCGATCTCGAGGTTGGGCAGCGGTCCGCCGAACATCGGGTTCACGCTCGCGGTGTAGCCCTTGTACTTCGGGTCCACCTTGTACTCCTTGGCCGCCTGCTCCGCGCTCTTGCCCGCCTTGAGCGACTGCTCGGCGAAGGCCACGAAGTCCGCGGTGAACCCGGCGTACTCCTGGAGATCCTTGATCGTCCCCACCGGGATATGGCCGTTGATGATCGTGTCCACGTTGCGAACCGCGCCGGCGCGCGCGAGCGTCTTGGGGTGCTCCACCACGCTCCCGCCGTTGTCCGGATCGATGAACGGCAGCGCCTTCCACGCGAACATGTCGCCGACGTGCATGGTGCGGAGCGCGGTGAACACCACGAACGTGTCGCCGTTGGTGTGGCCGCGGCCGAAGTAGTGGAGATCGATCTGATCCTTGCCCGAGCCCACCGTCAGCTTGTCCGTGTAGGTCTTGCCCGGGAGCAGCTTGGCGTCCTTGTACTCGGGCATCCGCGTCATGTTGGCCTTGGTGTTCTCCTGGACGATGGTCTCGACCCTGCCGCCCCAGAACGGGTTGCTGCCGGTGTGGTCGCCGTGCGCGTGGGTGTTGATGATGCGCGTGATCGGCTTGTTCGTCACCGACTTCACGCGGTCCACGATCGTGGGGCCGAACCCGGGCAGCTTCGAGTCGACGATCGTCACGCCCGCGTCGGTCACGAAGACGGCGACGTTGCCGCCGCTGAAGGTGTCGGTCGTATCGGCGCCCGAGCCGGTGATGATGTAGAGGTTGTCCTTCACCTTCTCGACCTTCATCGCGTCGATCGACTGCTTCGACGGACCGGGCGGGGCCTGCCCCGACACCGCGATCGAAAGGGCACCGAACGACACCAGGACGCCGAGCACGAGCATTCGCTTCATCTGACCTGCTCCCCCTGGCCCTTACTTTACTCCGGAGAAGACGGCTGTATGCTGATGAGCACGCCATGCGGCGTGGCGCGCTCCTCCTCATCGCCCTGTCGGTCAGCTGGCTGGCGCTTTCCCCGGCCGGCGCCTCCGTGCCCCGTTCCATCGACCGCGACGGGCTGCCGCGCCTCATCCTGTGGGCCTGGGAACGGCCCACGGACCTCCGGTCGCTCGACGACGGCATCGGCGTCGCGTTTCTGTCTCAGACCTTGATCGTGCGCCACGGCTCGGTCGAGGTCCTGCCGCGCCGCAACCCGCTGCGCGTCGCGGCGGACACGCCGCTGGTGGCGGTGACGCGCATCGAGAGCGGCGACGCCGGCGCGGCCACCCTGTCTCCGGCAACGACCAGCGCGATGGCGGCGGCCATCGCGGGCACCGCGTCGCTGCCGCGCGTCCGTGGCGTGCAGATCGATTTCGACGCCGCCGGGTCCGAGCGCGCGTTCTACCGTGCGCTGGTGCTGGCGGTACGGCAGGCGATCGGCCCGGATTTGCCGCTGTCCATCACGGCGCTCGCGTCGTGGTGCGCGCAGGACCGCTGGATGGCGGGGCTGCCGGTCGACGAGGCCGTGCCGATGCTGTTCCGCCTGGGACCGCTGAACGACCCGTACGCCGGGATCGCGCGGTCGCCGTCGGCGGCGGCCGCCGAATGCCGTGGGGCGCTGGGCACGTCGCTCGACGAGCCGCTGCGTATCCGTGCCGCGGGGCGGCGGGTGTACGTGTTCAATGCGTCGCCGTGGACACCGGCCTCCGTGACCAGGGCTCGAGAGGTGCTCGAATGAGCGGGGCGTGGCGGCGCGGATTCATGTGGTGCCTGGCGGTGGCCGCAACCGGCACCGCGGCGCTGGCGTGCGGCCCGTTCTTCATCGAGCTGCTGACGGTGAAGCACTCGTCGCCCGCCGACCGCGCCGGCTACGCACGCGGCGAGCTCGGCGTGGTCAAGCCGTCGTTCGAGCGGCGCTATCTCGTGCAGGCGTATCGCACGCTCGGCGGCGTCGCGCCGATGGCTCCGGACGATCGGCCGGCAGGCGCCGCGGCGTCCGGCGACAAACCGCCGTTCCAGCGCTGGCGCGATCTCCAGGCGCGCGAGCTGCCCGCGGCTGTCACGCAGACGCTCAAGCCAGTCGGCACGGATCGCATCGCGGCGGACTACTCGTCGTTCGTCAACTGCCTCGCCCCCGGGTTCGAGCAAGCCTTGGCGGCCCACGCCGAACGCGTCACGCGTTTCGGCGCCCGCAGCCGCGACGTGATCGACTGGCTCACCGCGCAGGCCGCCGTGTTCCAGAACTGCGCGGGAGGACCGCTGGTGCTGCCCGCGCCCGCCGAGGCCGGCTCCGACGCTCGCGCCAGAGCCGATCGCGACTACCAGATCGCCGCCGCCTACTTCTACGCCACGCAGTACGACGAGGCGGCCGGCCGCTTCCGCGCGATCGCTGCCAACACCGCCTCGCCGTGGCGGGCCTCCGGCCGCTATCTGGCCGCTCGCGCACTCATCCGATCCGTCACGGTGCCCTCGACCCGGCCGAAGGACGCGCTCCAGCGATTCGCGGCCGCCGAACGGGAACTGCAGGCCACCATCGCCGATCGCGACGCCGCGCCGCTGCATACCTCGGCCCGCGGGCTGCTCGATCTCGTGGCCGCACGCGCGCGGCCGATCGAGCGGCTGCACGAACTGTCGGCACGTCTCGCCACGGCGCCCACCGTCGCCCCGCGAGACCTCGTGGACTACACGTGGCTGATGGACCGGGCGCTCGGCGAGACAGCCGCCGGCACGCCACCGATGGATCTCGCCGCCGTCACGAAGGGCGACGACCTCACCGACTGGATCGTGGCCACCCAGAAGCACCAGGCGCGCGCCCTCGAACGGTGGCAGGAGACGCGCTCGGAACGCTGGCTGGTGGCAGCGCTCTGGACGGCCGGAGCACGCGACACCGCGGTCCCGGCGCTGCTTGCCGCCGCGGCACAAGTGCCGCAAGCCTCGCCGGCGTTTGCCACCACCGCTTTCCTCCGCATCCGCCTGCTGATTCAGCGCAACGATCTCGCCGGCGCCCGTGCCGCGCTGGCGCCGCTGCCGGACGCACCGGGGCCCGGCTTCAGCGCCGAGACCATCAACCTGCTGCGCGCGGCCCGGTTCACCGTGGCGGCAACGCCCGACGATCTGCTGGCGGCCGCGCCGCGCGTCGTGGTGCGCGCCGAGTCGGAGGGCGGCAGCGAGCCGCCCGGGAAGTTCGGCAAGCCGGTGTGGGATGACGACGTGGCGGCCGTCTTCAACAGCCGCATGCCGCTCGAGCGGCTCGTGGCAGCCGCCGAATCCACGCGCCTGCCGGCGCGTCTCCGGCTTCGCGTGGCGCAGGCCGCCTTCACGCGCGCCGTGCTGCTGGAACGGCCGCAAGCCGGCGCTCGCGCGGCACGCGTGGTGGCTTCGCTCGCGCCGTCGCTCCGTGGCGATCTCGGCCGCTACATCGCCGCCACCGACGACGCCGCCCGCCGGCGCATCGCCACGTTGACGCTCCTGCGCACGCCGGGGCTGTCGATCAACGTCGGCGGCCGCGACACGGACGAGTCGTACGGGCGGGACACGCCGTCGCGGCAGTTCGGCCATGCCTTCCCGCGCAACTGGTGGTGCGGCGTCGAGGCCGGCGCGGGCGACGGCGCCGCGCGGCTTCTCGTGAGCGACGGCGTGCCGTTCCCACCGTTCATCACCGAGGCCGAGCGTCGGGACACGGCGAGCGAGGTGGACGCGTTGGCCGGGATCGGGTCGCCGCGCGCCTATCTCACGGCCGCCGCCATCCAGTGGGCCACTGAGCGCCGCGCCGATCCGGACGCAGCCGAGGCGCTGGCGCTGGCGATCGACGGCTGGCGGTGGTCGCGCTGCCAGGCCGACCCGCCGAAATCGGACCTGCCGCCGCGGGCGTTCGCGCTGCTCCACCGTCAGTTCCCGCAGAACGAGTGGGCGACGAAGACCAAATACTGGTACGACTGACGGCGAGGCTTCGCCTCGTTCGCCGCACCGGCTCCGCCTCGCTGGCAGTGTTTGATTGCCCGCCCTCCGGGCGGGCGGTTGGAGGGCGATACAATCGGCGGCAGCACGTATGACACCGGCTCGACTATGTGCCGCAGTGGGCGTCGTGGCGCTGGCCACGCTGGCGGCGGCCTGCGCCAAACCGGCGCCCGCACCCGAGCCCGAGGCGGCGGTGACAACAGAAGTCCAAGCCTGGCGCGACAAACACGAGGCGGACTACCGTCGCGACTGGGTAACGATCGCGGGCCTTCACTTCCTGCACGAGGGCGCGCAGACGGCAGGCAGCGCCAAGACCAACGACGTCGTGTTGCCGGCCTCGGCGCCGGCCACCGTCGGGCGATTCGTCGTCGAAGGCGCCAGTGTCCGCTTCGAGCCCGCGGCCGGTGCGCCCGTCGATCTCAAGGGCACGCGTGTGACGGCGCCGGTGGTGCTGAAGGACGACAGCGGTTCCGGCGCCGACGAGCTCGTGACCGGCACCGTGAAGATCGCAGTGCACGTGAGCGGCAACCGCCGCTCGCTGCGCGTCTGGGATCCCGAGGGTCCGCTGGCGCGCGGCTTCAAGGGCTTCACCTGGTTCCCGATTCAGCTCGACCAGCGCGTGACCGGGCGCTTCATTCCCGATGCGTCGCCGCGCACGCTCCAGGTGACCAACACGTTCGGCGACCTCGACACCTTCACCACGCAGGGCGTGGTGGAGTTCACGCTCAACGGGCAGACGCTGCGCCTGCGACCGTTCACCACGCGGCCGAAGCGGTTCTACTTCGTGTTCAAGGACGCCTCGAGCGGCACCGAGACCTACGCCGCGGCGCGCTTCCTGTACGCCGACCTGAAGGACGACGGCACCGCCGTCCTCGACTTCAACCAGGCCTACAATCCGCCATGCGCGTTCAACCCGTATACGACCTGCCCGATTCCGCTGCCCGAGAACCGGCTGCCGGTGAAGGTGCTCGCCGGCGAACGCGCGTATCCCGACCAGGTCGAACTGCCAGCGTCGTGATCGCCCGCACGCTTCTGGTCGCCCTCGCCCTGCTGATACCCGCGGGGGCGATGGCGCAGAGCGGGCACGTGCCGGTGCCGGAACCGAGCGACAAAGCGCTCGCCTACCACCACTCCGGGAACGTGATCTGGGTCGCCAGCACGATCTGGGGCCTGCTCGTGCCCGCCGCGCTCCTGTGGACCGGCTTCTCCGCGCGCATGCGCGACTGGGCGCGCGCGATCGGGCGCAAGTGGTTC
>Ga0079218_10000121_pt1 | contig 17694 bp, 11 predicted proteins | sample NCCompost_FD_77181 | JGI IMG/M metagenome (GOLD analysis project Ga0079218, IMG submission 77181) | Agricultural soil microbial communities from Utah to study Nitrogen management - NC Compost | ecosystem: Environmental > Terrestrial > Soil > Agricultural land | place: USA: Utah | collected... | reverse complement strand
GCAGGTTGAGCGCAATGGCTTCCGAGATCCCGCGTTCCTCCGACTCCATGCCGGGATAGGCCGCGGGCGTGTCCACGAAGGCGAGCACCGGCCGGCTGAACTTCTCGGCCAGCTTCATCGCCCGCAGCGCCTTGCGGTAGCCCTCGGGGCGCGCGTAGCCGAAGTTGCGGAAGATCTTCTGCTTGGTGTCGCCGCCGCCGCCCTTGTGGTGCCCCACCACCAGCACGTGCTCGCCGTTGTAACGCGCGAAGCCGGCCACGATGGCGTGGTCGTCGGCAAAGCGGCGGTCGCCGCTGATCTCGGTGAACTCGGTGAAGAGGCGGTTCACGTAGTCGAGCACGGTCGGCCGGCTGGGATGCCGTGCCACCAGCACCCGCTGCCAGGGCGTGAGCGTCTTGTAGATGTCGTCGCGGATCGACTCGATGCGGCGGTACAGGCTCTCGATCGACCGCTGCCGCTCCGGGGTGCGCGGCAGCATCGAGAGCGCCTCGACCTCCTTCAACAGAAGCGCAATCGGTTCCTCGAATTCCAGCGTATCGGGAGGCATAAAGTCGCTCTCTAGTGGCGCGTGACCGGTGCAGCCCGGCCGATCACGACCGATCCGGCACCGCAGATTTTCTCGACGTCCGAGACCAGCCGGTCCGACGGCCTGACGCGAATCTGGGCGTTGACGTCCACGCGCACTCGCAGGCGCTTCCCCGCCTGCGGCTGCAGCTCGATGTCGAACGCCACGCAGCGGTCGCCTTTGTGCTGCGCCAGGACGTCCCAGAGCCGCTCGAACGTGGCGCGGCCGTGCGGCGGCGTGGACACGCGAATCGCCACCGAGGTCGCCAGCTTCTCGCCCACCAGCTCGATCGGGTTGATCTCCTCGTCCAGCAGCCGCGCCGATTCGTCGTCGCGCTCGAAGCGCCCCTTCACCACGACCAGGCGCCCGGCCTCGGCCAGGTGACCGTGCTGCTTGAACGCCTCCGGAAACACCACGACCTCGAGGCTGCCGTGCGGGTCCTCGAGCATGAACACGCACATGCGGTCGCCCTTCCGGGTCTTCAACGGCCTGAGGCTGCCGACGATGCCGCCGATGAGGGTGTTCTCGGCCACCACCTTGGCCGCCGGCACCTCTTGCCGCCCGACGTCCGGCGCGGGCGGCGCGTCGTCGGCCTCGTCGGCGGCGACAGCGGCAACGACGGCAACGGCGGCCGGGGTCTCCCGCTTCGGCAGCAGATCCGCCGTGGTCCTGGCGCCGAGCATGGCGAGATCCGCGGCGTAGCGATCGAGCGGGTGGCCGCTCCAGTACAGGCCGAGCGATTCCTTTTCGAAGTTGAGCTGATCGATCTCCGACCAGGCGGGCACATCGGGCAGCGCCACCGTCACCGGCCCATCGTCGCTCCCGCCGCCGAACAGATCCGCCTGCCCCAGGTCCTTGTCGCGCTGCGTGCGGTTGCCGTGTTCCACCGCCGACTCGATCGAGGCGAAGAGCCGGGCGCGGAGCGCGCGCACGGACGCGGCGTCGGTGGTCGGCAGCAGCGAATCGCAGGCGCCCGACTTCACGAGCGCCTCGAACACGCGCTTGTTGGCCGTCCGCAGATCCAGGATCTCGCAGAGCGCGTGGAGCGACGGGATGCGCCCGCCGAGCGCCGTCCGTGCGTCCACGATGGCCTGCACGGCCCCTTCGCCCAGCCCCTTGATGGCGCCGAGACCGAAGCGGACGCCGCGCCCCTTGTCCACGGAGAAATTCCACAAGCTGGCGTTGACGTCGGGCGGCAGCACCGGGACGTTGCGCTCGCGGCACTCGGCCATGTAGATCGCCAGCTTGTCCGTGTCCTGCGATTCGATGGTCAGCAGCGCCGCCGCGAAATGCCACGGGTAGTTCGCCTTGAGGTAGCCGGTCTGATACGCCAGGAACGCGTAGGCCGTGGAGTGCGACTTGTTGAACCCGTAGCCGGCGAAGTACTCCATCAGCTCGAAGATCTTCGCTGCCTTCTTCTCGTTGACCTTCTGCGCGCGCGCCCCTTCCATGAAGGCGTCGCGCTGCTTGGCCATGACCTTCGGGTCCTTCTTGCCCATGGCCTTGCGGAGCACGTCGGCCTGTCCGAGGCTGAAGCCCGCCAGCGCCTGCGCGATGCGCATCACCTGCTCCTGGTAGGCGATGACGCCATAGGTGTCGGAGAGGATCGGTTCGAGCGCCGCCAGCTCGTACTTCACTTCGCGCTTGCCCTGCTTGCGCTCGACCCAGTCGTCCACCATGCCCGACTTGAGCGGGCCAGGGCGGTAGAGCGCATTGAGCGCGATCAGGTCGTCGAGCCGCTCGGGCTTGGCCTTGCGCAGCAGCTCGCGCATCCCCGAGCTCTCGAACTGGAAGATTCCGTAGGCGGCGCCCTCGCCGAACACCTTGTAGGTCTTGGCGTCGTCGAGCGCTATGTTGTCGATGTCGATCTCGACATCCTCCGTCCGCTTGATCTCGGCAAGGCAGTCCTGGATGAGCGTGAGCGTGCTCAAGCCCAGGAAGTCCATCTTCAGGAGGCCGACCCGCTCGACCTCCTTCATGTTCCACTGCGTGGTGATTTCGTCGCGCGCCCCTTTGTAGAGGGGCGCGTAGTCGGTGATCGGCCCGGGCGCGATGACGACACCGGCGGCGTGCACCGAGGCGTGGCGCGACATGCCCTCCAGCCGGCGGCCGATGTCGATGACCTCCTTCACCCGCGGGTCGTCGGCGGCCATTTTCTTGAGAACCGGGTTCTCGTTGAGCGCCTTGTCGAGCGTCATGTCGAGCGCCGGCGGGATCTGCTTGGCGATGCGATCCACGTCGGCAAACGGCATGTCGAGCGCGCGGCCGACGTCGCGCACCACCGCCTTGGCCTTCATGGTCCCGAACGTGATGATCTGCGCCACGTTCTCGCGGCCGTACTTGCGGGTGACGTACTCGATCACCTCGCCGCGGCGCCGCTCGCAGAAGTCCACGTCGATATCGGGCAGCGACACGCGCTCGGGATTGAGGAAGCGCTCGAAGATGAGGTCGAAGTCGATCGGATCGACGTCGGTGATGCGCATGCACCACGCCACGAGCGAGCCGGCCGCCGAGCCGCGCCCCGGGCCCACCGGGATGCCGCGCTCGCGCGCGTAGCGGATGAAGTCCCAGACGATCAGGAAGTAGCCCTGATACCCCATCTGCTTGATCATCGCGATCTCGTAGTCGAGGCGCGCCTCGTACTCGACGAGCGGATGCCGCAGACGGCCTTCCTCCGCGTACTGCCGCAGCCGCGGCAGGCGCTGCGCGTAGCCTTCGCGCGCGATGTGCTCGAAGTACCCCTCCAGCGTGAAGCCCTCAGGCACGTCGAAGCTGGGCAGATGATTCTTGCCCTTCGGAATCGTGACGTTGCAGCGTTCGGCGATGAGCAGCGTGTTCTTGAGCGCGTCGAGGTGATCCTTGAACACCACCCCCATCTGCTCGGCGGTCTTGAGGAAGAACTGGTCGCCGGTGTAGCGCAGCCGCTGGGCGTCGTTCACCGTCTTGCCGGTGCCGATGCAGAGCAGGATGTCGTGCGGCTGGTAGTCACCCTGGCGCAGGTAGTGCACGTCGTTGGTGGCGACGAGCGGCAGCTCGAGCTCCCGCGCGAGCGGGACGAGCCCCTTGTTGACGATCTTCTGTTCCTCGATCCCCTGGTACTGCATCTCGAGGAAGAAGCTGTCCGGCCCCATGATGTCGCGAAGCCGCGCCGCGGCTTCCAGCGCCGGCCGCGCCTGTTCGACCCGCAGCGCGCTCGCGACTTCGCCCTTGAGGCAGCTGCTCAAGGCGATGAGGCCCTTCGAGTGCTGCGCCAGCAGCTCCTTGTCGATGCGCGGGCGGTAGTAGAACCCCTCGGTATAGCCCGCCGACGACAGCTTGATCAGGTTGGCGTAGCCCTCGTCGGTCTCGGCGAGCAGCACCAGGTGGTTGGTCTCGGTCTGCGGACCGCTCTTGTCGAAACGGCTGCCGGCGGCCACGTAGACCTCGCAGCCCAGGATCGGCTTGAGGCCGCGGTCCTTGGCGTGGTCGTGGAAGACGACCGACGAGAACATGTTGCCGTGCTCGGTGACCGCGAGCGCCGGCATCTTCAGCTTGACCGCTTCGTCGAGCAGCTCGTCGACGCGGCAGGCGCCGTCGAGCAGCGAGAACTCCGTGTGCAGGTGAAGGTGGACGAACTCCTGCGCCATCTCAAATACCTTCGTCTATTCCCACACAGCTATTCCCACTCGATGGTCGAAGGCGGCTTCGACGAGATGTCGTACACCACACGGTTGATGCCGCGCACGTCGTTGACGATCCGCGACGAAATCGCAGCCAGCAGATCGTGCGGCAGTCTCGCCCAGTCGGCGGTCATGCCGTCCAGGCTCTCGACGGCACGAACGGCCACCGTGTACTCGTAGGTGCGCGCGTCGCCCATCACGCCCACACTCTGCACCGGCAGCAGCACGGCGAAACTCTGCCACACGCGCTCGTACCAGCCCGCCTTGCGGATCTCGTCGGCCACGATGCGATCGGCGAGCCGCAGGAGATCGAGGCGGTCGCGGCTAATCGCGCCGACGATGCGCACGGCCAGCCCCGGCCCCGGGAACGGCTGCCGCACCACGAACTCCTTCTCGAGACCGAGATCGACCCCGACGCGCCGCACTTCGTCCTTGAACAGATCGCGCAGCGGCTCGACGAGCCCGAAGTTCATTCGCTCAGGCAGCCCGCCCACGTTGTGATGGCTCTTGATGACCACCGCCGGCCCGAGCACCGACGCCGATTCGATGACGTCGGGATACAGCGTTCCCTGGCCGAGGAAGCCGAAGCCACCCAGCTCGTTCGCGCGCTGCTCGAACACGTCGATGAACGTCCCGCCGATGATCTTCCGCTTCTGCTCGGGGTCGGTGATGCCGTCGAGGCGCGACAGGAAGATCTCGGTGGCGTCCACGAAGTCGAGCGGCAGCTGCAGCTTCTCGCGGAACCGCTTCTGGATCTGGTTCGCCTCGTCGTAGCGCAGCAGCCCGTTGTCCACGAAGATGCACGTGAGCCGGTCGCCGATCGCACGGTGGATCAGCATGGCCGCCACCGTGGAATCGACCCCGCCGGACAGGCCGCAGACCACCTTGCCCGCGGGCCCGACCTGGCGCCGGATCCGCTCGGTGGCTTCCTCGATGAACGACGCGATCGTCCAGTCGCCGCGGCAGCCGCAGACGTCGAAGGCGAAGCGGCGCAGGATGTCCTTCCCGTGCTCGGTGTGCACGACCTCGGGATGGAACAGCAGGCCGTAGAGCGCCCGCTCGGGCGCCTCCATCGCGACGATCGGCGCCGTGGCGCTGGTGGCGGCGACGCTGAAGCCGCCCGGCACGCCGCCCACGTCGTCGCCGTGGCTGGCCCACACCTTGAAGCGGTCGGGAACGCCTTCGAACAGCCGCGGCCGCACGGCGGCGGCCGCCACCTGCACGTGCGCGTGGCCGAACTCGCGCTGCCCCGAGCGGCGCACTTCTCCGCCGAGCAGGTCCGTCATCAGCTGCATGCCGTAGCAGATGCCCAGCACCGGCACGCCAATCTCGAAGAGCGCCGCCTCGCATTTGGGCGCGTCGCCGTCCGACACGCTCTTCGGCCCTCCCGACAGGATGATGCCGGCGGGCTGCCTGGCCCGCAACTGGGCCAGCGGCGTGTTGAAGGGAACGACTTCGGAGTAGACCGACAGCTCGCGCAGGCGCCGCGCGATGAGCTGGGTGTACTGCGAGCCGAAATCGAGAACGACGATGGTCTGATGCGACACGGTCACGTCCGGCGGGAATCGCTATTATATGTGGTCGTGGCCGCCACACGCCCAAGATATTGCGGCATCCTGCTGGTCGCGGCGCTGTGGTTCACGGCGGGACTCGTCTGCCCCGGCCACGCCGCCGCCCAGAAGGTCAAGCGCACGCCGCCGCCGCCGTTTGCCGCGCTCTTCCCGCTCGAAGAGGCCTGGATGATCACGCTGCCGGCGCTCCCGGCCGCGCCGGCCGCGCGCGAAGGATCCCGCATGTTCGTGCCGCTCGCCTCAGGCGAACTCGTCGCGCTCGACTGGGAGCACGGCGACATGCTCTGGTCGGTGCGGTTTGCGGCCACCTCCGCGCCGGTGGCCGCCGGCGGCGTGGTGTATGTCGGGGCCGGCGACACGCTGCACGCGCTCGACGCGACCTCAGGCGCCGGACGGTGGATGAGCCACGCGCGCGGCACGCTGCAGTACCTGGCGCTCGCGGGGACGCACGTCCTCGCCGTGGGCGCCGGCTTCGCACACGCCTTCGACGCGGCGTCGGGCGGCGAACTCTGGTCGCGGACACTTCCGCCGGCTGGTGATGCGACCGGCCTCGTCGTGTCGGCGACGACCCTCTTTGCCACCTACGGCGAGGGCCGCGTCGTCGCCCTTGCGCTTGCCGACGGCCGCGACCAGTGGGCGCGCCCGCTCGAGGGGCGCCTCAGCCCCCCGCTCCTGCTCGGCGACGCGCTCTTCGTCGGTTCCACCGAGAAGCAGTTCCATTCGCTCGACGCCCGCACCGGCAAGGTGCGCTGGACGTGGCGCACCGGCGGCGACGTCGTGGGCGCGGCCGCCGACGGCGCTGCCAACCCTAAAGCGGTGTACTACGGGTCGCTGGACGCGGTCGTCCGCGCCGTGAACCCCGGCAACGGGCACCAGCGTTGGAAGCGGGACGGCGGCACGCGGGCGGTGGCGCCGCCGCTGGCGCTCGACGGCAGTGTCCTCGTCGCCGGCCTCACGCCGTCGCTCTCGGGGTTTGCGCCGCTGACCGGCGTGCCTCAAGGCACCTTCGCCCTCCCCGGCGAGGTGCACGGCACGCCGCTCGTCAGCGACGCGCTCGTGCCGCGCACGGTGGCGGTGGCGGTCGTGCTCAAGGACGGGCGCACGTTCGGCCTGCGGGCGCTGTCGCTGATGTTCAACGAGAGCGCGCCGGAGCCGCTGCTCACGCTGCCCGGCAAGCCGCTGACCCGTGAGCGTCTCCCTGGCGGCTCGTAAGTCCGCCGATCGCCCGCCCGGAGGGCGGGCAACAAGCGCGGCGCTAGCGAGGCGGAGCCTCTGTGTAGGTCGGCTCGTGGCGAAGCCTCGCTGGCCTGAGCGCGCGCGCGAGGCGTGCCACGCCCTCGTCGATCTGCGACTCGGAGGCCGCCGAGAACGCCAGCCGGATGGTGTCGTGGCCGGTGCCGTCGACGAAGAACGCGCTGCCGCTGACGAAGATGAGCCGTTCTTCGAGCGCGCGCGCGAGCAGCGCCTCGTCCCGCTCGCCTTCGGGCAGCGTCGCCCACAGGAAGAATCCACCGTGCGGCATGGTCCAGGAGAGCCGTCCATCGAGCCGCGAGCGCAGCGAGGCGACGAGCGCATCGCGGCGATTGCGATACGTCGCGCGCAGGCGCGGGACCAGACGGTCCAGCACGCCGCGGCGCATCGCCTCGCAGGCCATCCGTTGATCCAGCGAGCCGCTCGCCAGATCGCCCGCCTGTTTGGCGATTTCGAAGCGTTCCACGAGTGCCGCCGGTGCCACCATCCAGCCGACGCGGAACCCGGGCGCCAGCGTCTTCGAAAACGAACTCAAGTAGATCACCCGCCCCGATTCGTCGGCGGCCTTGAGCGGCCGCACCGCATCGGGTGACGCTTCACCCTCGAAGTACAGCGCGCCATAGGGATCGTCTTCGACGATCAGGCAGTCGTGCTCCTCGGCCCACGCCAGCAGCGCCAGCCGTCGATCCTGCGACAGCAGCTTCCCGGTGGGGTTCTGGAAGTTCGGGACCACGTAGAGCAGTTTCGGCGGCGTGCCCTCGCGGCGAAGCCGGGCGGTCACGCGCGCGAGATCGTCGAGGTCGAGGCCGTCCGCGTCCTGTCGCACACCGGCCAGCCGGCGCGGACGCGCGTTCCCGAACGCGGCGATGGCGCCGGTGAACGTCGGCGCCTCCACCAGCACCGCGTCGCCCGGCGCGATCAGCACGCGGGCGATCAAGTCGAGCCCCTGCTGCGAGCCGGTCGTGACCATCAGCTCCTGCGCCGACACCGTCACCTGCCGGCGCGCCATCTCGCCGGTCAGCGCCTCCAGGAGCGGCGCGTAGCCGCGGGTCGGGCCGTACTGGATCACGTCGCCACCGCCGGTGAGCAGGTCGGCCGCGATCGCGCGCAACTCGTCCAGCGGAAAGAGGTCGGCGGCCGGATAGCCGGCCGCGAACGAGATCACGTCGGGATGGCGCGCGGCCGCCGTGCCCATGCGACGGATGGCCGACTCCCGGAGCTCGCGGCCGGCCGGCGACAGGAACCGCTCGACGTCGCGTATCGGCACCGCCCTACCCCGCTTCGGCACGCGCCGCGCGCACGGCCACCGGCTCGGTGCCCTCGGACGCGTGCCCGCGATAAAGTGCCGAGTAGGCACCCACCGACGCCAGCGCGATGTACTGCAGCACCAGCGCCCGCAGCACGAGCGCCAGCAGCTGCAATGGCAGGACCGCGAGCCCGACGAACGGCACGAAACCGATGAGCCCGAGCGCGGTCGCCGCCACGAGGGAGGCAAACGTGGCGAGCAGGACCAGCGCCAGGATGGCGAGACAGACCGCGGCCACCGTGCGTGGCACACGCCGCACGAACCCTACCGCCCGTCGAAGCGCGACGCCGACGCCGCACCCTTCGGCGGCCATGACGATCTGCGACAGCAGGTACAGCAGGTTGATGGCCGTGATCCAGGCCACGAACAGCACCGTCGCGCCGATCGTCAGGAGCCAGCCATCGGCCCCTCCGAATGCCACCATCACCAGCGCGAGGCCCGACAGCGCGTAGACCGCCATCAGCACGAATCCGAGCCGGAGAAACCGGGGAAACAGCTCGCGCGCGCCCTCGATGAAGCGCTCCACCGTGAACACCGCGCCGGTCGCGACCACCGAGAACTGCAGCGGCGGCTCCTCGACGGCAGCGGCTTCGCGCTCCGCGCGCACGAGCAGCGCCACCGTGCCGCCTTTCAAGAGGAAGCTGAAGACCGAGGCGCCCACTACGGCCACCGCCATCGCGGCGGCAAAGGCGGCGAGCGCCAGCGGCCGCGCCAGCAGCAGCGCCAGAATCGTGGCCGCCAGATCGCGAACGTCGAGGTGCAGCAGTGCGCCGGGTTCCGCGCCAACAATCAGCGCCACCAGCACCACGCCGCCGACGAAAGGCACCGCGACCACCAGCTTGAACAGCGCGTCGGCCGACGCCTGGATGATGACGATCGGCCAGTTCGCCGCCGCCACCAGTCCGCCGCGCTTCAGTGCCCGCAGGGCGATGTGAAACCGCCTCACAGCGTAATTGTAGAAGGCTTTCGGCTCTGGGCTTTGGGCTTTAGCCGGCTAGAGCCTAGAGCCCAGAGCCCAAAGCCTACAATGTCGCTGTGTTTCCCTGGCGCGCGGTGGCGCGGCTGGCAGCGTGGGGCCTCGTCTGCGCCGGCGCGGTCTATGTCGCCGGACTGTTCGTCGCCGATCGCATTCTGGGCGGCGACGACACCGCCATGCGCGGGCGCATCGTGGCCGAGGTCGAGCGCTCGTTTGCCGACCTGACCGGCGACCTCGAACGGCAGGCGCGAGCGGTGGCCGATCCCGTCGCGGTTCGCGCCGCCCTCAACGAAGACCTGCCCGCGACGCGCGCGCTCTTCGAGCGCCTCGCCCAGGCGCCGGGCGTCGCCGACGGCGATCTCTCGCTCAGCGTCTATTCCGCCGGCGTGCAGCCGCTCGCCTGGGCGGGCCGGCCGTCGGAACTGCCGTCCGATCGGGCACAGGACGGCGAGTCGTGGTTCATCATCGAAGGCGCGCTCGGATTGCGCCTGGTCTACGTCGTGCCCGTGGTCGAAGGCACGACGCGCATCGGCCTCGTCGCCGCCGAGCGGGAGCTCGACGTCTCGGGCCGCGGCCGCGCCGCCACGTCACTGCAGGGAGCGCCCGAGGGTTATCACCTCGACACCTGGCGCGCCCCGGTGTCGCTGGCGCTGCCGTTCGAGCGCACGGGAACGGCCGATCGCTCGTCGTTCGAGGTCGTGGCGCCCACGGGAGAGCGGCTGCTCAGCGCCAGCGTGAGCCCGGCGGACCTCGCCGCGACCCGGGCGCGCTGGCGCGAGGCGCTGCGGACCATCACGCTGGCGGTCGTGGCGGCGTGGCTGCTCCTGCTGGCGGCGCCGATTCTCGACTGGCGCCGCGCGGCGCGAACGTGGCAGGCACGCATCGTGGCGTCGCTCGCCCTGGCGGCGCTGCTCGTGGGCGCGCGGCTCGTGCTCGAGATCGCGCCGGCCTCCCGCTGGGCGACCTGGCCGCTCGTCACCGACGACTCCTATGTCTCCTCGCTGGCCGGACCGTTTCTGTCCTCGCCGCTCGATTTTCTGCTGACCGCCTTCTTCGTCGGCGGGCTCGTCGCCGTCGTCCTCCATCTGGTGGCGGCCGGCCGCCCGCGGCGACGTCAGCGGCGATCGGTCGACACGGTCCCGTCGCTCGTCCTCTACGGACTGCACCAGGCGCTGGCCGGCGCGGTGGCGGCCGTCGTGCTGCTCATCCACACCGCGCTCCTGCGCGATACCGTGGCGCAGTCCACGCTCGACCTGCTGCGCCTCTCGCTGCCGCCGTGGAACGGCGCCACTCTCGCCCTGCAGGTCGGCCTCGTCGCGGCGCACGCCGCGGCCTTCGGGATCATCGTGCTGCTTCTCCTCGCCGGCACGGCCCGGTGGCGATTGCGGCGCCGGTGGTACGGCCACATCTTCACCATCGGGTGCTGGGTGCTGCCGCTGGTCGTCTGGAACGGGCTCATCCGGCTCGACGCCGCCGAGCAGATGCCGCAGATGGCCGCGATCGCGGCGGCCATTGCCATCGCCATCTTCACGCGGCCGATCCGGGGGCGGTACCGGCACGGCTCGCAGGCGTTCCGGATGATTCTGCTGGCGCTCGGGCTCGTGGTGCCGGCGGTGGCCTTCTATCCGACGATGTTCCACCTCGCCTGGCAGGCGAAGTCGCGGCTCGTCGAGACGCGCTACGCCCCGATCGCCCTGAGCCAGCGGGCGACTGTCCAGGCGCAACTCCAGGAGAGCCTGGCGCAGATCGATCAGATCCCGGGCCTCACGGATCTGGTGGCGGCGGCGGCGCCGCCGGCACCGTTCGACGCGAGCACCGATCGCGCGTTCCAGATCTGGCAGGCCACGTCGCTCGCCCGCTATCCCGTCACCTCGTCGGTGGAGGTCTACGGCCGCGACGGCGCGCTCGTCAGCCGCTTCGCGTTCAACCTGCCCGAGGACCTGAGCGCCGCGCCGCCGTCGGAAGAGCGCACCTGCAACTGGGACGTGGCCGAGGAAGTGTCGCCCTTCTTCGCGGAAGAACGCCGGATTCTCCACGCCGGCCGCGCCCTGTGCGTCGGCGGCTCGCCCGGCGCCATCGTCGGCTCGATCGTCGTGCACGCGGTACTCGACTACGAGAACCTGCCCTTCACCTCCTCGCGCACGCCTTACGTGCAGGTGCTGCAGACCACCGATCCGCTCCGCACCGCCGGACAATCCGGCGAGGACGTCGAGTACGCGGTGTACGGCTGGAGCCGTTCGCCGCTCTATTCCTCGCGCGGCACCGCCTGGCCGCTCGACGACGCCGCCTTCGCCCGCGTCGAGCAGTCGCGCGACCCGGTGTGGGCGCGGCTGCGGCGCGGGACGCAGCCGTTCGACGTCTTCGTCCTCAACGACCGCGGCGGCATCTACGCGCTCGGCTTCCCCAGCGTGACCGCCTTCGGCCACTTCTTCAACGTCGCCGAGCTGACGGTGATTGCCGTGCTCGCCTACGTGCTGCTGCTCTGCGCCAACGGCGTCTTCGCGCTGGCCGGGGGCCGGCGCACGACGGGACGCTCGCTGCTGCGCGAGGTGCGCGCCAGCTTCTACCGCAAGCTCTTTCTTGCGTTCGTCGCCGCCGTCTTCGTCCCCGTGGTGCTGCTGGCGATCGTCACGCGCACCTTCGTCGCCAACGAGATGCGCGCGAACGTCGAGGCCGAGGCCCAGCGCACCGCCACGGCCGCCACGCGCGTGGTCGAAGACCTCGTCGAACGCAGCGCCGTGCTGCAGGGCGCCGGGGTGGACGACAACCTGATGGTCTGGGTGTCGCGCCTGATCGATCAGGACGCCAACATCTTCGCGGGCGCGCGCCTGGTCGCCACCAGCGAGCGGAACCTGTTCGCCTCGGGCCTGCTGCCCACTCGCGCCAACGCCGACGTCTACCGCGCGCTGGCGCTGCGGCGCGAAGCCGCGGCCGTCGCGCGCGAGCGGATCGGCGCGTTCGAGTACCTGCTGGCCGCCGCGCCGGTGGTGGTGCGCTCGACCGAGGCCATCCTCACCGTACCGCTGACGTTGCAGCAGCGCGAGATCGACGCGCAGATCGACGCGCTCGATCGCCGCGTGCTGCTGGCCGCGCTGCTGTTCATCCTGGGCGGGGCCGGCCTCGGTTACACGATGGCCGAACGGATCGCCGACCCCGTGAGCCGGCTGACGCGGGCGACGGGCCGCATCGCACGCGGCGACTTCGACGTGCACGTGGCGGCGACGTCGTCGGACGAGCTGCGGCGGCTCGTGGAGGATTTCAACCGCATGGCGTCCGAGCTGCAGCGGCAGCGGACCGAGCTCGAGCGCACCAATCGGCTCGAGGCGTGGGCCGAGATGGCGCGTCAGGTGGCGCACGAGATCAAGAACCCGCTGACGCCGATTCAGCTCAACGCCGAGCACCTCCGCCGCGTGCACGCCGACCGCGGCGAGCCGCTCGGCCCGGTGCTGCGCGAGTGCGTGGAGACCATCCTCACCCAGGTGCGCCTGCTGCGGCAGATCTCGTCGGAGTTCTCGAACTTCGCGTCGTCACCCACCGCCAAGCCGGGCATCGTGCGCGTGCCCGATCTCGTACGCGACATCGTCGATCCGTATCGCGCCGGACTCGGCGACCGCATCGCGGTACGCCTGGACGCCCCCGAGTCGCTGCCGCCGGTCCTGGTGGACCGCACCCTTGTGACGCGATCGCTCACCAACCTGGTGGAAAACGCGCTGCACGCCATGCCGGGCCGGGGCGCGCTCTCGGTGAGCGCCACGGTCGACGGGTCCGCGGACGCGTCAGCGAAATCGGCCGGCGGCTTCGTCGCGATTCGGGTGTCGGATACGGGCGGCGGGATGGACCCGGAAGCGCTGGCGCGCGCCTTCGAGCCCTACTTCTCGACCAAGGCCACCGGCACCGGGCTCGGGCTGCCGATCGCCAAGCGCAACGTCGAGTTGAGCGGCGGCACGGTGGCCATCGAGAGCGAGCGCGAGCGCGGCACGACGGTGATCGTCCGCCTGCCGATTGCCCCCGCCACGTAAGGGGCGACGGCGCTCAACACGCCTGGCCCTTCACTCAGCGGACGCCGACGGCGCCGACCGGCGCCGGAGGCGCGTCCACGCCATGCCGATGAACGCCGACGCCAGGTAGGCGTAGGCGGCCACGAGCAGCACCTCCTCCGGCCTGGCGGCCAGCGCGGCGAGGCCGAGCGCGAGGAGGAAGAGCACCGGATAGCTGCGCCGCGACTGCAGATCGATGGTCTTGAAGCTGCGGAACCGGACGGTGCTCACCATGAGCAGCGCCGGCACGATCACCATCGCCAGCACGGCAGCGGCTTCCCAGGGGCCGGTGAGCCCCTGCGGGAACGCGAACACCGTCGCGGCGGGCACGCCGGCCGCCGGCGGGCTGGGCATGCCCACGAAGTAGCGCTTGTCCTGGTGCGACGCCGACTGGATGTTGAAGCGCGCGAGGCGCACGGCCGCGGCCGCCACGAACAGGAACCCGGCGGCCCAGCCGATGCGGCCGAGCGGCTGCAGCCCCCACGCGAACGACAGCACCGCCGGCGCCACCCCGAACGACACCACGTCGGCCAGCGAGTCGAATTCGAGGCCGAACGCGCTCGTGGTGCCGGTCATCCGCGCGATGCGGCCGTCGAGCATGTCGAGCACGATGGCGATGCCGATGAACGCGGCCGCGACGTGGAACTCGCTCCGCATCGCGTGCACGATGCAGGCGTAGCCGCAGAACAGGTTCGCCATCGTGAACGCGCTCGGCAGCAGGTAGACACCGCGGCGAACGCCGCGCGACGCCGACCCCGCCGGTCGGAGCGGCGTGAGCACCGAAAAGCGGCGTCGGCGCGATTCGAGAGGGTCGGTCATGCCTGTGCGCCTCTCCGGGGGTCTGAGGGCAGCTCGGCGATCACCGAGACGCCGGCCGTCACGCGGTCGCCGACCTGCACTCGCAGGGTGCTGCCCTGCGGGACGAACACATCCATCCGCGATCCGAACTTCATCACGCCGAACCTGCCGCCGGCGTCCACCATGTCTCCCTCGCGAACCCGGCACACGATGCGGCGCGCCAGGATGCCCACGATCTGCCGGACCACGATCGGCACGCCGCCGTGGTCGACCACGACCTCGGTGTGCTCGTTGAGGTCTCCCGCCTCGCGCTTGTACGCGGGCAGGAACTTCCCGGGGTGGTACTTCACCGACGTCACCCGCCCCGCCACCGGCATCCGGTTCACGTGGACGTCCATCGGCGACAGGAAGATGGTCACCTGTTGCCAGGCGTCCGCGGGAAAGCTCCCCGTGGGCACCCCCGCCACCATCACACGTCCATCGGCCGGCGACAGCACCTCACCCGGCCCGGCCGCGACGCGGCGCTCCGGATCGCGGAAGAAGAAGAGAAAAAAGGCCGGAAGCACCAGAACGGCAATGCCGTATGTGCTTCCGGCCGCGGCGGCCACCAGGGCCGCAATGACGAGTCCTGCTCCTACGAACGGCCAACCGGCCGGGTCGATGCGCATCAGTCGAGGTCCGCCTCATTCTCCCGTACCCGAGGGCCATCGGGGCCCCCGCGGAGACGGACCAGCCCGCGGCACTTAAGATGTCGATGCGTGATGGTCGCGGGCCCACTCCACGACGATCTGTTCCATGCGGTCCTTGAGGGCGAGCTTCCGCTTCTTGATTGTGGTTTCTTCGAGTTGTTCGGATTCAGAGAGGTGGGGTTTGTAGATGAGCTCGTGGAGGCGATCATCAAGAGCGTGGTGCCGTTCGGCGAGCTCCCGGTACTGATCGTGGCTCTGCAGCAGGAAGTGCTTTACCTCCTGCGATTCCGCAGTGTTCATGGTCGTACCCTCCTTTCGGGTGACGAATGACGCGTACTGCCACGGGCAAGGTAACACAGACGTCTTGGCGGCTCAATCCCCTGTTGCCACGACAAAATCATGGGCTGTTTTCAGGCTGGCGCCACAGGATCACGGCGTCCTCCACGGGGTTCGTGTAGTACTGCTTGCGGACGGCCGTGGCCTGGAACCCCAACCCTTCGTAGAACCGCCGCGCCGCGTCGTTCGAGGCGCGGACTTCGAGCGTGGCACGGGTCGCACCGAGCCGGCGCCCTTCCGTCAGGACCCGCCGCATCAGACGCGTGCCGAATCCGCGCCCGCGGTACTCGGGCAGGATGGCGACGTTGTTGATGTGAATCTCGTCCACCACGAGCCAGAACGCACAGAACCCCGCCACCGGGCAGCCGGGCGTGCGGACCACGAGGATGTGGCACACCGAGCGGTTCTGCATCTCCCACTCGTACATCGCCCGCGTCCAGGGGTTGGTGAACGACGCGGCTTCGACGGCCAGGATGCCGTCGAGATCGGCCGCTCCGTCGAACGGCTCCACCCGGCAGTCGAGAATCTCAGCGTTCGACACGCGCGTCCCGCACCAGCTCCACGTCGGGGCGGCGCACGTAGAGCGGCTGGATCTCGGCCGGACCGGGCCGGCGTCCCGCGTCGATCTCGCCCCGCGCCAGCCGCCCGATGATGCCGGCGAGCGGTGGCTCCAGTACCGGCGCCAGCACGCCGTGCGAGCCCATGGCCGCCGAGATCGCCGCGCGATGCACGGCCGCGCCGTCGCCGATGAACAGCGTGGGCGTGCCGCGCAGGCGCGCGAGGATTGCCTCCGGGGGCTCGACGCTCGCGCCCTGGACCTCGCGGACGCCGTCATACAACGCGTCGAACACCTCGCCGCGCCACGCGTCCATCCACGTGGCCACGCGCCCCCCCGCCCCGCCGGCACCGCCGGCCGCGCGCGCCAGCGCGTCGAGCACGGACACGCCGACGAGCGGCCGCCCCGCGGCGAGCGCGAGCCCCTGCATCGTGGCAATCCCGACGCGCAGACCGGTGAACGAACCTGGCCCGATGGCGACCGCGAAGACGTCCACCGCCGGCAGCGCGAGGCGCGCCCGGTCGAGCACGGCCATGAGGTCGCCGGGCAGCCGCTCGGCATGCGTGCGAGCCACGTCGCCCGGCAGCTCGGCCAGCACGTCGTCGCCGTGGAGCACGGCGCAGCCGCCGGTGCGCGTGCTCGTATCGAGCGCCAGGGTGATCATCGGGACTAAACGATAATAGCGCTGGCGAGACGCCGCCTCGGGCCGCGGAGCAGGCGGCGTCTCGCCAGACAGTGTTTGATGGCCCGCCCTCCGGGCGGGCGAAGGAGACCGCCCCGCCACCGATGTCCAGCACCGCCACCGTCACCCCGGCGATGAGGCAGTACCTCGAAGCCAAGCGCCAGCATCGGGACGCCATCGTCTTCTTCCGGATGGGCGACTTCTACGAGATGTTCTACGAGGACGCGCTCACGGCGTCCCGCGCGCTCGATCTCACGCTCACCTCGCGATCGAAGGACGCCGGCGGCAACGGCATCCCCATGTGCGGCGTGCCGCACCATGCGGCCGACGGCTATCTGGCGCGGCTCGTGCGCAAGGGCTTCCGCGTGGCCGTCTGCGAGCAGGTCGAGGATCCGCGCACCGCGAAAGGCGTGGTCAAGCGCGAAGTCGTCCGCGTGGTCTCGCCGGGCACCCTCACCGACCAGTCGTATCTCGACGCGCGCGAGCCGTCGTTTCTCATGGCCATCGTGCCCGGACGGCGTGCCGGGACCCGGCTCCTCGATGACGGCCGGACGGTGCTGGAGCTCGGCCCCGACGACGTCGTCGGCGCCGCGCTGGTGGATCTGTCGACCGGCGAGTTCAGCGCCACCGAATACCGCGGCCGTCCCGGCCTGCAGGCGCTGTCGGACGAGATTGCCGTGCTGCGGCCGCGCGAGATCGTCGTACCCGAGGACTCTCCCGTCGTGGACGCGGTGCCCGAGATCGCCCGGCTGTCGCTGCCGGTTACCCGCCTGGACCCCGAAGCGTTCACCCCCGACGCCGCGAATCGGACGCTGCTGCGGCAGCTCAACACGCACAGCCTCGAGGGCTTCGGCCTCAACGGCCACCAGACGGCCACGATGGCGGCGGGCGCGCTGGCCCACTACCTCCGCGAGACGCAGAAGGCGGATCTCGCGCACGTGCGCGCGGTCGTGTACCGCACCACCGCTGAAAACCTCGTCATCGACCCGGTGACGCTGCGCCATCTCGAGGTGGTGACCGGGAGCGAGGGCGGCACCCACGGTTCGCTGCTGCACGAAATCGATCGCACCGCCACCGCCATGGGCGCCCGGCTCCTGCGCGCCTGGCTGCTGCGGCCGCTGCTGTCGCTCGAGCCGATCCGCGACCGCCTCGACGCCGTAGAGGATCTCGCCTTCCGCACGCCAGAGCGCGGGCGCCTGCGCGAGGCGCTCGCGGCCGTGCACGACCTCGAGCGCCTGGTCGCGCGCGCGTCGCTCGGCACCGCCGGG
>Ga0079218_10000120_pt1 | contig 17703 bp, 13 predicted proteins | sample NCCompost_FD_77181 | JGI IMG/M metagenome (GOLD analysis project Ga0079218, IMG submission 77181) | Agricultural soil microbial communities from Utah to study Nitrogen management - NC Compost | ecosystem: Environmental > Terrestrial > Soil > Agricultural land | place: USA: Utah | collected... | reverse complement strand
GTACTTTATGTTATTGAAGTTTATATTTGTACAGCATGGCAAAAGAGTTTTCTGACGACAACCCGTTCCGGGTCCATGGGATCGTCCACGACGAGTTCTTTACGAACCGGGTGGCCGAACTCGGAAAAATCGTTCGTGCCCTGCGAGAACCCGGCGCGAAGCTACTCGTCTACGGACCGCGACGCATGGGCAAGACGTCGGCACTCGTGCGAGCCATCGAACAGCACGAGACGGAGGGTGGCCTCGCGTTCCTCGCCGACGTGTCGACAGCCACCACGCTCATCGACATCGCCAACCGCATCCTCGACGCGGCGGTCCGGGCGGTTGGCAAACGCTGGCGGGATTCGATCTCCGACTTCGTTTCGCGCATCGGCATCTCTCTCACGCTGAAGCCGGAGCCCGGGTCGGGGCTTGTCCTTCCCAGCCTGGATGTCGGCCTCCGCTCCGCCGCGCTCGAAGAGCAGCGCCACTCGCTGGCGCAGACACTCGACGCCATCAACGTCCTGGCCGGCGATCGCAAAACGACGTTAGGCGTGGTCCTCGACGAGTTCCAGGAGATCAACCGATTCGGTGGCGACTCCGCCGAGTGGCATCTGCGGGGGATCATCCAGCATCACCAGCACGTGAGCTATGTGCTCGCCGGTTCCCAGGCGCACATCATCGAGCGGATGCTCGACCAGGGGCGCGCATTCTATGGGCTCGCTGATCACCTTCACTTCGGGCCGATCGATCCGGAACACCTGGCGCGCTGGATCGAGGAGCGACTGACCGGGGCAGGTGTGACAGCATCTGGCGTCGGTGCCGCGATTGTCAGTGCGGTCGGTCCGCGAACGCGCGACATCGTCCTCGTCGCCCGCGAGTGTTTTGACAATCGCGTCGCGGCCGGTTCCGCGACGGACGTCGATGTACGCGTGGCAGTCGACAACGTCGTCGCCAACCAGGCGGCGCTGCTCGAATCGGTCTGGATGGGATTCAGCGCGCTGCAGCAGAACGTATTGCGCGCGGTGGCGGCCGATACGGACGGACTCACCACGGCGGCATCGATGCGGAAATACGGACTGGCAAGCAGCGGATCCGCGACGAACGCGGCCACAGCGCTCATGAACGGCGGGCATTTATTGAAGGCCGCTACGTCAACGGGGTATGCGTTCGACAGCCCGTTTCTCAGGCGATGGGTTCAGTTGAACACGTTGGCGGACGTTGGGGTGCGTACGGTGTGACACAAGCGCGTGTCTCGTGTGTCATGGCACGTTCTCGATCGTCGCACCGACACGCTCAGCCATCGTTCGTTCCGCCGCTGAACTGCCAACGACAATTGACTGGTCAAGCGCGACGCTGCGCCTGATCGCAAACTCGATGAGCGGTCCGGGGATCGGTTTCCGACACCAGCAAACCGGCGGTCCGGCGTCGTGAGGGCAATACGCCCAGTCGAAGTCACCGCCTAACGCTTCCCGCAGGCTTGAGAACTCCTGTTCGACTGTTGCTGCGGTCGTTCCGCCGCGTGCGATGTGGGGCCGCCAGGCGTGGACGAAGGCCAACCAGCCCTCACTGCGATATCTCGCGATAGTCTCGAGCAAGGGCCTCGAGTCGTCACCGGTCAACTGGTCGAGGTCGAGGATCAGCGCGCGGTTCTCTCCCTGCGGTGCGCGAGGGGTCGGCGCGCGCCGCTCGACCTCCTCGAATCCTTCGTCCGACGTCGGCTCCTCCAGCGTGCGTTCATAACGAAATTGCGCATCGGGCAGAAGGTAGCGAGTGTCCATCTTCGAGCGCTGCCTGATTACCTCAGGAGTCGGCAACGAACCGTGAACGTCGATCAGTCGCCGAATGGCGTTGATCTGTGCGTCGCCGATATCTGTCTGGAGCCAGATGCAGCGCACGCGGACACCGTGAAGCCACGCAGTCTCGATCACTTCATTCCGCGACGCACGGGACGGATACGTGTTATCCAGAACGACTCGGCGCCTGCCTCCTTCGAGCACTTCGTCGAGTCGAGGCACCAGGCCGGCAAGCGTACCTCCGGTCTCATCACGGTTGAGACGCTCGTATCCTTTCGCCTCGAGCTCGCGGGCGAGAGTCGTCTTTCCAGCGCCGGGCATTCCCATGACGACGACAACATCGCCGTCGTTATGCGTGCCTGGTCGTCGCTGATCGCGAGGGACTCGCAGGAGTCTGCCGCAGAACTTCGCGTCGAGCATGGCGCGGTCGTCATCGGTGAAAGAGATGTTGAGTGCCCTGACGATAGACGCAATGGTCTCGACTCTCGTCGCGCCGGGAAGTGGAACGACCTGCTCACCAAACGTGAGCAGCCATGCCAGCGCGATCTCTTCGGGCGTCGCGTTATGCCGGTCCGCGACTGTTCGCAGAACCACGTCGCGCGCGAGCAACTTACGCCGGTCTCCGCCAACGGGACGATAGGCAATCAAGCGGATGCCATTGTCGCGGCAATATTCGGCGACGCCGTTGCGGAGGGCCTCGTCGCTGAGCGGACCGAGACTGACCTGCACCGTGGAAATCGGCACGATCGCCTGTGCGTCGCGAATCTGGCTGACGGTGACGTTGCAAAGTCCGACTTCGCGGATCCAGCCGTCCGCCTTCAACCTGGCGAGTGCGCGGACCGACGTCGCGAGTGGAGTCCTGGGATCAACAACGTGCAGCTGATAGAGATCGATCGTGTCCTGTCCAAGCGCCCGGCGACTGGCCTCGCAAGCCTCGCGGAGGTATTTGGCGCGTCCGTCCGGAACCCACTCACTCCCCGGTCGGCGCAGGCCGCCCTTGGTAGCGACGGTGATGGCCGAGCGATCTCCGCCCCACTCGGAGATCGCGCGGGCGATCAGTCGCTCGTTATGCCCCCGATCAGCTTCGTCGTGGGCGTACGAATCGGCGGTATCGAGAAGAGTGATGCCGGCGTCGAGTGCGGCCCGGATTACGGCGACTCCCCGTGCGTCATCCCGGTCGCGGGCGGTCGAGAGTCGCATGCAGCCGAGTCCGATCATGGTGTACAAGCTAGCGTTCGATGTACTTCGCACGAGAATAGACTACTGTATTCGATCGGCCCTCACGGCATCACGGGAGCGCACCTCCATGCAATCGATCTTCACCCTGATACTTCTCGCGTCGTTCACCACGGCCCCACAGGACGATGGCATGCTGCGCGTGCGCAGTACGCGTGACTTCACCAGGACCGTGGCCACACTCGACTCGGCGATCACCGCAGCTAACCTGAAGATCTTTGCCCGAGTCGATCATGCGGCGAACGCTCGCGGCGTTTCCATGAACTTGCGCCCTACGACCGTGTTCATCTTCGGCAACCCGCAGGTGGGCAGTCGCCTCATGCAGTGTGAGCAGACCGTCGCGATCGATCTGCCACTGAAGGTGCTGGTGTGGCAGGACTCCACGAGCGCGGTCTGGGTCGGATACGAAACGCCCGCGAAGCTCAGCGAACGCCACAAGGTTCAGGGTTGCCAGGATGTCATCGATCGCATGACCACAGCGCTCGCGGGTCTGACCGCAACCGCAACAGGAACTACACGTCGATAGCGGGGAAATCCTGATCCGTGCCCACACTGGCCTTAATCACGATCGGGGAACAGCTTTGGCGTTGAGGGATCGAACCCTTCATCCGCCTCGCCGAGCATGACCGACATTCGCGACACGCTGCAGCAGTCCCTCGGTAGTGCCTACACGATCGAACGGGAACTCGGCGGTGGCGGCATGTCGCGCACCTACGTGGCCGAAGAGACCTCACTACACCGCCGTGTCGTGGTGAAAGTTCTCTCACCCGATCTCGCTGCGGGCGTCTCCGTGGACCGGTTCAAGCGGGAGATCCAACTCGCGGCCGCGCTGCAGCACCCGCACATCGTCCCCGTGCTATCGGCGGGCGACACCTACGGCCTGCCGTATTACACGATGCCGTTCGTCGCGGGCGAGTCGTTGCGCGCACGGCTGGCGCGAGGCCCGCTGACGATTACCGAGTCCGTTGGCATCCTGCGCGATGTCGCCAAGGCCTTGGCCTTCGCACATGAACAGGGCGTCGTCCATCGAGACATCAAGCCGGACAACGTGCTCCTGTCCGGGGGTTCGGCCACTGTCGCTGATTTCGGTATCGCCAAGGCCATCAGCGCCGCCCGAACAGACGCGCCGGATGCAACCCTGACACAGGTTGGCACCGCCCTCGGCACGCCCACCTACATGGCGCCCGAGCAGGCGGCAGGCGACCCTAACGCAGACCATCGCGCGGACATCTACGCCTTCGGCGTGATGGCGTACGAGATGCTCGCCGGGCAGACGCCGTTCCATGGGTTGACGCCCCAAAAGCTGCTGGCGGCGCACATGGCCGAGCGTCCCCGTCAGCTCGGCGAGCTGCGCGCGAACATTCCTGCGGCGATGGCCGAACTCGTTATGCGCTGCCTGGAAAAGGAAGCCGGGCACCGACCGCAGAGCGCCACCGACATCGTCCGTTACCTCGATACCGTTACCAGCGGCAGTGGCCAGACCGCGAGTGCCGCCGTACTCCTCGGGGGACAGGTGAGTCTGGCGAAGGCACTGGCGATATACGCCGGGGCGTTCGTCCTGGTGGCGGTGCTTGCCAAGGCCGCCATCGTCGGCATCGGACTTCCCGACTGGGTCTTCCCCGGCGCCGTGATCGTCATGGCGCTTGGTCTCCCGGCCATCCTCCTCACGTATTACGTGCAGCGCGCCACGCGCAGGGCGCTGACGGCCACCCCGACGCTGACGCCGGGCGGCACGCGCGTCGGCCAGGGCACGCTGGTCACCATGGCGATGAAGGCCAGTCCGCACGTGAGCTGGCGACGGACCGCGTTAGGCGGTGTTGCCGCCGTCGGGGCGCTCATCGTGCTGACGGGTGCGTGGATGGTCATGCGCGCGTTCGGCATCGGGCCAGCGGCATCCCTCATCTCGTCAGGCAAGCTCGATGCACAGGAGCGCGTGATCCTGGCCGAATTCAAGAGTCCCGCGACCGATTCGCTGCTGGGCCCCACCGTGACCGAGGCGTTCCGCACCGACCTCGCACAATCGGCGAGCCTGCGAATCATGCCCGCCGCCGCGGTCCGTGGCGTGTTGCAGCGGATGCAACGCCCGACGACCATGCGTGTCGATTACGGCGTTGCGCGCGAGATCGCCACACGCGAAGGCATCAAGGCTGTGATCGACGGTGACATCGTGACACTCGGCGGACGGTACGTGTTGTCGGCGCGCCTGGTATCGGCACAGGACGGCGAGGACCTTGCCACGTTTCGTGAGGAGGCGTCCGACGAGAGCGACATCATCCCGGCGATCAGTCGCCTCTCGAAGCAGGTGCGGTCGCGCGTCGGGGAATCGCTTCGCGCGGTGCAGAACGCGAAGACGCTCGACAAGGTCACGACCCCGTCCCTCGAGGCACTGCAGAAGTACGTGTCCGCCAATCGCATGGTCGAGGTGGAGGGTGATTTCGCGCGTTTCGAGAAGTTGATGACCGAGGCCATTGCCCTCGACACGGGGTTCGCGATGGCGTACCGAAAGCTGGCGGTCGAGTTAAGCAATCGCGGCCTGCAGCGCCAGCGTGTGACCGAGTTGCTGCAGAAGGCATACGAGAACATGGACCGCCTGAGCGAAACGGAGCGGTTCATCCTCCTCGGGACGTACTACATGTCGGGTCTCAAGCAGGATATTCCGCGCGCCGTTTCCGCGCTCGAGTCGCTCCTGGAGATCGACTCGACCAGCGTGACTGCCCTCAACAATCTGGCGGTGATGTACCACCTCCAGGGACAGTACGCGAAGCAGGAGTCGCTGGCGGTGCGCGCCGTTGCCGTGCAGCCGACGGCAGCTGTCTTCTTCAACAATCTGGTCCACTCGCGTGCGCACCTCGGTAAGCTCGCCGAGGCGCGTGAAGCGGTGGACATCGCCGTCGCCAACATCCCCCGTAATCCCGACGTCGCGTTCATGCGGGTCGAGGTCCTCGAGGAGGAGCTCAAGATCGACTCGGCCGACGCGATCATGGACAGCCTGGCAAAGGCACGTGCAAACGACCTTCCGACGCGTAACGGCGTGCTGTTCGAGCGCTCCGCTCTGAAGCGCATCAATGGCAAACTGCGGGAAGCCATCGCATTCCAGGCAGAACAGCGCCGGATCGCCGTACAGCTTGGCAATCGTCAGGCAGCGATCAATGCGATTCTCGACACCGCCGAGTACGACGTTCGCTTCCGTGATAACGGGCGCGCGGCCGCGATGGCGGTAGAACGGGCCGCGACGCACCCGGTCATGGATTCGGTGCCTGAAGCCACGCGGCCTTACAGTCGGCTGATCGACTTTGCGTCGGCGTCAGGCAGGATCGACCGGGCGAAGGCGACGCTCTCGCAATTCGAGAAGTCATCACAGGTCGAGACACCGGACGGACAGCGCGCTTTGCAGGCGGCGCGAGGTCACGTCGCGCGAGCCGACCGGCAGTTCGACAACGCGATCGCGTCATTCCGTCAGGCGATCGGCGGTGCGTGTCCAGACTGCGGCCTCCCGGATCTGGGGTTCACCTATGACCTCGCCGGTCAGTCCGACTCGGCGATCGCGGTGTATTCGCGTTACACGCAGGCGCGCGCGGTCAACATCGTGCAACGCGCCACGTGGCTACCGATGATACACCGCCGGCTCGGCGAACTGTACGATGCGAAAGGGAATGTCGAGCAGGCGCTCACGCACTACACGCAGTTCGTCGAACTGTGGAAGAACGCCGACTCCGACATGCAGCCGCAGGTGCAGAAGGTCCGCGATCGCATCCGCGAGTTGCAGCGTCGCCGGGGCTGAGCGTGTCGGGTCGCTCCTGAACTTGTGGGGTGAAGTTTTGGGAGTTCGCATCTTCACGCGTGCGGTGGGCGCATGACGAATGCGGCGACAATTCCTGGATTACGGGCTCGGCCTCGGTGGCCGGCCTGGGACGCTATACAGAAAGCCCGTGTACTGCATCTCCTCCCAGGTCTGGTCGCCCCACCTCACCTCGACCGAAGGATCAGGATTGTCCTTGTTCGACGCGGAGTTGTCGTACCAGGCCATCGACGTGAGCTTGCCCCCCGCGGGAATCTCGAGCGGAGTCTTGAACAGGTAATACGTCTGCCAGTTGAAATCGTAGCGCGGGACGTCGAGCACGGTCTCGGAGGTACCGTCGGGTCGCTCGAGCTTGTACAGCCAGCGTGTGCCCCGCAGATGCGTATGCGGCAGCAGTCCCCACACCTTCACAGGCTGGGTCACGCCGATCCCGGACGGGACGGCCACATCCCTGGCGCCGGCGGGGATGGTGAATGAGCCATTCACGAATGCCGCGGCAAAAATCTCCTCGTCAGGCCTCTCTTTCGCGAACTTGAAGCCGATCGACGTGCGGTCCTTCATCTGGTGGCCGTGCGGCGTGTAGTGCATCTGGAACGTCAGCACCGTGCCCGCGCGCAGGCGCAACGCGGCTCCGGCCGGGAACTCGACCACGTTCGTGCCCGGCGCGGTTGAGCCGATCAGCGCGCCGAGTTGGCGCCGCGGCGTCGAGTCGCTGCGCGGGGGATCGGGAACGTCGTGCTCCCGATTCCTGACAAAGAGAGGAGTTGGGCGCGGGCTGGCGGGAGTTGGCGGCGTGGCGCCGGGTGGAGACGGCACCCTGGCGTATACGAGGACGTGATGCACGACTTCGCGCGAGCCCGGCATGATCTCGATTGCCTGAACCCATTTGTCCTCGGTGATGCCGGTGGGCACTTCGAAATACTGATACTCGACGGTGCCCGAGGCGGGGACGACGAATGCGTCCGGCATCTGGACGATCGCGTCCGGCGTGCCGATCTCCCAGCCCGAGGAATAAATCGGCCGCGGGGGCAGCTGGTTCAGATTGCCCGGCTTGGCTCCGGAGTCGACCCAGCGGATGATGATCGCCTTTTCCTCATCAGTCAGGCGGCGGTCGTTGCGAAACACGCCGCGGGGTCCGACCGCTTGCCACGGCGGCATCTGTCCGGACCTCACCATCGACTTGATCTTGCCGGCCTTTGGTGCCGCGCTCTCGTAATCGAGCAGGGAAAACGGAGCCAGGCCGTCTGGTCGATGGCAGCTTGTGCAGTTCCTGTAGACGATCGGGGCGACGTCCTCTGCGAAGGTTGGATCCGCGGTACGCGCGCTGCCAGCTCGAGGGCCGAGCGACGCAGCTGAAACGACGATCGAGCAAACGCCAACGAGTGGGAGGATGAGAGAAGGTTTCATGACGACTTCCTTGTGGCGTGCGGCGGGAGCACCGGAGAACCGCAACATGCCGCACCAACGTGAAAGATGCACGATCCGCGTAGCTCGTCAGTATGCGCATAGACCAGCATGGCGAACTGGACGGGAGTGCGAACATTTCCTCACACTCGCGCAGGGCTGGTGCTTTCGAGCGTCGAGGCTCATTTACACGATCCTGCGCTGATCGGCGTACGAGCAACCTCAACTCGCGAGCGCGGGATTGGCCACGATCATCGCGCTGTGATCAACCAACTCAGAGATGCGAGGAATCCTGGTCGCAATCCTGCTTGGTTTGGCACTCGGGCTGGCGCTGCTCTGGGTAGGCCAGCGCCGGCTGATCTACCTGCCGTACGGAAACGTGCCCTCGGCCGCGAGCGCCGGCTTGCCGCGTGCGGAGGACGTGACGTTCTCGACGGACGACGGCCTCACACTGCACGGCTGGTTCATGCCCGCCACATCGATGCCGGCGCGCTTTACCATGATCGTGTTCAACGGCAACGCGGGACATCGCGGCTTTCGCGCTCCACTGGCAGCGGCGCTCGCCAGCCACGGCGTGGCGACATTGCTCTTCGACTACCGCGGCTACGGTGACAACGCGGGAACACCGTCGGAGGATGGGCTCACCCGTGATGCACGTGCCGCTCGCGCGTACCTCACGACTCGTACCGACGTGGACACGAGTCGTATCGTCTACTTCGGCGAATCACTCGGTGCCGCCGTGGCGCTTGGATTGGCGACTGAGACGCCACCTTTCGCGCTCGTGTTGCGGTCGCCGTTTACTTCGATGACGGACATCGGCCGGCACCATTATCCGTTCCTGCCGATCCGATGGTTGCTTCGCGATCGCTATCCATCGCTCGAGCGCGCAGAACGCCTGACATGTCCGACGCTCGTGATCGCGGGTGATCGTGACAGCATCATCCCGATTGAGCAGAGCAGACGCCTGTACGAGGCCCTCGTTTCCGAGAAGCGATTTGTCGTCGTTGCGGGTGCGGACCATAACGACGAGGCATTGTTCGACGGACGCGAACTGATGCAGGCGGTGCTTGACTTCCTGTCGACGTCCTTGACGGTCCGGTGAGGCCCGCATTCTCCCTAACGACATGAGGCCGAGCCTTCCGCCTGGCTGCGTCACGAGACGGGCGGGCCGCCCCGAGCGGGGAACCTAACGACTCAAGAGTCCGGCATCCAGCACATACTGGATCCCGGTGACGTAACGAGACTCTTCCGACGCCAGAAACAGCACCGCCGCCGCCACGTCCTCCGGTTCCACCCAGGGCACGGGCAGTAAATTGCCCGCCGAACGCTCGGCGACTTCGCGCGGCGACAAACCCTCGAGCGCCGCCAGACCGTCGTTCATGGGCGTGTTGACACCGGTCGGGTGGATCGAGTTGACGCGAATGCCGTGTGGCGCGAGCTCGATCGCCCAGGATTTCGTAAGCCCGGTCAACGCCCACTTGGACGCCGCGTAGTGACTCAGTCGTCCCATGCCGCGCAAGCCGGCGATGGATGAATTGTTGATGATGACGCCCGAGTGCTGGCGGATCATGACCGGAATGACGCGACGGGCGACGAGCCACGCCCCCTTCACATTGATGTCCATCATGGTGTCCCACGCCTCTTCGGTGAGCTCGTGAGCGAGGCCGTAGGCGCAGATGCCGGCGTTGTTGAACAGGACGTCGATGCGGCCGAATCGCTCGAGCGTTTCGGCCACGGCCGCGGTGACGGCATTGTCATCCCGGACGTCGGCTGCAATGGTGAGCGCATCGGTTCCCGCTACGCGAACGTCAGCGGCAAGCTGCTCGAGATCGGTTGCCGAGCCTAACGTGTACCCGGGATACGCGAGTGCCCGCGCCACGTCGAGCGCGGCGATGCGGGCGCCTTCACGCGCAAAGGCGAGTGCCGTCGCGCGGCCCTGTCCGTGCGCTGCGCCGGTGATCAGTGCGACCTGTCCGTCGAAGCGACCCATGTCAGCGCCCTCACGGCGATAGGGTTCGAAGTACTCGCCGAGCGGAATCTCGAGCGCGTGGTTGATAGAGCGAAGATCTCATTGGGGACGGTAAGAAGGGAGTGCCCGGTATCCCGGTGTTCCTCTGCGGGCAGCGCGGTTGCATGTTGACGCATCTCGCCGACTAACTTGGCGTCGGCGAGCGCCAACGTCGACAGCATCGCGCCGATCCACTCGCGCCGATGGTGACGCTCGAACATCGGGAGCTCTCGATGCCGCTGCTTGATGACATTAATCACCGTCGACGCAGGGCAACCGAGTCCATAGGGCCGGCCAGTGAATGAATCCCCAACCGCGGCGCCCGCCATTGAAGTGCGCGACCTTACCAAGGAGTATGGCGCAGTCCGGGCGGTCGCTGGGCTCTCCTTCGTCGTGAACGCAGGCGAGGTGCTCGGCCTCGTGGGACCCAACGGCGCGGGGAAGACCACCACGCTCCGTGCGCTGTGCGGAATCATCACTCCGACCAGCGGGACAATCCGTGTCGCGGGACACGACCTCCGGCGAGACGGCGCTGCCGCAAAGGCGCACCTCGCGTTCATTCCGGATGAACCGCAACTCTTCGACTATCTCACGGTAGAGGAACACCTGCGGTTTACCGGCCGCCTGTATGGCGTTGCCGATGCGCCAGTCCGCATTCCCGCGTTGCTCGCGGAGATGGAGTTGACGGAGAAGCGATCCGTCTTGCCGCTGGAACTCTCGCGAGGGATGCGCCAGAAGCTCGCGATCGCCTGTGGGCTCCTGCACCGTCCCTCTGCTCTGATCCTGGACGAGCCATTGACTGGTCTGGACCCGGCGGGGATCCGGCGGATGCGGGCGACCATTGCCGCCAGAGCGCAGGAGGGCACAGCGGTGGTTCTCAGCTCGCATCTGCTACATCTGGTCGAGGCCCTCTGCACCACGTTGCTCGTGATCCACCGCGGCCGGGCCATCGCGTCAGGCACGCCCGACCAGATCATGACAGAGAGACCCGAGCTGGCTGGGCTCAGCCTCGAGGAGCTCTTTCTCGCCCTGACCGGCGATCGCCCCGGCGAGCCCGGAGCATCATGATTGCGGCGCTGTGGTACCTGATCTGGCGCACGACGGTCAACCGGCTGACGCGCCAACTCCAGCGCGTGCGCAGCCCGCGTTATGCAGCCGCCATGCTGATCGGTGTGGTCTTCCTCGCTTCAATGGTCTGGCAGCCCGGCAGCATGCCGGAACGCGGCGACGACCCGTTTGCGCCGATCCGTGCCGCGTACGGGTGGGGCATCGCCTCCCTATTGCTGCTCGGTGCCGTGCACCTCTGGTTCAGCCGTGATACATTGCTGGCGCTGGCGTTTCCGCCGGCCGAGGTGCAGCTGCTGTTCCCGGCGCCCGTCTCGCGACGCGTCCTGATCGCGTATCGCGTCGCGCGCACGCAGCTGCTGGTCGTACCTAACGCCATCTTCTGGATGTTCGCCCTTCGCTACTGGGGGAGCACGCAGCCCGCGGTGGTGCGCTTTGGCGCCGCCTGGGCGTTCTTTTCGTTCCTCAGCCTGCACCGTCTCGGTGCCGCGCTCGTCCTCGTGCCGCCGGCGCGCGGAGTGCGCCGGGGAGTCCGGCTGGTCATGCGGGCGGTTCTGGTGGCGGCGGTCGTCGGACTGGTGGCTGGCGTCGTCCCATCTGTCTTCTCCGGAGCGCATGGTGACGCTGCGTCGACATGGCGCGCGTTGCGCGAAGCCTTGCTGCTGCCGCCAGCGTCGATCGCCCTGGCACCGTTTCAGCTGTTGCTGGCGCCGTTCTTCGCGGAGGATTTCAGCGCGGCTCAATTCGCGCCACTGCTGCTCGCGATTGTCGCACAGCTGCTGTGGATCCATCTCGCGTCTACGGTTGCGTTCGAAGAGACGGCAGCCCACGCATCGCACGACTTCGCGCAGCGGATGGCGGCGTTTCGCCGCGGCAGTCTGGTGTCCACTCAGAACGCGCCAAGGACCGTCGCGAGAGGTCGGTGGATTCCCCTCGCGCCGACGGGGGCGCCGGCCGTCGCCATCGTCTGGAAGAACACGATGTCCATGTTCCGTGCCGGCGTGCTTCGCGGGGCGCTCATCACCCTCGTCCTGATTGCGGCGTTGACAGCTGTGCTTCAGGCGCTACCTGTGCGCGGCGAGGACAAGGAGTGGATCGTACTGATGCCAGGAGGTTGGATGCTGATGATGTCGTTGTTCCTGGGTGCGCGCGTCGTCCGTCACGACCTTCGACAGGACCTGCTCAGCCTGTCGTTGCTCAAGACCTACCCCCTGCGTGGGTCACAGATCATCATGGCGGAACTTGCACCGCCGACGATTGCCCTTACTGCCTTCCAGGCCGCGCTTATCGCCATCATGCTGGCGTTCCTGCCAGCTTCGGACCGCCCGGCTTTCGCGTCAATACCCCTGGGAGCCGCGGCGATGATTGCGATCCTCGCGTTAGGTGCGATCAATGCGATGAGTGCGGCGATCCAGAATGCCGTGGCGCTCATGTTTCCCGCATGGATCCAGCTCGGAGCGCGCAATCCAGGCATCGAGTCCCTCGGCCAGAGCGTCCTGTCCTCAGTCGGCGTCGTCCTCGTCCTCGGCATTTCTTTTGTGGTGCCAGTGGTTGCCGGTGCGCTAATGTGGGCGTTCACCCAATCGCTCAACGGCGACGTAAGCATGGTAGCGGCCGTCCTCGCCGGCATCTTCGTCCTTGCTGCCGAAGTCGCGATCGCAATACTCCCCCTCGGCAGTCTCTTCGAGCGAACCGAACCCTCGGCTGTTAAATGACCTTGATGAGAATCGTGTGGCGACTTTTCCGATAGCAGCGAAAACGGACCAAGCCCCTTCGACATGAAACCCACCTTCCGCATACTGCCCCGGGGCCAATGTGTCTGGCTCGTCCTGCTGTTTCTCGTCGCCACCGCCTCGTCAGGCGCGCAGGACACCGCCCGGTCTGCCCGCCGACCAGTCATCGCCTCGGCGGCGCAACTCCTTCCGTGGTCGCAGCAGATCACCGTGCGTGAAACGTGGCTGGCAAGGCGCCACGAGATGCTCCTTCCCATGATGCGCCGACACGACGTGGGGATGTGGATCATCGTGAATGAGGAGTTCCACGACGACCCGCTCACGCAGTACGTCGCGCCCCCGCGGCCGTACACCGGAAACCGCGACATCTTCGTCTTCATCGACGGCGGCGTCGAGGGGCTGAAGAAATACGCCCTCACCGGCTATATCGAGGAGAACCTGGCCCGGTTCTTCGAGGCGCCCACGACGGAACCATTGCCGGCAGCGGCGACGCTCAAGGCGCTGTATGACAAGTGGCAGCCCAGAACGATTGCACTCGGCGTCGGAGGATCGCGCGGCCAGACGCGGTCGCTCGGTGAAGGCGCGCACCGATTCATCGCCGAGTCGATGGGATCCGAGGCGGTGACGCGTTTTGTTCCGGCCGCACCGCTCATTATCGAGTACCTCGACACGCGCCTCCCCGAAGAGCTCGAGCATTATCGCACCGCCGTAACGGTGACCGAGGAAATCGTCAGGCGCGCGCTGTCGGCGGAAGTGATTACCCCGGGCCGAACCACCGTTGGCGACGTACGACGGGCCCTCTACGACATGCTGTGGGCCGCCGGAGTGCGCACCTGGTTCCAGCCTGACCTTCGCGTGCAGCGCGCGACCGAGGCGAACGCCACCTCGCGCGGCTTCCTGGCCGTGGCGCGCGAGGGCCTCATCATCCAGCCGGGAGACCTGGTCCACATCGACTTCGGCATCACGTACATGGGCTTCGACACCGACTGGCAGAAGATGGCCTACGTGCTCAAGCCGGGCGAGACGGAGGCGCCGGCCGGGTTGCGTGCGGCACTGCGCAATACCCACACGCTGCAGGACGCACTCATGCTTCGACACGCGCGTCCCGGCCTTACCGGCGGCGAGGTGTTCAACGCGACCATGGCGGAGATGAAGGAGCGCGGGATCGAGGCGATGATCTATTCGCACCCGCTGGGCGCACAGGGGCACGCGTTAGGTGCGTCGATTGACTTCCGCAGCGCCCAGCGCACCAATCCGTCCGCGCAGGCCCTCACGCTCCGTCCTGGCTCGTACATGTCCATCGAGCTGAACACCGCCACGCCGGTGGCTGAGTGGGGCGGGGAGAAAGTCTTCGTGATGATGGAGGACTGCGCGTACCTTACCGCGGATGGGTACCGCTTCTTCCGGCCGCGCCAGGAAGCGTTCTACCTGATTCCGAGCGGAGGGGGATAGTGCGGCTGGCGGCTGCGGCGCCCGCATTCCCGATGTTGGCGGCACTGGCGCCGCCGGAACTGGCGGAGCTCGAAGCGCGTGCACAGATGCGGTCATTGCGTGCAGGCACGGTCTACCTTCGCGAAGGAGATACGTGCGCCGGTATCGCACTGGTAATCGCCGGTCGTATCCGCGTCGCCAGGACGTCTGACTCCGGCCGGGAGATTACGCTGTACCACATCGGACCCGGCGAAACATGTATCCTCACGGCCAGCTGCCTGTTGAGCAACGCGCGGTATCCCGCACAGGCGACGGTCGTGGAGGACGTGACTGCCCTGCTCGTACCCACCGACGTGTTTCGGCACCTCATGGCGACGAGTGAGCCGCTGCGCGCCTTCATCTTCGGGCAGTTCGGCAGCAGGCTCGATACCGTGATGGCACTCGTGGAAGAGGTAGCGTTCGCGCGAGTGGATCGCCGCCTCGCCAGTTGGCTTGCGGCGGAAGCGGGCCGCCTTGACGCCCCGTTGTCGCTGAGCCACGAGGAGATCGCGTCCCATGTCGGCACGGCACGAGTGGTAGTAAGCCGCGTGCTCGAGACGTTCGAGGACAAGGGCTGGGTGACACTTGGCCGGCGGCGGGTGGACATCCGCGACCCCGCCGCCCTGGCGCGCTACGGTAACCAAAGTGACTGAAGGAGGAACCGGATCGAGGTACTCTGCCACCGTACCTCAACAGGAGTTCCTCATGACGGCAAACATTGGAAATACGGATCGGGTCCTGCGCGTTATCCTGGGAGTCGCGTTGCTCTCGATGTTCCTGATCTCCGAAAGCTCCCTGCGCTGGTGGGGCCTGTTCGGCATCGTTCCGCTGGCGACGGCGGCTCTGGGCTTCTGCCCCTTGTATGCAGTGCTCGGTATCAGCACCCGGGCGCGCACGGTGCAGCGTTGAGCGTAGCGATCCGTGTCAGTGTTGCTCGCCGCGATAGGGCTCAAGGTATTCATCAAGCGGGATCTCGAGCGCGTTGTTGACGACGTTGGTGGCGACCATGAGGGCGCCGAACGCCGTGATCGTCACGATCTCTTCTTCGTCGAAGAGCTCCCGCACCGGCGCGAAGATTTCATCAGGAACCGTGAAAGGGGAGTGCCCGAGTCGGCGACCGAAAGCCACCACGGCCTGCTCGCGAGCGTCGAGCTCGAGGTGGTCAGGATCCTCACCGGCATCGATGAGGATCCGCCGGAAGAACGTGCTGCAGATGAGGCAATCGGTTTCGGCGGAGATGGCGTGGGCAAAGATGGTCGTTAGGCGTTCGCCGAGGATGGGGATGGTGGCATCGCGGAGGGGATACCAGGTCATGAGCGCATCGAATGCCGGCACGGAGCGCAGCAGGGTGCATTTCATGTTGGTGATGCGGGCGATGCTCAGGTGGTCGTCGTGCGCGCGCCTGGTCGCTTCGGGCGCGGTCGAGTAGTCGATCTGGCGAATGCGCATGCATCGAAGTTTAATGCGCACGGCTGATCGCCCAGAGTACGAACTGACGGATCCCCTACTGCTTCGCCATGCCACCCTGACCGAGCTCGCGCTCGATGCGGTACCGGTCAGCCAGGGCTGTGTTGAGTCGATCCATTCAGGCGATTCGTGGACTCGAGTTCGCCTGAAGGTACCTCGGATTCTGGTTGCTCGCTCGGGCTCTGACCCGAGCGAGGCGCTGCGTCGGAATGATCCCGACGCAGCCCTCTGCCCGCTCCCAGGTTATGGCAATGCACATGGCTCGCCGCCAGCGAAACCGCCGCCACCGCTCGCAACGGTGTTGCTCGCGATTCCCGTGGCGGTATTCAACGCCTGCAGCCCTGCCACGAACGACACCACTGCGGCGTCGTCATCGCTTGCGCCGACGTAGAAGGGGAGACGCATCGTCGCCAGGCCACCTTGCACCAGCCGGAAATCGCTCAGTGATCCAGCATCCATCAGCGTGTTGTTCGTCAGCGACAGGCAAAGGTTCGCCGCCGACGTCGGCGAATTACCCGCCGTCGCCCGGAAGCCATGGTGCGCCGAGGCGCTTGTCTCGTCAATGACGTTCGCGCTTACCGTCGCTTCGAGAAGCGCTGCTCCTCCGGCAATCACATCGATGCCCACGAGGTCGTAGTTGCGGATGCCATTGTTCAAGATGGATATCGTGTGCGAAACGCCATCCACCTGCGAAAGGACTAACAATCCGCCGCCGCCGGATCCGCTCTGGCCAGGCAGGCCAATGGAGTTACCGGTGAACGACCCAGTCATAACGCCGGTCCCTTCCTGCTTGTTCAGTGCGAGAGGCGCTATCAGTCCTGTGATGACGTTGCTCAGGATGCTGTAATCGAAGGAAGCATTGGAGCGGCTGATGAACGAGGCAGTACATGCTGTCGCCAGTTCATTCGCGCACGTGAGTCTGTTCTCGACCACGCTGACGTTCATCTGCCCCGCGCCCGAAGAGCTCACGCGGAGATGGGCGAGGCGGTGGCCTTCGAAAATGTTCCTGGTTATCGAAGCGTTCATGACCGACGTCCCGCCAGCAATAACGGCGAGGCCGTTCGATGCGTTCGGCTCTGTCGCGTCGCTGCTGAGTGTGCTGTTGGCAAGTGAGAAACTCAGCGCACCGGCTGAATTCTGGACCACCACGTTATTGCCCGACGCATTCCCGATGGTGCTCGACCCAATGCTTGCGGTCCCGCTCACCTCAACCAGGCGGACGTTGTCCTCGGACGCATCATCGCCGTTGTTCTGGAGCGTGGATTGCGACAATGCGAATCCGCCGAGGCTTGTCGCGTTGATGCCGCTGCCGGCGTTGTCGCGCACGACCATGTGCGATAGCGACACGTTCGGGACATTGGACAGCAGGATCGCTGAACTCCCTGTGGTATTCGAAATCGTACCGCCTGATCCTGGCGTGCCGCTGCCCGTGACCGCGAAGCTGCCAGCGACGTTCACAAGACTGATCCCGACGTCGGTACCGGATGTCGAGAAAATATTGCCGAATGTGGAACCGGCCGCGATCGACCCGTTGGCCAGGCCTAACGCCTGCCCGCCACGCGCCGGCCCCGGAAGATTCACGTTGCTCACCGTGAGGACCCCGAAACCGTCGCCGGAAATGCCGGCGCCAACGGTGCTCCCCACGTTCAGTCCATACAGATGGTTCCCGCTTGCGAGAACAACGCCGGCCGCCGTGGAGGTCATGAGCGGCGCAGTGCCGCCCGTCGACGGAAGCGGCGGACTGTC
>Ga0079218_10000119_pt1 | contig 17728 bp, 15 predicted proteins | sample NCCompost_FD_77181 | JGI IMG/M metagenome (GOLD analysis project Ga0079218, IMG submission 77181) | Agricultural soil microbial communities from Utah to study Nitrogen management - NC Compost | ecosystem: Environmental > Terrestrial > Soil > Agricultural land | place: USA: Utah | collected... | reverse complement strand
GGTGATTTGCCGGAAGTGGAACAGGGCAGTTATGCCTTACTGGCTGCCGGTGAGGCGGGACAATTAATGCGCATGCCGACGCTGCCGCCGGAATCCAGTTTCTTCGATCGTCAAACCCAGGTCATGCTGAGTTCCGACGGAGCGATTTCGGCTTCGCTGAGCGAGAAAGCCAACGGACAAACCGCCGCCGACTTTCGACGCGAGTTTCGTCACATGTCGGCGCCGCAATACCTGAGAACCATCGAAAGCTGGGTTTCCGACGGAGCGCCAGCCGCGAAGGTCTCAAAAATTGAGCCGACCGATAACAAAGAGACCGGCCGTTTTGATCTGAACGTGGAATTCACTGCTCTGGCATATGGTCAGTTGATGCAGAACCGTCTCCTGGTCTTCAAGCCCGCGGTGGTATCGCGCCGCGAAGCTCTCTCGCTGACCGAGCCGACGCGCCGCTATCCCGTCGTACTTGAAGCGCGCGCCTATAGCGAAACAGTTCGCGTTAAGCTCCCGGTTGATTTTGCGGTAGATGAGCTACCCGACGCAGTAAAGCTCGATACGACCTTTGGTTCCTACAAAACATCCTACGAAGTGAAAGATGGCGAGTTAGTTTTCACCCGCACGCTGGCTCAGCGAGCCGGCAGCATTCCCGTGGATCAGTATCAATCGGTACGAACTTTCTTTGAGAAGATTCGTGCGGCGGAACAGGCGCCGGTTGTGCTTATCAGGAAGTAAAGTGAATTTGCTGGCGCGGGTCTAACTAGTCTGAACTAAGGTACGGAACGCATTTCTTAGGCGGGCGCTGATGCTTTCAGCCGTAACTGAATACTTACGAAAGTCGAAGGTGGTGACCAGCGCCACACCAAGATTTGCGGAAGTCAGAAAGATCTCATCGGCCTCGACTAAATCACTGAGTTCGTAGATCCCTTCCACCACCGGAATTGAGTCTGCTTCAGCCAGCCTTAAAACTGTCGCGCGGGTAATACCGGCAATCGCACCGGTACTCAGTGCCGGCGTGTAGACCGTCCCTTCCCTTACCCAAAAGATGTTTGCCATCGTTGCCGCGGCAATCTCGCCGCGCTCATTCAGCATTACTGCTTCATCGAATTCACGAGCCTGCGCTTCTTCCCACGACAATACCTGTTCGAGATAGTTGAGACTTCTAATTCCGCTGAGTCGCGAGAGAGTATTGAGTCGATAAGGTGAGACGGCTAGCGAGATTCCGGCCGCCGGAACCTTTTGCGCTTCGCCCGTCATAATCAACAAGTCGGTTTGCTTTGCGCCAGGTGTTTTCGTTTTCCAAAAGTCGCGGCCGCTGCGCGCAAGCAGAATGATGCGTGCCCGGCCGTCGGTCACGTTGTTTACGGTGATAAGTTTGCGGAGCGCGTCGCCGACTCCGGTTTCTGTACAACCGCTGCAATCGATATTCAAGTGCGCAGCATGTTCAAGCAAACGACGCCAATGTTCCGGCCAGAGAAAAGGTCTCCCCTGGTAGATCGCGACGGTGGTGAAGACCCCGCGACCGTACAACATTGCGGACGAGACAGGCGCCACACGAGCCTTTGTGGCTGCCAGCATTGTGCGATTGAGGTAGATGACGGGATGCAACTGTTAGGTTCCGGTCATTTTCGTCGAGAACTATTCAATTGTATGTCAAGGAGTCATTCCCGGCCCGCAGCCATCGCCTGGGCTTCGAGTTTCTGCGACAAAGAACTACGCCAGGCGCTTTCCAACTCGGCAACCGGCTGATCGATGACAGGCTCGCTGTTTACCCTGATGGAAAGATTCTTGCCGCCTACCTTGCCCAGAACCGATAGAGGAATATTTCGTTGCTCAGCAATCGCTGCAATCGCCTCGCGTCGCTCTTCGCTAAAGCTGATCACGATGCGAGACGGCGTTTCAGCAAACAGCAAACTACTCGGAGGCAGAGTTCCTGCCAGATTCACAGCAGCGCCAATCGCTCCGCGTTTCAGGGAAGCGAAGCACGATTCAGCGAGAGCGACTGCCAGCCCGCCATCGGAGCAATCGTGCGCCGACTGCAACAGTCCGGCTTCAGCAGCGGCCAAACAGGCATCCTGAATTGCTTTCTCAAGTTTCAGATCTAGTTCGGGCACTTGGCCGTTAGCAATCAAGTCAGAGACCGATCGTTCGACGACGGTCACAGCGTATTCGCTAAGCGCGAGGTCATCAGCGGTGGTTCCTAAGAGCGCAATTAAATCGCCTTCGCGTTTGAATCCAGGTTGCACCACGCGCCGCACATCTTCAACGAGCCCCACCATCCCGATTACCGGCGTCGGCAGGATGCCGCGTCCTTCGGTTTCGTTATAGAACGAGACGTTACCGGAGACGACCGGCGTGTCGAATACGGCGCAGGCTTCAGCCATGCCGTCAATCACTTCTGAAAAGGCCCACATCACTTCCGGACGTTCAGGGGAAGCGAAGTTGAGACAATTTGTAATCGCGAGTGGACGCGCGCCCACGCAGACAACATTGCGCGCGGCCTCGGCGACGATCAGCTTCGCGCCCGCGCGCGGGTTCGCCGCGCAGTAACGGCCGTTGCCGTCGAGCGTCATCGCGAGTGCGCGGCGCGTCTCTTTAATCCGCACCACTGCGGCATCGGCGCCCGGCAACACCGCAGTGTTGGTGCGCACCATGTGATCATATTGACGATAGACCCATTGCTTCGAAGCAAGGTTAGGCGTCGCGAGAAGCTTGAGCAGCGAGTCATCGTGGTTTTCAACTTTGGTCTTTGGCCTCTGGTTTTCGGTCTTTGAGGTTTCGCTGGCGGACCTTGGACTTTGGACCTTGGACTTTGGACTTGGTTCCATCGCCCGTTCGTATTTCGGCGCTTCATCAGTGAGCAGTGAAACCGGAATATCAGCCACCGTTTCGCCCTGATGAATCACCTCCATGCGCTGGCCTTCACGGACACGACCGATCACCACAGCGTCGAGATCCCACTTGCGGAAGATGTCCATCACTTCGCGTTCGCGACCTGAATGGGCCACGATCAGCATGCGCTCCTGAGATTCAGAAAGCAGCATTTCGTAAGCAGTCATGCCTTCCTCGCGTTGCGGCACCAGGGAGAGATCCAATTCGATCCCAGTGCCGGCCCGCGCCGCCATTTCGCAGGACGAAGACGTTAATCCCGCCGCTCCCATGTCTTGTATGCCGGCAATGGCGCCGCTGCGCATCGCTTCCAGGCAAGCTTCGAGCAAAAGTTTTTCCAGAAACGGATCGCCAACCTGAACTGTGGGACGTTTCTCGAGTGCTTCATCATCAAACTCCGCCGAAGCCATCGTCGCTCCGTGAATACCGTCACGACCCGTCTTCGCTCCCACGTACAAAACCGGATTGCCGACACCGCTCGCTTTGCCGAAGAAGATTTGGTCTCTGCGCACCAGGCCCAGCGCGAAGGCATTGACGAGCGGGTTGAAAGCGTACGCATCATCAAACGCAACTTCACCGCCGACCGTCGGGACGCCAAAAGCATTGCCATAATGCGCAATCCCGGCGACCACGCCGGCAAGCAAGGAACGATTACGCCGGCCATACTGTGGATGATCAAGAGAGCCAAAGCGGAGGCTGTTCATCGCGGCGATCGGGCGCGCGCCCATCGTAAAGACGTCGCGCAGAATTCCGCCGACACCCGTGGCTGCGCCCTGAAATGGTTCGATGAATGAAGGGTGATTGTGCGATTCAATCTTGAAGGCCGCGCACCAGCCATCGCCGACGTCAACGACACCGGCGTTTTCTCCTGGTGGCACGATCACTTTCTCGCCAGTAGTCGGTAAACGCTTCAGGTGAATGCGGGAAGATTTGTAGGAACAGTGTTCCGACCACATCACTGAAAAGATTCCCAGCTCAACCAGGTTGGGTACGCGCCCTAAGAGTGATTTGATTCGCTGAAATTCTTCAAGACTAAGATTGTGGGCGGAGATTACTTCGGGAGTGATCATGTCCTTGGCAGTTTCGCCTTTCGAGTTCAAAGTTCAGAGATCAAGAGAACAATCAAACCCTAAGTTCTGCATCAGAATTTTTGTGAGACAAAAGTCACTGGTCCGGCACTGCGGACCCCGAACTCGAAACTCGGGACTCGGAACTGCGAAGCAGCTTTTCAATCTCCGCTGTTAGTTCCGGCAGCTTTATTCGGCCGAGGCGTTTGTAAACTAGCTTGCCTTGCGAATCGTAAAGAAATGTCGCCGGCAAGGCGCCGCTCCATGCGGGATCGACCTGGTGGATTGCAGTGTCCGGATCGCTCACGTTCAAAAGATAGGTCGGCACAGTCACCCGCATCTGCCGCAGAAACTGCGGCACTGATGTTTTGATTTCGGAAAGATCGTCTAACGATACGGCGGTGAAATCCAGACCGTGGGCCCGGTACTGCTTTTCTAGGCGAACGAGATCGGGAAACTCTTCGCGGCAGGGATCACACCAGGTGGCCCAAAAGTTAACGAGCAGCGGCTTGTTCTTTGTGACGTTGCGCTTGAGTACTTCAAGCAAGCCAGCGGCATCGATAGCCGCGACTGAGATCTTCGGTTGAGATTTGTTTGCGGTCTTTTTTTGTTTGGCAACGACGGGACTGGCGCCGAGGATGACACTCAGCACCAGACCCAGTCCGAGCAGTTTGCAACTTTGCTTCATCTGCCTAAGCACGCTTGATGCTGCAACCAAAAGCATCGGCCGTGGGCTTGGCAACCGGTTTGCCGGCGAGGGTGGCATCGAGCGCATCGCGCAATTCGCTGGAAGTTACGCCGGTTTCGTTGCGCGAGTTGTCGATTCTTCCCCGGTAAAGCAACTTGTTGGAGCCATCAAGGAAGTAGGCTTGGGGAGTCACAGTGGCACCGAGACGATCGGCTACCTTGTTGCCTGCGTCTTTCAAAATCGGGAACGTCAGTTTCTTTTCGGCAGCGTGAGCTTTCACAACGTCCGCGGATTCGGCAACGTTCGAGTTGATCCCGATCACGTTAATTCCCTTAGCTTTGTAATCCTGTGCAAGCTTCTCCATGCGCTCGTTATATGCATTCGAGACTGGGCACTGGACTGCGACAAAGATCAGGATCGAACCATTCTTTCCTGCGAGCGAAGCGAGTGTATGTTCCTTGCCGTTGGCATCGGGAAGACTGAAATCCGCGATCGTCGCACCAATTGCCGGTGGCTCGGGCACATCACCTTCAACAGTACGGCCGCTTACCGCGACGATGACGCCGGCGAGCAGGGACGTTACAAGCAAAGTTGTAATGAGATTCTTCTTCATAACTGGGACTCCTTATTGGAATAAAAACGCTTGGGGAATGTAGGCAGAGATTAACAGCGGGCCGCGAACGAGGCAAGCGAGGGGTTAGTGCAAACTGTTAGTTGCTCCCGTTAGCCAAAATCTGTTGATACTCAATTGCCGAATAGCGCTTACTCGAGTGAGTTTACTTGAGGCTCTTAGCCTTGACATGTTTGCACATTAAGAGCAGGGTCACGCCACTTCGTTACTACGGTTTCCGTGCGACTCGCCGCGTCAATCCCACCCCAACAGCAGCTTCGAATTGCAGAGACATTCAACGGCGACGGGCGATGATCAGCACTAAAACCATCAAGACGATCGTGACCGCCGCCGACAACAAACAAAACTGACAGAACTGCCCAATTACAAAAGCCTGAAGGTAGATCAGCCACAGCGTTGTGAGCGACATCAACGCGATCACGATCAAAAGCAGTTTGTCGACGAGGGCGTAACCAAAAGCTGCGAGGGTAGAAAGGCTAAAGACAGTGAAGTAAGCAACGGCACCGATTAGGGCGACCGGGATTCCGTTAATTGAAGCGTAGGAGCTGCTAAGAACTTCTGAGCAGCCGCTGACAATCGTGCAGCGAACGCTTTGCCCAGTTACGTGTTGAACGGTGAGATAGATCGCGTCGGCTAGTCCAACGAGCGCCAGACAGGCCATTACGATGTAGAGCTTCGTTGCTTTCGGGACGGAAGGTTCTGTTGGAATTACAGTGCCTGCCACTTCTTCATCAGCGTCCTGCTGCTCGCAACTCAGCCTGGATCAAAGGACGCAGCCGCTCTGGCGGCAGAGCTTCAAAGGGGATCTCGCGGCCATTCATGAAGACCGTTGGCGTTCCAGTTACTCCCAGCGCATTTGCGCGCCTGCCATCCAGGGCAATGCGCTGATCGACAGCGGTACTAGTTATATCGCGCCGAAACTTTCCGATGTCCAGTCCCAGCTTCACCGCGTACCCTTCGAACGTCGGGCGCGCGTCAAAGGCCGTCTTCCACGTCTGCTGGTTCTCGAAAATCAAGTCGTGCATTTCCCAAAACTTCCCTTGCATTCCGGCAGCTTCCGCGGCGCGCGCCGCTGGGATAGCGTGCGGATGCGCCTGCGCCAGGGGGAAATGGCGAAAGATGACGCGCAGCTGCGAGCCAAACTCCTTCTCCATTTCTTTCAACACCGGATGCAGCAAGCCACAAGGCGGGCATTGAAAGTCACCAAACTCCTCGAGCGTCACCGGCGCGTTCACCGGACCAACGCTGTGCGGTGGTTCTGCTCCCGGTTGCGCTACATTGAGACGCGCCGGTGTGGGTGAAACCGAAGTCGCGGGAACGTTGCCGCTAGCTTGAGGAGTCGCGGGCGGCGCCGGCGGCGCAACTTTCGGCCGCGTCAGATACCAGCCAGCTCCCAAAGCGATACCAAGGACTGCCAGGATGATTAACAACGGTAGGAATTTTCGCATGATGTGAAAGTTAATAGTTTGGAATCAGTCTGAGCAAATCACTGGACCGTGTAGGGCACGGTCTGTTCGAGATTACCGTTGACGTAGATCTCGACTTTGTATTTTCCCGGAGGCCAGTCGCGCGGCAGGATCAAGTGTCCATGAACAACGTCCTCGAGCGCCCGAGTCGTATAGTCGATGTCTTTGATTTTTTCGTTCTGGCGGTCGTCGGCATCGACAATAAACCAGGAGAATTTCATTTGCGTCCCTGACTTAGCATCTGAAAGTGTGGCGACGCAATGAATGGCGCGATCCTTCGCATCGAAAGTGTTCGTCTCTTCACCGGGATCTCCCCTGCCGTCGTCCCGTGCCATATGCGCTTCAGTCAAAGCACCAGTCGCGGTGGAAGGAGTAGCCGAAGCGGAGGTGTTCGTGTCGGCCGTATTGTTCGTTGATAGGTTGGTTGTCCTTTTCCCCAGGTTGCAAGCGATAACTACGAAGAGCAGTAGTCCAACAGCCAGCCAGGCGGTGTGACGTTTCATTTTTGTTTTCTCCACGACCGCATTCAGCACAAGGGATTTCGTTAAGCGACAGCGGCGAGCGTCGCGGCGAGTGAGCTAAAAACTTCACGGCCGTCGCTCGAACCAAGCAAGTCTTCACACGCGCGATCCGGATGCGGCATTAGCCCGAGCACATTGCGTCCGGCGCTGCAGATACCGGCGATGTTGCCGCGCGAGCCGTTTGGATTCGAGGCCTCGGTAATGTTCCCGTCCTTATCGCAATAGTTAAAGATGATCCGGTTGTCACGCTGCAACTCAGCAAAGGTAACGTCATCGCAGATATAGTTTCCCTCGGCATGGGCAATGGGGAGGCTGAGGACGGCGCCGGCCGGCAATTCACTGGTAAAGGGCGTATCGGCGGTGGCCACGCGCACATAAACATGTTCGCAAATGAAATGCAGATTGCGATTTCGAATCAGGGCGCCGGGCAGTAATCCCGCCTCGCACAAAATCTGAAAACCATTGCAGATGCCGAGGACAAATCGTCCGCTGTGGGCAAACTTCTTCACCTCGGTCATTACGGGAGAAAAACGGGCGAGCGCGCCGGCTCGCAGGTAGTCGCCGTAAGAAAATCCGCCGGGAAGAATTACAGCGTCGTAAGAGCTGAGATCCGTGTCGCGATGCCAGATGAAGTCTACCGGCTGGCCTACGTGTTTCGAGATCACATGATAAGCATCATGGTCGCAGTTCGAACCAGGGAAAACTATGACGCCGAATTTCACGCTTCAATCTCCACGCGATAGTCTTCAATAATCGGGTTCGACAACACTTCGCGCGCCATACGCGCGACTGCTTCCTTTGCCTCGGCCTCGTTTAATGAGCTGTCGAGCGCCACTTCAAAATATTTTCCTTGCCGGATATCAGAGATTCCATTAAAGCCCAGCAGTTCAACAGAGTGATGGATCGCCTTGCCTTGCGGATCAAGCACCCCGGGTTTGAGATTTACATATACCTTGGCTTTCATTTTGTTCTCGTATTTTGTTATCGCACGCGACTTATACTATGACAACCTGTTGTCTTAAGTGTAGGGCGGCGGGGCGGCCCAAAACAGACGCTTCTTAGGGAAATACAACTTACCGCGCACGAGAAAGCGAGGCCCAGCCGACCGCGCTAGCTGGTAAACACCCGCGCGAAAATTGTTTCGATGTTTCGCAGATAAGTGTCCAACGAAAACACCCGGTCGATTTCTTGCCCGGTAAGATTCTTGTTGATGTCCGCATCACTCTTAACGAGCTTTTGAAAGTCGCCGTTCTCATCCCAAGCCTTCATGGCATTGCGTTGCACCCATTCGTAAGCCTGTTCCCGAGCTAGACCTTTTTGCGTTAACACGAGCAGCAGTTGTCCGCTGAAAATCAGCCCCCGCGTAGCGTTGAGGTTTTCCAGCATACGTTCGGGATACACCACCAACCCATCCACCAATGAAGTGGTTTTTTGCAGAATGTAGTCGAGCGCAATACTCGAATCCGGCAAAATCACTCGTTCGGCTGACGAATGAGAAATATCTCGTTCATGCCAGAGCGCGACGTTTTCAAGACCGACAAGGCTGTTAGCGCGCACCACTCGAGCCAGACCACAAATTCTCTCCGAGATGATCGGATTGCGTTTGTGAGGCATGGCGCTCGAACCCTTTTGACCTTTCGCAAAACGCTCTTGCGCCTCGCGCACTTCGGTGCGCTGCCAGTGCCTGACGTTGAGGGCAACCTTATCAAGCGACGAAGCAGTGATTGCCAGGCTGCTCAAGTATTCCGCGTAGCGGTCGCGTTGAATGATTTGCGTTGAGACAGCGGCAACTTGCAATCCCAGCCGTTCGCAAACGCGTTCTTCCACTACCGGATCCAGATGGGCAAAGGCGCCGACGGCGCCGCTAATCTTCCCGACGGCTGTGGCCTGGCGGGCACGAACCAGGCGCTCACGATTACGACTCATCTCGCTAAACCAGAGTGCGAAGGTCAATCCAAATGAAGTCGGTTCCGCGTGAATCCCATGAGTACGGCCGATTTGCGGTGTGTTTTTGAATTCGAAGGCCCGGCTTTTGAGCACGGTGAGGAGCGCGTCTATCTTCGCCAACAGGATGTCGCAGGCGTCGCGCAGAATCAGGGCGTTGGCGGTGTCGACGACGTCTGACGAAGTTAAGCCGAAGTGGACGAAACGGGCGGCAGCGCCGATCTCTTCAGCGAGATTTGTTGTAAAGGCAATTACATCGTGGTTCGTGGTGCGTTCAATTTCATTGATTCGTGCTACCGAAAACCTGGCGCGAGTCTTGATCTGTTCCAGGGCCTCGCGGGGGATGGTGCCCATTTCGGCGTGCACTTCACAGACAGCGAGCTCGACGTCCAGCCACTTCTGGAACTTGTTTTCTTCGGACCAGACAGCGCCCATCTCGGGCAAAGTGTAACGTTCAATCATGCGCTTAAGTTAGAGTTTTGAGTTTCGAGTTCCAAGTTTCGAGTTTCAGCTGTACCGTCAAGACGCCAAGAACCGCCAAGGTCGCTAAGCCTGAAAAAATTGAGACAAGGCTGTTCCACTTACGCTCTATGAATACGAAGTTACTTCTCCGGGAATGCGAAGTTAATTCCTGGGCCATCAAATATCCTTGTCGACCTTGGCGGTTCTTGCCGTCCTTGGCGGTAAAACCGAAACTTGAAACTCTAAACGCGAAACTCTAAACGCGAAACATTATTTGAGCGCTGTAGAATTCACAAAGTATCTGGCGAGGCGCCATTGATGATCGCGTTCGACAAGAGTGAATGTTTCCATGCCGTCGCCCTTTTCGAAGTGCGATTCGTAACTAACAATAAAAACCTTACCCTTTAACGGACCACCAGAATTGTCTTGTTCTTTTGCCGAGTGAAGCGTGCGATTCTCCATCTTACCAAGCTTCGCCTGCAGCGTCTTGAAGACGCTGACTGTCTCTTCCAACGTTAGCTCCGCTTTCCAGAGATCGGCTGCCTCGTTGTAAATCTTCTCGAAGCGTCCGGCCGCAATATCCTCACTCACCGTGGCGATTACTGCTTCAACTTCAGCCGGCACTCCGCGGCTTTGTGATCTGAGTCCACAGCCGGCCGCCAGGCAGAGCGCTGTGATGAACAAGACGAACCTGGCAATCGATACAGCAAAGCAGGAATTGCGCATCAAGCCGGGGCGCCTTGACCTCGAGCTGCGAAAGGCTGCCTTCATCCGTCGCTTACACCTCGATCCAGGGTGTCGGTTCCTTGGGAAAGGAAAGACTGATTTGAGTCTCGGCTGGAAAGAGCGGCGCCCGCTCCTGAAGTGCGACCTCGGCGGAAATTTTGGCCAGATAGGGATTGTTGGCGCGCTGCGATAGGTGAGCCAGCACAATGTGCCGCGCGCAACCGTCGAAACCGTCGCGCAACCATTCGGCAACGTCCTCGTTGGAAAGATGTCCGAGCCGGGAAAGGATCCGCTGCTTTAGCTCCCAGGGGTAAGCGTCGCACGCCTTCAACATATCGCGGCTATGGTTCGACTCCATGAGGATGGCCGCGCAACCGCGCAATTGTTGACTAATCAGCGTCGTAATATGGCCGAAATCCATCAGCGTCGCGATTTTTACGCCTTGATGAGTCGCCGTAAATCCAAAGTTGTCCACCGCATCGTGAGGAATGGTGAAAGGGTGAAAATCGATCTCACCGATGCGGAAATCTTTGCTGGATTCGATCTGCTCAACACGATTGCTGAGCGCGGCGGCCCGTTTTCGCGGTTCATCGTTCGCAAGATTGGTGCGCTCGCTGATGTAGGCGTCGCAAGTGGTGGCGGAAATATAGACGGGACAGTCCACCGAGCGCAGCAGCACCCGCAGACCGCCGACATGATCGCCGTGCTCGTGCGTGACGAGAACGCCATCGAGACGACGTATGTCTTCGCCGACGACCGCGAGGCGCCGCGCCAGTTCTTTTGCACTAAGACCCGCATCAACCAGAACGCGAGTCTCGCCCGCAACGATCAAAACCGCGTTACCAGTTGAGCCGCTGCCGAGAACGGAAAGTTTCATGTTTAAGGACTCGAAATTAGGACAGGAACAACGAAAGGAAACTTTATCACAGAAACAGTAGACAGTGGACAGTAGAGAGTAGACAGGAAGTGGTGGTCAGTTGTCGGTAGTCCGTTGTCAATAATTGGTAGACGGCGGTTGCCTCTTACCAATGACTACAGATTTATTAACCACGGACCACTGACGATCGACTACCACCTACTGCTACTGTTTTTAGATCTCTAATCGCGAGCGGCCAACACTAAAGCCATTGAGATTACCTAACGCTCCCAAAGCGAGTTTTTCAGTGGTGAAGAACTTGCGCGCCACTTCCTGGATATCGTCTGTGGTAACGGCTTCAAGATGTTCAATCATTTCGTCTGGTGAGATGTGACGATTGTGGATAATTTCCTGGCGGGCGAGCGTTCCCGCGCGGGCGCTTGAGGATTCCAAGCCCAGCAGGACCGCAGAAATGGCCTGTTCCTTTACGAGTTTTAGCTCATCCTCGGGCACGGCCTCACGTACGATGCGCCGCACTTCAGCCACCGAAAGATCCAGAACTTCATCGAGGTGTTTTGGGGAAGTGCCCGCATAAATTGTAAAGACACCAACATCGGAAAAGGTACCGCTGCCCGCTCCGACTGAGTACGCGAGCCCGCGTTCTTCGCGAATTTTCTGCCAGAGGCGGCTGGAAGTACCGCCTCCAATTACCGAAGCCAGCAGACTGGCAGCGTAGCGCTCCGGGCTGAGCGCTGTGGGAAAGGGAGTGGCGATGATCAGGTGTGCCTGTTCGAGCTCTTTCTTGTGTTCAATTAGGATCGGGGCGGCCGGTGCTGGAGAAACGATAGCTTCCGCGGAAATTTTAGAAGCATCAGCGTTCGTAGTTACGTCGGCAAACGCTCGTTCCATCATCTCTACTACGCGGCCATGCTCGACATTACCCGCTGCGGCGATAACCAGATTTGCCTGAGAGAAAGCATGCGCATGAAAGTCGGTAGTAGTTTGCTGGTCGAAAGTGGAAACCGTGTCTTCGGTACCTTCAATCGGACGGCCGAGTGGATGATTGGGAAAGTAGGCGGCGTTGAACAGTTCGCCGAGTAATTCGTCTGGAGTATCCTCGACCATCTTGATCTCCTCAAGAATCACTTTTCGCTCTCTTTCGAGATCCTGCTGGTCAAATCGTGGGCGGGAAACGAGGTCGGAGAGGAGATCGATGGCTTCCGGTAATCTACTGTCGGCAACCTTTATGGCAAAGCCAGTCATCTCCTGAGTAGTGTAGGCATCCAAATGCCCCCCGAGGCGGTCTGACTCAACAGCAATATCGCGAGCCGTGCGGCGCGTCGTTCCTTTAAACACCGAGTGTTCGATGAAGTGACAAATCCCGTTGAGCGTGGCGGACTCGTGGCGGGAGCCCCGGCGCACCCAGATTCCGGCGGTAACTGAACGTAGCCCGGGCATTTGTTCAGTCAAAATTGTGATGCCAGTTGGGTGGCGTGTTAGTTGGACGTTGTCGATCATGCTTTGCGTGAAATGCTCTTTTTGAGTGATTAGATGTTGGGGGTTGGGATTGAAATCGTAGCACGCGGCAAAATTGCCCGCAAACAGTGCTACAAATAGGGCATTTCGCTTGACACAGCTTTGAAAAGTGGCCGAAAATGCGGTCATCTAGTGGTTCCGGTAAAGTCTCCTGGCCTGAACCTGTTCGCCCTGCTTAGAGGGCACTTATTCCTGATGCATTGGAATGAGGATGAACTTCAGGAAAGTCCTACCCAAGTTGAGCCGAAACACACAGACGCCGTCTTTTGTCGCAGCCGCTCCCGGACTGGAGTCTGCGCTTGGAGGTTTTCGCCCCATGAAAAGAAGAGTTGGCTTCGCGCTTAGTTTGTTTGCGCTGTTAAGTTTGTTTTTTCTGAGCGTCCCAGCCGCGTGGGCGGGTAAGGGTTCGCTGGCTACTATTACCGGTTCGGTAAAGGACGAGAAAGGTAACCCGTTAGCGGGTGCCTTGGTTTCACTGTTGAAAGATGGCGCGAATGTCGTAATAAAAGAGACGAGAACCAGCGACGACGGGCGTTTTGTAGCGAAGATTGCGCCGGGACGCTACAGCATTCGAGCGATTGCCGAGGGTTTTAATGCGGTCGCGTTTGCATCGGTTGAAGTACGACCCTCACAAGAATTGATTTACCGATTTAACCTGGAACCGATCGGCTCCGGTAAAACGTTGCCGGAGCGCCGCAAAGATCGGGAAGACGTCAGATGGATCCTCCGTTCGGCCCAGACACGCCGTTCAATTTTCCAAGTTCAGGAAGGCAGCGACGAAGACATTAAGGCGGCCCTCGGAATCGAAACTGCAGAGACCGATACTGAGACGACCGTCGCAAGCACCGCTACTGAAACAGCAGCAGACGCAGCCAACAGATTCAAAGGACGGACGCTCGGGGTAGTCCAAACGTATTTTGCCGGCAATGCCACGGAGCCGGGTTATCTGGGGCTGAACTTCGCCGTCTCAACACCCGCTACCGAACAAGTTGAATTGATATTTGCTGGACAGACTGGTCTGGGGGCGGCAGCTCCTGAGCGTCTGGAAGCGACCGGCCGGGTGAAGATAAACGAGCGGCATAACGTGGAAGTGAGCGTTGGCGGGATGCGTTTCAACTCGGCGGAAGGATTGGAAGTCCGGCCGGCGGGACAGTTTTCGCTTCGTGCAGTGGATGAATGGATCGTCCGAAACGGTGTGGTCATAGTCATGGGTCTGGATTACTCTCGCTTCATCGGCGCGGGAGGCGCAGGTTCCCTAAGTCCGCGAATTGGAGTTCAGTTCGATACCAACGCTCGCACTCGTGTCAAAGCTGCTTATGCTCCTGGCGGCGACGAGGGAGAAACGCAGAGTGTTGCTAGTTTTGAGGGTACCGATATCGTCTTTACTAACTCGGGAAATCGTCCGATTGCAGTGATTGACGGACAAGCAGTAATGGAACGCACTCATCGACTCGAGTTTGGCATCGAAAGAGTTCTAACTGACGACTCGAATGTAGAAGCAACGGCATTCTTCGACACAACTGCGGGACGCGGAGTTGGCCTCTTGCGTACGCCCATTTCTGCCTTCTCCGGTTCAAGCGGCGACGCCCTCATCAATGTTGCGAATCAGGAAGGCGCCGCTCGTGGCATGCGGGTGGTTTACACCAGAAGGCTAGGCGGCCAGTGGAGTGCGTCGGCGGGTTACTCATTTGGCGAGGGCCAGCGTCTGGCGCCGGGTTTCTCTGCGCCCGACGAGATGTTCGCGAACTCATTCTTCCAAACCGCCGCTTTGCAACTGAGTGGCGGATTCAGTAGCGGGACACATGTGCGGACGGTTTTACGCTTTTCGCCAAACGCCACCGTTTTCGCAATCGATCCCTTTGCCGGACGACTTGGAGTTTACGACCCATCGTTGAGCATTCAGGTTACGCAGGATTTGCCGAGCTTCGGCTTGCCGGTGCGTGCGGAAGCCGTCCTCGATGCGCGTAATTTGTTGGACGCGCAGCCGTCTGCCGAGAGCAGCGAGATCTTGACCCAGATCACGACCAACCGTCGCTCGGTGCGCGGGGGCATCTCCTTGAGATTTTAGGACCAGGTTTTTCGGTGGCAGGGGAGTGGCCACCGCCGCCCTTACGGTGTTTGCTCCAGCCCTCACCGGATGTTTTTCTCCAAAAACATGGAAAACTACAAAATACTGAATCCCGGAAAGGCGCCGTCGTGGGCTTTTAAGTTGGCAAACTCAGTATTGAACCGTGAAATTGGAATGGGATTTGGGGAACAAACATTGCTCTTCCCTACCGGATCGGGAAGGGGACCCGAAGTTGGTGAACTGAAACCGTGAAGAGATCGGTGCTTACAACTGGAACCTGGTTAGTGCTCGCTGGCGCGGCCATCCTGCTTGCTGCCGGAGTACTGAACTTCGTCCAGCGAGCCCGGCGCGAAACGCCTCCCTGGGACGGCGTTCGCTGGACCGATACGAGGCAGGGGATCATCGCAGAGACGGTCGAGCCCCACTCTTCGGGAGCGCGTTCGAGGTTGCTGCCGGGCGATCGGCTCATCGCCATCAATCTCAATGCCCAAGGCAACGAGAAGTACCAGCCGATCGTGCGCGCGGCGGATGTGCAGATGTACTTGGAGGAGGCTCGGGTTGGGGGCCAGATTCACTACCTGATTGAGCGTCCGTCTTATCCTGAAGAAAGCCGCTACTACTACGCTGACATCGATAACCTCGACGCCACTCATAAGTGGACGCCTCGGGCTCTCTACATCAATCTAATCGGCGTGGTTTATTTGTTTGTCGGCTTTTTCGTCTTATTTAAACAAGGCGGGCGAGCCCCCTTTGCGCTTCACTTCGCGACGCTTTGTCTCGCGGCCTTCGTTTTTCATTTCTATACACCAGTCGGCAGTTATCGCGATCTGGATCTGGCGATCGCGTTCCTGAAGAATGTAGCGTTCATCCTATTTCCACCGCTGTTTCTGCACTTTTGCGCGCTGTACCCGTTGAAGCAACAGTTATTCACTGACCGCCGGCGCACGGTCCTCCTCTATCTGCCGGCGATCTTGCTGCTGGTCCTGACAAGTTTCATTTACCTGCGCGACGTTTTAGCCCAGGCGATTCCTGTCGTTCGGCAGATACCTGCGCTTTCAGAATCGTTTGTCGGCATCGCCTGGAAACTAAGTTTCTTCCACTTCGTTGCCGCCTTAATCGCCAGCGCGGCGCTCCTGGTCAGAACCTGGGTAAGAGCGAAGAGCGCGGTGGTGCGCCAGCAGCTGAAGTGGGTGGTGTGGGGTTCGTTGCTCGCGATCACTCCGTTCACCATCCTGTATGGCGTCGGCTACTTGTTAGGCGCGGAAAGCGATCCCTGGTTGATTGATACTGCAGTCCTGCCGCTGGTGCTAATCCCCCTCGCGTTCGGTTACTCGGTAATTCGTTATCGCCTGATGGACGTCGAGCTGGTGGTCCGGCGTGTTTTTGTCTATGCCTTAACCACGCTCGCTATCGCCATGCTGATTGGCGCAGTTGTTTATCTCGGCGGCATCTACGCCATTGGCGGAGAGAGTTTCAATTCCGGCGAGCTGACCTTGCGAGTTGTAATAGCAATTGTCGCAATGGCGATCATCGTCATGCTGGCGGCGCCGGTGAAGGCATTTTTGCAAGAGCGTACGGATCGGCTCTTCTACGGCGAGCGCTACGACATGCGCAATAGCCTCCTTGATTTTGGGCGCACGTTGTCAGCCACTACCGCCCTTGAGCCTTTGCTGGATTCGCTCGTCAGCCGGTTGCAGGAAGTAATGAATGTCGGCCGTGTCGCCATCTTCATTGAAGACGGCAACGCTGGCTCCGGATATCGACTCGCGCGCGCGGAAGGCCTGGCCGCGGAGATGATTGTGCCGCCCGACTTTCGCGAGATGATTCGCGTGCGCTCCGCCGAGAGTGGCGTGGTGCGCACGGACGATCTGGACGTAGCCCCGGAAGCGAATGGTTTTGTGCGCCGGGCGCTGCACTACTACGTGCCGTGTGTCGTGCGCGGACGGATGGTCGCGGTGATCGGATTGGGACGTTCTTCGGACGGCGCCTTGCTCTCCTCCGAAGACGTGGAAATCTTGAGAACGGTTTCCGGCTATGTAGCAGTAGCGATTGAAAACAGTTTGCTTTACCAGGAGCAGCAGGCGCGGGCTTCAGAATTAAAGCTTCTGAAGGAGTTCAACGAGTCGATTATCGAATCGATCAACGTCGGACTGGTGGCGGTGGACCTCGACGGCCGCGTGACGCGCATGAACTCGGCTCTGGAACTTATTCTCGGACTGGCGCGTGATCAGGCGATTGGGAAGCGCGTTGAAGATCTGTTCTCGGAAGACTTTGCCGACACGCTCCGGCAGGTATTAGGGAACGATCGCTGGCGTCTCAAAGAGATTCGCAACATCTATAAGATCCATACGGCAACGCGCGCGGGACAAACTTTGGTGCTGAACATCGCGATCGCGCCGCTTCAGGACTTGCATGAGCAGACCGGCGCCTTAGTCGTTGTCGAAGACGTCACTTCGCGCATTCACCTGGAAGAGCAACTACAGCAGCGCGAAAAGCTATCGTCGATCGGCTTGCTGGCGGCGGGCGTGGCTCACGAAGTGAACACACCGTTGACGGGTGTGTCGTCGTACACGCAAATGCTTTTGGGAATGTTACCCGAAACTGATCCGAAACACGCCCTGCTGCAAAAAGTTCGACGTCAGGCGGAACGCGCAACCAACATCGTAAATAACCTACTCAATTTTTCGCGTACCGGAAGCGCAACCGAGTTTGGCGAAGTAAACATTCACCGCGTTCTCGACGATACGCTGCAACTGCTTGAACCTCAGCTCCGCAGTAATCAAATCGAGATCGTTCGTTCTTATCAAGACCAGCAACCGCTCGTATTCGGCAACAGCGGTAAGTTGCAGCAGATCTTTACTAACTTGTTGCTCAATGCGCGTG
>Ga0079218_10000117_pt1 | contig 17775 bp, 16 predicted proteins | sample NCCompost_FD_77181 | JGI IMG/M metagenome (GOLD analysis project Ga0079218, IMG submission 77181) | Agricultural soil microbial communities from Utah to study Nitrogen management - NC Compost | ecosystem: Environmental > Terrestrial > Soil > Agricultural land | place: USA: Utah | collected... | reverse complement strand
GAGATTCGACAGGTGGCCGACCCCCGGCAGTACGACGAGCGTTGATCCGGCTATTTCGCGATGCAGTATGTCGGCCTCGGCCGGTGGCGTAACGACGTCCTCGTCGCCGGCGATCACGAGAGCAGGCACGTCGATCGAGGGCAGGAAGCCCGTGGAATCCGGCCGATCGCGAAGGGCGGCGAGGGCGGCAGCGATCGAACCGGGCGCGTTCATGACGATGAGCCGTCGAACCGCGTCTTCGAGGTCGGGCCGATCGCGGCGCGTCGTTTCGCCGAGCAGGCGCGGCGTCATCGCGGTTGCGACGGCGGCGGCGCCCTCGCGGCGGACGAGCTCGATCATCCGATCCCGGCTAGCGCGGGCTTCGGCGGTGTCGGCGCCCGCGCGGGTGTTCGAGAGCACCAGGCCCCGAACGCGCGACGGGAACAGCCGCCGGAACGCCAGCGCGACATACCCGCCCATCGAGACGCCGCAGACCGTCGCGCTCTCGATCTCGAGATGTGTGGCGAGCGCGGCGATGTCGCGCGCGTAATCGTCGATCGACAGATCCGCCGCGCCCGGGTCCTCGAAGGCCGGCCCGGCGCCCCGGAATCCACGCAGATCAGGCGCGACGAACCGCCATCCCGGCGGCACGCGGGCCAGCTGCGGCAGCCACTGATCGGCACTGAGCGGAAAGGCGTGCAGCAGCAGCGCGGCGCGGCCTTCGCCGGACGACAGGTAACGCAGCGATCGGTGCGGAAGGTGTGCGACGTCGGTTCTCACGTCGAAATCTTACGCGGGCATGCCATCATCGTGCGCATGGTGCGGATTCTTCGCTTGAGTTTGATGGTGCTGCTGGTGTCCGGTGTGTCGGCCTGCCGGAGCGACCCGTTCGCGATGCCGTCGGACGCGGTCCGTACGCCGTCCGGAATTGCGTCGAAGGTGCTTCAGGCGGGCCTGGGATCGACGCGGCCCACGCTGGATTCGAGGGTCACCGTTCACTACACCGGCTGGACAACCGACGGCCGCGAGTTCGAGACCTCGCGTACCGGAAATCCCCCGACGTTCCCAGTGACTGGTGTGATCCCAGGCTGGACCGAGATCCTGCTGCAGATGGTCAAGGGCGAGAAGCGCCGGGTCTGGATTCCCGGCGCACTCGCCTATGACAACGACCCGACGCCCGGCGTGCCCAAAGGCACGCTGATCTTCGATATCGAGCTCATCGAGATCCGGTAGACGGCGCTCAGTACTTGCTCAGCGCGTCGATGAACGGCTTCGCGGCGTCGGGGATCGTGACCTTGCCGCCCACAATCTCCCGGTTCGGAATCTTGCGGCCGTAGAGCTCTTCGTTCTCGTCGCTGTCCTGACGGAGCGTCGAGCCCTGGATCGCGATGCCGGCAAACACGCCGCGCGAGCGCGAATATGCGAGCATCTCGGCGCGCATCGTGATGTCGGTCTCGGCGCTGGCCTGCCGGCCCACCGGGCCCGCCGCCACAGACGCATCCGCGCCCACCTTGAATTCGTTCGACAGCAGCTTGTCCATGCCGCGGTCGTTCATGATGAGCAGGATCACGTCAGTCGCCGATCCGCCGATCTGAAACCCGAAGCTTCCCCCTTCGACGCGGATGGAGCCAGGCGCGCTCCAGCCACTGCCCGTCCGGCAGGACAGATAGCCCTTGCCGAACTGGCCACCGACGCCAAACGCGACTTTGGTCAGACTGGGAATCACCACGACGCAACGCGCCTTGCTCAGCAGGTTCGTGGGAATGCCCTTGTCGTCGGTCGTCGCCATTTCTTTGATCACGTCGGCGGCATCCTTGAGCCGTTCCGGATCAGCCGAGATGGCCGCGCCAGACAGAACAAGAGCCGTAAGCAGCGCAGCAATAGTCTTCATGGATCTGAGGCCTCCGAGCCTGTATCAGCAAGAACGGGGCCTAAAACTGGAAGTAGATGAACTGGGCCCCCTCGAAATCGCCCCAGAGCAGGACGGCGTAAAACAGGCCCACATAGAGTGAATAGCGGGCGACCAGGGGCAGGCGCATCGGCGCTTCCTCGGCCCGCCGGCGCGCCTGGTAGGCGTGCACGGCCAGCAGCGGCGCGACCACGGTCGCCATCGGGATGAACAGCGACTGCCACGTGGCCGCCGTCGGCACGAGGTCGGTCAACAACAGGCGAGTGAACTGCGCCAGTTGATCGACGGATCGCGCCCGGAAGATCAGCCAGCCGTAGCAGGTCACCTGGAACATCACGAAGGCCATCACCACGCGCGACCAGCTCAGCCCGTCCGCAATCGTGACTCCCGCGCGTGCGGCCCACCGTTGCATCGCCCTCGCGACCACGAGCACGGCGCCCTGATACAGCCCCCAGATGACGAACGTCCAGGCCGCGCCGTGCCAGAGGCCGCCGAGCGCCATCGTGATCATGAGATTGCGATTCGTCCTGAACGATCCGTGCCGGTTCCCGCCGAGCGGAATGTAGAGATAGTCGCGCAGCCACGTCGACAGGCTGATGTGCCAGTTCCGCCAGAACTCCTGCGGGGAGACGACGAAATAGGGGAAGAGGAAATTGACGTTGAGCTCGATGCCCATCAGGCGCGACGTCCCGCGCGCGATGTTCGAGTAGCCGGCGAAGTCGCCGTAGATCTGGAAGGCGAACGCCCATGTGGCCACCAGCACGTCCGCGCCCGTCGGCGTCGCGGACGGCCCGAACACAGTATCGACCAGCGGCGCCAGGTTGTCGGCGACGAACATCTTTTGGAAACAGCCCCAGCCGATGAGCCAGATCCCGCTCGCGATCTGCTCGCGGGTAATCGTGCGCGGCTGGCCGATCTGCGGCAGGAGCAGCGACGCGCGCAGGATCGGGCCGGCCACCAGATGCGGGAAATAGGCGACAAAAACCGCGAAGTCCAGCAGGTGGGGCGTCGGCTCGATCTCCCGGCGGTACACGTCGATGACGTAGCTGATCGTCATGAACGTGTAGAACGAGATGCCGATCGGCAGCAGGATGTCGAGCGTGAACGGATCGAATTCCCAGCCGACGGTGCGGCCAAGCCGGACCAGGCTGTCTTCGAAGAACTCGAAATACTTGAAGAAGCCGAGCATCCCGAGGTTGAAGACCAGGCTCAGGACGAGCGCGCGCTTGCGTCGTGACGGCTCCGCTTCGCGGCCGAGGTAGCGCGCGACGAAGAAATCGACCAGGGTCGATCCGATGAGCAGGCTCAGGAAGCGCCAGTCCCAGGACCCGTAGAAGTAGTAACTCGCGACGAGGAGCAGCCAGTTCTGGCCGCGGTGCGGGAGCACGCGATACGCCGCGTACACGACGATGAAGAACAGCGCGAACTCGAGCGAGGTGAAGACCATGCGGGTCGATGGCCCGGCGCGCTAGCGCTCGCCGAGCAGCGCGGACTCGAAGTCCTCCGGGTGCCCCGCGCGGACGAGCGCGTCGGCGCGGCTGATCGCGTCCTTCAGCACCAGGCGGGCCAGGCATTCCTCGAGCGTGAACGATCCGTGTTTGCGCGTGATCGTAATCTCCTGATGCAGGTGCTGCAGGGCGTTGCGCCGGATGTGCTGCCGCGCGCCGTACTGCACCATCAGCAGTTCCGCGGCGGGCAGGCGGCCGCCGGCGGTGGCGGGCACCAGCGTCTGGACGAAGACCGCGGACAGCGCGGCGGCCATCTCCTGCCGGATCGTCGGCTGACGCTCGGCCGGGAAGGAATCGGTCAATCGCGCGATGGTCGACGCCACGTCCGTCGTGTGAAGCGTCGTCAGGACGAGATGGCCGGTTTCACCGGCCGCCAGCGCGATCCGCATCGTTTCGGGATCCCGCATCTCCCCGACCACGATGATGTCCGGCGCCTGCCGGAGCGCCGACCGCAGCGCGGTGGGAAAATCCGGTGCGTCCACGCCAATCTCCACGTGCTGGATCAGACTGCGTTTGTTGGAGTGTTCGTACTCGACCGGGTCTTCGATGGTGATGATGTGCTTTTCTTCGCGTTGATTGACGTCATCAACCAGCGCCGCGAGCGTCGTGGTCTTGCCCGAGCCGGTGGCGCCGCCGACGATAACCAGCCCGCGGCCAAGACGGGCCAGCTGATCGGCGCCCGCCGGAAGGTTCAGGGACGCGAGGGCCGGGACTTTCGCGGGCAGCCGGCGGACGACAGCGGCGGAGCGGCCGCGCTCCCGGTGCAGGTTGACCCGGAAGCGCCCGGCGCCCGGAATCTTCAGCGCCGCATCGGTGATACCGGACTCGCGGAAGGCGCGCTGGGCATGCGCCGGCAGCTCCGGCAGCACCAGCGCCGTGACGTCATCGCCATCGAGCGGCCCCCCGCCGGAACGCAGGAAGCGGCCGTCCACGCGGAACGCCGGCGGCTCGCCCGGCAGCAGCAGGAGATCGCTGGCGCCGTGTCCGGCCATCGCCTCGAGCCACGGGCGGAGGCCGCCACCGGCCGGCGGCGGCGCCGCCGACGGCCCGCCAAGCGCGGCCGCGAGCTTGTCGAGATCGCCGGGATCGTCGATCGGTTCCATCACGCAGCGACTGGCATCTTATGGCAGGAGCGCGCCGTTCAGGCGCGATGGATCTCCGCCAGCACGAGATCGCCCAGGTCGTCGGCCTTCTTGGCGCCGACGCCGTAGATGTGGCGCAGCTCCGCACCCGTGGCGGGCTTGACGCGCGCGAGCTCCCGCAACGTCGTGTCGTGAAAGATGACGTAAGGAGGGACGCCGCGGTCGCGCGCGATCGAGAGCCGCAGGGCGCGAAGTCGATCGAACAGTTCGCGATCGACGCCTTCCCACGACGCGGCTTCCACGCCGCTGCGCTTCTCGGGCCGCCCCTTCACCGGCTTGCGCTGCCGCGACAGCGCGAGGTCGGGGTGCGCGCCTGGATCCTTCATCAGCGCCACGCCGTCGGCCGTGAGTTTCAGCACGGGGAACTGGTCTTCGGTCTGGCGCATCAGGTCGAGCGCGACGAGCTGGTCGATGTAGCCGCGCACCTCGTCGATGGGGAGATCGCGGAGGAGGCCGAACACGCTGAGAGCATCGTGGCCGCGCTGGGTGACGGACTCGCTGGCGGAGCCGCGCAGCACGTTCGTCACGTGCGCCGCGCCGAACCGCTGATCGACGCGCGCCACCGCGGACAGGATCTTGCGCGCCAGCGTCACGGGGTCGGCGGCGGGTTCCATCTCGCCGAGACAGAAGTCACAGGCGCCGCAGCTGTCTCTCTCGTACCGCTGGCCGAAGTACCCGACCAGCCGGCGATGCCGGCAGCCCACGCTCGTGGCATAGCGTTCGATGTCGCGCATCAGCTGACGGCGGCTGTCGGTCCACTCGCCGTTCGCCTCGAGCACGGCGCGCCACCGGGCGAAATCGCCAGCCGAATAGACCAGCACGCACTCGGCTTCGAGCCCGTCACGGCCCGCGCGGCCGGCCTCCTGCTGGTAATGCTCGAGCGACTGCGGCGCGCCGGCGTGAATCACGAAGCGTACGTCGGATCGATCGATCCCCATCCCGAACGCGACGGTCGCCACGACGACGTCGATGTCTTCGTTGAGAAATGCGTCCTGGTTGCGGTGGCGCGTCCCATCGTCGAGGCCGGCGTGATACGGGCGGGCGCGGATCCCGGATTCGGAGAGCCACGACGCCAGCGCTTCGACTTCCTTGCGCGACTGGCAGTAGACAATGCCGGCCTGGCCGCGATGACGCGCGAGAATCGCGGTCAGCTGCTGCTTCAGCGAGGACCGCGGCAGCACGCGATAGACGAGGTTCGGGCGATCGAACGAGCCGATGAGCTCGAGCGGGTGCCGCAGGCCGAGCTGCGACACGATGTCGTGACGGACGCGGGAGGTCGCGGTCGCGGTGAAGGCATGCAGGCTGACGTCCGGCCAGGTCTCGCGCAGGCGCGCGAGCTGGCGATATTCCGGCCGGAAGTCGTGTCCCCACTGGCTGATGCAGTGCGCCTCGTCAATCGCGACGAAGCTGATCGGCCGGCGGCCGACCAGCGACAGGAAGCTGTCGCCGCCGTCGCCCACGAGACGTTCAGGGGCGACGTACAAGAGCTTGAACGTGCCTTCGCGCAGGCCGGCCATCACCCGCGCGCGCTCGGACGGTTCGAGCGCGCTGTGAAAACAGGCCGCCGCCACGCCGTTCCCGACCAGCGTGTCGACCTGATCCTTCATGAGCGCGATGAGCGGCGAGACGACGACCGCCATGCCGTCCCTGACGAGCGCGGGCGCCTGAAAGCACAGCGACTTGCCGCCGCCGGTCGGCAGGACGACGAGCGAGTCGCGCCCGTCGAGGGCGGCCTGCATGGCTTCTTCCTGGAGGGGACGGAACGAGGTATAACCCCATACCCGTTCGAGCACGGACAAGAGCACGTAACAACATACATCGGGGCACCGACAAAGGCATCGGCACCAGACGTTTAACAGGCAGTTGGAGACTCGTGATGATTCGACAGAGTGCAATCGGGCTGACGATGACCGTAGCGGTGGTGGCTGGAGCGGCGGCGCAGTTGAAGACGCCGGCTGACTGGAAGTGGCGGCTGGATTGCTGCGACAACAAGGTCGTCGAGTCCGAACCCAGGGCGAACGAGTTCCACTTCGTCGCCATGCCTCCGGGCTGGCACATGACCAGCGCCGTCGGTGGCGTGCTTTTCCATCCGGACTTCATGACGAAGAACACCCAGCAGTTCGTCGTCGAAGCCGAAATTTTTCTGTTTCCGGGCGAGAGCCAGGAGGAATTCGGCGTGTTCGTCGGTGGAAAGAATCTGACACCCGAGGAGACGCCCGCTTATCTTTCGTTCGTCGCGCGCCGCGATGGCCGCGCCGCTATCCTGAGACAGCAGGGGCCGCCGCTGCTGGCGTGGACGACCACCGACGGACTGGCGCCGCATCCGGGCAAGGACTCCGTCAAGACCACCTTTCGGATCGAGGCGCTGAAGTCGGAGGTCGTCTTTTCAGCGAACGGCAAGGAAGTCACCCGCGTGACGCGTGACCGCGTGAACCTGGACGGCCACTTCGGCTTCCGGGTCGGCAAGGGCATGAACCTGCATGCGTCGAGGCTCGACATCACGCATCGGCTGGCGCCGACGCCGAAATAGCCTGGAGGACTAGCGCTTCAGGCGCTCGACTTCCCCGCTGGCTCGTTCGGCGGCCTTCTTCTTCTGATCGACCTCGAGCGCCAGCTCGTCGCGACGCGAGGTCAGCTCATCCAGGCGGGTCTGCAGGTCCTTGCGCTCGCGCTGCACGCGCGCGAGCGCCATTTCCGCGCGCGACAGCTCGGCGGCGGCCGTGCGCGCCTCGGCCGTGGCGGTCCGCAGGTCGCGTTCCCTCTCCGCCGCCTGCCGCCTGGCCTCGGCCTGCTCGCGCTTCTTCGCCTCAGCTTCCCGCTTCGCGGCGGCCTTGTCATCCGCCGGACTGCGCGCGGCCGGCGGTTTTGGCGGAGGCATGGGCGGGCGCTTGTCCGCGAGACGCGCAATGGTCGCGCCGCCGCCTCTCACTAGTCCGCTCAGCGCCTCGAACCCGAGCGGCTTCAGCGGCTTTGTCAGGCGGCCGTAATCAGCGCGGCCTGGCAGCGCCTGCAGCGTCTCGGTCACCGCATTCATCGTCAGCGGCGACGCCGGCTCGCCTGCTTCCTTCAGAATTTCGCGAATTTCATCCGCTGCGGCCTTGAGCGCGTCACGATGATCGCGCTCGGCCGCTTGAATATCGGGATGGCGGCCCGCCAGTTGCTGCGCGTGCGCGGTTCGGAGGCGTTCGGCGGCGTCGACCAGGGCCTTGAAGGCGCGCCGGCGCTGCCAGTAGAGCTGATTGACCGCCCAGGCAGGCACCGTCGGTTTCTGCAGCGTCTTGACCGCCGCACGGTCGCTGGCCGGCAGGAGCTTGACGAGCTCATTCCGGGCGGCCGTGAAGGCCTCAGGCTTCAGCTGGTACAGCTGGTCGATTTCCTGATCGAGCGACATCGTGGACAATTCTTCCATGGTCGGGTCCATGGGAGAGGTGACCGATCGCCGGCGGGCCCCCGCCGCGAGCGAGCCTGCGCTCGTCGACGATATCCGGTCGGCCATCACCTTCAGCCGCATGCACCCGAGCGACTGCGGCCAGCGGCAGGTCTTCGCGCGGCTCGACGGCGCCGAGCGCGTCACGCTGCTCTACGGCGAGTCGGTCACCCTTGACGTGCTGCCCGGCCGGCACCACGTTCGCGTGCACAACACGCTGTTCTGGAAGAACGTGGAGTTCTCAATCGAGCCCGGCGAGCGGCTCGAGCTCATCATCATCAACGGCGCGCGCTGGTGGACGGCCGGAATGGCCGGCCTCCTCGGCTGCGCGCCGCTGTTTCTGACAGTGAAGTTGGTGTCAGTTCAGTAGCGGGTCTATTTCTTGTTTGCGTCGATCGCCCGCTTGATGGCGTCGGCGGTCATCGTCGCGCGGAACTCGACGATGGCGCGGCCCAGCTCGAGGTTTTTCTTGCGGTCCGCGAGCGAGACGCCGTTGATTGTTGCCTTCCCGGCCTTGACGCGCTCTTCGTAGCGAATCGACTTCGGATCGGCCATGAACATGTTCAGGCTGATGATGGGATCGTCGTGCAGGCCGTCGCTGGCGCCTTCCTTGATCAGGCCCTTCGAGGCCATCTCCTTGGAGACGGCGTTGTAGGCGTAGTGCTCGCGGATGTGCGCGACGAGCGGATTGCCGCCCCATTCGGTATTGAGCGCCTTCGCCACGGCCTCCATCCCGTTGGTGTTCCCCCCGCTGTCGCCGATCAGCATGATGTGCTTGAACCCGTGAGCCTTGAAGCTCTTCACGATGTCGGTCAACAACGCGGCAAACGTCGCCTCGGTCACACTGATGGTGCCGGGGCTCGTCATGTGGCCACTCGGTGGATCCAGCCGGCCTTCCGGCACGAACGGCACGACCGGCGCGCACAGTGCGTTGCCGAGCTTGCGCGCGATGGCGTCGCAGTTCGCACGCAGCACGTAATTGTGCTTTCCGGTCACGAGCCACGGGCCGTTCGGCTCGACTCCGCCGGTGGAGATGATAACGGTCGTCTTCCCTTCTTTCAGCGCGTCGCGCACGTCCATCCACGTCATTTCTTCGATCCAGACCGTGGTCGCTTTGGGTAATGGATTCGGCGCGTCCGGACAGTTGTAGGGACTGTCGGCGCAGGACCCGCCGCCGATTCGAACCGCTTGAGTGCCCTCACGTCCGCCGCGTCCCTGTTGGCCGCCTTGTTGCTGGCCCTGCTGGCCGCCGCCGGCCTGCGCTCCCAGAACGACGCTCATGACTGCCAGCGAAGAGATAACCGTGCCGATGCTTCTCATGACGAGGGCTCCTGCCGCACAATGCGACCTGAAAGGTGAACGCCGGAACTTTACTCCCGTTTCCGGGCGGTACCAAGGGGCACCCCGCGACCCAATCAATACCCGCTCGTTGCCGCATGTGGGTGGCCAACGACTCTCACTGGCCCCTGGGGTGTGTCGCGCGCCCTGTCCGCGCTGGCGGATTTTTTGCTCGACCAGCGAGCGGGAGTGACATCCATGGCAACGTCTGTTTTTGCGATCTACAACAACCGTGAGGAAATCGAGCGCACGGTCGATGCCTTGCGCAGCAACGGCTTCCGCGCCACCGACGTCTCCGTCCTGTGGCCGGAGAACGTGGGCACGAAGGATCTCGCGCACGAGCGCCATACCAAGGCGCCCGAAGGCGCCGCCGCCGGCGCGAGCACGGGCGCGCTCATCGGCGGCACGCTGGGGTGGCTCGCCGGTATTGGCGCGCTGGCGATTCCGGGTGTGGGTCCGTTCATCGCGGCGGGCCCGATCATCGCGGCGCTGGCGGGCGCGGGCGCCGGCGGCGCCGTCGCCGGGATCACCGGCGCGCTCATCGGGTATGGCGTCCCGGAATACGAAGCGAAGCGCTATGAAGGACGCGTGCGCAAGGGCGGCCTCCTGCTGTCGGTGCACGCGGACAATCGTGAGTGGGCGAAAAAGGCGCACGACCTGCTGGTGCAGACCGGCGGCCAGGACGTCTCGTCCGCTGACGAGCCGAAGGGCGATTTCGCCAACAGCGTGAAGCCGGTGCCGAGACTCTGACAGAACTTTGAACTCAGAACTCAGAACTCAGAACTTTGAACTGAGAACTGAGCTCGTTCGCAGGAACTCGTGCAGCGCGCTGGCGACGACGTCGTGTCCGCGCGGCGTGAGATGGACGTTGCGCTGGAAGAACACGCCGTTCGGCTCCGGTTGCCGCGCGAGGATCGGCTGCAGGTCGATCATCGGCACGCCGAGCGGCGCCAGCGCCTGTTCGAGCCGGCGTGACGCCGATTGCCGATCGAGGACGCCGCCGGCCTGACGGACCGCGGCGTCGAGGTTGCCGTAGTCCTCGTCGTTGACCTGGAAGCGCGCGGGCATCAGGACGAGTGCCGGGGCGGCACCGAGTCCGCGCGCTCGCTCGGCGATCTTTCCAAACGCCTGGCGGCTCTGCTCCAGACCCTCGGCGACCACGGGCGGAGGATCGGCCAGATACGACGCGAGCGGCCGCTCGGGTGTCCCGAGCGCCAGCCGGCTGCGCAGCTGATCCCACCGGACGCGCACGGCCTGCAGCACGACGCTCGATCGAATCAGGCGCCGCCACTGGCGCGCACCCGGCTCGGCGACCACCTTCGGCCGGCCCGTCGCCAGGGTGCCGGCGCCGTCGGCCGCTTCGAGCGCATCATTTCCCACGAACACGACCATCATCACGATGTCCGGCTCAAACGCCGCCGCGACGCGGTCGAAGAACATCCACTGCTCGACGGGCCCGTATCCCTGCACACCGGCGTTGATTACGCGCCAGCGCGTGGCCGGTGCCTCCGCATTCAGCCGCGCCTCGAGCCGCTCGCAGAACGTCTGCGCGGCCTGAACCTGCACGGACAGCACCAGAGAATCGCCCAAGACGACAATCCGCCTTTCGCCCGGGGCCTTCGGGCCAATTGGATCGTCGTCTCTGACACCCTCCGGGTTGATACGGATATCGGTCGTGAATTCGACGGTGGTGTAGCGAATACTGGCGTTCGGCCTCAGTCGGATGCCGACCGCCGGATCGTCCATGAACAGCTCGCCGAACGTCGTCGCGCCCGCGTACTGGCCGTAGGCGCGCAGCGCGGCCTCGATGACGACGAACTGGACGACAACGATCGCGAAAACGAGCAGGCCGCGGCGAAGCATCGGCCACATTATCGGGCCATCGGGGCGTTTACCCGCCGGCTCTGAGATCGAGCGTGTGCTTTTCGCCGGCGCGGAGCGTGAACGGCGCGGACGATGCGGCGAGCCGCTCGAGCGCCGCGGTGTCCTGGAGATCGCGGGGGATCAGGTCTGTCGTGAGCGCGATGCGGTAGTCGCCGGGTGGCAGACCTCGAAACACGTAGCGGCCTGAGCCGTCAGGGCGCGTACTGACGATGCGGCGGGAGAACGGGAGCCAGTACTCGCGATTGGCCGGCATCGCGATGATGAAGTAATCCGTGGCAGGTCCTCCCGCCGGCGAACTGATCGTGCCCGACAACTCGCTGATCTGATGGGTGAAGGAAACGTCGATCGGCCCCATGCCTCCGGGTGACACGTCGAAGGCCTGATCCATGACGTCCTGGCCGTTGATGGTCACGCTCGCCACAGCCCACGTTACGCCGCCGGAAATTCCCGGCGGGACCGAGGGGGCCAGCGTATAGCGGCCCGGAATCACGCCGGTGATGGTGGCCTGCCCTGACGCACTGACGACCGTCACCGTCTCCGATCCCGGTCCGCCGCCGACCGAGCGCAAGCCGAAAAGCAGGCGTGACAGGTCTTTGGGCGGATCCGCAGTGGGCGCAAAGCGCGCAGCGGCGGTGACGGTGAGCGCAGGCTGCAGCGTCAAGGCGAGCCTGTGCGGCTGCCCGGCTGCGAGCCTGAAGTCGGCGCGAGCCCAGAGCGCCGGAGAATCCGGCCTCGCGCGTGCTTCCGCCGTGAACGTATAGTCGGTCGGTGGCAGGCTCGAGGACCTGTACATGCCGGCGCTGGTGACCGACACCTGCGACGTGTTGAGCGCGGCTACCGGCCCCCGTCGAGTCAGCGTGGTCCGTGTTCCTTCCGGGGCCGGGCCGCCACCTGGACCGTTGACCAGAATCTCGACAGACGCCATCGGCACGAATTGCATCCGCAGATCGACGCCGTCTTGTTCTTCGCCAGGTCCGAGCGCGTACGTGGCCGCGGACAGCGGATCGATCACGCCGGGCGTGAAGACCGCCGAGAAGTTGTAGCGGGCGGCCTCGACCGGCAGCGACGCGGGCGGCGGGCCCGAAGGCACCGTGGAGAACGCGGCGTTGATCTCGGCGGGCGTCAGCGTGCGCACGTCAAATCCCTGGCCGCGATAGGCCCAGTACGTGCCGAGCGTGTATTGCGCGGGCGGCAAGCCGTAGATGCGGTACCTCCCGCGCTCATCGGTGTTGACCCATTCACTGCCGGTCGCAGGGGCATCAAGCGTCCGCTCGCCGGAGAGCGACGTCCGCACTTCCCAGGCCATGATGCCGACGCCAGGCATCGGCTCGCCGTGCTGGTCGTACACCGTGCCGGACAGCACCGCGCCGCGCGCGAGCGAAATGGACACGTCCGCAAGGGACTGTCCATCGGTCAGAAAAATGCCGGCTCCGGAACGAAACGGCCGGGTCGCGCCATGAGACATCCGCGGATATCCGGGTTTTTCCGCGGTCACGGTGAATCTGCCCGAGGGCAGCTGAACGAAGGAGAACCGCCCTTCCTCATCGGTGAGCACCGACCGATCCAGCCGCATGTCGCCGCTGACCGTGACCCTGGCGCGCCGGACTGGTGATCCGTCCGGCTCCCGCACCACGCCCGCGATCGCACCCGCGCCCGAAGGGGGCTGCAGCGCCTGCTGATCGCGAGCCGGCGCCTGCGCCGCCAGCGCCGCTGCGCTCATGAGAAGTCCAGCGAGGCAGGATCGCACGCGGACGGCCCGCCGGATCATCGGAGTCTCCGAAGCGTGAGTGACAGATTCTCGACCTTCGCTCCAGAGATCGTCACGCGCTCGGCCAGCGCTGCGATGCGCTTCATCGTTGCCGGACTCTGCCAGTTGTCGGCGTCTTCACCGCCGAGCGCCGCGATCAGGTAGTCGCCCCGCGGCGGTAACGGCAGCGTGAACGATCCGTCCTCGCGGACAGGCGCAGTGGACATGCGGACGCTGTATCGCCCGAGCTCTGTCCAGAGCGAAGGATCCGACGGGAACCAGACGATCATCGCGTCGAGGAAATCCTGCGGATCCTGCGCCCGGACCGCGCCCTGCACCAGGCCTCTCGATTTCGTGAATCGGAGCACGACGCCCTCGATGTCGGCCGCGAGCTCCACAGCACGATCGAACACGTCCCTTCCCTGATGAGTCGCGCCGACCAATGACCAGGAGGTCGACTGCGCACGAATGAAATAGCGTCCCGGCAACACGCCTTCGGCGGAAAAGCGGCCGGCGGCCGTGACGAAACTGGGGTACCGATTCTGGTCTTCGCGGCCGCTCACCGGTTCGAGAAACACAGCGATGGTCTCTTTGGTCATGTCCGGTGGGTCGCCATCGAACTCGGCGGTGCCGCTCACGCGCGGCGCCGGCCGGAGCGCCAGCGAAATCCCGCTGACGTGTTCATTGCCGACGGTCACCGCTTCACTGGACTGGACCAGCGGTCCGCTGGGCTGGGGCGGACCGCCCGAGGAGGGACGGCCGATGGTTGAAACCTGCAGGAGTTGTCCCGTGCCGCCAGTAAAGCCGAGGTACTGCCCGTCGGAGGGCCAGGCCGCACGCACGACGCGCGCCACGTACTGGCCGCGCGGCACCCCGTAGAACGTGAACGCGCCGCTCATGTCCGTCACGGCCACGCTCACGTCGAACAGCGGCAGGTCGGAGGACTCGGCCGGAATCAGGTGCACTGCGTGCCACGGCGCGGCGCCGTCGGCGTCGCGCACCACGCCGGACACCTGCCACGTCGGAGCGAACGCGACTCGGACGTCGACGTCCTCACGCACATCCCCGGCCTTGACGGTCACGATCTCCGCCGAATTCATCGTCGGCGCCGAGGGATGGAACGCCGTCGGATACATCATCCACGGCTTCCCGGCGGCGGGCGCCGCCATCGATGGCGTGAGCGCGCCGTACAAGGCCTGATCCCTGCCTGCCACGCCGGTAGCCCGGTCGAGCACGATCGCGCCGGTGGCGATGCCGGCCTGCGTCTGCAGAAGTGGCCGCGGCGTTTCCCCGCCGGCGCGCATCGCGCCCAGGAGCGTCGGGGGCTCGGAGAGCACGGTGTTGATGACGCCGACGATGTAGTCGCCCGGCTGCAGGTTGGAGAATCGAAACACGCCGCGATCGTCGGTCTTCTCGCGGAGCGGCATCGCCGGGAGGCGCCGGCCCGCGGCCCATGTCTGGCGAATCGCCCGCACTTCGGCGCCGACGAGCGGGTCGCCGTTGTCCGCGAGCACGCGGCCGCCGATGACCGCGGTCCGCCACATGGTGATCGAGAGATCGACGCGGCGGCCCGCGTCGGCAATCGGCACGCGCGCCCCGCCGCCGCGCGGATGTTTCTTCCCGTACGCGCCGGACAACCACCCGGCCCTGGATGCGGTAAGCGAATAGCTGCCAGGTGGCAGCGCCATGAATACGAAGCGGCCTTGCGCATCGGTCACGACGCGATCGACGCCCCCCGGGCGCTGGGGCGACGCCGCCGCGGGATTTCCGGACAAGGCCACGGTCGCGTGTGAAACCGGCGCGCCCGCCGGGTCGACCACGCGCCCTGCGAGGATGCCCGTGCCCGGAACGGACTGTACAGGCGTCTGGCCAGGAGCCTCGGCGCCGCCGGGGGGCCGTGCAATCTGGGCGTTCGCGACGACCGCGGCCAGCGCGAGCGTCGCGAGGCAGCACGTCATCAGGGCGTTTCGGGCCATGGGAGTGTGACGGTATTAGACAACGACCACCGGGCGCCGGTTGGATCGGAAGGCGGGTTTTTTCAGGGCGAGACGTCGAAGCCTTCCGCGCGCGCCGCGTCGCACAGCCGCGCATCGAGGCAGATGAACCGCTCGCCGTGCGGCTGTTCCTCGCACCAGATCAGCGCGGCGGCGAGTTGCAGGGCGTCGGCCGCGCGAAGCGGGTGGACGCCGACCAGCCGGCCGGCGCGCCGCCTGACATCGTCGGTCGGCGCAATCGTGTCGAAGAGCTCGACGAGGGCGCGCAGGCGCTCGGTCGCCAGCGTAATCACGGGATGCGGCAGAGGCGACTCGCGGTGCCGGCGCTGAATCGCTGATTGGCACTCGAGGGGCGTCGCCCACCAGATGGTCGGCTCCTTGTCGCCGCCCAGGAGCGCCGTGAGATCGACCGACCGGGGCTCGGCCAAGAGGAGCGGCACCAGCGCGGAGCTGTCCCAGAACATCAGCGCGCCGACCCGGAATCGCCGCGCTCGGCCAGCAGCGCGCCGAGCACGCTCGTCCCGACCTCGTCGCCCTTCGGCGGGGATTGCAGCACCTTCGGGACCCGGCCGCGTCCGGTCTTGAGCGCGCCCGACCGCGCGAGCCTCAGCCGGCGTGTCGACTTGCGTTCGGCGTCATCGAGCGGAGTGACACGGACGATGGGCACCCCGCGCTCGGTCACGAGCACTTCCCCGCCGCCCTTGACCAGCCGCAGAAACTCGCTCAACCGGGCCTTGAACTCGGCAACGCTGGCGGTCTTCTTCATGTGACCATTGTAGTCACGACAGCGCGTTGAGTCATCGGGCCATCGAGTCATCGGGCCATCGGGCCATCGGGCCATCGGGTCATCGGGGTCATCGGCCATCGGCCATCGGGCCATCGGGCCATCGGGCTAATTGGGATACGAATACGGCGCCTGAAGCCCGAGCGGAATTCCAAGGGCCCAGTAGATGAGCAGGAACACCGTCCAGCCTGCCAGGAACGTCAGCGAAAACGGCAGCATCATCGACACAAGCGTGCCGATGCCGGTGCCCTTCACGTAGCGCTGGCAGTAGACGACGACCAGCGGAAAGTACGGCATCAGCGGCGTGATGATGTTCGTCGACGAGTCGCCGACGCGATAGGCCGCCTGCGTGAGCTCCGGCGACAGGCCCAGCTGCATCAGCATCGGCACGAAGATCGGCGCGAGGAGCGCCCACTTCGCGGACGCCGATCCGATGAACAGGTTCACCATCGTCGTCAGCACGATGATGCCGAGAATCGTGATCTGCGCCGGCATGCCGAGCGACTGCAGTGCGGCGGCGCCTTTCAGCGCGAAGAGCGCGCCCAGGTTGGACTGGCCGAACGCGTAGATGAACAGCGACACGAAGAACGCGAGCACGATGTAGTAGCCCATCGAGCTCATCGCCTTGCTCATGCCCTGCACGATGTCGCGATGCGACTTGACGGTGCCGGCGGCGTAGCCATAAACCACGCCGGGGATCATGAAGAACAGGAAGATGAGCGGAACGATCGCGAGCATGAGCGGCGCGGCGGCGTCGGTCAGCGAGCCGTTCGGCGCGCGCAGCGGCGAGGTGGCGGGCCAGCACGCGGCGACGAGCGCCGCCAGGCCGGCAAACAGCGCCAGCAGCGCCAGGCGCAGGCCGCGGCGCTCGGCCGGTCCGAGCTCCTGCAGTGTGGCCGCCTTGGACAGATCGCCGTCGATCGCGAGGCGCTTGACGCGCGGTTCGACGATGCGGTCGGCCACAAACCAGCCGAGCAGGATGATGAGCGCGGCCGACGCGGTGGTGAAGTAGTAATTCGCCAGCGGATTCACGGTGCGGGACGGATCCAGCAGGCCGGCGGCGGTCTGGGTCAGGCCCGCGAGCAGCGGATCGAGGCTCGACGGGATGAATGTCGCGCTGAATCCGCCGGACACGCCGGCGAACGCCGCGGCGATGCCGGCCAGTGGGTGGCGTCCGGCAGCGTAGAAGATCACGCCGCCCAGCGGAATCACGAGCACGTACCCGGCATCCGCGGCGACATGGCTCAGAATTCCCACCCCCACCACCACCGGCGTCAGCAGCCGCGCCGACGTCACCGACAGCAGGGACTTCAGGCCCGCATTGATGAAGCCCGTGTGCTCGGCAATGCCGACGCCCAGCAGGGACACGAGGACGACCCCGAGCGGATGAAAGCTGGTGAACGTCGTCACCATCCGCGCGAGGAAGGTCGCGATCGCGGCACCCGTGAGCTGGCTCTGCACCTGGATCGGCTGCTTGGTCCGCGGATCGATCTCGGTGAACGTCATGGGCGCGACGATGGCTGAAATCACCCAGACGACGAACAGCAGGAGCAGGAACAGCAACGCGGGATCGGGGAGCTTGTTCCCGATGCGTTCCACCCAGTCCAGCACGCGGGTCAGGGGTCCGCGGGGCGCCATCGCGCCAGAAGCCGTTGATTCACTCACTCGACACCTCGGTGGCGGAGTGTAGCCGAACTCAGGGAGAGTTCAGGCGCGGACCGGCGTCAGTCGGTCTCGGACAGCAAGGCGACCATGATTTCGCGGCCGCCGGCGCGGGCGATGTCCAGGGCCGTCTTGTCGTGGAAACCCGGCGCGCCGGCGCCGCGGATGGAACGGTCCGCGCCGGCATCGACGAGCAGGCCGACGATGGCATCGCGGCCGTTGATGACGGCGAGCATCAGCGCCGAAAGGTGGAACTTGGCTGTGTGATTGAGATCGGCGCCGCGGGCAATGAGCCAGCGCACGACGTCGATGTGGCCATCGCGGGCGGCGTTCATGAGCGCCGTCTGGCCGTGCTCGTCGAGCGCGTTGATGTCCGCGCCGGCGTCTGCCAGCGCCTCGAG
>Ga0079218_10000116_pt1 | contig 17840 bp, 18 predicted proteins | sample NCCompost_FD_77181 | JGI IMG/M metagenome (GOLD analysis project Ga0079218, IMG submission 77181) | Agricultural soil microbial communities from Utah to study Nitrogen management - NC Compost | ecosystem: Environmental > Terrestrial > Soil > Agricultural land | place: USA: Utah | collected... | reverse complement strand
CCCGGAACGTGACGACCTTGGTGCGGGTCATCTTCGTGTAGGTGTTCGGCTCCCAGGTGACGCTCACGGTGTATTTGTGCGTCCCCTCCGCGATCAACCCCGTATCGAACGTTCTGGACATGCCGGAGCCTGGAACCGCGGCGCCGTTGACCGTCAGCTCCGCATCCTCAGCGGGCACGGTGATGGCAACGCGTGAGGCGACGCGCCGTGCAGTTGCCTGGCGGGCCGCGGCATCGAGGGGCGGCGCCGCGGCCGGAGCGATGCTGCCGGCCGTGACAAAACTCACGATCAGAACGAAGCTCGAGGCGAACGTGCGGAGCGGCATATGGTTCCTCATGGCAACCAGATCATACGGTCACCTGTGCCATCACGTCGCGCCATGAGAATCGTGCGGTTCACCTTTGGCGGTCTGCATCACCGCAAGCCTTGCGATGGCGCTTCGGGCCGAACAGGCTCCCGCCTTCGCCCTCGGGCACGCGCCGTCCGCCCGGAAGGCGACCCTTACGGCTTTCGGACCTCCAGCTCGTCGATCACGCGGCTGATCCCTTCAGTGTCGCGAGCCAGCTGCAGCGCGCGCTTCCGCTCGTCCGCGGACGCGACGACGCCGCTCAACGTTGCCACACCGTTCGATGTGTCGACGTTGATGGCGCGCGCCTTCACGTGATCGTCGAGGGCCATCTTCGACTTGATTTTCGCGGTGAGACGGGCGTCGGTCACCCGGTCGCCGAGCTTGTCCGCCGTGTCGCTGGCCAACTCGCCGGCTTTCCGCTTGGCCGCCTCCGTGGCCAGCTCGGCCGCCTTTCCTCGAAGCGACAGGCCGTTGTCGGACCAATAGGCATAAGCCGCCACGCCAGCGACCCCAACCACCGTGAGCAACAGAAGTCTGCGGATCAGACGCATGGAATGCCTTCCTCCCGATCCGGGAATACGACGGGCCTCCGTCCGCGGTTCGCTCGTGCCCCTGATCCCTGAGGCCCGAGCCCCGATTCCTGCTATCGCATTCTTCAAATGCGCCTAGCGCGGATGTCGTGGGGCGAGCCTTGCAGGCTCGCCTCGCGAACCCGCAGGGTTCGCGCCACGGACGTGAAATCCGCGCTAGTGAGTCATCTCGTAGACCAGGTAATTCACGCCGAGGCGATAGGCGTCGGCCGTCGGCGCGTCCCCGTACAACCCTTCAGCCGACCACTCCCAGTAGTCGCCGATGTCGTTGTTGAAGTTGGCGATTGCCATCATGCGGCCGGAGGTGGAATTGTCGTCGAACAGTCCGTAGAACACCGGCTCGATCCCGCGCAGCATCGGGTGCGGAACGTTGAGCGTGCGAAGGCTGAAAAAGGACTGGAAGATCGGGTGGCTTACGTCGAGCTGAATGAACTCGTGATCGGGCAGCACGACTCGCATCTGCCGGACCAGATTGCGCCATTCCGGCTCCCCGTCGAAGTCATCGAAGATGATGAAGCCGCCCTTCAGCAGATACTTGCGCAGGTTCGTCGCCTCCGCGTCGTCGGTCGTCCAGCCGCCGGGCTCGGACAGGTAGATAACCGGGTTCTGGAAGATGCGCGGGTCGTCGAGATCGAGGATGTTCGAGCCGTTCAGATTCACCCGCATATGGGTCATGTAGTCGAGAATCGCCGCAAAGTTTCGATCGGCCTGCGGGTAGTCGTGCTCCCACCCGAAGTTGCCCCCGGTCCTGGTGCCGTAACGGATCCGGGTGAAGGCGAAGCGGCTGTCGTACTCGACGGTGGTCGTTGGCGGGAGAAAGAAGCGGCCAAACTGCCCGGCGACAACCGGCAGCCCCATGGCCAGCAATAACACGACGAGTCCCGCCGTAGCTCCGAAGGAGCGAAGGCGGACGATCTGGAGGCGGAGGCGCAATGGCGGCCTACTTCTCCCCGATTATGTACCGGCACCCCCTGGGGCCCATGCGGGCTGAATGGACGGCGCCGGCCGGCACGTCGGGCGGGCGCTCGCCAGCGGCATACGTCCTCGTCACGCCACCGCAGGTCAGCGTCATCTCGCCCTCGAGGATGATGTGCGCGGTGTCAACGGCGTGCGTGTGGTCGGGGTACGAGGCGTTCGGGCCATCCTGCCAGACGTAGACGTGGCGGAAGCCTTCATCCCGTAGTTGCTGCTCTGGTGATCGGCTGCTCATCCCTTGACGGAGAAGCCTCTCTTCACCAAGTGGTCGCGGACGCGGTCACGCAGATCGCCCTGCAGTTCCACGCTGTCCTCGGCCGGTGCACCGCCGGTGCCGCATACGCGCTTCAGCTCCTGCGCCAGCTCCCTGAGGAATGCCGTGTTGCGCGGAAGACCGTAGACGACCGTCACCGTCTTGCCGCCGCGGCCCTTTTTCTCCATGCGCAGCTTCGCCGTCACCCGCGCGGGCACCGGCTCGTCGCGCGCGAACGGGCTGCTGCACTTGCAATCCGCCGACGGCCAGCCGCATGTCGGGCACATCCGCCCGGCGCCGGTCGAGTAGACCGTCCGCGCGCTCCGATCGCTCATGGATTCAGCTTACTTCGACCTGCTCTCGCGCGAATTCGGACACTCGTTCCGGAACGAGTGGAAGCTCCGCACCCAGGATGCCCCGCTTCGCGTCGACGACTCCACGCGCGCCGATGAGTCTTTCGGCACGGTTGCCGAAGATCGAGCGCCCGCCGAGTACCCTCCTTGCCGCAGGAATGGTGGCCAACGCGCCGACGGCGAGCAACGTCCATCCAATCGCCCGTCGTCGCGACTGCTTCAGTCGGCCGGACGCGAGAAGTCCCAGGCCCGCGCCGAGGGCACCCCGGGTTCCCGCGATGAACGCCACTTCAGGGATCGTGAGCTTGATCTGACGCATATCGTTCCTCCGCGCCGGATCGTCTGTCAGACGGCGCGCCAGATCTGTGCATTTTCGGCATCGGCTAGACTACCGCCTGCCTTCTAAACGACGGAGAGAGATGGTGAAGCTGGCAAGGGGCGCGGAACTGCTGGCGTACGCGCTTCCCTGATCTCTCCGTGAGGCGAACCCGAAGGGTTCGCGCCACGATCATCTAGATAACGCGCAGCGGAATCACCTGCGCGGGCGGCCGTGCAACCACGAGCTCTGGCATCGGCCGGCCGGCAAACAGGCGGCGGCACGGCTTGGCCATCCACCGCGCCCACCGCGCCGATCGATTGACCCGCGCGCTATCGGTCGCAATGCCGGTGTTGGCGTACATCTGCCGGTAGATTTTCGAGATCAGCACGAACGCCAGCCGCCCCTTCAACGACTTCACCGCGGACGCGCGCCGCCAGATGCTGGCGAACGAATAGAACCGATCCCACACCCCCTGCGTGCGCCAGCGGATCTCGTCGGCTGCCATCACGGGATGCTCCATGTAGACCTTCGGACGACGGTCCTGCGGGATCAGCCAGTGACGGCTGACGGGGATCCCGTCAACCTTCTGCGGATCGGGGCCGAGCGACTTCTCCCAGGCGGCGAAATCGAGCGTGCCGGGGAACGGCGTCAGCATGACGAACTGCGCGAACGTGAGGTCCGCCTGTTCCGCGACCGAGAGGCAGGCGTCGAACGTCGCCGGGCGATCGCTCGGCAGGCCAAAGATGAACGAGCCGAGCACATGAATGCCGTGCGCCTTGAATTTGCGGAGCCGCGCGATGAGCGCATCGCCGCTGTCGTTGAAGTTCTTGTAGACGTCCTTGAGTCCTTCCGGCGTGACGGACTCGACGCCGACGAGTGCACCTTTGATGCGCGCGCGCCGCATGGCATCCAGGAACTCGGGATCCTCGGCCGCTTCCATCGTGATCTGCGTGAAGAACACGGTGTCATCCGGCAGCTGCTCGAGCGCCTCCATCAGCTCGAATCGCTCGTTCCGCAGCGCCGTGAGACGCTCGAGATTCGCGGGATCCTGCCGGCGGCCGGCCATGCGCAGGTCGTCGAGCGTCACCGGATAGAAGTTGTCGTCCGCGAGGGCGATGAACCGGAAGCCGCGCCGGCGCAGAACCACGATCTCCTCGAGCACCTGATCGACGTGCCGCTGCCGCGGCGTCTGACCGTCCGTACGCCAGACCGAACAAAACGAGCAGTGCTTCGGACAGCCACGGACGGTCTGCACGGAGGCCCACATGTAGCGCCCTTCCGGCAGCAGGTCCCAGCGCCCCGGAAGGAACGCTTCACCGCCGATGCGGCCGCCGTCGTACACGGGACGCGGTGTCCCGGCGGCGCAGTCGCGCAGCGCGCGAGGCCAGGCGCCTTCGCCGTCCCCGGTGACCACGGCGTGCGCGCCTCCCAGGGCGGGAGGCTCCTCCGGATAGAGTGTCGCGTGAATGCCGCCGAAGATAACCGTCGCCCCCGCGGCACGCGCCGCCGCACCGATTTCATATCCACGCAGGGCGTTCCCCGTGTGAATGCCGATGCCGACGACGTCGCCGGGGCGAAGCGTGCGAACGTCGAACTGTTCGAGCGTCTCGTCCACGATCGCCGGCGTACCGTACTCGGCAGGGGTTGCCGCCGCGAGCACGTAGAGCCATCGCGGGGTAATGACGCCAATGCCGAACGAGACGTGGCTCGGATTGATCAGGAAGACGGACATCAACCCTGCGACCGGGCGGCGCGCTTGGCGCGTGGCCGGCGAACGGGCTTCGGCGGCGCCGGCGTGGAGGACGCGCTCAGAACGACACGTGGCGACGAGAACGTGCGCAGACCATGTGCATCGAAGTCGATAACGGTGTGGTACTCGTTGGCGCTCACCAGAGTGCCGTCTCCGTACTGCGTGTGCATGACTCGGTCGCCTGGCGTGTATGCCATTCACTCCTCGGATTTCGGTGCACGTGCTCGTGTCGTGCGGGAACCAGCTCGAGCGGGGCGGCGCACGGTTGACCAACCGTGCTGTGAGGAACCCCGGCGATTGTACCTTACCTGCGGCCGGCGCCCGGCCATAGGCGCCGCGTCATATAGGCGCCGAATGCAAGCGCCGCGGCTCCCACAGCCCATTTGACGTCAACGTTGACGGCAAGAACGCTGCTGCCGCTGGCGACCACGCGGGGCATCAGCACGAGCTGCGCATACATCAGCTGGCCGAGCAGAAAGACCGCGCCGACCACGAACGCGACCAGCAACGCGACCCCGATCTCTCTGATCACGGCAGACACGTGCGGCGAGTTTACAGCGCGGCTGCTGCCGAAACCACGTGGTCGCGTAGTACATCAGGCGGCCGGCGAGAATCACGTTCGTCCACAACACCAGCCCCAGCACGCCGGCGAATTTTGCCGTCAACGGAAGCTGCGGACGGCTGTCCCACTCCGCCATCGTCGCCGCCGTGATGAAGTGAAATGCGAGTGCGTTCAGGCCCGCCAGTGCCATGGCGATCACGCTTCGTCAAAGTCAACGAAGCGCTTCGTCATTCGTTGGATCGTGGGGCGAGCCTTGTCAGGCTGGATCGTGGGGCGAGCCTTGTCAGGCTCGCCTCGGTTCTGTCGGCGCTATCGCGCCACGGGATACGCGAACACGTCGACGTGGGATAAGTTCGCCGAGCCCGCAATCCCGTGGCCGCCGCCGGGGGCCAGGGTTGCCAGGCCCACTTCGTCCACGCGCCGCAGATTCGGATTCGTGACTTCCGTCAGCACCACCACGCGCTGCGGGTCGAGCCCGTACCAGCGCATGTTGCTGAACGCGATTTCCACGGTGAGGTACTCGCCGGACGTGTTGATCGCCCGGTCGCCGATGATCAGACGGCCGTCCGCCAGGCGCACGACGGGGTACAGCAGATGAATGGCGTTGGTCCGCACGATCCAGCGCAGGCGCGCGGCGTCGGTGAGGTCCATGTAGTTGTTCCGGTCGCGCAGCGTGATCGCCACCGGCGACGACGCCATGCCGGTCCACAAGCCGACGCGCTCCTCGTGCACGGCCGCGCGGATCACCTTGGCGTCGAGACCGTACAGCTTCGCTTCCACGCGCGGGTTCGTGACCACCGCCGGCGTGAAGCGCATGTTCTCGTCGTTCGGCTCACCGGTGTGCGGCGGCAGCTGCCACTTTTCACTGAACAACACCGGCGGTCTCGGCGTCATCGCCGGCTTCTGCGTCGCCGGAGCGGGTTGTTGAGCGGCGGTGGTGAGCGGCCACACGAAGAGCACGGTCAGAAGCAGCAGCATTCGATGCACGGCGGAATCCTATCTCGTGTCCAGCGGACGCGCGAAGCTATGATCGCGCGCATGCGCGTGCTCCTGATGCTGATCCTTTCGGCAACGATGCTCTCGTGTTCCCGGGAATCCGCACCCCCAGCGGCGTTCACGAGCGCCGGCCGTGGTGCGCCCGTGTCGCCGGCGCCCCCGTGGGAAACGTGGCGGAGCGCCGAGGACATCGAGGCCATGCCGCCGCACGAGATCCCCGGCTACCCCAGACAGCACTGGCTCGTCGGTCCGCTCGACGGCCCGGCCACCGGCGGACGCTTCACCTCGTTCCTCGGCGCGGCGCGGGACGGCGCCGTGCCCGCCGGCATCGAGCCGCTGACGGTGGACATCTTCACGTCGAAGGACTTCTACGCCGACCGCGCGTTGTGGAGCGACCCGCGCTACTTCCGGTGCAACAGTCCGTACGGGCTCGAGCAGCAGTGGCGCGGCAAGATGATCGGCAGCAACCCGCCCGCGTCAGCGGCCTGGGGCTACTGCGATCGCGACTACCCGCGCGACGCCATGGTCAGCCCCTACACGTTCACCACCGCGCAGGCGCATTACGAAGCCCTCCTCGCGGAAGCCAAGCGCCGCGGCGGCCCGACCGAGCATACCTATGCCACGGTGCCCGGTGAGTGGAGCGGGCGCTACGTCTGGCACCGCGGCCAGAACTGGTACGCCGAACTCCTGTGGAGCCAGTACCCCACTCTGCTCTCGCTGCTCACCGACGAATACAAGACGCGGATGGTGCAGGAGGCGTATCACGACGCCCACACCAACGCGCCGCAGTGGCCGGCGCAGTACTGCTGGCCGGAAGGATTCATGCGCCGCTGGCACTACCACGCCGTCACCAACCAGCCACATTCGGTGATCGTCACGCCGACGCTGGTGCAGTTCCTGGCCGGGGACGCCGACAACTTCATCACCAACATCCACATCGGACGCTCGTTCCGGATGGACGGTGCCGTGCCGCGGCTCGGACCGGACGTGCCGCAGTGGTACGGCGACACCATCGGCTTCTGGGACGGCGACGCGCTGATCACCTGGACGTCGAACATGTTCGGCTGGAAAGTGCACGGCAACCCGGAGTTCTCGAACAAGATGCAGACCATCGAGATCTACACGCCGCGCCGCGACAAGGCCGGAGCGTTCGTCGGCCTCGATCACGAAGGGATCTTCTACGACCCCGAGGCGCTGGTGCAGCCGATCCGCATGACGCGCACGCTCGAGCGAATCGGCGGTTTCGACTCGGGCGACCCGTACACGTTCATCGAATGCATCCCGACGATTTTCCCGGTCGACGGGCAGGCCCGGCCGGTCGTTGCGGGGACGGTCATTCCGTACAAGGTGCCCGACATGTTCGATCGCCCGTGGGCAAGGTTGTGGGAGGAGTACCACGAAAAGGGCATGAAACGGCCGGAACGGAGCGACCCGGCAAAGCTGCTGTTCGATTGATTCGTCGTAGGATACTGACACGTTGATTCTCAACCGTGTGTGGAGTCTGCCCATGACAAGAAAGCTGCTGCTGGTGTGTGCCTTTGCCCTCGTCGCGACCCTGCCGTTCGCCGCCCAGGAACCGGTCGTCGGCGTGAAGGATCCCGAGTCGTTGTTCACGGACAAGGATCCCGTTCTCAATCGGAACAAGCAGGCGGCGCTGCACATCATGCGCGAGCTGCTCCAGTGCAACCAGTGGGACCGCGCGGGCGAGTGGTTGACGAATCGCTACATCCAGCACAATCCCAACGCGGCCTCGGGGCTCGATGGCGTCGTCACGTATTTCACCAAGGTGATGAAGCGGCAGCGCGTGGACAAGTGCGGCAGGCTGACGACCGAAGTGGTCGCCGTGATGGCTGAAGATGACTACGTCACGGTGATGATGCCGCGCCGGTATCCCGACCCGCGGAAGCCGGGCGCCGAGTACTTCACGACGTGGTTCGACACCTGGCGGTTCGTCGACGGCAAGGCGGACGAACACTGGGATCCCGCGACGATCGCGGCGCCGGCCAAATAATTTCAAAGACAACCCGCCGCTCAGGACAGCGCCCGTCGCAGGCGGCGGCGCGCTTCGGAGAGCCGGCTCTTCGACGTGCCCAGCGGGATGGCCAGCAGTCGCGCGATCTCGACGTGCGTGTGTCCAAGTACGTCGTACATCACGAGCACGCGGCACTGTTCCGGCGTCAGCTGGCGAAGGGCCGTTCGCAGCGCCAGCGATTCGTCGAGTGCCGCGTCCGCCAGCGTCGAACGGTGAGGGTCGGAACGCGCCGCATGTTCCCGTCTGCTGCGCCTCCGGCAGTGGTCGATGGACGTGTTCATGACGATGCGATACAGCCACGTGAGCGGCGCCGAATCGCCTCGAAAGGTGTTGCCGTAGCGAAGGGCGCTGACGAACGCATCCTGCACCACGTCTTCGGCATCGTCGCCCACGTAACGTGCCGCGACGGCGCGCAGCTGTGTCCGGGACTGCTCGTAGACGTCGGTCACGGCTTCGTGCACGGTTCAGGCTCCGGGCTGCGGTTTCGAGCGGACGATGGCGGCGACGATCGCGGACCAGCGGGCGGTCGTCATGGCGCGGAGGACCTGCCGTGCGCCAACGAGCGTCTGCGGCGACACGCGCGAATCGTGCACCGGTTGTCCGGCGGCGTAGAGGAGCAGCTTCTCGGTCACCGTGGTGCGGAACGCGTCCGGGCGCTGCAGCAGAACGTTGCGCAGCTGGATGACTCCGTTCGTCGGCGTGCCGTCAACGAACGTGCCCGATGCGTCCACCGGACCCGCCTGATCGTGCGTCCGCCAGCGGCCGATCGGATCGAAGTTCTCCAGCGCGTAGCCGAGCGGGAAGAAGTTCTGGTGACAGGTCACGCACGGCTGGGCGGGAAGCGTGCGCGTCTGCGGCGTGATCGGCAGCTCAGGTTTGACCGGTTGCGCGTTTGGAAACGGCTGCGGTGCGGCGGCGCCGAGAAACCGTGTGCGAATCCACACCGCACGGGTTGCCGGCGACGTATACGGCACGGCCCCGTCGCCGTGCTTGGACGTCGCCATCAGGACACTCGCGTGACCCAGCAGCCCTGCCCGCTCCGGCGCGGACAGCACCACGCGACGGAACTGCGGACCGCTGACCCCGGCGACGTCGTAGTGACGGGCCAGCTGCTCGTTCAGGAACGTGTAGTTTGCGTTCCAGAGCTCGATCGGGTCGCGATCCTCCCGCAACTGGCTGAGCAGGAAGAGTTCCGTCTCCGTCTGCATCGCGTCGCGCAGGGAGACGTCATACCCGGGATAATGCGCCGTGTTCGGCTCCGCGCCGGCGAGCTGGTCGAGTCGCAGCCACGGGAAAAAGAACCGCGTCACGAACGCGCGGGCACGTTCGTCGTCGAGCATCCGCTGGACGTGCCGCTCGAGGGTCGCCGCGTCGGTCAGCCGATCGCGCTGCGCGTCCTCGAGGAGGGACGCGTCGGGCTCGCTGTTCCACAGGAGCCGCGCGAGCCGCGCGGCGATCTCCCGGCTGCTCGCGTCGGCGGGTGGTGCCACGTTCGCCCCCAGCCCTGACTCGATCGACGCGAGCAGACGCTCGGATGCCGTCCGGTCGGGACGCGGTGCGCCGACCGGCGGCATCGTGCCTGCCTGGACCTGACGGTACGCCCTGGTCCACGCGTCGGCGCTCTCGGACATCCGCGCCATGTCGAATCGATCGAGCAGCACGCCTGTCGGCGACCGCATCACGCCGTTGTGGCAACCGGAGCAGTAGTTGGCGACCGTCGATTCCGCCGCCGGCACGGACCGCTGTTCCGTCGATTGGTCCGCGCGCAGCGAGCGCAAATCACCTGAGAAGACCGAGACCAGAACGACTGCCGTCGATACGATGCGCATGGGCGTCACCGTATCGCGGACCGGGCGGGCTGAACTTCATGGCCCTGTCCGCCCTTTGCAAATTCTTTGTAATTTTCCGACTGCGGTGGCGCGAACCCTTCGGGTTCGCGAGGCGAGCCTGAAAGGCTCGCCCCACTGCATCACGGGACGATGGTCTTCTTCTGAAAAGGTTCGCTTGCGGTGATTCCCGCGAGAATGGACGACCAGCGATAGCCGCCGTCCGAGGCGTCGCGGACGATCTTGCGCACGGCCGGCATTTCATACGCGTACACGCGGCCGCTCCTGCCCTTGCGGTTGAGTGCATACGACAGGAGCTGTTCCGTCACGTTGCTGTAATACGCGTCGCGTCTCTTCAGCAGCACGGCTCGCAGTTCGGCGGGCCCGCTGAACCTGGTGCCGTCAGCAAAACTGCCGGATGCGTCAATCGGCGCACCGCCGTCGCTCGTCCGCCATCGGCCGACGGCGTCGAAGTTCTCCAGCGCCAGCCCGAACGGATCGAAGATCACATGACAGCTCGCGCAGGACGCATGGGTCCGGTGAGCGATCATGCGATCGCGCAGCGTCCCCGACGGGCTCCCGAGCCGTTCCTCCAGCACGGGAACGTTCGCGGGCGGCGCCGGCGCTTCCATCCCCAGGAAGCGGGAAAGCACGAACGTGCCCCGCAACGTCGGCGACGTGCGCTCCGGAAACGAAAGCACGGCCAGCAGGCCCGCCTGGCCAAGAATGCCGGCGCGATTCGCATCAGGCCACGTGACGCGTCTGAACTGCCTGCCGCTGATGCCGGAGAGGCCGTAGTGGCCGGCCAGACGGTCATTCACGAAGGTGTAATTCGCCGTCCAGAGTTCCAACGCATCACGGTCATCCCGCAACTGACTCTGCAGGAAGAGTCGCGCCTCGGTCTGCAACGCCTGCAGGAGCTCGTCGTCAACGAGCGGATATCGCGACCGGTCGGCCTTCAGCTTGTCCAGCGACAGCCACCGCGTGAAAAAGTCGTCGACCAGCGCGTTCGACTTCTGGTCGCGCAGCATGCGAACAATCTGCCGACGGAGCAAGGCGGAATCGTGCAGATCGCCGCGCCGTGCGGCCTCCAGAAGTGTTGCATCGGGCGCGCCGCTCCAGATCAACGCGGAGAGACGCGCCGCCAGCTCGGTGTCGGGCGCCCGGTCCGCCGTGACCGCCGACGGGGTGGCGGCATCAACGCGCCGTGCCCGCCGCAAGACGGCCAATCGTTGCTGGGCGACCGTGACTTCGCTGCGCTGTTCCGGATACGCACGCACCAGCTCGGTGTAGGACTTTTCAGCGTCAGCCTCTGCTCCACGCTTCTCGTGTGCGCCAGCCATGCGCATCAGCGCCTTTGCCGCCAGCGCGCGATCCTTGCCGGCTCCCTGAGCCGCCCGCACGTACAGCGCGATGGCCTGCGTGAGATTGCCGTTGGCCTGTTCCTCAACGAGTGCGCGCTGGTACAGCTCCTGCGCGCTCTGCGCGACCAGGCCGATCGTCGCCGCCAGCGTGAAGAGAACGCCGGCAGCAAAGCCGGTTCTCGTCATGCGCCCGTATCGGGCACGAACCTGTACCCGACTCCGTGAACCGTCTGAATGTGAACCGGCCGCGCCGGATCGGTTTCGAGCTTCGAGCGGAGGCTCGAGATATGGTTGTCGACCGTCCTGGTGATCGGGTACGACTCCATGCCCCATACCTTGTTCAATATCTCGTCGCGCGTCGCGACAGTGTCCGCGCGTGAGGCGAGGAACCTGAGCAGGGCGAATTCCTTGCGCGTCATGACGACCGGCCGTCCGCAGCGCTGCGCCGTGTACCTGCCAAAGTCGATTTCCACCTGACCGAATGCAAGCGTTGCCGGCCCGCCAGGCGACCCGGACGCCCGGCGCAGCAGTGCACGCACGCGCGCCATGAGCTCCGGGACGGAGAACGGCTTCGTGACGTAATCGTCCCCTCCTAGGTCGAGGCCGCGGACGCGATCGGCCTCCTGGCCCCGCGCCGTCAGCATCAGCACCGGCACCTGCACGTCTTCCGTTCGCAGCTTCCGGCACAACTCGAGACCGCTCATGCGCGGCAGCATGAGGTCGAGCACGATCAGATCGGGCTGCTCGTTCTGGTGGAGCGCATACGCCGTTTCGCCATCCGTCGCCGTGATCACCTCGTACTGCTCGAATCGCAGGTTGTCCGCGACCGTGCGCAGGATGCCGGGATCGTCTTCGACGACGAGCACCTTGCTCATGCGTGCGCCTCCAGGGGAAGCAGCACGGAGAACGTGCTGCCGTGGCCCGGATTGCTGACCAGCGCGATGCGGCCCCGGTGCGCTTCAACGACATGCAGCGCCAGCGGAAGACCCAGACCCGTCCCGGCGATATCCGACGTTTCGGTGGACTGCACGCGGTGGAAGCGCTCGAAAATGCGCGACTGCTCGTCCCGCGCGATGCCAATGCCGTGGTCGATGACGTCGACGAACGCCTCCTCGTCGCGCGTGCCGATGCGGATCTCGATGCTTCTCGACTCGCCGGAGTACTTCATCGCGTTCCCGAGGAGGTTGAGAATCGCCTGCGTCAACGCCTCCGGGTCGGCACGCAACGTCGGCTCGCTGCCGTCGCTCGCGATGGTCAGGCTGAAGCCCATCTGCGACAGCGGGTACTCCATCGCTCTGGCGGCCGACCGCACGACGTCCTCGAGTCGCGTGTCCTGCAGCTCATAAGTCTTTCCACCCCGCTCGATGCGCGAGAAGTCGAGCACACTGTCCACCAAGCGAGTCAGACGTTCGCTTTCGCTGACGATGGTCTTGAGGTAGTCGGACGTCGTTTCGGTACTGCCGGCGCGGCCCAGCAGAAGTGTTTCCGCATGGGCGCGAATGGACGTCAGCGGCGTCTTCAGTTCATGCGACACGCTGGCGACGAACTGGGAGCGCATCTCCGCTGTTTCTGCCTCTCGATGCATGTCACGAAGCAGCAGGTACCCCGCGAGGAGCGCCGCTCCCAGCACGACTGCGAGCATCGAGCCGTACAGCACGCCGGGAACGGGAGGAACGGCGAAGCGGTCTGCGGGCCACTCGACGTGGAGGTCGACGAATCCATCGCCGAGCGGCACGGCGCTGGCGGCGGGAGTGGTGCGCAGTGTCACGTCCGCGGGGACAATCTTTTTTGATGACACCGCCATCACAAGCGGCTCGGCGAAGGGAGTGGGCGACACGAGCGTCAGCAGCCAGGGTTCTTCGCCATACCCGATCCAGGAGAGATCGCCGGGAGCAAATCGCGATGCCCGCTCGAGCTGTCCAAGCCGGTCGTGCGTGTCCTGAGCAAGGGCGGAAATCTGGGCGGCGTTGTGAATCTCGATCGCCAGTGCGCGCAGCGCTCCGGCGGCGGCCGGGCTCTGAATCCGCCGCAGCAGCGACTCGAGGAGCAGCGCCTCGTTCGGCGAGCGCCACACCGGACCGCAGGAATCCACGCACCGCGACCGGGGCGGGCCGGCCAGGCGCAGCACGAACTCTTCCACCGGCTGATCGCCGCGCCCGCTCGCGACAAGGCGTTCAGCCGCATAGAGGGCAAGCGGCACGCCGTCGGCGTCGAACACATCGCCGCATTCCCGCAGCGCGGTCTGATCGCTGCGCTCGGCGTCGGCGGTGACGGCCGCCTTCAGATACGCGCGCCCGAGCGACACCCGCGCGGAACATCGTTCCGACGGCGTGCGCGCGACGTCCATCGCCAGGCGGTAGGAGACGGCGGCCGCGGCCGCGTCGTCGTCGCGAAATTCCCGCAGCTCGCCTTCGCGATGCGCCCGTGCGAACTCCGCCGTGGGACGCGGCGCGTTTCGATTGGCCTCCCACGGTGGAACGAGGCGGTTGTCGACAACGGGGGCGACGAAGACGATCGGAGAGTCCGGAGGAAAACGTCCGCCCGACTCGCCGAGTACGCGGTTGACTTCCTCGAGGCGAAGCGCCTGCAGGCGCGCCGCCAGTTCGCGTCGCAGCTGGTCGAGCGCCTCGCGTTGCTGCTCCGACGCACGCCGTGCCGAGAGCTCGCGTTCCTGTCGAACGACGCGAAACCCGAGCAGCATGACCGCCGCTGTCGGAATCAGAATGGCGGAGAGAAGGAGTGCGATCCGTCGCGTACGCCGACGCTGATCCGCGGAGCCCACGGGCCGTATTCTAGGCCCCGGCCGGCCCGGGTTTTGTCATGTAAATGTAAGATCCGGCGCCCCCTCAGAACATCCCGTTCCTGCTGACGGTGTCGGCCGGCACCTCCTGGCCGACGTCCCACCGCTCGGCGATGCGATCGCCTCGAATCGGAACAGATGCACGAGCGCGGCGCCACGATCATCAGGATGCGTGCTGCACGCGCGAATGCACCGCCACGAAGTCGCCCTCCTCGACGGTGTGCAGCACGTCCAGCCGACCGCGCACTTTCGGTCTTGACCTCTTCTTTCCGGACGCGCATGCTCACCCTGCTCGGCCGGCTGTAGCGTCCGCCTTCAGGCGGACGAAACAAGGGCATCGAGTCTCTACAGGGAGAACCGCAATGAATTCTTCTCGTCGGATAACAGTCGCGCTCGTCTTCATCGTCGCGTTCGCCGTGACGTCGGCAGCCTTCGCGCAGGCGCCGGCGCCAGCGCCAGCGCCGGGCCGAGGCGCCGGGGCGGCCGGTGCGCCGGCTCAAGGCGGCGGACAGGGCGGGGGTCGTGGTGGTGCGCCCTATACGCCTGCGGCGGGCGCCAAGGACCTGCGAGCCGTGCTCTTCAACTGGATGTGGCACCAGGGCATGTTGAAGGGCGCTGACGAGCGCGACATGGTCGCCACGCTCGAATACCAGGCCAAGGGCGGCACCATTCAGGTGGACGGGCAGCCGTGCACGCTTTCGAGGTTCCGCGAGAGCACGAACTACCAGACCTTCAGCCAGCGCATTCAGTATGCCTGCACGCGCCCGAACAAGCAGACGGTGTCGAACATCGAGGTGGTCAGCTGGCACTATGCGTGGAACGAAGACACAGTCGGCGCCGAGATCGGCGGCACGAAGGGCAAAGTTGCGGCGATGCCGGCCACGGTGCAGGAGCGGCTGATTCGCATCTGGGCGAATCCGCAGGGCGCGGCGAAGTCGGCGCTCGCCGGAACGATGCCCGAGTGGAGACTCGGCGCCAATCCGGGCACGGTCATCCCTGACGGCGTCATGAAGGCCGGCAACACGACGCTGTCGTGGGATGCCGGCGGCAAGGCGGTGCTGACCTTCCCGATCCCCGGCATTGAGGGAGCGACCGGCACGGCGACGCTCGACGCGAAGTACATGGTCGAGAAGGTCGTGGTCGCCAACGGAAAGGACACGACGGAATTCACCTACAGCAACTATCAGGACTGGAACAACCCGCTGCACAAGATCGAGGTCTTCTACGCCGGCCGGCTGACCGAGCGGAAGAACGGCGCGGTTGTACGCGATCTGACGACGCGCGAAACGGAGACCGGGAATGTCTACGTCGTCGCGCCCGTGCCGCCGAGCGTGCAGAAGGCGATGAACGTCGCGACGAAGGCACCGACCATCGTGTGGGCGAGGACCGAGCCGCCGACGAATACGACGGCACCCACCCCGCGGATCAACGGCAAGCCCGACATGACCGGCGTGTGGGCCGAATTCAACATCGGCTGGATCGGCAACTACGGCAACCGGCGATGCGGCCCCTCGCAGATCGCTTGCCTGCGACAAACCAATCAGACGGAAGACTTCGCACTCTACTCACCGTCCCGTTTCGGCATGCAGGGTCGTCTGCTCTACAAGCCTGAGCACTGGGACAAGGTCCAGCAGCTCGACATGTGGACCAACAAGGAAGATCCGGTGATGACGTGCCAGCCGCTGGGTCTCCCCCGCCAGGGGCCGCCGCGGCGCATTTTCCAGACGGGCCACGACATCACGTTCCTCTACGGACAGTTTCCGGATGCGGGCGGAGGAATGCCGGAGTTCCGGGTGATTCCCACCGACGGCCGCAAGCACGGCGAGAACGCGGAGTTCTCGGCGAAGTACTTCGGCGACACGGTGGGACACTGGGAGGGCGATACGCTCGTGCTCGACTCCATCGGCTTCATCGACACGACATGGATCGGGCGCGGCGGGTACTTCCACACCGAGCAGATGCACATCGTGGAGAAGTTCCGGCGTGAAGGCGATGCCATCTTCTACGACCTGACGCTCGAGGATCCTGAAGTGCTGGTGGAGCCGCTGGTGATGCCGACACGAATCCTCAGGCGCAACACGGCGGCGAATGCCGGGGGGCCGGTCAGTGAACGCGGCCACTGCGAGACCGAATTCGAGACCAGGGGTGCAGCGACACAGATTCGTCATTAGGGAGGAATCGCATATGAAGAAATGGACCCACGTCAGCATCGTCCTGTGCGGGTGCCTCCTCATCGGCGCGTCGTTGCAGGCACACCACTCTCTCGCGGGGATGTACGCGCTGGGCAAAGAAGCCAAAGTGGCCGGGGCGTTCAAGGCGTTCAGGCTGGTCAATCCCCACTCGTCGATGAAGTTCGACGTGAAGCAGAAGGACGGCTCGATCGTCGAGTGGAACGTCCTTGGCGGCAGCGTTCAGGCTATCGCGAGGCTTGGCCTCAAGAGCGGACCGAACGCGCTGAAGCCGGGCGATGAAATCGTCGTCACCATGGTGCCGGCGGCGGACGGCAAGAGCCCGATCGGACTGCTGGTCGCGATTACTTACGCGGACGGCCACGAGGTCCGCTTCCGCTCCACCGAGGAATAAGGGCCAAGGCCTAAGGCCTAAGGGCTGGTCAAGTGCGAAGGCCAGCGCCGGCGGTATTTGGCCTCACGCTTCGTTCTTTACTTAGGCCTTGGGCCCGGCCTTTAGGCCTAATCTCGTCAGACGGAGGACCAGATGGATTCTCGTCGAAGCACGACTTTCACACTGGCTGCGTTCGTGGCGGCGCTGGCGATCGGCGCGGCATCGGCAGCCTTCGCTCAGGCGCCCGCGGGAGCGCCGGGTCGAGGCGCTGGGCCAGCCGGCGCGCCGGCTGGCGCCGCACAGGGCCGCGGTCGCGGCGCTGATCCCAACGCGGGTGCACCGTATACGCCGGCGCCGGGGGCCAAAGACCTGCGGTCGGTGATCTTCAACTGGATGTGGCACCAGGCGATGCTGAAGGGCACCGACGAGCGCGACATGGTCGCGACGCTCGAGTATCAGGCCAAGGGTGGGACCATTCAGGTTGACGGCCAGCCGTGCACGCTCTCGAAGTATCGCGCGAGCACCAACTACCAGACCTTCAGCCAGCGGATTAACTACACCTGTACTCGCCCGAACAAGCAGACGTACTCGAACATCGAGGTCGTGAGCTGGCAGTATGCGTGGAACGAGGACACACCGGGCGCCGAGATCGGTCCGACGAAAGGCAAAGTCGCGGCGATGCCCGGCGCGGTGCAGGAGCGGCTGATCCGCATCTGGGCCAGCCCGCAGGGCGCACCGAAGGCAGCGCTCGCAGGGACGATGGACACGTGGACGCTCGGCGCCAATCCGGGCGTCGTCGTCGCCGACGGTGCGGCGAAGGTCGGCAACACGTCCGTGACATGGGACGCCGCGGGCAAAGCGGTGGTCACCTTCCCGATCCCCGGGGTGGAAGGGGCAACCGGGACCGCGACGCTCGATGCGAAGTTCATGACCGAAAAGGTTGTTGTCACGCAGGGCACGAACACCACCGAGTTCACCTACAGCAACTACCAGGACTGGAACAATCCGCTGCACAAGATCGAAGTGTTCTACGCCGGCCGGATGATCGAGCGGAAGAACGGTGCGGTCGTTCGCGACGTGACGACGCGTGAGACGGAGACGGGCAACGT
>Ga0079218_10000113_pt1 | contig 17944 bp, 14 predicted proteins | sample NCCompost_FD_77181 | JGI IMG/M metagenome (GOLD analysis project Ga0079218, IMG submission 77181) | Agricultural soil microbial communities from Utah to study Nitrogen management - NC Compost | ecosystem: Environmental > Terrestrial > Soil > Agricultural land | place: USA: Utah | collected... | reverse complement strand
ATGCAACTCGCGAAAAGTTCTCAGCCGGTTTTTACGCTGAGCTCGCGGCGAACATGGTCTCGGCCTTGCCCTATGCGATCAGAAAATACAGATCGACTCAAATGACCAGGGCCATCGAAGAGGTCACTCAAACGGAGCGCTTCCACGTAGTCATCTGCGATTTTCTCGCACCGGCCGTGAATCTCCCGCGAGGCCTTAATACACCGGTGGTGCTATTTCAACACAACGTTGAGGCTGAGATTTGGAGACGGCATCATGAAGTTCAAACAAATGCCCTCAAAAAGAGATACCTTTACTGGCAGTGGCGAAAGATGCAGAAGTTTGAACGACAAGCCTGCCGGCAAGTGGATCGTGTGATTGCCGTTTCTAAAGCCGACTCAGAGATGATTGAACGTGATTACGGTTTGGAGAAAGTCTATGACATTGCGACGGGTGTGGATGTAGATTTTTTCAAACCAAGCGGCGCCGTAGCTGCGCGCCCAAATAGTCTGGTGTTCACTGGTTCGATGGACTGGTTGCCGAATGAGGATGCGATTAACTACTTCACGCAACAGATCCTTCCGTTGATCAGGAATTCAGTTCCGGATGTGAGCATTACAGTCGTCGGACGCAATCCTTCGCGGAAACTTCAGGAGCTTGGACAGCGCGACGCGTCAATTACAATTACGGGCAGGGTCGATGACGTGCGTCCTTACATTGAAGGCGCGGCGGCTTACATCGTGCCCTTGCGCATCGGCGGCGGCACACGACTAAAAATCTATGAAGCACTCGCGATGGAAAAACCAACTATCTCTACGACTGTTGGCGCCGAGGGATTGAACATCAACAATGGTACGGAAATCTTGCTCGCCGACACGCCACCGGATTTTGCGAATGCGGTAGTGCGGGTTTTGCGGGAACCGCGCTTCGCGCAGCAACTCGGCATAAAGGGCGCACAGACCGTTCGCGAACGTTATAGCTGGGGTGAAGTCGCAGCAGAATTTGATTCAATATGCAGAAGCATTAACCACAAAGATTCGAAGACACAAGAGTAGAATGCAGAATTTTATGTCTTTGTGGGTAAAAAACTTCTGAGAAGGAAGACGGATGAAACTTAGCGTTTTTGGTTTGGGTTACGTTGGGTGTGTGTCGGCGGCATGTTTTGCAGATGATGGAAATGAGGTTATCGGTGTCGACGTTAACCCAACCAAAGTTGAGATCATAAATAGCGGCAAGAGTCCGATTATTGAAGACGGCATTAACGAAGTGATGGCGAGGGTCGTTAAGTCGGGTCGTCTGTTGGCGACGACGGACTCAGAACGCGCGATCCTTGGTTCAGATTTGTCGCTGGTGTGCGTCGGAACACCGAGCAATCAAAACGGCAGCCTGTATCTGCGTCACGTAGAGCAGGTCTGTCGAGAAATAGGATCGGTGCTGAAGTCAAAAAAGCAGCGCCACATCGTTGTCATTCGCAGCACGATGCTTCCAGGAACTGTTGAGAACACTGTCATCACCGCACTCGAAGAGACCTCAGGAAAGAAGGCAGTCAAAGACTTTGGCATCTGCATTAATCCGGAGTTCCTGCGCGAAGGCTCCTCGTTGAAAGATTTCTACGCCCCACCGTTTACCCTGATCGGTGCAGATGATGAAGAGACGATAGCCTCGGTCCGCAGCCTTTACGCGAAGATCAATGCAACGGTGTTTGTCACCTCGTTAAAGACGGCTGAAATGGTCAAGTATGTTTGCAACTGCTTTCACGCACTGAAGGTGAGTTTCGCGAATGAAGTCGGCAACATTTGCAAGGCTTTGCAAATTGATAGTCATGAAGTTATGGATGTGTTCTGTCAGGACACGAAACTCAATCTGTCCCCGTATTACCTCAAGCCGGGGTTTGCATTTGGCGGATCGTGTTTGCCAAAAGATCTGCGTGCCATTAACTACAAAGCAAAAGAACTCGACGTGGAAGTTCCCGTACTTTCCGCGATTCTGCCGAGTAATCGGCTACAGATTGAGCGGGCCGTGGAAATGGTTATACGGAGCGGGAAGAAGCGAGTAGGCGTGCTCGGATTTAGCTTCAAGGCTGGCACTGATGACCTGCGCGAATCACCAATGGTGACTCTGATCGAGACTTTGATAGGCAAGGGATACGACCTTGCAATCTACGATCGCGACGTTTCACTCGCAAGACTCGTTGGTGCAAATAAGGAGTACATCGAGCGTGAGATACCTCATATTTCAAAATTGATGCGCGACACAATTGATGCAGTGTTAACCGATTCCGAGATCATCATCATCGGCAATCAAGCCGATGAATTCCGCAGCGTTGCAGAGCGATTGCAAAACAATCAGCAGCTCATCGATCTTGTTCGTCTGTTTAATGACCGGACCTCGAATGAGAACTACCAGGGTATTTGCTGGTAATAATCATGTACGACAGAGATCGCCGCCGAGGCGCGGACGCAGAGATCACGCAGAGAAAGAGCATCGTAAACAGCCGTGAATAATGCTTCTTCAACTACGCGTTCGCCACTCCGAATCGGGTTGCTGATCGATTCTTTTGTCCAGCGTAAGTGGATTCATAAAGTCCTCGAAGAGATTCAGTCCTCAGGTTTTGCAGAAATCAAGGTAGTAATTAAGAACGAAGCCTCGACGCCGAAGCAAGGTGGCCGGCTTAAAAGCTACTGGCGAAACCGAAACTATCTCCTCTACGCCCTCTACGAAAAATTCGACGAGCGCAGAGTCAAAATCAGTACGAATGCGTTTGAGCCAGTTGATATAAAACCTCTCATTTCTGACTGCCCCGTCATCGCCGTCACACCCACGATGAAGGCTTACTCTGATTGGTTTCCCGAAGAAACCCTCAAACAAATTCGCGACTTTGACCTCGACGTAGCTTTGGGTTTCGGCTTTCGCATTCTTAAAGGTGACGCGCTCAAGATAGCTCGTCACGGCATCTGGTCGTTTCATCACGGCGACAACTTTGTAAACCGCGGAGGACCAGCGGGCTTCTGGGAGGTAATGGACGGTATACCGATTACCGGATCCGTCCTTCAGATCCTTACCGATGACCTGGACAATGGTCAGGTCATTTATCGCTCGTGGTCGCCGACCAGCGACAGGTTTTCTGTAAAAGCCAACCGCAACAACCTGTATTGGAAATCGTGTGCGTTTGTGATGCGAAAGTTAAGGGACCTTGCCGAAGGTCAGCCGGTTTGCACGCCAGAGAGCCAGCCGTACGCTCCCTACTACAACAGACTGTTTCGCATGCCCACAAACCGCGAGATGTTTTCCAGACTCTCGAGGCTGGGCGCGAAATACGGAGCCGGCAAAGTTCAAAGTTCGCTTAGCACTGACCAGTGGGCGCTCGCTTACAGGTTCAGATCCGGCCCTCACGATACTAACAACACACTCTATCGATTCAAGAATTTGATACCACCCAGAGATCGTTTCTGGGCGGATCCCTGTGCGATCGAAGCAGGCGATCGGTATTACGTTTTCCTGGAAGAGTATTTGAATGAAAGGGCCAAGGGCCACATATCCGTAATGGAGTTGGACCGGAAAGGAATCGTAAGTGGTCCTACGAAAGTTCTTGACCGCGACTATCACTTGTCGTACCCATTCGTATTTGAATGGAATGGGAACTATTACATGGTGCCGGAGAGCGCGGCGAACAAATCCGTTGAGCTATATCGGAGCACTTCGTTTCCGTTTGAATGGGAATTGGAGAAGGTTCTGATGACCGACGTGCGCGCCAAGGATGCGACGCTGGCAGAGGTGGATGGCACCTGGTGGATGTTTGTTTCCATCGCAGAACACAGTATTCCGGATGAACTATATCTATTTGCCGCTGAGAGCCCGCTTGGACCATGGAAGTCACATCGGCGAAATCCTGTTAAGTCTGACGTGCGCAGTTCTCGGCCTGCTGGCGGGTTGTTTAATTGGAATGAAGATCTTTATCGACCAGCGCAAAACTCATCCGGCCGGTACGGGTATGCGATCTCAATCAACCGGGTGACTCAACTGGATCACGAAAGATTCAGTGAAGAACAAGTATCGGAAATCCTTCCTAACTGGAACAAGAACCTGCTGGGCACTCACACCATCAGTATTGCCGGCGATCTAACAGTCGTTGACTGTTTGACGAAACGCTCGAGGTGGTCGTGAGTGAGCGAGACCAACCCCAGAAAGCGAAGATGGAATTCGCGCAAGGTAATAAAGTGGTTGTTAATCCTTACCGTTGCCTGGTCGATGCTCGCGTGGTTGGGAGCGAGAGCTTTGATTGTGAGCGCCCCGCTTGCTTCCGCTGATGCCATAGTTGTACTGAGCGGTTCCAGTGCGTACCCTGAACGCACGCAAAAAGCAGCGGAGTTGTATCGAGATGGTCGAGCGCCATTGGTGTTGCTGACCGACGATCACACTCGCGGCGGATGGTCCAGTGCCCAGCAACGAAATCCATTTTTCGTCGAACGAGCGACTGAAGAGTTAATCAAAGGTGGCGTTCCGGCAGAAAAAATAAATATAGTTCCGGGTGTTGCTTCGAACACACGCTACGAGACGTCGCTGATAAAGGAGTATGCGCTGAACCACGGGATGCACTCGATTTTAGTCGTAACTTCGACTTACCATTCGAGAAGAGCACTGCGCAGTTTGCGTCAAGTTTTTGCGGGCACGGAAGTTGTCATCGGTCTTGAGCCGGCGACGAGGCCGCTCACACCGTCCCCGGTTTTCTGGTGGTTGCAACCGGAAGGCTGGCGCACCGTGGGCGTCGAAGTTGTCAAACTGATTTACTACTGGCTTAAGTATGGCTAATTTGAGAGGAGGCGCCATCCGGACAGCTCTGTTCGGCTCGATTTACTGCCGCCGTCCATGACTTGTCAGAGATTCGGCCGAGGGCTTATCGGGCGCTCAGGTTTGGGGCTGGGACTGCATCCATGCTCATGGTTCTTAAAAGGAATGGTGAAAAGCTTTGACTCGCGTGAGATCAAACGGGGAGCCGTTTGGATTTATGTGCTTATGAATGGCATGCTCTTATCTGGCGGGCAACAAGGTTCACTTGCCATTTAAAGAGGCCACTACGAATCTTTCAGACAATCAGAGGAATTAGAAGCTGCTTCGAAAGGTAGGCTCGACGACATACAGGCTGAGCGAAATGGCTTTTTTGTGGCCACAGCAAGAAAGATCCACTGAGCAATAGCAAAGCGATCATGATGGAGGCTGCAATACCAGGACAGGAAAATCACCGCGAGATTCCGCCAACCGTTAGCGTAATCATTCCTGCATACAACGCTGGGAAGTACATCGGCGAAGCTCTCAAGTCAATTTGCGATCAAACTTTTGTGTCTCACGAAGCAGTCGTGATCAACGACGGTTCGTCGGACACTGAAGAACTCGAGCGAGCACTGCACGGCTATCCATGCGCTATTCAATATATAAAACAAGAGAATCGAGGCGCCGCCGCAGCGCGCAATGCGGGACTTCGCGCAGCCCGAGGTGAGTTAGTTGCGTTTCTTGATGCAGACGACAGGTGGTTGCCGAATTTTCTGGAAGAGCAATTATCGTTTCTTAAATTAAGCAATGCTGATCTCGTTTACTCTGATGCTCTTCTCTTTGGTGAGTCTCCCGTGCATGGCCGCACTTTTATGGAATTGCAACCGTCGCGCGGAGCCGTCACGCCCGAGAGTTTGTTGGCCGTTGACGTTACCGTTCTCACTTCAGCGGTTCTGGCCCGCAAGCAACCAATACTGGGCGTCGGCCTTTTCGATGAAACAATAAAACGCGGTCATGATTTTGAGCTCTGGCACCGTCTGGCAAGACACGGTGTCAGGTTTGCCTATCAAGACAAGGTTCTGGCTGAACATCGGATCGTGGAGAGTGGCCTTTCAGGAAATACGTTTAGCCAGCTTGAGCGCACGCTCGCTGTGCTCGAGACGATAAAGACAAGAAAAGTGTTAACCCCAAGTGAAGAGGCCGCATACCATCTCAACTACAACCGGACACTGGCGGAACTCGCGGTTGAAACTGGAAAGGAAAGACTTCTTAGCAAGGACTTTGCGGGCGCGCTGCAATCTTTCAACGAGGCAAAGAAGCTACGGCAGAGTTGGAAGCTGATGCTGGTTAGTTTAGGTGTAAGAATCGCCCCCGAAATGCTGAGGCGCATTTATTCACGGCGCGATGGTGCCGCCAAGGCCCGAAGGAATCGAAATGCGATTCGGTGAAGGGATATTACTAAAGCTTTCGCGTAAGCCCGGCAGCAATGAGTATGCGGGCGCGACGCTTAACTACACAGTCCAAAATGCATTGGACTTCCCGAAAGAAGACTATTCCGAACTTTCTCGAGTTCGTTAAAGACAAGACGATCCTGGACTATGGTTGTGGTCCCGGATACCAGGCCGTCGCGATGGTCCAACAAGGGGCTAAGTCGGTAGTCGGTCTGGACATCAATCCGAACTGGCTTGAGCGGGCTAGGGCTTTAGCGACACATAATCAATGCACGGACCGAGTGTCTTTCTGCGAAGCAGAACGGCTCCTGGCAGACAGCTCAAATCGAGGGAGGTTTGATGTAACTCTATGCTGTGGAAGCTTTAAACATTTCGCCGACTCTGGCAAAGAGATTGCGCACATGAAATCAATGACGCGGCCTGGCGGCAAAATCTTGATTACTTTCGCTGAGCCCTGGCTGTCACCACACGGTAGCCACATGGATAATTTTTGCAAGGTGCCCTATCTGAATATTGTCTTCCGGAAAAAACTGTGATGGCTGTGCGCTGGCGCTTTAAAGATGATGGAGCAAAGCGATATGAGGAGGTTCTGTTAGGCCTAAACAGGATGACGCTGACGAAATTCGAACGAATTATTTGCGATTCCAATTTAACTGTCGAATACAGAACTTTTTTGCAACCAAGAACTTGCCTATAGTTAAGAACATTCCTTACCTGCGGGAGTTTTTAGTAAGCGCCGTTACCTGCATACTCGTGAAGAATGACGCATGAGGTTTAAGCCACGAAAAAGGCACAACGAGCACGATGCATTAACAACCGTTTGTGCCTTTGTGCTTCTTTGCGGCATTCAACGCTTTCGAGCAAAGCCTTCATCCGAAGTGTGCAAACGGCATTATTGTGACTTTATATAGTCTTCGTGGGATGACTTAGATGCCTAACCTGCAAAAATACCGCCGATGCTTAAAGGACGTTACGACGCGGTGTCGAACCATTACAGCAATTCGTGTATGTTGGCCGTTCAGCGAATTCGATGTCATAGATTGAGCGGCCAACGGTTTGTTTTTTGGAATGACTCAGATTAGAAATCGACAAGGGGCTAATGCCGCAGTAAAGGAGTATCTTCGCAATTTCCCTCTCGTTTACGGTACCTTGAAACGCGTCTATCGTTTGTTTCGTCAGTCAGACCCGACACTGCAACAACGAATTGAGAGGGCTATTGGTAACAAAGCCGAAGTCTTTTTTGTGCAAGTGGGTTCCAACGATGGAGTTCAAGGTGATCCGCTCCACGACTTAGTCCTGTCAAGAAAGACCTGGCGTGGCATTTTTATTGAACCTATAGATTTTCTCTTTCGCCGTCTTCGGCAGAACTACGGAGACTCCCCAAGGTTCATATTCGAAAACGTGGCGATCAGCACCAGGAGGGAAATCAAGAAATTCTATTACGTGTCAGATAAAGCGAGGACTGAACGAGACTTACCATACTGGCACGATCAGCTGGGTTCTTTCGATAAGGACCACATCACCAAAATGCTTGGCGACGAGATGAGTTCATACATTATCGAAGAGAATGTTGAGTGTCAGCCGCTACAGGATGTTTTGGATAGAAACCGAGTCGACGCGATAGATCTTATTCACATAGATACCGAAGGTTTTGACTACCAGGTGCTGTCGCAGGTGGACATAAAGCGGTATAAACCATCAGTTATTTTATTCGAACACCATCTGCTCACCCATGAAGAGTTTGTCAAATCCCGTAAACTCCTTCGTAGGTCCGGGTATCGTATCCACGAATATGGAAATGACACTCTTGCCCTTAGGAGATCCTTGTGGACTAGTGGATAGGAATTGATGTTGACAACGGTAAGAAATCGCGCCGGTGGGACTTTTGGACTGCCCAAGACTCTTCATGCCTTTGGCGTAAATATCTTCCTTTTACCTCTGGGTATAGCCACCAGCGTTTTAATCGCGCGTTCTGTTGGTCCAACCGGTAAGGGAACCCTTGATCTCATAGTTGCCACCTCTGCTTTGCTTTCCATGATCCTCGGCTTGTCTCTGCCGCAGGGAATCACTTATGTAGTCGCACAGGGTAAGATTGCTCGCAAGTCGTTCGCATTGCAATTGGCTTTTATATCGCTGCTTCAGGCGTTGCTCGCCCTGGCGATCGTCAGTCTTCTACAGTTGACGAGCTACTCACAGAGATTCCTGCCTGATTGGGGCCTGTGGATCGTCGTTGGAGTAGTCATCTACGTTTGGGTGGAGATACTCAACAAATTCTGGGGCGCCATTCTCACCGGGCAACAGCAAATAGCGGTCGTAAACAACGCTGAGTTGGTGGGCCGAGTGGCGCAGTTTCTCAGTATCTTTATTCTTGCCGCCGGACTCTACCTTTTCGACAAGCAATTATCGGTTGGCTTGCTGTTTTTAGTGACTCTATCGGCAAGTTTGCTAATCAATGTCTTATTGGTAACATCGCTCGGCTTTAAGTTTGAAATTTCCCGCGATCTGAGCGGATTGAAAGGCGCGCTCGCTTTCGCACTGCCTTGTTACGCTGCTAACACAGCCCAGTTTCTCAATTACAAACTCGATGTTTTTGTGGTGGGCTTTTTCGCGGGACCGACATCTGTCGGTCGTTACACACTCGCCGTGTCGCTGGCCCAATTGCTTTGGCTCATGTCTAACTCCGTGGCCAGTGTTTTGCTGCCCAAGGTCGCGGCTGCAACAGACGTGAGTGATAGTGTGCGGCACACAACGCGAGTTACTCGACTCTCCCTTTTGGCCACAGCCCTCTGCGGTCTTGCGCTTGGTTTGTTAGGAACTCAGGCCATTCCATTGCTATACGGCGAAGCATTCCGCCCAAGTATTGTGGCGCTAGTCTGGCTGCTGCCCGGGGTAGTCGTCTTTAGTATCGCTAATGTGCTGGCGGCCTACATCGCCGGTATTGGTAAGCCACACCTTAACTTGTGGGTTTCGGGCATTTCCTTAATCATCACAATCGGCTTGGATTTGGCTTTAATTCCAAAGTTGAATATAGCTGGTGCGGCAATTGCGAGTACTGTGTCCTACTCGGTCAGTGCGTTGATGTTGATAGTGTTTTTTATTCGTGAAACAGGTGCGCCATTGCGGCAGGTGTTGATTCCAACGTCAGAAGACGTGAAGCTCCTGCTGTCAGTGGTGCGGCCGCGTTTGTCTTCCGAGAGCACAGTATGAAGAAGAAGATTTTATTTGTACCCTCGTGGTATCCAAATCCCGAAGATCCACTTAGCGGAGTTTTTATTCAGGAACAGGCAGTCGCGTTGTCGAAAAAATACGACGTCGCGGTATTGATACCCGAAATGGCAGCCTGGCGAAATGCTTTCAGGAAAACAGCCGGGGACAAATCGATAAAGAAAATTCAGGAGGGACTTCCTGTTTACTATGAATATGCGCTGCCCTTGCTTCCTCACGGTCCCGAAACAATCGATTGGGACACCTATCGCCGCGCGGCTGATAAGGGTTTCCGCAGGGTGCTCAAAGAATGGGGCCGTCCGGACCTGATCCATGCTCACGTTGTTTTGCACGGAGGCTGGTCCGCGTTAAAAGTCGCCAAGCGCTATGGTATTCCCATTGTTTTGACTGAACACTCAAGTCCGTTTTCCATGCATCTGGGCACTGAGATGAGCCGCCGTCTGGTACGCGAGACTCTCACGAATGTAGACAGGGTGATTGCCATCAGTCCGGCCTTGGCAAAACAACTGTTGGATTTCCAGCCTGGACTGAAGATTGAAATTATCGGCGAGTCCGTGCGAACAGATTTCTTTTTACCCGCCGACACTGCTGAGCGAAGGAGTGGGGCGGTCAAGAAGTTCTTCGTGGCCGCAAGGCTTGCCGAGCAGAAAGGCCTGGATCATCTGATCAAGGCAGTTCACCTGCTGGTAGAGCGGGGATTAAGCTCTTTTGAGGTGGTAATTGGCGGCGGCGGCCCGGACCGCGAAAAGCTTGAGGAAATGACCAAAACGCTGGGTGTGGGTGACCGTTGCCGATTCCTGGGAGCACTAAACCGGGATCAAGTGAAAGAAGAAATGCAGAATTGCGATGTATTCGTCTTATCAAGTTTGCATGAGACTTTCGGCGTCGTCGTGGGCGAAGCAATGGCTTGCGGCAAGCCGGTCATCTCTACGCGTTGCGGCGGTCCGGAGTTTGTAGTGAATGAAGAGACCGGAGTTTTGGTCGATGTCGCCAAGCCTCAGGCTTTGGCAGATGCGATGGCAGATTTCATCTTGGATCGAGTTTCTTTTGATCCGCAGACGGTCAGGAGGTCGGTTGTAAACAGGTTTAGCCCGGAAGTCTTTGCGCGGAATGTGACCGCCGTGTACGAACAACTTTGGTAGGAAATCAGACTGATGTGTGGAATTGTTGGAATCTGGAGTTTAGAGGGCGAGCCAGTTGATTCTGGAAGCTTACTGCTGGCTACTAACGCTATCAGGCATCGCGGCCCTGATGACGAAGGCTATCTGCTGGTCGACACACGCTCGGGCAGAGCGACATCGTGTGGCGGACCTGATACTGATGACCGGCTGACGCTCCCCAACCTCGACGAGTTCAAATCTCAACGTTTCGATCTAGCTTTCGGATTCCGGCGACTGTCGATCCTGGATCTTTCGCCGGCAGGGCATCAGCCGATGTCGAGTCATGATGGAAAGTTTTGGATCATTTTCAACGGAGAGATTTACAACTACCGGGAACTCCGCGCACAACTGGCAGAGCACGGTCACCTGTTTCGAACTACTTCGGACACAGAAGTAATCCTTGCAGCCTATCAGCAGTGGGGCGAGTCATGCGTTGAGCACTTCAATGGCATGTTCGCCCTCGCGATCTGGGACACCGTTGCAAAAAGAATCTTCATCGCGCGCGACCGGCTTGGCGAAAAGCCGCTCTTTTATGTTCACGTTCCCGGGCGGCTCTTTGCGTTTGCCTCGGAGATGAAGGCGCTTTGGGCCGCTGGAGTTGCCACTCGCCGAATTCATAAAGAGACGCTTGCCCTCTTTACGCATCATGGACAGGTGGAGACCGGTGAACAGACGACTTACGAAGATATTCAGCGTCTGCCCCAGGCACACTGCTTTAGCCTTACAGCGAATGGCCGGGCTGAAAAGCGTCGTTACTGGGACATTGATCCCAGAGTGACGATCGATGGTTGGAATGACGAACGGTATATTGAACAATTCCGAGAACTCTTGACTAATTCCGTAAACCTCCGGCTCCACGCAGATGTTCCGGTGGGCTCAAGTTTGTCGGGAGGACTCGATTCCAGCACGATCGTCGGCGTCATTAATCGACTTTTACCGGAGAGTTCGGTCCAAAAGACCTTCTCGGCGCGGTTTGACGAACCTTCTCGCGACGAAGGCAAGTGGATGGACCTCGTCACTGAGAAAAACCGTGTGGAACGTCGTGATGTTTGGCCCACCGCGGAAAAGTTCTTTGAAGAACTAGAAAAGCTGTTCTGGCACCAGGAAGAGCCCTTCACCTCAACCAGTGTGTACGCGCAGTGGAACGTCATGCATTTGGCGAAACAGAACAGCGTTACGGTGCTACTGGATGGCCAGGGAGCAGACGAGATGTTGGCGGGCTACCATTCCTATTTTAACGAGGTTACTGACGACCTGCTGAATTCGTTCAACCTTCCTGGTTATCTGAAATGGCGAAGAGATTGCCTCGCGCTGCATGGAATTGTTCCCGGCTCGTTCAGCAGAGTGCTCAGGCAAAAAGTGCCAACCGGACTCAAGCAGCTCGTCAAGAAAGGTTTGCGCGAGACCGCACAGATTGAACCGGCGAATCCAGTTTATCCACTTGATTTCCGCAAAGTCTCCAGCTTGCGCAAGCTCCTCTGGTGGAATACGACAAGAGAAGGATTGGTCGAGTTATTGAGATACGCGGATCGGAACAGCATGGCGCATAGCAGAGAGATCCGGCTGCCATTTCTTGATCATCACTTAGTTGAGTTTGTCTTCAAACTGCCGGATCGGTTTCTGATCAGGGATGGTTGGACGAAATGGATCCTGAGGCTAGCCTTTCCTGATTGCGTGCCTGCGGAGATCAGCAATCGCATTGATAAATTAGGCTACATGCCACCGCAGCAGCGCTGGCTTGGAGAGCTGATCTGGGAAAACCTGATGGTGAATCAACTCTCAAAGCTGAGTAATTCAAAACCGACTCAACCATCGCAGGCAATAGAATTAGAACTCGTGGGGAAGCACATTTAAACCGAGATAGATATGGTGACTAATAACATCGGCAAGAGAGTAACTGAAGGCGTCTTTCGACGATACAAACGAGCGAGACGGAAATTGGTCCGTCTTGACGAAGGGAAAATTTTGGAAGCACTGAAGAGCTTCGGCGCGTTTCGCTCTGATTTGCTCTTCGTGCACAGTTCGCTGTCGGCGTGTGGCTCGATCGAGGGTGGACCAGGAACAGTCGTAAACGCTCTGCGGTCGTGGATCTCAGACCGTGCTGCACTCGCAATGCCCACGCACACGTGGAGCTATCCTGATAAAACGGGCGTGGCTCCCGTTTATGACTACACGTCAACTCCGAGTGTGGTTGGGACGATCACGAATCATTACTGGCGCCAACCGGGCGTAGTGCGCAGCCTGCATCCCAGCCACTCGGTCGCGTGCAGTGGTCCCGACGCGGAAAACTTATGCGCCGGTCACGAAACCCTTGAAACGCCGTGCGGCGCGGGTACACCCTATCTGCGGATGGCCGAAGGCAATTCCAGTGTGTTGATGTTTGGCGCCACTATGGATTCTTATACCCTCTTCCACACGGCTGAAGATGCGGCAGAGGTCCCATACCTGTACGCTCCGGAGCAGGTGACCCTTCGCACCAAAGGTAAGGACGGCGTTGTCAGAGAAATTCAAATGTGGAGGCAGGATATGGGAGTAGCTCGTCGTTTCGCTGCAACAGCCAACTGGCTTGAGGAGCAAGACCTACTAATCAGACGTAAACTCGGTCTCAGCGAGTTGTTGTTCATTCCAAACGCTCGAGCTCTGCATGAGACTATGGTGAAGGCGCTACGGCGCAATCCCTTATTCCTGGTTGATGAGAAAGCTCGGGCTGGAGTTGCGAATCGAAATAGACCTGCTTGACGCTTTGGACAAAAGTAATTTTTTACACAGGACTACAGGATTAGACATGATTTACCTGTTAATCTTGCAAATCCTGTAATAGAAAGCTGAACTATGCCACCAATCAAAAAAATAGTCCGGAAGTCAGCCAAGTTGGCAGCCAAAAGCGCGATTCAAGTGTTGCCACAGCTACCAGGACGTCCCGGCCGGCTCACCGGCAAACTAGCTAAAGAGGGCGGTTTGCCCGTTAGAGATACGCGTTACCGTCCGTGGCCTGTGTATCCGTCGTCGTCGCTCGTGGACTGGACGACCAAACTGGCGCCCCGGTTCTTGCAGATCTTCCTGACAGGCGTTGAAGGATTGCCGCAACCTCTGGCGACTCGATTTGCGACCGAATGGGCCAACTATTGTGGCGCGAGATACGGGCTTGTGCTGCCCCATGGCACCGACGCTCTGCGCGTAGCCATTGCAGCGGCAATCGATCACGACGGGATTGAATACGGTGGAGAGATCATCGTTCCGAACTTGTCGTTTATTGCCAGCGCGACGACAGTTCTTGACAGGGGTTTTGGAATAGCGCTCGTCGACGTCGATCCCGAAACTTACCTGCTCGATCCGAAGCGAGTGGAAGAAGCGATCATCCCCGGCAAAACGCGCGCGATCATGGCTGTGCACTTGTTTGGCCAACCAGCGCACATGACTGCGCTCACCGATATTGCAAAACGGCATTCGCTAGTTCTCATCGAAGATGCGGCCCAGGCACATGGAGGCATACACGAACTTGGTCGTACCGGATCGCTCGGCGACGCAGCCGGATTTAGTTTTCAGTCGTCCAAAAATCTATCGGCCGGTGAAGGCGGCGCCTTTACTACTAACGACCTGCAAGTCTTCGAGCGCGCCTATTCTTTCCACAACGTCGGCCGTGCACGACGTGGCGGACAGCGTTGGGGCCACCATTCGCTCGGGTTCAACATGCGGGCCAGCGAGTATGTGGCGGCAGTACTATTGCACAGGTTGCAGAAGCTCGAAGCTGAGCAGACCCGTCGCGCGGAGAATTTTCAACGGCTGCGTGAATACCTCGCAGAGGCTTCATGCGTAACGCCACTTGGTATCGGACCAGGCGTGGTACGTCACGGCGTGCACATGTTTGTAATGCGTTACAACTCGGAAGAATGTGGTGGTTTGAGTATCGAAGATTTTATTGGTGCGCTGCAAGCTGAGGGTCTGCCGCTGAACCGGGGTTACACAGCAACAATGGCCCAACAACCAGCTTTACAAGCCATCGCCGAAAGACATCCTTCGTACCTTCGCTTGCTGCCCACTCCGGTTGCCAATGAAGCTGTGAAGAACATGCTCTTCCTGCCACATGAGATCTTTCTTGGTAGTGCGGATGACATGAAAGATGTGGCGGCGGCAGTTATCAAGGTGCAGGCAAAGTATCAGCCTGACAGTTCTAAGCGGAGGGTTCGAGCTGCAGCGCAGCCGGTTGTTTCGCCTGCTCCAGTTCCGACAAGAAGCTATGTGAAAGTCGTGCCATTGGCGACGGCAAAAGCGAAGCCAATCCGCTTCGGAGCCATCGGTCTCGGAACCATGGGCCAGGAGCACGCGAGAGCTATCGCCGCGAACCCACTCATGAAGCTCGCGGCTGTAACCGACGTTCAGTCAAACACCGGACGCACAGTGGCTGCGGATCTTGGCGCCAAATGGTTCGACAGTGCCGACCAGCTAATAGACAGTGGCGAAGTGGACGCGGTGGTGATCGCTACGCCACATTGGCAGCACGGGGATCTGGCGATTAGTGCTCTCAGAGCCGGGCTGCACGTGCTTTGTGAGAAGCCTTTGACCGTCACGGTTTCGCAAGCCGATGAAGTTCTGGAGGCAGCCAGAAAGAGTGACGGCATCTTTGCAATCGTGCACCAGAAACGCTTCGAACCCGCGTATCTCTACGTCAAGCAATTGCTGGACAGCGGTGAACTGGGCGAGATCTACCGTTGCTCGATGCTTGAATCGGCATGGCGATCAGAGGCTTACTATCGTTCAAGCCCCTGGCGTGGAACTTGGAGAGGCGAGGGTGGCGGCGTGCTCTTGAATCAGGCGCCACACATTCTAGATCGTTACGCGTGGCTCTGCGGCATGCCGGAATCGGTTATGGCGCGTTGCGATACCAGCTTGCACAAAATTGAAGTTGAAGACACTGCCAGCGCGGTCCTATACCACTCAAATGGCGCTCATGGCTACATTCACATCAGCACGATTGAGGCGCCCGCTATATCGCGCATGGTTCTGTCGTGCGACCGCGGGCCGTGTGACAGTTGAGAATGGGAAGGTGACAATAACAAAGTTACGCGATTCAATTCGGGAACGTACTGCGCACGATACCCAACTTATGGGCAACCTCGAAAACGAAACGCGTGTGATTCCACTTCCCTCAGATGGCGACGTGCTGAGTGCTTTTTATGACGACTTTCTCGCTGCGGCATACGGAACTGGAACTTTAACGTGTCGCGGAGATGAAGGACGAAATGCGGTTGAGCTGGCCAATGCCATGTTGTTAAGTTCGGCGGAGGGAACGACGATACGTCTTCCGTTGGATCGCCAGCAGTACAAAGAGTTCATGGAGAAGATGCTTAGTAAAGAACTCCAGGCGGTGTAAAGACACATCGCTCGTGCTCTTTGTGCTCCTTTGTGACATCTGATTTTGAGCAATGTGCGGCATAGCAGGTTTAGCGGGATTAACTAATCGCGATGAGGCGCGCTACCGCGTTCGTCAGATGATGTCGACTCTGACCCGCAGGGGTCCGGATGCCGAAGGGCTGGAAGTTTGGAATGGCGCTGTGCTCGGGCACCGGCGCCTTTCGATTTACGATCTGAGTGAGCTGGGACGACAGCCGATGTTGTCACCAGACTCGTCGATCGGTATCGTCTTCAACGGCGCCATTTACAACTTCCGCGAACTCAGAGTCGAGTTAGAAGCTGAAGGGTATCGATTCAAAAGTCAGACCGATACGGAAGTCCTGGTGCATGGATACGATGCCTGGGGACTCGACGGAATGCTTCACAAACTTCGCGGTATGTTCGCGTTTGCCTTGTGGGATGATCGCAAACGCACACTCTTCCTTGTGCGCGATCGGCTTGGAGTCAAACCACTTGTTTACTCATCGCGCAACGGGCAAATCGCCTTCGCCTCAACGGTGCGCGCATTACGCGTTGGCGGCTTCGCCGATGAAATCGATGATTTAGCCATTGCTGATTACCTCGAGTTTGGTTACGTCACTGACCAGCGGACTATTTACCGTGGTGCTCAAAAAGTGGCAGCAGCGAGCGTTGTCGAATGGTCCGAGGGCAAACTGAAAACACGCGAATACTGGCGGCCACCCACACCCTCAAGCACACAGCCATCGTTTGCTGAAGCAGTAGAAGAGACGGAACGGCTTTTCGTTCGCGCAGTAGAAAAACGTCTCTTCGCCGATGTCCCCGTCGGGGCTCTCTTAAGCGGTGGCATCGACTCGAGTCTGGTGTGTTGGGCCATCCAGCATCTCGGTGGCGACATTACGGCTTTCACAGTTGGCACTTCCGGCGATCCTTCGGATGAAACTGCCGACGCGTCTGAAACGGCCCGGAGTTTGGGCGTTCGTCACCAGGTGCTCCAGTTAAGCGGTGACACCGAGCCAAACATCGACGCGCTCGTTTCGGCTTTTGGCGAGCCTTTCGCTTGCGCCTCGACGCTCGGAATGTTGAGCGTTTCCAAAGCAGTAAGAGGTTCCGCTACGGTACTGCTGACCGGAGACGGTGGGGACGACGTCTTCCTCGGCTATCCCGAACATCGCCATTTGTGGATGGCTCAGAAACTCGCGCGCTCTTTGCCCGGTGTTTTGGCGAGTGGCTGGCGCGCCAATCGCGAAAGGGTGCCACACGTTGGTTCGCTGAAGCGACTTATTTCATTCCTCAACTATTCAACCGGTGGTTTGGGCGCCGTCGCTTGTGCTCATGATGGTTTGCCGTCGTACCAGCGATACGGAATGCTTGGCGAGAGGTTAGCTGGAGTTTCAGTTGCGCAAAGAGACATAGACTGGTCCAGTGAGTCGGGACGCAATGTCTTGAGTGAATTCCTTGAATACGATCGCGGCAACAGGTTCGTGGGCGAATACATGACGAAGGTCGACGGCGCCACGATGTTTCATTCTCTCGAAGCTCGATCGCCTTTTCTGGACCAGGACCTTTGGGAATTTGCTTCGTCGCTTTCCTTCGAATTACGTTTGCACGGTGGCCAGCTCAAATCAGTGCTGCGCGAATTGGCGAGGCAAAAACTAGGAGAGCGTTTAGCGCGCGGCCGTAAGCGCGGCTTTACTGTTCCAGTTCAGCGTTGGCTGGTCGGTCGTTGGCGTAATGCGTTTGTTGAATTGATGCAAACATCCATTATGGAGCAGGATGGATGGATCAATTCTCGTTCGGTTTTGAGCCAACTGGCGGTCTCGGCAGAAAAGGGCTGGGCTCCAAATCAACTCTGGTACATCTTTGTGCTCGAATCGTGGCTACGCCATGAAGAGAACTTTAACGCTGAGGCCAGCACCGTTTTTGAACACGAAGGTGCGACTGTACTCAGTTGAGAACGATGCGTAATTCATCTGTACTCTCTGTTTCATT
>Ga0079218_10000111_pt1 | contig 18054 bp, 17 predicted proteins | sample NCCompost_FD_77181 | JGI IMG/M metagenome (GOLD analysis project Ga0079218, IMG submission 77181) | Agricultural soil microbial communities from Utah to study Nitrogen management - NC Compost | ecosystem: Environmental > Terrestrial > Soil > Agricultural land | place: USA: Utah | collected... | reverse complement strand
CCCGTGATGCTGGTGGTGCGGGTGAAGGTCGTCGCCGACAAGCTCACCGAAATCGAGCTGGTGGCCACCCGCAGCCGATCCGAAGGGCTCATCTTCAACATCGACGGGCTGAGCGCCCCGAGTGCGGTGATGAACTTCGCGCCCCGTCCGGCGCAGCTTGCCACCCGCGACGACGCGATCAAGGCGGCGATGCACTACCCGCAAGGGCTGAACGCCGCGAAGACCTTCGCCGCCGTGAACGCACCCTTCGCGCCCAACGCCTATCGCCACGAGAACGGTCAGGTGATGGCCGGGCCGGACTGCAAGTTCGCTCCCGGATGCCAGAACATCTCCACCCAGTCGCTCGCGATCTTCGAGCGCCTCGGCGACGTGCAGACGCGTGTCATCGCCGCCGACGAGCGCATGGGCATCGTCTGGCTGCGCATGGCCTGGGGCGTTCGCGAGCGCGGCGGCGATCAGCTGACGGTGTGGGAGATGTTCAAGGTCTACGACGGCCAGATCCACGCCGTGGAAGCGTTCATGCGGATCCTGCCGGTGGAGAAGCGCAACGGCGGGTGGCAATAACCTAAGGGCTGACCTCGAGGCCGAAGTCACGCCAGATCTGCTGAAGCACTCTGGGATCGACGACCCGCGTGTCTGCCTTCCCGGGCTCCTTCTCCGAATGCAGCACGAACGACACCGTTCCACACTCGGGTCCAAGGGCTGCCGGATCGAACACGTAGAGACCTTCGTAGATCGCGTCCGTCTCGGAGACCCGCAGTTCCAGCTTGAACGGGTGGATTGGCCGCACCTCGGTGCTGCCGCAGAAGGCGTGCAGCCGCTCGAAGCCTGACTTCAGGTGCTTGATCGCCGGCAAGGCCATCCCCTGTGTCATCGCGGCGCCGCGCGCCGCCTTCGCCCAGAAGCTTTCCACCATCTTCGGCGTCACGCGGACGAACAGCACCGGCGGGATGTCCGCCATGTATTCGGACCAGTTGCTGAAATTCTGATTCGATTGCGACTGCGCGGCGTAGTTGATGATCGGCGTGATGAACCCGACGTCGAAATCGGCCGCGGCCATCTGATAGGGCTTGAGGCTGCCGGCGCGACGACGGACGGCCTCCTTGAACGTGGCGACGGGAGCAGGCTTCGTGGGCTCCACGGGAAGATGCGCCGCACTCGGAACAGGAGCGTCGTTGACCTTCTTCGCGGCCGCCGCCATCACATCGCACACACGCGCGATGCGGACGACGCGCGTCGCGCCGCGCCTCGGCTCGTCGCGCTCGTCGGCAGGAGACGTGACTCCCACGAGGACGCCTGAAGCGGCGAACGCCGGCCCGCCGGCGCCGCCCCCCGCCAGCGAGAGGTCGGAGGCGATGGCATTCGCGTCGATGCGGCTCACGGCTCCCAACGTCCAGCTCTTCTCCTGCCGGAGCGGGGCGGCAATCGCATAGATCTCCTGCCCGCGCGGGATCGACGGTGCGCTGCTCGGGCATTCAAGCGGCACCGGCTTGATCGACGCCATGGCGGCCGGGTCGATCCGGACCACGGCGATGTCGCGCTGGCGATCGGCTTCGACGACGGTCCCCGCGACTTTGACCGAGCGCGAGATCTGCACTTCGACCAGCGTCGCGTCGCCGATGATCTTCTGGTTCGTCACGACGAGGCCGGCCGCGTCAACCAGGAATCCCGATCCGTGCGCCGTCGGAGTCCACACCTCCACGACGCTGTCGAGCCACTGTCGCAGCACGAGCGACGTGTTGGTTGCGAGCGGCGTGGTGGCATCCGACGTCCCCGGCGCGATCGCCTCGGCCACCGAATTCGCGAGAGTCAGTTCGAGGGTCGAGTCGCGGCCGGCGGCGACGTCCAGGGTCAGCCTCCACCGATACGCCTTTCCCTGAAGCGCCACCGGTTCGTCTGATTCCACGGTGTAGTTGCCCGGGCGCAGCCTGACGGTGGCGGTGCCGTCCACGCTCGTCACGATTCGGCGCGGCTCTCTGGTCGGCGGGTTCTCGCTGATGAGCAGCGCGTGGCGCGCCACCGGCGTGGCCTGTCCGGTGGCATCGGTCAGGACCGCTCGAATGTGAAGCACGACGAGCGTCTGCCCGGAGATCGAGGGCGAGGCGACCAAGACCAGCATCGCGAGCGCAAGCGCGCGGCCCATGTCTCTCATCCTACGCGTAAACGTCTTACCGCGGGCGTAAGGCGTTTACGCCACCATGCCGCTTTTGCATGTGTTCTTCCGACGCACGTCGCTGGCCGCCACCTTGCACTTCAGCCTCGCAGGCGGGGGCTTGCGAGGATGAGACAATGCGACTCCATCGATGGGCTCTCGCGTCGCTGGCAGGCCTGGCCTGCCTGAGTTGTGGAGGGTCCGGCAGTTCGACCCCGACCGCCCCCACCGGCGGCGGCAGCCCCACCACCATCGCCATCAACGGGCAGAGCGGCACTCAGGCGTTTGCACCGAACCCCGCGGCCTTCGGCGGCCAGCCGGTGGTGTTCAGGAACAACGACTCGGTCTCGCATCGTGTGGTGCTCAACGACGGCTCGATCGATACCGGCGACATCGCGCCGGGTGCCACCAGCCGAACCGTGGTCATGCCCGCCTCCGGCACCAACTACCACTGTTCGATCCACCCCGGCATGATCGGAGCCGTGTCCGGCACGACGGGGCAGGCACCCCAGTGCACCGGGTTGTACTGCGATCCCTACTGAGGGGCGTCGAAAAGCACTAAAATCGGCGTCGCGGTGAGGTTTGCCACGCTCCTCGTCATCGCCGCGATCGCCAGCGCGGACACGGTCGCTGCCAACGCACAGACGCCGATCGACGTATCCGAGCTGGCCGACTACCGGCTGACGGCCCCTGCCTTCGATCGGTTCGTGTTTGCGACTCGCCGTGTCATGGCGATCGTCGGAGACGACCCTTCGTTTACGCACGCCCCCCTCTTCACCAAGGAGGTGGCGCTCTCCGGCGATGCGGTTGCCGGGGCCTCGGCGCTGGTGGCGCGGCTCGAGAACCATCCGGGGCTGGCCGCCGCGCTCGCGGCGTCGAAGTTCACTCCGCGCGAGTACTCCAAGCTCGCGATCACGCTGATCGCCGCGCACGTGGCGCATGGCTTCGTGAAGGCGGGCGTGATACGGGCTGTTCCGTCCGGGGCGCCGAGCGTCAACGTCGAGTTCGTGAAGGCTCACGAATCGGACGTCGCGGCGACCCTGGCCTCACTCGGCATCCTCGAGTGAGTCCTCGTGACAAGCGTCGCTGGAGGCCCAGATGAACCGCATGCACATCGCGGGCGGCGTGGCCGCCGCCCTTCTGTTCGCGCAGGCCGATACGTCGACCCAGGGCAGGCGGCCGCCAGAGATCGCCACCGACATCCCGGCGGCCGAGGTGCAGGCGGTGCTCGACGCGCCGTCGGCGATCGCCGATCGCCTGATCACGGCGGTGGACATGGGCACCTACAACGTCGGCGTTGGCGTCCTGCGCCGCACGCCGACCAAGCCCGGCGCACCGGTGGGCGCCATCAATCACGAGCACATCACCGAGGTCTACTACATCATCCGGGGCACCGGCACGCTGCTCACCGGCGGGACTGTCACCAACGCCAGGCCGGCGCCGAAAGACAGCGAGATCGTCACCACCGTTGTCGGCCCGAGCATGCAGGGCACGTTCGACAAGCCCGCGCAGCGGCGCAAGGTGAACCCGGGCGACGTGGTGATCATTCCGCCCGGCGTCTATCACGGCTTAGACGAGGTGCCTGCGGGCGGCATCGATTACCTGGCCGTCCGCCCCGACCCGAACAAGGTGCTGCCGGCCGGCTACGTGCACCCCGCCATCAAGGCGCTGAAGAAATAGGTTGAAGAAATAGGCTGGTTGCGAGCCCACGCCCGTCAGGGGCGGAGGCTCGCGCAATGCAGCGGGCGGTCTCGAGACCGCCCGACATGCTAGGGCCGTGGCGCGCTGGCCGGCGGTGTCACGCCGTTGAGGCGCACGTACACCACCATCTGACCGTAGGTGTCCTGCGTGTGGCCGATCAGGAAGAACATCGGGCGCGCCCGGGTCGAGGGGCCCATGAACGCGGCCTGAACCGTCTCCTGGATCGTGGTGTTGTTGAACTCGGCGATTACCTTCGAGCCGTAGTCGAACGAGTCCGACATCGCCTTGATCATGTCGGCCTTCGTCGTCGCCTTCATGTTGATCGCCGGCTCCGGCGTCTTGCCGCCCAGGAACTTGGTCAGCATCATGTTCACCTGGGCGATGTGCAGGACGTGCTCTCCGAAGGTCCGCTGCGCGGGCGTCGGCTTGAACCCGTATTTGTCCTCGGGCATCGCATTCGCCAGGCCGACGAGCAGCGCCTTCTGCCCGGCCCAGTCTTTCGTCAGATCGCCGTGGATGGTGGCTTGCGCGAACGCCGGGGAACCGGCCGCGATGACCATGACCGCCAGCAGACAGAGACGCGTGACAACCTTCATGGGTTCGTATCCTCCTGTGACTACTTGAATCCGCCGAGCCCGTCGGCCTCGGCGGGCCGCTTCATGCCTTTCTCGAAATGCTCCTCCCAGATGCGCGCCCAGGGGCGGTCGTAGAGGTCCCGCACCTTGTACTGGATGGTCGTGCCGGGCGGCACCTGCGTGCCCCTGCCGTCGTCGCCGACGAAGATCGTCTGGTTGCAGTGTTCGAGGTGGAACGGCGGCGCCTGCTTGAGGTCGCTCCGCCGCGAGAAGAAGCGGATGTCGCGCACCGGCTCGACGAACGCCTCGGGGTCGTAGAACACCGTCTCGTGCTCGAGACCGGCGAACCGCCCGTCGGCGAAGCGTCGCGGCGTCCAGATCTCGACGAGCTGCATCTTGTTGCTGTATTCCCAGCTGCTGTGCGTGAACCACCCCTGGATGTTGGAGGTCCACGTGATCAACGTCTCGCCATCCCAGAACCCGACGGTCTCGCCCAGCCAGCTGGGGACTTCGGCTCCCAGGTGGGGCACGGCGCCCTTGAGCGTGAACGTGCGATCGATCTGCACGTGACGCAGCGCGTTGTCCGTGCCGCCGAGGAACTGCACGCGTCCAGGCACCGCCATCACGTCGAGCTGACTCGGCCCCCCGGGTCCCGACCACCAGCGCAGCAGGCCTTCCGGACGACAGAACATCAGCGAGAACTGCGCCGCGTTGCTGTTGGTCTTGTGATACATCTGCTGCACGAACCGCTTCTGGTACTCGGGTGTGAGCAGCGAGAGGATGGTCGGCATCTGGTTCGCCCACCCCACGACCCACTGCGGCGGCTCGGTGAATTCCTGCGGCAGCGGGTCGCCGGCCCCTCCGCGACGCCCCCGGCCGAACACGAGGTTCAGGTTCCTGGTATAGCGGCCGTTCCAGTCAGGCAGCGTGGCGGTCGTGTGTGCCGTCGGTCCTCCACGCGCCTTGGTCTCGGCCAGCAAGGCCTCGTAATGCGCCTGCGCGGTCTTGAACGGATACGGGCTGACGATCGCGGCGCGCGGGTAGTCGCGATCGCAATGACCCCAGGCCGCCGTCGCCGGGTTGCTGTCTTCGATCGCCCGCGGGCCGCTCGAGTAGTCGCCCCAGATGGAGTCCAGCGAGATCGGGCTGTTGCAGCGGTAGTACCGCTTGTCCATCCACAGGTCTTTGTCGGAGTAGAAGTCCTTCGACGTGAAGATGTCGCGCGCCAGCGGCTGCACGCCGGCGGGGGCCTTTCCTCCGGTAGCCGCGGCGTTGGTCACGTAGTACCAGGGCGTCACGGCGCCGACGAAGTAGTCCTCCGGGAAACCGTCGAACCGGTTGAGCGGTACGGGCACCGGCCAGCCGCGCCCCACGCTCTTCTGCGCGGGCGGCGGGGCCTGCGTGTACGACGGCGTCGTGCCAGCGGCGACGAACACGACAGCGAACACGAGGGCGGCCGCGGCGGCCCGGCGGACGAAGTTGGCACTCGTCATGTCCAATCAGCTCTCTATGGCTTCCAGGTGGCGGTTGCCACCGCGAGCTTGCCCTCGCCGTGCGGCGTGGCCCCGTCAACCGAGTCGCAGTGCTTGCCGGCGGCCGGCGGCTTGCCCTTGGGACACTGAAACAGCCCATCGACCCTCGCGCCGCCCCGCTGCCCGTTGCGCAGCGGCGTGAGCCCGACGCTGAAGACGGTACCACGCTCGAAGCTGCCCACCGTGATCCCCTCGCGCGCCATCGCCGCCGAGCCGCCCATCTCGACCAGCCAGGTCGCCGGCTTGCCCTCGGCGTCGCGTACGAGCGCGTCGCGTTTCTCGTTGAGCGGCACGAACGCGATCTGCATGTGGGCGCCGTCGGGATTGAGCCGCTCCACGACGCCGGTGAAGACGTACGTGATCGACTGGTCGTACATCGCGAATGAGTGGTGCGCCGCCAGCGTCGCCGACGCCAGGACCGCGATCGCCGCCACCGCCAACCCTCTGGGTGTCATCGTGGCTATATTCTTCATCATCCGCGTTCCATCCCGTAGTCTTCCACGACTTTCCCGATCGCCTCGGCCACGATCCGCGCCAGCTCGTCGCGCCACGCGTCGCCCTTCTGCCCGTAGAGAATCACGCGCCGCGTCGCCAGGTCGATCGGAATGTCGGCCGCGTCTCTGGACAGGATGAGCACCGGCTTGGCGAGCGCGTGCGCGATCCCCAGTTCATACAGCACGTTCGGGTTGCGGCCGGTGATGTCGGCAATCACGAAGCCGGCGGCGTTGATGCTTTGCCAGATGTCCTCGAGGATGTCCGTCGGGGTGAAGAGGTCGTCCCCTCGTACCGGCCGCACGCCGGCCGCCTCGCATGCGCGCGCCAGGATGCGGTGCACGTCCGCCGACCACTCCTGACCAAAGGGCATGACGATGAAGCACGAGGCCTGGCGGGGGCTGGTGTGTTCCTTCGGCGGACCGTACAGCCGTTCCGGTCCCAGAAAGAGCACGTCCCGCCGCAGCCCGGCCGCCGAGTGGCGAAACTCGTCCAGGAACACGTCGAGGCCCGTCGAGCGCAGAGCCGTCCCGAGGGCGGGCCCGGCACTCCGCCAATCCTCGGACACCAGATGCGACTGGTGGACGCGCCGCACGTAGCCGCGCAGGAACGCCACCGTTTCGTCGAAGCGATCGGTGAGCCACACGAGGATCGTGACGAGCGCCAGGATGAAGAGCACGGAGAAGAAGGACTTCCACACTGCCGCCACCGGCAGGAACCAGACGACGGGGGCCAGCAGGGCCGCGACCAGCGAGAGGAGGATCAGGATTCCGGAGAGCGAGGAGCGCCCGGTGTTCCCGGCGGCGTGTGCCGCCGGCATTCGCAGCGTGGCCGACAGCACCGAGAGCTGTCCGAGCATCCAGACCGCCTCGATGCTCCGTGGCACCGCGTCGACGCTGTAGGCCATGTCGCCGGCCATCAGCACCGACGTGCCGGCGAGCATCCACACCACGGCGGGCGGTTCCTTGAGCAGCATGCAGAGCAGGCCCGTGGCCAGCACTCCGAACTCGAAAGCGGCGGTGACGGCGTCGAACCTCCCGAGCAGGGTGTCGAGGAGGTGGCCGTATTGCTGGACGTAAAAGCTCGCGAAGATCGCGGCCAGGCCGGCCGTCGACGCCGCGCACACGATTGCCGTGAGGCGCGACAGCGGCCGGCTGTGCCACCGCTCGAGCGCCAGATAGCCCCAGGCGCACAGCAGGGCGAAGACGAACGCCGCGTAGAACGCATCGGAGGCGAGATCGGAGAGCTCGCCCGCGCCCTGCGCCGGGATCGACAGATCGGCTGACGACCCGCTCGAGACCTGGTAGGTGACCCACGAGCCCGCCAGCAGCAGGAAAGCCAGCCCCTGGATCACGAGAAAGACGCGATAGGGGCGGGACGTGCGCCGGGAGGTGTAAAAGGCGAGACAGCCGCCGGCGGCGGCCGCCAGCGCCTGGTCCCAGTGATAGCGGCCGGGGCTGTACGGCTCATCGCCGATGATCAGCCATACGGCGAGCCACAGCAGGTAGAGCGCCGCGAGCGCGCCACCTGCCAGGTGACTCGACTGCGTCATCGAGGGAGCTATATCGCCGAACCGGCGGGGGCGTCAAATCTATAATCGCGCAGGAGGCGGCCATGATCTCGCGACGCGATGCGTTCAAAGCCACCGCGGCCCTCGCCGCGCCGTTCGTCCTGCGCGAGGCACTCGGGGCACAGCGCGGCCCGGTCACGGAAGACGCCGGCACGTTGGAGCGTGCGTGGCGGGACCCTCCCGCGACGCGCCAGCCGATCCTGCTCAGGGGCGGGACGATCGTCAGCATGGACCCGAAGGTGGGCGACTTCGCCAGGGGCGACGTGCTCATCGACGGGCGGAAGATCGTCGCAGTGGGCCAGGTCAAGGCACCGGCGCAGGTGCAGGTGATCGACGCCACCAATACCGTCGTCATTCCCGGGTTCGTCGACGCGCACCGACACTCGTGGGAGGGGCAGCTTCGCCGCATCATTCCCGACGGCGCCATCGCCGAATACATGGCGACGACCCACAACGGTTTCGCGCGGCACTATCGGCCGCACGACATCTACGTCGGCAATCTCATCACCGCGCTCGGCTGCATCGACGCCGGCATCACGTGCGTGATCGACAACTCGCACAACTCGCGGTCCGCCGCCCACTCGGATGCGGCAGTGCAGGCGCTCATCGATTCGGGCATTCGCGGCGTCCACGCGTCGGGCGCGCCGGCGGCGGGCGAATGGGATCGTCAGTGGCCGCAGGATCTCGAACGGCTGCAGAAGAAGTTCTTCAGCTCCACCGATCAGCTCGTGACGCTTCGCCTGTTCTCGGGGATGAGCCGTGAGAACTGGGCGTTCGCGCGCCGGCTCGGGATCCGGATCACGACCGAGTCGAATGCGGCCGGCCCCGAGTTCGACGCCTTCTGGAAGGAGAAACTGATCCGTCCCGACAACACCTTCAATCACGCCCAGGGATGGCCCGATCAGGTCTGGCAGCGCGTCAAGGACGCGGGCGCCACGGTGAACGTGTGTCCGCGGTCGGACGCGCAGTACGGTCTGGGCGAGGGTGTGTCCGCATTTCAGAAGGCGCTCGACCACGGCCTGCGGCCCGGCCTCTCGATCGACAACGAAGTGTCGTACGGCACCGACATGTTCAGCGAGATGCGCGTGGTGTTCAACGTGCAACGCGCGATGGCCACCTACCGCCGGGCGAACGGCGACGCGAAGGCTCCCGCGCCGGTCAGCGTACGCACGGTGCTCGACTGCGCCACCGCGGGCGGCGCCGACTGCGCCGGCCTGCTGGACAAGTGCGGCACGCTGACGCCGGGCAAAGAGGCCGACATCGTCCTGATTCGGACCGACGACATCAACCTGTATCCCTCCAATCACGCGATCGGGACGGTCGTCCTGGCGGCGGACACCCGCAACGTCGACACGGTGATCATCGGCGGCCGCGTGCGGAAGCTCCGGGGGCGGATGACCGGCGTCAACATGGAGAAGTTCCGCCAGATGGCGGACGAGTCGCGCAACTACCTGTTCGCGAGAGCCGGCTACAAACTCGACATCTTCTCGAAGGGCTGAACCAGGCGTTACGGTGTGAACCGCTGGTTGTCGCAGACGAATTCGATCAGTGCGTCGTCGAGCATCAGTTCCTGGTACCCGCGCACGGTGAACGGCCGCGTGTACGCTTTCGGGTCGTCCACGGTGATGTCGATCTCCATGCGCGCAAACGTGGGCCGGCGAAACCGTTCGGTGATCGTGCCGGCATCGGTGAGCGGACTGCCGATGAGATCGAGCCAGCCACCGTCACGGAAGCGCGTGGTGGTGACCACGAGGTCGTCGCCCTCCCAGCGTCCCACCGAGTAGCCGTTCCACCACGGCTGCGCTTCGGGGGGCGGCAGTGTCCGGCCGTCGGTGAAGATCTGCCGCGTCTCGCCGGCGGCCTCGTACAGGATCGCGGTCACGGCCGGCGTCTGGACGAACTTCCGCGGCGCGCCCTGCAGGTGCAGCTGCACGATCCCCATCGGCAGGCACCGCGCCTGCGGATTCTGCCGGCCGTCGGTCGCGAGGCGCTGCTTCAGCAGGTCCAGTCCGTACGGCGTCACGGGCAGGCCTTCGGGCAGGTTCTGGCCCACCTCGCGATAGACGGCGATCGCCGGCCCGGGCGGCGGCTGCCGCGGCCGGACGCCTGGCGGTGCGGTGATGCCGCGCCAGAGGCCGCTGAAGTCGGGGCGGCCGTCCGCCGTGCGCGGCGCCGGCGCGTCTGGATTCGGACGCCCGGCGGCGTCCTTCGGCACTCGCGGGGTCGGGTACTTCGGCCACTGCGCCGAGACCGCCGGCGGCCAGCACGCGAGCGCCGCTGCGACCGCAACGAAGAGCAGACGGCCCGAGGACACGTGGCTGCTAGCCACGCCCTCCCGGTGTGGCATCGCCACGCCCGCCGCGTCCCCCACGCCCACGGCCACCACCGGGCGCGCCGAACCGGGGATACGGAGCCGGGTTGACCATCAACCGATCGAGGAAGAGGTCGATCGAGTGGGCCATCACGTCGATCGCGTCGAACGCGGCGTTGTCGAACGCGTGATCGGCGCCCTGTATGAGCGTCAGCGTGGACGGCACGCCGAGCGCGTGGAGCTTCGTCCAGAAGTCGATGCTCGACTGCACCGGCACCGTGCCGTCGTTCGTGCCGTGAATGAAGATCGTCGGCGCGAACGTCTTGGTGATGTACGACGTGGGCGAGGCGGCGGCAATGTTCTCCGGCGTCGCCTGCCCCTGCGGGAAGAGCCCCGTCGCGATCTGCGCGCTCGCCAGCGGGTACACGCCGATGCAGGCGTTGACGTCCGAGCTCACGCCCGCGTTGCCCCCGTCGCCCTCGAATTCCTTGCGCCCGTTCGTGCCCGCGGCCATCAGCGCCAGCATGCCGCCCGCCGAGTAGCCGGCGACGACGATGCGGTTGGCGTCGACGCCGAGGCGCCCGGCGTTCGCACGGGTCCAGCGGATTGCCGCCTTCGTGTCGTGAATCTGCGCGGGCCACAAGCCTTCCTGCTGAAGCCGGTAGTTCGCGGAGATGTTGGTGTAGCCCTTGGCGCCGAGCGGCTTGATGTCGTTGATGATGTACCCGGCGTTCTTGTTGCCGACGAAGAAGCCGCCGCCGAAGAGGTGCACGATCGCCGTGCGCTTCGAGGTCACGTTGGCGGGCGGTTGGTAGACATCGAGCGTGAGGTCCTCGCTCCCGCCCTTGCCGAACACGATGTCCTTCTCGACGCGCAGGTTCCCCGTGTCAGGGGCGGGCGGCCCCTGGGCCCGAAGCGAGACCGCGGTGAGGGCCGGTGCTGCGGCGAGTGCCGATGTGACGAATCCCCGTCGGGTGAGTCGCGACATGAAGTTCCCTTCTTGGATGTCTTGCAGGAAAGCCGCACTGTAACCCAAAACCTACCCCGAAGGCGGTAGTTGCCGCGTGCGTACGAACGGTCCCATAATCGCGGCCCAGCATGCGCGCGGGAATCCGGGTCGCCATCGCCGTGCTCGCCGGCGTCGCCATCGTCGCCGCGGCCGCGGTATGGATTCACCGGCCGGCCTCGGGCCAGTCGCCGGACGGATCCGCGTCGTACCGCGCGCCGCGCACCGCCGACGGCAAGCCGGATCTGAACGGCATCTGGCAGGCGCTGAACACCGCCAACTTCGACCTCCAAGCGCATGCCGCGCGCCCGGCGCTGTCGCTGCTGCCGGCTGCGCCACGCAGCGGCGTCCCCGGGCTCGCTCGCGCCACGCCAGTGGAACTGCCCGATCCCGTGGTCCGCGCCCTCGGAGCGGTGGGCGGCGTGCCGGCGGGGGAGGGCGTCGTGGTCGGCGGCGAGATCCCGTACCAGCCGTGGGCCGCGGCGAAGAGGCAGGAGAACGGCCGCGAGTGGGTGAAGCGCGATCCCGAGATCAAGTGCTTCATGCCTGGCGTGCCTCGAGCCACCTATCTGCCGTACCCGTTTCAGATCCTGCAGGGCACCAACAAGATCGTCATCGCCTACGAGTTTGCGGGCGCAACGCGCACCATCCACATGGACACGGTTGGCGACAGCCCGAGCCCCACCTGGATGGGCTGGTCGCGCGGGCGATGGGACGGCGACACGCTCGTGGTTGAAGTCACCGACTTCAACGAAGACACCTGGTTCGACCGCGCCGGCAATTTCCACAGCGACGCCCTGAAGGTGACCGAGCGCTACACGCGGGACAGCGCCGATCACCTCACGTATCAGGCGACGATCGAGGATCCAAAGGTGTTCACGCGTCCGTGGACGATCCGGATGCCGCTCTATCGCCGCGTCGAACCGAACAAGCAGCTGCTCGAGTACAAGTGCGTCGAGTTCGTGGAGGAGCTGATGTACGGTCACCTGGGCGTGGTCGATCCGGCCACGGGGCGGCGTCCGTAGGGGCACATCTTTAGATGTGCCCGACCAGGTTCTGGGAGCGCTGACATGACGAACTGGCGGTTTGTCGGAGGATTACTGGTGGCCGCCGCGATCGGCACGCTGGTTGCCGCGCAGCAGCCCGCGACGGGCGGCTGGGCACCGCCGAAGACACCGTGGGGCGATCCCGACCTGCAGGGCGTGTGGCGATACGAAGCGTCGGTGCCGCTCGAGCGGCCCGCGCAGTTCGCGGGGCGCGCGTCGCTCACCGACGAGGAAGTGGCGCGGAACCAGAAGCTCGAGGACGAACAGGCGGCGCAGCGGCTGGCGGGCGCCGAAGGCGCGGCCGTGGGGCGTCGATCGGTCGGCGAGTCGCCCATCCGCGGCAACGAGTACAACAGCTTCTGGCAGGATCACGGCCGTCCGCGGCAGGTCTACAAGCAGACGTCGCTCGTCGTCGATCCGGCCGACGGCCGCATCCCGTATACGCCCGACGCGAAGAAGGCCGACGCGCGCGCCTCGGCACGCTACGGCGCCGGGCCTTACGAATCGTTTCTCGATCCGGACACCGGCGAACGGTGCCTGACCGACGGTGTCACCGCGCTGATGTGGCAGGGGCCGAACGGCGGCCACAACCGCATCGTGCAGAGCCAGGGTTACGTGACCATCCTGCACGAGGAGTATCTCGATCGGCGCATCATCCCGGTGGACGGGCGGCAGGCCAGCGGCATCCGCCAGTGGTTCGGCAACGCGGTGGCCAGGTGGGAAGGCAGCACGCTCGTGGTCGAGACCGCCAACTTCGTCGACCGCACGAACTACGAGTGGGCCACCATCTTCATGCGGCCGTCCGAGACGCTGCGGCTGGTGGAGCGCTTCACGCGCACCGGCGCGACGACGATGGACTACCGCATCACGGTCGAGGATCCGGCCACGTTCGCGCGCGCATGGACGGCGCAGATCCCGATCACGCGCCTGCCAGACGAGACGCTGATCTACGAATACGCCTGCCACGAAGGCAACTACGCGATGCCGAACCTGCTGGCGGGCGGCCGCATCGACGCCGCGAAGCGGCAACGCTAACGAAGGGAGCCCCCATGCGCACCCATCACGCCACGCTGCTCCTCGGCGCCCTCGCGGCGATCGTCTGGTGCACGACCGGGACGTCCGCGCACCACGCGTTCGCGGCGGAGTTCGACTCCACCAAGCCGATCAAGCTGCGCGGGACGGTCGTCAAGATGGAGTGGATCAATCCGCACACCTGGCTCCATCTCGACGTGAAGCGGCCGGACGGCAAGACCGAGCGCTGGATGATCGAGGGCGGCCCGCCGAACGCGCTCTATCGGCGGGGCTTCAGCCAGAAGTCGCTGCCCGTCGGCGCGGAGCTCGTGGTGGAAGGGTTCCGTGCGAAGGACGGCTCGCTCAAGGGGAACGGCCGCGAGCTGACCTTCGCCGACGGGCGCCGGCTGTTCGTGGGCTCATCGGGCACCGGCGCGCCACGCGACGGCAAGGACTAGTCGCCGCCGCCGCCCTTGAACTGATCGGCCTCGTCCGCAAAGAGCACGTTGAAGCTGGTGAGCGATCCGTAGCAGCCGCTCACGTACGCCTGCAGCTTCAGCTTCACGTCGTCGGGAAGATCGGACGCGTTGACCTGCTGCTCGAGCGTGCGCAATCGATTCCGCAGCATCACCACCTTGTGGAAGAAGGTTTCGATCGGCCAGCTCTTCTCCTGCAACCCCGGCGTGCCAGGCTTGAGCACCAGCGTGCCGCCGCGCCATTTGGCCGCCGGTGTGACGAGCGTCACGCCGGCTTCCTCGCGGATGATGCGGCGCAGCAGCAGCTCGAGGTCGTCGGAACGATCGGGAAGCGACATGGGCGGTGTGATCCTTTCACGGTCGCTGGCGAGCGGAAACGCGCCCGGCGGCGGCGAGTGAGGCTTCGGACTCGAGGGCGAGGTGGCGGCGGGCGCCGTGCGAGGCCCGCCTCGATAGTTGTGCTGACTCGCACAGAAGTCGCACTGCACGCGCAGAGGCCAGCCCTCCGCGTCGACGACGATGACGGTGTGCAAGCGGTCGGTCTTGCAGGCGCGGCAGAGGTCCTCGACCTCCTCGCCGGCGCGGAACGCCCGTGGCATTCCGCCATCATCCCACGCACCCGCTAACCTGTAACCCGATCGCATCGTCCGAGTATTCACGCCCATGCGATCGCTGCTGACACTCCATCTCCGTCAGGCCGCTCGCGGTCTGCGCCGGAACCCGACGTTCACCACCGCCGTGCTGCTCACGCTGGCGCTCGCCATCGGCGCGAATACGGCCGTGTTTACCGTTGTCAACGGCGTGCTGCTCAACCCGCTTCCGTATCCGGAGCCCGAATCGCTCGTCAACGTGCTCACGCGGGCGCCCGGCGCTCCAGGCGGCGGAATCACCGAGATGCCCGAATCCGCGTCCATGTACGTGACGTACGCGGAGAACCAGCGCTCCTTCGAAAGCCTTGGTATCTACGACTCCTTCCCATTAACGGTCACCGGCCGGGATGCGTCGGAACAGATTCGTGCCGTCGGCGCCAGCCGCGGCGTGCTCGAGACGCTGCGCGTGCAGCCGATGCTGGGACGCGCCTTCACGGAGGGGGACTATCACAACGGCCCGCCCCCCGACACCGTCATCCTCGGGTGGGGCTACTGGCAGCGGCGGTTCGGCGGCGACCCGTCGGTCATCGGGCGGACGTTGGCCACCGATACGGTCCCCCTCAAGATCGTCGGCGTCATGCCGCGTGGTTTCCGTGTCGTCACGGTGGAACCCGAGGTGCTGGTCCCGCTGTCGCTGGATCGAGGCCGGCTCGTCCTCGTCTTCTTTTCATACCAGATGGTGGCCAGGCTGAAACCCGGGGTCACGCTCCAGCAGGCCGATGCGGATCTGGCACGCCTCACGTACCTCTGGGGCGGGGCGTGGCCGATGCCGCCCGGTTACCAGGGTGGTCCGCGGCCGTTCGACAGCTGGCGTTTCGAGAGCGTTGCCCGGCCGCTCAAGGACAGCGTCGTCGAACGGGTAGCGAATCTGCTGTGGGTGCTCATGGCGACGATCGCCATCGTGATGCTGATCGCGTGCGCGAACGTCGGCAATCTGGTGCTCGTGCGCTCCGAGGGGCGTCAGCAGGAATTCGCGGTGCGGATGGCGCTCGGGGCCGGACGGCGGCGGCTGATGGCCGAATGGCTGCTCGAAAGCGTGCTGCTCGCGCTGATCGGAGGCGCCATCGGAACCGCCATCGCCTACGCCGGCGTACGCCTGCTGAAAACCTTCGGGCCGGCGACGCTGCCGCGTCTCCCGGACGTCGCCATCGATGGGCGGGTGCTGGCGTTCGCGCTCGCCGTCTCGATCCTGTGCGGGGTCCTCTTCGGGCTGATTCCCGCGCTCAAGTACGCGGGGCGGCAGCTGTCCGGGATGCTTGCGGGCGCGCGCGGCGCCAGCGACAGTCGCGAGAGGCACCGGACCCGCAACGGGCTGGTGGTGGCGCAGGTGGCGCTTGCGCTGGTGCTGCTCGTCAGCTCGGGGCTGATGGTTCGCACGTTCCTGGCGCTTCGCGGCGTGGTCCCCGGGTTCGATACCGAGGGTGTGCAGACGGTCCGGATCCTCGTGCCGGCGACGGTTGCGCCGACAGCCGATGACGTCACGCGAACGCAAAAGGCGTTGCTGCAGGCGTTCGAGTCGATTCCAGGCGTCACGGCCACCGCGCTCACGTCGGCGATGCCGATGGAGGGTCTGGTACCGAACGGCGCCGGGTCGCCGCGCTTTCCGGTGCTGTCCGAGCGTGACACGCCGGCCGTCTCACGCAACCGTCCGCTCCGCTGGTTCAAGTCCGTGTCGCCCGGCTTCTTCAAAACGACGGGGACGCGCATCATCGCCGGACGCGAATACACGTGGAGCGATCTCGACGCGCTGAGACCCGTGGCCATCGTGTCGAAGAGTCTGGCAGTCGAGCTGTGGGGGTCGCCGGCGGCCGCGTTGGGACAGCGGGTCCGGCCAGATCCGACCGTCTCGTGGCGCAGCGTGATCGGCGTCGCCGATGACGTGCGGGACGACGGTGCGCATCTCCCGCCCCCGGCGATTGCCTACTGGCCGTCGCGCGCCGAGAGCCTCAACGGATCGCCGCAGACCGCGGTGTCGCGCAACGCGACGTTTGCGCTGCGGAGCCCGCGCGCCGGCAGCCAGGCTCTCATCGACGCGATCCGGCAGCGCGTGTCGGCGGTCAACGCCAGCCTTTCAATCTCGAGCGTGCGCACGATGCCTGAAATCTACGGCCAGTCCATGGCGCAGACCTCGTTCGTGCTCGTGATGCTGGGCATCGCCGCCTTCATGGCCCTGACGCTCGGCCTGATCGGCATCTACGCTGTCGTGGCGTATGCCGCGACGCAGCGGACGCGCGAAGTCGGCATCCGGCTCGCGCTCGGCGCCCAACAGCGGGAGCTGCGGCGGATGTTCCTGCGGCACGGGCTGGTGCTGACGGGCATCGGCATCGCGATCGGTCTGGGCGCCGCCGCGGGGCTGACGCGCGTGCTGACGTCGCTGCTCTTCGACGTGAGGCCGCTCGACCCGCTCACCTACGTCTTGGTGGCGCTGCTGCTCATGGCGGCGACGCTGCTGGCCAGCTACGTCCCCGCGCATCGGGCCTCGCGGGTGGATCCGGCCCTGGCGCTGCGCGGCGACTGATTCGCGCTCCCGCGGGGAACGATGCTAGTCTCGCGTCATGCGCCTGCTCGTTCTGCTGTTCGTGCTCCTGCCCGCCGCCACGTTCGCTCAAGCGCCGCCTGCCGGTTCGGGCGTGCCGCAGACCGACGAGGAAAAGACGCTCTACGCGGTCGGCCTGGCCATGCAGCGTTCGCTCCGGCAGTTCGACCTGAGTCCGGCGGAGCTCGAATTCATCCGGCGCGCCCTGGCCGACGCGCAGGCCGGTAAGCCGGCGGTCGATCTCGACGAGTGGGGCCCGAAGATTCAGGCGCTGGTCAACGCGCGCGCCGAGCGCGTCGTCGCGCGCGAGAAGGACGCCTCCGCGGCGTATCTCACGAAAGCGGCCGCCGAAGCGAACGCCGTCCGGACCGAGTCGGGCATCGTGTACATCGAGACGGCCGCTGGTGCGGGTGCCGGGCCCACCGCCGCGGATCGCGTGAAGGTGCACTATCGCGGCACGCTCATCAACGGCACCGAGTTCGACAGCTCCTATTCCCGCAACGAGCCGGCCGTGTTTCCCTTGGGCGGCGTCATCCGCTGCTGGACCGAAGGCGTACAGCGGATGAAGGTCGGCGGCAAGGCGCGGCTAGTGTGCCCGTCCGACGTCGCGTACGGCGACCGCGGCAACGAGGCCATTCCGGGTGGCGCGGCGCTGGTGTTCGAGATCGAGCTGCTCGAGATCGTCGCGGCGCCTGCCGCCAACTGACGCGCGTCCTCGCTGCGGGCCGCGCGGTCACGCGCCGGGTTTCGCGCCCGTGCCCCGTCGCAACGTCTCCCAGAACGAGCCGGTGCCCTCGGGCGTGTCGAACCGCACTTCCAGCGTACCGGGCCTGTCCAGTACGTAGATCGCCAGCTTGACGCCGTCGCGCGGGGACGCCGATGCCGGCTCGTCGGCAAAGCGGCGCTCGGCGTGGGCGACGCGGCTGGTGTAGTGCGGCTGGCGCCCCGGCTCCTCGACGAGATCGCCGACCTCGAACCTGACCTCCTGGATCTCCT
>Ga0079218_10000110_pt1 | contig 18056 bp, 20 predicted proteins | sample NCCompost_FD_77181 | JGI IMG/M metagenome (GOLD analysis project Ga0079218, IMG submission 77181) | Agricultural soil microbial communities from Utah to study Nitrogen management - NC Compost | ecosystem: Environmental > Terrestrial > Soil > Agricultural land | place: USA: Utah | collected... | reverse complement strand
GGCCGGCTCGATGACGTTGGCGAGAACGGATTGCTCCTTCTGGGTGACATCATCGAGGTTTATCGTAACTATGAGTGGAAGACTGAAGTCTTGGCAGCGAGCATCCGTCATCCGATTCATGCTATTGAAGCGGCGCGCATGGGGGCTGACATTGCGACGATGCCGTTTAAGGTAATTGACCAGATGTTCAATCACCCGCTCACCGACAAGGGCCAGGCGCAGTTCCTGGCGGATTGGCGCAAGAGTGGCCGCAAGTAATCTGATTACGGTGCGGGCCTGCAAGTACGACGGCTCCGAGCACCGTCGCTGGTCCGCTAAGATCGTCAAGCAGGAAGGTCCCTTGTTGGTCCTCGATGCGTCGTTCGCCGAAGAAGTTAATCACGACTTACTAGGGACAATTGTCAGCGGGACCAGGAGCATCGAGTACTACTGGCTCGATCGCTGGTACAACGTGTTCCGGTTTTCTCAGCCTAACGGCGAGTTGCGCAGCTATTACTGCAACGTCAACACGCCACCGGAATTCGATGGTGAAACACTCAGTTATGTTGACCTGGACATTGATATTCTCGTCGAACCCGATTTAACGTATCGCGTCGTTGATCTGAAAGACTTTGAGAACAATGCGCAACGCTACAAGTACTCAGCGGAAATCCAGACCAATGCCAGCCGTGCACTGATCGAATTAATCGATCTGATTGAGAGTCGCACTTTTCCCTTTAGCGATAAGACAAACAACTGCGAGTAGCCAATGACTTCCAAACAACAACCGCAGCCGGCGAAATCAAAACTGGAGAAGCTCCGCGAACGTCATCGCGAAGCCGAGTTAGGCGGCGGAGCGGTGCGTGCGGAGAAGCAGCACGCGGCCGGCAAGATGACTGCGCGCGAACGCGTCGAGTTTCTGCTCGACGAGGAAACTTTCGAAGAATTCGACAAGCTGGTAGTGCACCGCTCGCGTGATTTTGGGCTTGAGAAACAGGTGTATCCGGGTGACGGAGTGATTACCGGTCATGGCTTGATCGATGGTCGACGTGTGTTCGTATTTGCCCAGGACTTTACCGTATTCGGCGGATCGCTTTCAGAAACTCATGCAGAAAAAATCTGCAAGGTGATGGATCTGGCGATGAAAGTCGGTGCCCCAATCATCGGCCTTAACGACTCTGGCGGCGCCCGCATTCAGGAGGGCGTGCTCAGTCTTGGTGGCTACGCGGATATCTTTCTGCGCAACACCCTCGCAAGCGGCGTTATTCCGCAGATAAGTTGCACTATGGGCCCTTGTGCCGGCGGCGCTGTCTACAGTCCGGCGATCACCGATTTCAACATCATGGTGAAAGACACGTCCTACATGTTTATAACGGGCCCTGACGTAATTAAGACCGTGACTCATGAAGACGTGACGAAGGAAGAATTAGGTGGGGCGGTCACTCATAATCGAGTTTCTGGTGTTGCTCATTTCGCTGCGGATTCCGATGAACATGCGCTGCGCATGGCGCGAGAGCTGTTCTCTTTCATCCCATCGAATAATTTGGAAGAGGCGCCGCGCTTAACGACCAGCGATTCGCCCGAACGAACGGCGGAAAAGCTAAACACCATTGTGCCCGAGGCGTCAAACCAACCCTATGAGATTCGCGATGTTATCGGTCATGTGGTTGACGACGGTTATTTCTTCGAAGTACAGCAACTTTATGCACCAAATATTTGTGTGGGCTTTGCACGACTGGGCGGGCGTTCAGTAGGCATTGTCGCCAACCAGCCCGCTTTCCTCGCCGGGGTTCTGGATATTGATGCCTCCGTGAAGGCCGCGCGATTTGTGCGCTTCTGCGATTGCTTCAATATCCCGCTCGTGACGTTCGAGGACGTGCCGGGATTTCTGCCCGGCATTTCGCAAGAGCACGGCGGCATTATCAGACACGGCGCGAAGCTGCTCTATGCCTTTGCTGAAGCAACGGTGCCGAAAGTTACTGTGATCACGCGAAAGGCATACGGCGGCGCCTACTGTGTGATGGCCTCAAAACATATTCGGACCGACATCAACTTTGCCTGGCCGGCGGCGGAGATCGCGGTGATGGGTGCGGAAGGGGCGGTGGGAGTGTTGTACCGGCGAGAGATTAACGAGGCCACGGACAAGGAAGCAGCCCGCCGGGCTCGCATTCTGGAGCTTGAGGATAAGTTCGCTAATCCCTATGTCGCCGCCGAGCGTGGATTCATTGATGAGGTAATCGAGCCGTCTCAAACAAGGCCCAAATTGATTAGGGCGTTAAAGCTGTTGGAAAACAAACGCGACACAAATCCGCCGCGCAAACACGGCAACATTCCCCTGTAATTATTGCTTTGGGGCGTAGTAGTTTTGCCTGTACAGCAACTGTAGCTTCTGCTTTCGCAGTTCCGGATTGATGATTTCAAGCTTCACTTCTCGCCGCCCACCGTCACGAGCCTTGTTCCTGGGCGAATAGGCAACGACATATTGCGAGCGCAGTTCTTCCTGAATCTGCGCGAACGCTCTCTGCAGCTCCGGTTCGCTGCCGGGAAAGAACGCCCGACCTCCAGTTCGATTAGATAACTTCTCTAAAGAATCCTTCTCGATTTCATAGGCCTGAGGGTCACCGATACCGATGCTGTAAACGGCAACGTTGTTTCTTACTGCGGAATCGATCGACTCCTGGCGTTTGATGGTGCTTGCGGTGTCGTCGCCGTCGCTCAACAATATGATCGCTCGTCGTGAGTTATCGGGCGCCTGAGCGAGCACTTCGTTGGCACTAGCCCAGACTGAATCCCAGATACTCGTCCAACAGAGCGGATCCTCCTGAGGCGTTTTCACATTCTCACACGTTGGGTTATCAGCCGGTACTTCTACTTTCAAACGATCTATCGCGCGGTCAAGTTTTGGCCGACTGTCGGTGAGATCCTGTTGCACTTTCGGCGTGCCGTTGAAAGAGACGATGGCAACCTTGTCAACTGCGGGTCTCATGACGGCGCTGAGAAATGTTTTGGCCGCTCTTTTCTCGTCGGGAAGTGTCCGCTCCTGCGACTTGCTGGTGTCGACGAGGATAACTATTGTCAGCGGACGGTTAGTTTCCCTTTCGAACAGGCTAATGTCCTGTGGAGTTTGATTCTCAAGCACGCGGAGATCATTGGCTCGCAGCGTGGTAACGAAATGACGGTCCTGATCGACTGCGGTGAACACGGTGTTCACCAGGTCAGTGTCGACACGAATCACTTCCGGGTCGCTGTCAGCGGCATCCGGTGGCGGGGTCGGTTTAGCCGCCGGTTTTGTGCGCGAAGTGGATTCCACTAAGCGCGGTCGCTGTTGATTCTGTTGCGCAGCGCTGAGACGTGGATGCATCAGCATCCAGCTCACGAAAGCAACACTTAAAACAAGGAAGAAAGCATTTCTGTACGGGAAGCTCATTTCATCTCACCGCGTGGAGAAGTAAGCACAAAGAAATGGGCAGCCCTTTTGGAGCTGCCCGTTTACATTAAAGGTTAAGTTTAGTAGCGGCGGTTGCGGTTGCGCAGTTTGTAGGTGTAGAGGGCGGAACCGCCACCACCTGCCAAAGCACCGATCGCGGCACCCTTCTTACCACCGATCAATCCGCCGACTGCTGCTCCCGAACCTGCGCCGATCGCCACCGTCAGCTTGTCGCGGTGCTTCTGCCAGAAGCTGCGACTACGCGGCTGCGTGTAAGTGCGTGAGCTGGTGCTATGAGCATAGCTACGACCAGAGTTGCGGTAAACCGTGCGACGCGGCGCATAGGTGGTCTGCGCTGGAGCAACATTGCTCACACCCACAGCACCCGCCTGGGCGGCGCGAAAACCATCAGCAAAGCCAACCTTATAGGCGCCCTGTTCTTCGGCGGTATCAAATGCAGCCGGCATGTACGGATCAGTCGCAACCTGACGGTCGGCTACGTAAGTCGCATCCGTGGGAACGGTTGAACGCTCCGTGGTCGCCGCGGCCGTGTTGGATTGGTTTCTGGTGTGCATTACCAGGGCTCCAACGGAACCGCCCACGAGGGCCGCTATCAAAGCCACCGGAAGTAATTTATTAGTCATAATCATCGCTCAATCTCCTTAGTCGAATCTCTCGGCGTTGAAGCTCGCAAATGAGAAGGAGCAACATGCGTTCCCAAACGAGAACGAGAACCAGTATCAGGCTGGTATTGATGGAGTTTGCCAGTTTCTAGGGAAAAACTAGCCAATAAATCAAGCCGCAAGGAAGTTGCAATAAAAACAACGAACAGTACATTCGCGGCCGTACCCGATATGAGGAAACTCGTGCGCGAAATGATCAGTAGACCAACTAAAAGAAAGCGGCCGGGAAAGAATCCCGGCCGCATTTTCCATCCCACGCGTATTGACTTATTACGCTGCTCGCTGAGTCTGCACCGGTTTATTCTCGCGCAGCAGCTCCAAAGCCTTCTTCATCTGCACGTCGTCAGCTGGTTTCGGAATGATTGGTTCCGGAGCGACTTCCCTCTTCTCGCCCGGCTGAGCAGGCTTAGTTACAGGGTCGTCATCGTTTCCAGTCAAATCTTCCGGATCGACGGCCTCCGCAAGTTCCGGACGCTTTACTTCAACCGATGGAGTCACACCGGAATGCGCGCGATCTTCGCCAAGAAACGGCTTGCCGCTCGCACTTGCCCACTTCACCGTAGTTAGAAGCAAACCATCACCACCACGCAACGTAAACAACTGTTGCTCAGCTCCCGCGCCAAAACTCTTTTCGCCGACAATCTGCCCGCGATTGCGCTCGAGTAGGGCTGAGGCCACCACTTCTGCGGCACCCGCCGTCCCGGTGTCGATCAAGACCACGACAGGTCCTGAAAAGATTGTCGCCTTGGGATCTGCGGTGAATATCTTTAGCGTTTTTCCTTCGCGACCAGTGGTCTGTGCGAGAGTGCCGTCTTTAATGAAGAGATTGGCAACCGCGACTGCTTCGTTGATCGAACCGCCAGCAGTGCCCCTCAGATCAATCACCATCTTCTGAGCACCTTGCTTCACCAGATCCTGTAAGCGCGTTTTTACATCAGCGGTTTCACCTTCAGCGAAACTGTTGATGCGCAGCACGCCAATGCGACCGGCCTCCATCCGCGCCTCAGCAGCCTGCGAACGAAAAGCGCCGCGCTTGACTGTCAACGTCAAGGGACTGGCATTCGCTCGTAGAATTCTTAACTTGATTTCTGAACCAGCCGCGCCATTTAGCAACTGCTTCGCATCGTAAAGCGAGATATCGCGAGTAGCCTTGCCGTCGATGTATTCAATGATGTCTCCCGCCTGCACTCCGGCTTCATCGGCGGGGGAGCCCTTCATGGGTGCAATCACGTAGAGATACGAGGCAACCTGCGAAAGTTCCGCGCCGATCCCGACCAGGTTATCTTTACCGTTGGCGTTGTAATCACGAACCTGTTCGGGAGTTAGATAAGTCGAGTAAGGATCGAGGCCATAGGCGAGTCCGCGCAGCGCGCCGGCGCGCACCTTTTCCATGTTGGGCTCGTCCACATAATCGTTCTGAATGTGCTGCAAGACGCTCTCGAAAATGCGGAGCTGAGCGTTCGGATCGTTAGCCGGCTGTTGGGCGCGGGTAGAAATCCAACCGCCAACTACCGTATAAAGAGCCAGCGTGGCTGACATCAGAATCAAACCAAATTTAGTGCGGAATGACATCAAATACCTCTCGTGTCTCGGGCGATGGGGTTCAGCTCGTACCACTGGGCGAGCAAGTCGGTACTATACAATCGGTAAATCGGGCACGCAAGCTTAGTTGCTTTTCAACTGCCGGCGGTTGCGCGACTTCTAGCCGACGCCATGAAAGAAGTTAGTGTGAAAGGTCAATCCGGAAATAGGATGAGTTCATCAGCAGAGCCGCAGCAGCCCGAAGGTCGAATTCTGGCGCTGGATTTGGGACAAAAACGGGTTGGCGTAGCGCTTTGCGACGAACTTCTGATTTCGATTACGAGACTGACCCCGATCCTGCGTACTAATTGGAAACAACTGCTGGTCGACGTAGCCCAGCTAGTTCAGCAGCACAATGCCAGGGCCCTTGTAGTCGGGCTGCCATTGAGTCTGGATGGCACAAATGATTCGGCGGCGGCCGCAGCCAGACAGAGTGCCGAAAACCTCGCCCGCTCGCTTTCGTTACCAGTTTTCTTGCAGGACGAGCGTCTTACTTCGGTGGCGGCCGCCGAGCAACTGCGAGAGGCCGGCCATAATCCCAAAGAAGTGGCGCGACTTATCGACAGCGAAGCGGCTGCTATCATTCTGGCCGATTTTCTCGGCTCTAAAACGAAAACCCGGGTCTCTCGCGACGTGGCCGATGATGCCGCGCAGTCCCTACGACTCGATGAATATTAAAAAAATCGCTTTAATTTTATTGGTTGTGGTTTTGTTGGTTGGCGGCGCCTTCTTTCTTTGGATTTATCGCAGCCTGCATCAACCCGTAGTTCATTCCAAGAGTGGTCAATTCATTGAAATCACCCGCGGCACTGCTCCCGGTTCAGTAATCAGAAAGCTAAGCCAGGAAGGGATCATCAGGAACGAGTGGCCGGTGTTGGTTTATCTAAAACTTACGGGAACCGGTTCTGGATTTCGCGCCGGGGAATACGACTTCCCTTCTCCGGTCACGCCGGCCCAGGTCATTGAAAAACTGCAGGCGGGACAACAGCGCTTTTTGCGTCTGACTGTCGTTGAAGGGTGGACGCGCTGGGAAATTGCAGCGGCGATGGCGCGCCTGCCTGAGCTGAAATTGCCCGACTCCGAGAGTGCGTTGCAGTTAATGAATGATACGAAGCTGATAAAAGATATCGACCCCATGGCTGAAAACCTTGAAGGCTATCTTTATCCAGCGACTTATGAATTCCCTCGAGACACAACAGCGCAGGACTTGATCGCCTTAATGGTAAAGCGGTTTCGCGAAGAGTGGACACCGTCGCGATCCAGCGACGCGAAAGAGCTTGGCTTGACCCCGCGCCAGGTAGTTACGACTGCTTCGTTAATCGAAACAGAAGCTAAGCTGGCCGCCGAACGTCCGATCATCGCCGCAGTGATCTACAACCGGCTGAAGATTGGAATGCCCCTTGGCATCGATTCCAGCGTAATCTATGCGACCAGGCTTGCGGGTAAGTGGCGTAACGACGGAAAGGTTTACCAGAGTTATCTCGATCGCCGTTCTCCTTACAACACGCGGTTATTTGCCGGTCTACCTCCCGGACCGATCGCTTCTCCCGGTGAGAGCTCCTTGTCGGCGGCCTTAAACCCTCAGCAAGTTGATTATCTCTATTACGTGCGTGAGCCGAGTCGGGATGACGGCGCTCACAACTTCTACACGAAAGAAAGTGATTTTCAGACAGGGGTTAATGCCCTGCGCGATTGGGAACGACACCGAGATCTGGAGAACGCGCAAAAGCCGGCGCAGTAAGTGGGCTTGCCGATCGACGATTGCGGATTGCCAATTAGTGGGTCAGAGATCGACTATCGGAATTGGAACTTGGCAATCGCCAATCGTTTTCGGCGGGTGACCAATCGGCAATCGGCAATCGCCAATCACGGGGCCGGCAATCGTTTGAGGCGGAGACGAATTGGCAATTGGCAATCGGCAATTCTAAGACTCCCTTGTAAATACGGGGTCATTAATCTATTCTCGAAACGCTACCCGAGATGAGCTGCGATCTAAAGAAGGTGTAATCATGATCAGACTGTTAGGCATTACGTTGGCGGTTTTGAGTTTGACGTCCGTTGCTTTTGCGCAAGGCAAGGGTGTCGACAAATCAAATGAACGGGTGCGCGATTCTGGCTCCAGGGCCCCAGCAAGCAATGGCAGTAAGACAGACGTTGGCGCTGGTCGCGGCATTGATTTCGGGAAAGGTCGCACTCCGGAAATTCCACCGATTCCGAATCCGTATCGTTTGCCGGCGAGGCGCGATGTGATTATGAAAGCGGTCGCAGACGTGATGCGCGATCGCAAGTTGATTCTCGACGAAACCGCTTCGAAGCCTGACGAAGGAATCATCGTAAGCCAACCCTACACTTTCATCAGAGGAGCAGTCGTGTCGCAAGCGGAGTTGAACAGGTACGCGGACGCGCCGAGCTCCGAAACTCGCGGCTGGACCCGCGGTCGCTACACGTTGACAGTTGAGGTGCAGCCCATTGATGGCGCCAGCGCAAACGTTTCCGTCAATGCACGAGTTGAAGGTCGATCGGATGGCGCGACAGGAGCTGAGTGGGTAACGCTTCCAAGCTCCGGGGTTGCCGAGGAAGACTTTCTCTCGGCTCTGATTGCAGCGGTAACCGGTTCGGCACCGCCGGGACGAACCCTTCCATGAGCTGACAAGTTAGACTTAAAGTAATGCTTTAGCCGCAGTCCGATTTGATTGAAATAACAATGATGTTGACTGATTCTGTTGATTCCGAATTACTGCACGAGGAGAAAGGGTCTTTCGGTCGGAAGCTCATCGCGGGCTTGCTTGCACTGGTCTTCACCGCTGCTGTGCTTTCCGGCTATCTCTACTTTCGCAATCGTCATCTAAGGCAAAACCTTTCGGCGTCGCAGCCCCGAGCAGCATTGACGAACGCTCCTAAAGGACCAGTTAAAGCCCAGATTCTCATGGACGAGGCCCTGCTTAAGGGTGGCCAAACAATCATTGGCGGTTCTGTGAAGAATATTTCGCAAGCAACGCTTTCCGGCCTCGTGGTCGAGTTGGAACTCAAGCGGCGCACTGGCGGCACTTCTGAGCGAAAGACAGTTCCGTTAACCCCCGCACAACTCGAACCAAATCAAGAAGGTCGTTATTCGCTCAAACTCCCCGCGCAACACTTCAGCGCGGTTCGGCTTATGAACTTAACTAGCGAACCAAACGCGACACCGTTGGCGTTCACCACGGGAGTTGGTCAGAAACGTCCTCTTGAGAAAATAGAGCCGAAGGTCGTAGTGGTACCGCGTCCGCCATCAAAAGGTGGTGAGTTTCTCAACTCGCCTGACAACCCGGCGCGGGTTCCTTAACCCGATACCTAAACAAGTTTCTTAATTGGTGTTGGGGCGATGCTTCCCTTTTCAAGTTGTTGATGAGAAGTCGGCATGGCGACCATCTTTAATGTAGTTAGTCAGGTAACCGCAGATGAGCGCTGCGAAAACGACGCGCTACGCTTCGCTTGCGGCCATGCCGATGTTTTTGTACAACCATTCCCAGGCTGAATCCGTCAGAGTGTTAGGTTCATCTCTCGATTGTCACGTTTACCGCAGGTTAGCTTGAAGATGTTTCGCGTAGTTCAATTAGCTGTTCGTTTCCTTGGTTTGGCTGGGCTGGCGTTGATCGCCGAGCTATCGCTCAACGCCCAGGTGGTTCGCCCACCAACACCACCCACAACCATGACAGCGGACAAAAGCAGGCCTGACTCAGACGAACAGGCGCCAACCGCGCTCGATTACGAGCTGCGTGCAAAACGAGCCATTAAATACGCGGAAAAGGAACATCAGCAGAATCTCACTCGCGCCCGTGAAGCCTCAGAGCTCGGCAGCGCCCTGGCAGCAGCTTTCAAGCAGAACCGATCGCTTGGCTCGTCCGATCTAAAGAAGCTCGAGAAGCTTGAGAAGATTACGAAGAAGATTCGTAGCGAGGCGGGAGCTTCAGATGACGACTTTGAACTTGAGCCGAAACCCAACAATCTGGCGGAGGCAGTCGACAGCGTTGCCAAGGTCTCAACCTCACTCAGCGAGAAGGTGCTTAAAACGCCACGGCGCGTCGTGTCAGCATCGATCATCGAAGAATCTAATGTTTTACTTGAACTAATTCGCATCGTTCGCACCTATGTCGCCCGGTAATTAGTTAATGCAGTTACTTAGCTCCAGGCCCCAGGTTCAGTTTCCCAACATTCTCTTTCTAATCACGCTTGCACTCTTCGCCCAGTCGGCTCGGGCGCAAGACGACGACGTTGTGCGCGTCGATACGGATCTCGTAGTTTTAAACGTCACGGTGCTTGATAAGGATGGTCGCTACGTTCCGGGATTGAAGCCGGCGGACTTTAAGGTCTTTGAAGAAGGCCGCGAAGTTCCCCTTAAATTGATCACGAGTTTCGGCGCGCATGAGTCGCCTTTTGCTTCGGTGATCCTCCTGGACACTTCCGGAAGCATGGAGAGTCGGATGTCGTTGGGACGCTCGGCCGCAATACGGTTTCTCGATGGACTGCGTCCCGAAGATGTCGCAGCGGTTTACAACTTCGATCACCGCGTCGAACAGGTGCAGGACTTTTCCTCTGCCCGCGATCTAGCGCCCATGGCTTTTGGACTGCGGGCGAAAGGGATGACTGCCCTTTACGATGCGATCATTCGCGCTGCCGAATCTCTCGCGCGCCGAGCAGAGCCTCGCAAGGCGATTGTTGTCCTCTCAGATGGAATGGATACGCAAAGCAGGGCGTCTTCGGGAAAAGCATTGGAAACGGCGATGGCGATCGGCGCAGGTATCTACGCAGTGGATATGTCTGCAAGTGATGGCGGGTCGTCAAGGAACCAACAAACTGCCTTGCTGCTCAAGGACTTCGCTGAGAAGAGCGGCGGACGTTTTATCGCAACGCCTGGCGGACCAGCGTTACGCGATGCTTTTGCGAGTATCGCGCAGGAACTGGGACATCAATACACAATCGCTTTTCGCCCGGCGAATCAAGCCAAAGACGGGCGCTGGCGCTCACTTGATGTAAAACTCTCACGTCCCGAACTCACGGTGCGCACCCGCAAAGGCTACCGTGCTCCGAAACGGTAAGTACTCGCCGCGGTCTAGATTGTCTTTTTCGTTTTGAGTTTGTCTCGATGACGTTCAAAGGCAAGTTCGATTAGTTTTTCCAAAAGGCGAGGAAACGGCAGGCCTGAGGCGGCCCACATTTTTGGATAACCAGACACTTCGGTTAGACCGGGCAAAGTATTGACTTCGTTCACCAGTAGTTGCTTGGTATCGCGTGTGAGGAAGAAATCGACGCGCGCGAGTCCTGCTCCATCAATCGCTTGAAACGCTTGAATGGCGAGACGTTGAATCCTGGAACTCAATGTTTTTGACACTGGCGCCGGTACGACAAATTGAACGTGACCGGTGCTCGCATATTTTTCGGTGTAATCCAAAAAACGGGCCGCTTCGTCGTAAACAACATACTCCCCCGGCAGACTCGCTTGAGGCTGATCGTTTCCCAGAACGGCACATTCCAGCTCGCGCGCGTCAACAAGTTCCTCAACTATTACTTTGCGATCGTATTCCGCGGCCAGCGCGACGGCTTTGATCAGCGAAACTTTGTCGCTGGCTTTGGAAATGCCTACTGACGATCCGAGGTTTGCCGGCTTAACAAAACAAGGAAAACCGATTTCGCGGGCGACCCTCCGCAAAACTTTAGACTGATCTCTTTGCCATTCGGAGCGCAGGAACCAGACATACTTACAAAGCGGTAAACCAGCTTGGGCAAACAACATCTTCATTGCGACTTTGTCCATGCCGCAGGCCGACGCCACGACGCCGCAGCCGACATAGGGGACGTCCGCCATCTCCAACAAGCCCTGTAGCGTTCCGTCTTCGCCATAAGGCCCATGCAGCACAGGAAAGACTACATCGAGTATTTGCGGTGTTGTTTCCCGGTTGGTTGTCGTAAGTTTCGTAAGACCCTGATGAGAAGGATCACCAAGGATCGCGACATCGCCACTGTTGTTAGCAACGATTTCGCTTGTCAGTCGTCCCCGCGCGTCGCTGGGAAGCAATGCCGCCGCGGCGAAGGGGGAGAGCCACTTCCCTTCCTTTGTTATAGCAATGGGAATTACTTCGTACTTTTTCCGATCAATCGCTTCGATTACTGCTGTCGCAGAACGAATCGAAATCTCGTGTTCACCTGATCGACCGCCAAAAACGACGCCGACGCGGAGTTTGTTAGCCAAGTTATTACTTGCTCCGTTCCCTAAAGTATTGTTTTTCCTAAAGCTGAAAGAATCAGCTCAACGCCCAACTCGGCAGTCTTGTTGTTGATGTCGAGCGCGGTATTAATTTCGACAATTTCCAGTGAACACATGCCACCGGCTTCGGCAATTTTCTCGAGTGCCAGATGCGCCTCGCGATAAGTTAACCCGCCGCGCACAAGGGTTCCTGAACCTGGGGCGTCGGTCGGATCGAGGGCGTCCACATCAAAAGTCACGGCGTAGCCACCTGAAGCCTGGGAAGCGATCGCGATCGCATCGTCCATGCAGGCGCTCATACCCCGCTCGTCAACTTCGCGCATCGTGAAAAAGCGCATCCCCAGTTTTCGAATCAGTTCACGTTCACCACGGTCGATGTCGCGCGCGCCCACGTGAGCGCAGAACCGTGGATCCAGCTTGGGCGCGAAACCCGCGACATGTGTTAGTGCCGGCGCGCCGTATCCGAGCAGCGCCGAAAGCGGCATTCCATGGATGTTTCCGGACGGGGTTGTCTCCGGCACATTCATGTCTGCATGTGCGTCGAACCAGATAAGTCCAAGGGTTTGCTCGCGCTCGCGACAGTGGGAGGCCACTCCCGAGATTGAGCCGATTGCAATTGAATGATCGCCTCCGAGAACGATCGGAAGTTTACCCGCTTGAAGAATTGACTGAACTTCGGCTGCGACCTGCTCACAAGCCTTACTAATTTCCGTCAGGTACTTAAGCTTATCGCTGGGCTGCGCCGGTGCCCGCGGTCGCTCCAGGTGCAGGTCACCTCTGTCCTCAACCTGATAACCAAGCTGTGCAATGCGATCAGTGAGCCGCGCCACGCGCAGGGCCGCTGGTCCCATGTCCACGCCTGCCATCCCAGCTCCGTACCCGAGGGGCACACCGAGAATGCTCACCTTTTGCAGCGGGTCTATATCGGTCGTGCTTTGTGCCAGTTCACCCTGAGTCGTCGTGAGCTTTTCCATAAAGTTTCCCGTTGCCTTCAGACTGCAACCTCAACTTCAATCGATACTTTAGCCGCCAAGACTGAACCCGCCGCCACCTCCGCCTTGAGCGGGAAAGAAGGGCTTAAGCAGACCGGCTAATGCAGCCAGATTACGGGTTTGGATTAGTAGCTCGCCTGGGCCCGTAAACTCAGCAACGATTCCCTCCCCACTCATCATGCTCCGGAAGAAGCCTGCGGCAGCCTTGCGCAGGGTGTATTGGGTCGTACCTTCCCAAGCGACGAGATGACCAGTGTCGACTACATAACGCTCCCCTGCGCGCAGTAGCTTGCGATGAATAGCGCCAAAGGAGGAAACGAGTAACAGACCCTGACCCTGCACGAGCATTACGAATAGCCCTTCCCCGCCAAAGAAAGATTTGGCGCCGCCCCATTTTGTGTCGACGTTAAGACTGGCGTCGCCCGCGAGGTAGGAACTCGACTGCACAAAGAACGACTGGTTGGTCATCTCAATTGCGGCAATATCACCTGGAGCTCCCGGTGCAAATGTCACTTCACCTGGCCCACCGCGTGAAGTGAAGGTCGAAACGAATGCCGACTCTCCTCCGGCCGCGCGCTTGATCGCGCCGAAGAGGCCTCCCTTCATCTGTGATTGCAACTCAACGTTCGCGGACATCGAAACCATCGCGCCGGCTTCAGCTTGGATTGATTGCTCGGCCTGCAGATTAACGACGGCTAACGAAAACGACGGTTGATGCAGCACTTCGTAACTGTATCCGCGGCCCTGTCCGCGCGAATCCTGATCAATATGAATTCCCTGGGCGCCGGGATAGGCACCGCCCGGAGGCATGGCCGGCGCCCCCGCTGGCCCCTCAACGCGATGACCACAGCTGCCGCAAAAACCTGCTCCGGGCAACATCTGCGTGCCGCACTTTGGACAGTTCATACGATCACTCCTTGAGATTTTTGTTTGATGATTTCCACTGCATCTTCCGGTGTTGCTGCGAAGTCCAACGCTTTAACGTCCTCCTTGGTCACTGCCAATTGTGCCTGCCACGCTTCTACGATCGGCGGCCAGCAATTACCGAGCAGCACGAGCGGCCGCGGGTCGATCACTTTCGTCTGAATTTTGTTCCACACCAGCGACAGCTCGGTAACTGTCCCCATGCCACCGCGAATCGCGATGAACCCGACCGAGCGTGTAATCAGCAGTTGCAGTCGTTCGTAGAAGTGTGATGTCGCAACTTTCTCTGAGAGATAACGGTTGGGCTCGTGTTTAAACTGATTCATGACGATGCCGAGCACGCGACCGCCAACTTCGTGCGCACCGCGGCTGGCCGCTTCCATCACGCCGAGATAACCGCCGGTGCAAATCGTGTAGCCCGCTTCCGCCAGCAGTTTTCCTGCACGTCGCGCCTGATCGTACTCAGGATCTGTTTCAGCGCATTTGGAGCCGCCGAAGATAGTAACGATCCGTTCAGGGGTATCGCTCATGAGCTTATGAGAGTTACGAGGCTTAGCCGCCTTTCTCAGCCGTTAACATCAGTGAACCGTTCTTACGATAGGCAAGGAAGTCTGCGCGCGTCTTGAAGCTACCGGTAACGTAATCATCCGGCACCGGAGTCGGGTCAAACAATCTCTCATCGCGAATATTTATTAAACCCGCTGCCTCGAATAAGGATCGATAAGCAGCGGTACTTAGCAACTGAACCGGTACCTGCAAAGTTTCAATCCATTGGTGGGATGGTAAGTTTTCCTGGTAGAGATCGATTACCGTGACAAACGAGCCGCCTGGTTGCAGCACGCGCGCGATCTCGCTCAGTGCCTGGCGGATGTCGGCATAGTAATACAGCGATTCCATTGAGAAGGCATCAGTGAACGTCTTGTCGGGAAAGGGTAGATTTTCTGCACTCGCAACCTGGTATTCCACGTTTGTGAGGTGATTCGATTGTTCGCGCGCCACGCGGATCATCTCGTCGGATACGTCGATTCCAATAACATGATTTGCTGCTTGTGCCAGCAGGCGCGCTGCCCAACCGGACCCGCAGCCAATATCAAGGACGTTTGCATCGGGTGAAACATTCATGCGCGCGATTGCCTGCTCGCCCACCGGACGATGACCGCGTTCCATGCTATCGCCCTTACCCGCCCGAGCCCATTCGTTAAACTCCTGGCGGAGTTTCTCATCTGCGGAATCCTGCTTATTCTTTTTTGTTGATGCCGACATAGAAGTTGTAGGAATGAGTAAGTTCGCGATTTGAATCACGATTGTCTGTCAAATTGCGGGCAAAGGGAGCGACTCGAACCGGGCAGCATCAGCTATTTGCCTTTCATGATTGCTAGGGCCTGATGCGATAAAGCATCCGCGGGAATGGAATGGTTTCACGAATATGCTCAATGCCACACATCCAGGCCGTACAGCGCTCTATTCCCATTCCAAAACCGGCGTGAGGAACGCTGCCATAGCGCCGCAGGTCGAGATACCACTCAAATGCCTCTGGTGGCAGCTCGTGAAGCGCTACCTGTTCCTTAAGGAAGTCGAGCGACGTCGCGCGCTCACCACCGCCGATCACTTCGCCATAACCTTCCGGTGCCAGCACGTCCACCCCCAAAGCGAGTTCTGCTCGCTCGGGATCGCGCTCCATGTAAAACGCCTTCACCACGGCCGGGTAATGGTGAACCATCACCGGCTTTTCAAACTTGCCGGAGATGTAAGTTTCATCGGGTGCGCCAAAATCGCCACCCCATTCAAAACGCGAATCCAATTCCCCCGCGGCGTGCCCGTCGTGAAGCATCTTCACAGCATCGTCATAATGAACTCGGGGAAAGGGAGGAATGATTGCTTCAAGGCGCGAAGTATCCCTTTCCAGAATCTTCAATTCCTCCTGGCGGTCTTCCAGCACGCGCGCGGCGATGTGAGAAAGAAAGCGCTCAGCAAGATGCATCACATCCTCGAGCTTTGCGAACGCCATCTCCGGCTCCACCATCCAGAACTCAGTGAGATGGCGCCGGGTCTTTGATTTCTCCGCCCGGAAGGTTGGACCAAAACAATAAACCTTCCCGAGCGCGGCCGCCGTGGCTTCGTTATAAAGCTGTCCCGATTGCGTCAGGTAAGCCTTCTCTCCTTCGAAGTAGTCGACCTCGAAGAGTGTTGTGGTGCCTTCGCACGCAGCTGGCGTGAGTATTGGTGCATCGCAAAGCGTGAAGCCATCGCTATCGAGGAAGCCGCGGACGGCCTGCACCACCGTGTGACGAACCTTAAGAATTGCAGTTTGCCGCCGCGAACGCAGCCAAAGGTGCCGCTGATCCATTAAGAATTCAGTGCCATGCTCTTTCGGGGTGATCGGGTAATCGTGAACTTCCTGCAGCACCTCAGCCTCGACCACATCAATCTCAAAACCACCGGGGGCACGTTCGTCAGCCCGCACCGTACCGGTGACCGTTAACGCTGACTCTTGTCCCAAAGCCTTGAGCGCGTCCCACGTTTCAGGGGCGATTGAGTTTTTCAAAACTACGCACTGCACTACGCCGGTGCCATCACGCAATTGAGGAAACAGAATCTTTCCACTTGAACGCAGGTTGTAGAGCCACCCTTTAAGCAAGACGGTTTCGCCAACGTGATGTTTGAGCTCCGAGATATAAACGTGTGGCGAGCTTTTTACTTCCAATGATTGCGATTCAGTAGCCATAAGATAGTTGGCAGTAAGAACTTATCTAGTTGAGCGGTAACTCTGAGGTGGTTATTTCACCCGGCCGCTTTTTGCCTTGCAGACGATCGTCGATCATTTTGCGAAGCGTGGGAAAACGTTCCAACCACTCTGCTGCCTGGAGGACAATCAGTAACGTTGGGTTGATAAAGTGCTCATAGAACGGTCCGCGATTACAAACGGCGGTTTGATACGAGAAGGTGCCGACAGCTTTAAGACCTCGTTGAATTGTCATCAAGCGAAACTGGCGGGCAAACTCGTCGGGATCAAGAGCCGCGAGGCCTAAGCGTCGTCGCTCTTCGAGAAAGAAAAGGCGATGGTCACGGATTTCTGCCAGCGAAGGCGGCGCCGGTTGTCGATCAAGCAGCAGCGAAACGAGATCATAACTTGCCGGTCCCAAGCGCGCGTCCTGATGATCTACTACTCGCAAACGATTCTGGCTGTCTAACATCAAGTTCGCCGTGTGAAAGTCGCGATGACAAAGAACGCGGGGCGCAGCCGCAAGCTCGGCGGCCACGTCGTTCAACTCGGTCTTTAACTCTGCCGCTTCCGCGTGACGTAGGTTCTCCCCGCGCAAACTCTGGAAATAATGTTCGACGAAGAAGTCGAGTTCCCAGGAGAGCTTTGCTTCGTCAAAAGCCAACCGGCTGGAGATCGATTTCGTTTCGTGGGCCTTATCGGTTGCCTTCTGAATGCGCGCGATCAGATTCATCGCCCGCTCTTTGTAGTCTTCAACCTCTGTTTCGGAAGCGGTTTCGTAAACCCGGCATAACTGCCGATCCCCGAGATCCTCCTGCACAATAATTCCGGCGGAACCATCGACGGCATAGATCTCAGGGACGGCGATATCGTTCTGTAAAAACAGGCGAGTCACATCGAGGTACGGATGCAAGTCCGGATCAAACGGATCGGGGTAGACAGCAGCTACGGCTTTGCCTTGCTTCCAGGGCACACGAAAATAGCTGCGGGTGGAAGCATCGGGCGTCAGGGCTTCAGTATGTGGATCTGCAAATCCCTGAGACTGTAGAAACTTCGAGAGCCGGTCGATCGTGGAGAGTTCAAAAGCGTTCGCCAACTGTTTTACTGAACTCATTTCTGCGGAGATTGTCGGGGAACTCAGCTTAACGTTTGCTTAAAAATAAGCGGGACCTTCAGAGTCCCGCGAGGTCTGGAATTGTAAACTGGCGCGATTGTATCACTGGCTTAAAGGCACGACAAAATTATCGCCTCTAACCTCACCGCACAAAGCCTTCGCCGGCGTCTGCTTCCCAGCAACCAGGGCGTTACGCACCACAATAGCGTTTTCAATCACTTGGCCCGACCTGATGCGCACACCATCGGCCAGAACGGCACGGCTCACCCGTGCGCCCGCCTCCACTATCACATCGTCCCATAGCACTGCATCGCTGACTTCGGCCTGAGGCGAGATCACGCTTCGAGCGCCTACGGTTAGCTTTTCGTGCCGGGCCGCCAGTAGCGCAAGGCT
>Ga0079218_10000109_pt1 | contig 18099 bp, 16 predicted proteins | sample NCCompost_FD_77181 | JGI IMG/M metagenome (GOLD analysis project Ga0079218, IMG submission 77181) | Agricultural soil microbial communities from Utah to study Nitrogen management - NC Compost | ecosystem: Environmental > Terrestrial > Soil > Agricultural land | place: USA: Utah | collected... | reverse complement strand
GATCGCCAGGACGCTGTAGTACGCCGTCACGGTCAGCGACTTCAATATGGCGTATCTGCGCGCGACCGTCGGGCCCGTCGCCGGCCGGCTGCGCCGGATCTACAACGGGCTCGACCTCGCCGACTTTCCCTACCGCGCTCCGGACGAGCGCCGGCCTCTCGTTCTCGCTGTCGGACGCCTGGTGGAGAAGAAAGGCCTGGCTGATCTCGTGGAAGCGTGCGCGATCCTCGAACGGCGCGGGGTGAGCTTCGACTGCCGGATCGTCGGCTCGGGCGAGCTCGAGGAAGGCCTGAGATCGCGCATCGCGCGACACGGTCTCGGGGATCGCGTCGCCCTCACGGGGGCGCAGCCCCGCGGCGAAGTCGTGCGTTCGATCCAGGAAGCGGCCGTGCTCGCGGCGCCGTGCGTGGTCGGAGACGACGGCAACCGCGACGGGCTTCCGACGGTGCTGCTGGAGGCCATGGCTCTCGGCACGCCTTGCGTGTCGACCGACGTCACCGGAATTCCCGAAGTCCTCCGAGACGGAGAAACGGGCCTGATGGTCCCCCCGCGGAACCCGGAGGCCCTCGCGGCCGCGATCGAGCGGCTGCTCGAGGACGCCGTCCTGCGCGTCGCCCTGGCGGGGAGGGCGAGGCGGCGCATCGAGTCGGACTTCGACGTCCACCGCAATACGGAGCAGTTGCGCGAGCTCTTTTGCGCCGCCGCTCCGGTCAGGGAAGAGGCGCTCGAGGAGGCCGCCGGATGAGGATCGCGTACGTCTGCGCCGACCCGGGCGTCCCGGTCTTCGGCCGGAAGGGATGCTCCATTCACGCGCAGGAGGTGCTCCGCGGCCTCCTCGCGCGGGGGATCGAGGTGGAACTGTTCGCAAGCCGCCTCGAAGGCGAGCGCCCCGCCGACCTCGTGAACGTGCGCGCGCACGCGCTCCCGATCCCGAAGAGCGAGGTCGCGCGCGTCGCGGCCAACGACGGTCTCTCGCGTGCGCTCCAGAACACCGGCCCTTTCGATGCGGTGTACGAGAGGTACTCGCTCTGGAGCTTCGCCGGGATGGAGCACGCCCGCGAGGCCGGCATCCCCGGACTTCTCGAGGTGAACGCGCCGCTCATCGAGGAGCAGGAGGAGCACCGCGGGCTCTCCGACCGGGATTCCGCGGAGCGCGCGCAGGAGCGGTGCTTCGCGGCGGCGTCGGTCCTCGTTGCGGTCTCCGACGAGCTCGCGGAGTGGCTCGCGCAGAAGCCGGAGGCGCGAGGGCGCGTGAAATTCGTCCCGAACGGAGTCCGCGCGGAGCGCTTCCATCCGGGCGTGAAGCCCACCCTGGGAGCCGCGCCGGGCGTCTTCACGGTCGGGTTCGTCGGCAGCCTGAAGCCGTGGCACGGGCTCTCCATCCTCGTCGAAGCCTTCGCGCGGCTCCACGCGGAAGACGAGAAAACGCGACTGCTCGTCGTCGGCCACGGTAAGGAGCGGGCGGCGCTCGACGCGTCGATCCGGGCGCGCGGACTCGAAGACGCCGTGATCGCGACCGGCGCGGTCTCGCCCGACGAGGTGCCGGGCCTCCTCGCGTCGATGGACGCCGCGGTCGCGCCGTACCCGGCCCGGTCCCCTTTCTATTTCTCGCCACTCAAGGTCTACGAGTACATGGCCGCGGGGCTTCCCATCGTCGCGAGCCGCATCGGACAGCTGGTGGATCTCCTCGAACCGGACTGCGGGCTCCTCTGCGAGCCGGGGGACCCGGCCGCTCTCGCGAGCGCTCTTCGCCGCTTGAGGGACGACCCGGACCTCGCCCGGCGGCTCGGAGAAAGAGCGCGGGACAAGGCGCTCGCCCGCGCGACTTGGGGCCGCACCGTGGACCGGCTCCTCGAGGTCCTCGCGCAGTCTCGCGAAGGGCCCCGCCCGGCCGAACGAATTCTTGCAGGAGGTGTGAAGTGATCTCGATTCGTTCCGTCGCCCTCGCCGCCCTCGTCGTTTTCGCGGCGCCCGCGTCCGCGAGCGCGCAATGCCGGCAGGGAGATCTCCGATCGAGCGGCTTCCACCTCGATGTCGACTGGGAGCGCGCCACCTACTCCGGCGGCGCCCCGGGTTCGGGCCGCCTCTTCCCGGCGTCAGAGCGCCCCGCGGCCGTTCCCGAGTGCGTCTTCGCGGCGGCGGTCGATCGCCCGCGCCTGCTCGCGGCGTCCGCGGCAGCGCCCGCCGCGGCGATCGCCTCGACCCAGTCGGCCTCTGACCCGGACGACGGCGGGTCGTCGTGGCTCCGGCCTTTCACCTTCTTCGTGAACCTCGGCGCGATCTACGACAGCAACATCAATCACGACGAGGATCCCATCCGCACCTGGGGCGGATTCCTGGGCGGCGGAGTGCGGTTCGAGACGGACGACTTCTACGCGCAGTACGAGATTGCGTCTTTCTCCTACACGTACACCGATTCGGGATGGTCCCGGATCAGCCACCGGCTCGAGACCGCGTACGAACACGACCTCTCGAAGAAGTGGGAGGCCGAGCTGGTCGGCGAGGCAGTCCTCAAGGGCTCCTCGGAGGACAACGACCTCGGTGACGAGTACACCCTGAAGCCGCGGTTGAACTACGACCTCTCCGATTCGCAGCGAGTACGCCTGTACGGGGCGTACCGCCTGCGGAGCTACGGCGACATCGACCCGCTGCGCGACGCGAACAACTACTATGTCGGGCTTCAGTTCCGCCAGCGCATCGGCACCGGACACTTCGACGCCGAATATCGCTGGGAGGTCAACGAGTCCAAGGGGCCGCGCAACCAGTACAACCGGCAGACGTACGGCCTGGAGTACACGACCCCGTTCGGCGGAGGTCTCCACCAGCTCGTGCTGGAGGCTCGATACCGCCCGGTGCAGTACTGGCATCGGCGCATCGACAACGAGGAGGACGAGGACCTGCGGCGAGACGTCCGGTGGATCGGCACCGCCGTCGCGAAGCTCTCGTTGAGCCGTCGGATCTCGATCCACCCGACGTACCGGTACGAGAGGCGAACCTCGAACGACCCGGAGGAGGAGTGGGACGCGCACCTCGGCATCCTGTCGGTCCAGTACACCTTCGGGGGAGCCACGTCAGTCCCGGTCGCGGTCACCGCTGCGCGGGAGACACCGGCGGAAAAGGAGGAAGACACGGGGTCTGATCCCCGAAGGGGGTCAGATCCCTCCTGGCTGATCGAAGCCTCCGCCGCGGCGCCGGAACCGCCGCCGGACGTCGAACCGCCGGCGAACGCGACGGTCTCCGCGCCTGCGGTCGCGACCGTCGCCGTTTCGGATCCGATCGAGCCGTGGGTCGAGCGCGCGGAGGCGGATCGCCGCGGCCTCGAGCGGGAAAACGGGGAGCGCTATTCGGTCGAGCTCGCGCCCGCGTGCGATGCGGGAACACTCGCGGGCATCTGGAAGCACGACGCCGGCGGCTCCCTGTGGCTCCTGCCCGATCGGGCCGCCGGAGGCAACTGTTTCCGCGTCTTCTGGGGCCGCTATTCCTCGCAGGCAACCGCCGAGCGCGCGCTGTCCAAGATTCCGCACGGCCTCCGGGACTCCGGCAGGCCGCCGACGGTGATCGTCGCGCTCGGGGGGACGAGAGCCGCGAGATGAGAGTTCCCTTTCTCGAAACCGATGGCTGGCGTGGCGCGAAACTCTGAGGCGCTCGGGGGTCAGGCCCTCGGCTTCAAGACGTCGTTCGGAGCGATCTATCGATTCCGGCGCGAGCTCTACGCGCACTGGAAGAGTCTCCTCGGCGCCGCGCTCTGCTCGCTTGCCTACAGCGCAGCGACTCTGGCCGAGCCGTGGCCGCTCAAGTGGATCTTCGACAACGTCCTCGACGACAAGCGATTCTCGACGCCGTTTCCGTGGATCGATTCGATCGTGGGCAGCGATCGGACGAGGATCCTCGTCGCCGCGGCGGCCACGATCCTGGTGCTCGCGCTCGTGCGGAGCGTCCTGTACTTCTACCAGCGGATCCTGACGACCAAGACGGCCCAGGAGGTCGTCGCGAAGGTGCAGCGGCGGCTCTTTGCGCACCTCCAGCGTCTGTCGCTCTCGTTCCACAACCGGAACCGCACCGGAGACCTGCTCACCCGGGTGACGGGCGACGTCGCCGCACTGCGCGAGGTCATGGTCTCTACTCTCCTCTACTTCGCGACCGAGGGATTCATCCTCGGGGGCCTCGTCGTCATGATGTTCCTCCTCTCGTGGCGGCTGGCGCTCGTCACCGCACTCGTCCTGCCGGCGATCCTCTTCTTCTCGGGTCTGTACTCGGGCCGGATCCGGGCGGCGACGCGGAAACAGCGCGTGCGCGAGGGAGAGATGGCCGGGCGCCTCCACGAGGCGATCGCCGGGATCCACCTCGTCCAGATGTTCGCGCGCGAGGACGAGGAAGACGCGCGGCTCCGGAGCATCAACAAGAAGAGCCTCCGGGAGGGGCTGAAGGCGGCGCGGCTCGAGGCGACGTTGAACCGCGCAGTCGAGCTCTCCGTCGGTGTGGCGACCGCGGCGACGCTCTGGCTCGGGGCGATCCAGGTGATCTCGGGGCGGCTGACCACGGGCGAGCTCGTCGTGTTCGTCGCTTACATGCAGGCGCTCTATCGCCCCCTGAGGCGGATCTCCCGCGTCACGAAGAGGGCGGCCAAGGCGAGCGCCAACCTGGAGCGCGTGACGGCGCTCCTCGACGAAAGGACGGACGTTCGCGACGGCTCGCGCGTCGCGCCCGCCTTCGCGGGAGAGATTCGGTTCGAAGGGGTCGACTTCGCCTACAAGCGGGGGGTGCCCGTCCTGCACGGCATCGACCTCGTCGTCGACGCCGGCAGCACGGTCGCGCTGGTCGGAGCGACCGGCGGCGGGAAGTCGACGCTCGTGAACCTCGTTCCGCGCCTGTACGACCCGGTTGCCGGAAGCGTCCGGATCGACGGAATCGACGTCCGGGAGCTCACGCTGAAGTCGCTCCGCGACCAGATCAGCATCGTGCCGCAGGACGGGATGCTGTTCGCGGGGACGTTCCACGAGAACATCGCCTACGGGAAGACCGCCTGCACGAGGGAAGAGATCGAGGAAGCGGCGCGCGCCGCCCTGATCCACGACGTGATCCGCGCTTATCCGGAAGGATACGAGAGCGTCATCGGTGAGAGGGGCGTCACGCTCTCCGGCGGCCAGCGGCAGCGGTTGGCGATCGCCCGCGCGCTGCTCAAGAATGCACCGATCGTCCTGCTGGACGAGCCGACGACCGCTCTCGACGCGGAGTCCGAAAGCCTGGTACTCGTCGCGCTCGAGCGGCTTCTCGAAAAGCGTACGGCAATCCTCATCGCACACCGGTTCTCGACCATTCGCCGCGCCGACATGATCGTCGTCGTGGATCAGGGCCGCATCGTGGAGCGGGGAACGCACCCGGAGCTGATTGCGCGAAACGGGCGATACCGCCAGCTGAGCGACCTGCAGGCCGCGGACAGCCCGTGGACGCCGCGGGTGCTCGCGGGTCGAACGACGTGACCCGCATTCCGCCGCCCGCCGACCGCGCGCTCCCCGGGCTCGGCACCCTCTTCGACGGGGAGGTGATGCAGGCGGAGCTCGGGTCACGCCTCCGTCCCGACTCCGGCTTCGAGCTCACCGAGTGCCGGCCGATCTACGTCCGGTACAAGGCCGGCACCAACTGCATCGTCCAGTACCGGCTGCGGCTCGAGTCGAAGCGCGACGGGGCGGCACTCGAACTGCCGGCACACGCCTCGATCCACGCCGACGGCGCCGCGGAGACGGACTGGAACCGCAGCTCCTTTCAGCGGTTGCTCGACCGGGCACGGCGCAGCCACGGCGAGCTGCCGATTCCGCGCGGGATCTTCCTCGAGGAGCTGCCGGCGCTCGTCGAGGTCTATCCGGTCGACCGGAAGCTTCGCCGGCTGCTGCGCGCGGCGTCGGCGTCCGAGGCCCGCGCGGCCCTCCGCGAGTCGCTCCCGGACGTGGACCGTGCGGCGTTCGACGTCACCGAGATCGAGCGGATCCGGTACAAGCCGCGGCGAAAGGCGCTGCTCCGGTACCGGCTCGAGGGAAGCACCCACTCCGTGGTCTACGGAAAGCTCTATGCGCGAGGCGTCGCGGAGAGGCGGTTCCGAATCGCGCGGCTGCTCTCGGCCGCGTTTCTCCCGACTCCGCCGGCCCTCGCCTACGATTCCGAGCTCGAGCTGGTGACCCACGCCGAGGCGGAAGGCACGCGCCTTCGCGACCTCCGGGGCGGCGGCGACTTCAAAGAGTCCATGCCGCTCGTCGCGGAAGCTCTCGAGGAGCTCCATTCGACCGCGATCGACGCCATTCCCGAGCTGTACGGTCTTGACGCAGCCGGTTCCGTAATGGCTTCCGGGATGGCGATCGGGTCCCTTCTGCCCGAGCGCGCAGAGCAGAGCCTCCAGCTCGCGACGCGCATCGCCGCCCGGATCGGCCAGCTCGATACCCGGACCTCCGTTCTGCACGGCGACTTCTACGACGACCAGGCGCTCGTCTCTCCGCGCGGCGTGACTCTCCTCGACTTCGACGAGATCTGCATCGGTCCCCCCGCGGCCGACGTCGGCAACTTCATCGCTCACCTCGAGCAAAACCGGGAAGACGCGACGGCCCTCGAAGGCGCTCGCGCAGCGTTCCTCGAGGCGTGCGTGCTCGAGCGCCCGGACGTCGCCTGGAGCGTCGCGCTCTTCGAGTCGACGGCGCTCCTTCGGCGCGCCGTCGCTCCCTTCCGCCAGATGCGCCCCGACTGGCCCGACAGAGTCGCGTACATCGTCGAGCTCGCGGCGCGGCGGTTCGAGGAATACGAGCGATCGTCGAGGCGGCGATCTTCCGGGAACGGCGCGCAGGCCGTGGACCCCGCGTTGCCCGCGCTCGTTTCTCTCCAGGACCCGGAAACCGTCGCGAGGGAGCTCGAACGGGGCGTGTACGGACGCCCGACGGAGCTCCTGGCGCTGGAGATCGTGCGGCACAAACCGGGCCGCCGCTGCACGCTTCGGTTTCGCGTGCGGGGAAACGGTGGCGGAGCGGTGTGGTCGGAAACGCTCTACGCGAAGACCTACGCCCGCGGGCGCGCGGCGCGCGTGCACGAGGTCCTTCGGCTCGTCGGTGGAGCTCGTGTCTGGGGCCCGGGCGTGGCGATTCCCGACGCCATCGCCCATCTTCCGGCCCTCGACGCCTCCCTTCAACGGGAGGTGAAAGGCGAGCCGGTAGCCGATTCTCTCGTCGCGGGCGACGAGGGAGTCGCCGCGAGAATCGCCGAGGCACTCCACGATTTGCACCGCTCAACCCTGGAGCTCCCCCGGCGCCATTCGCCGGAGAAGGAGATCGAGCCGCTCAAGGAAAGAGTCGAGCGGCTTGCGGCGCTGTGTCCTTCCCTGGGGGAACCCGCCCAGGAAGCCCTCGCCCTCGTGCAGGAGCGGTCGTGGCAGGCCGGGCTGTGGCGTTGGCGTCCCGTTCACCGGGACTTCTATTACGACCAGGTGCTCGCCGGCGAGCACGGGCTTTCCCTGCTCGACTTCGACGACGCCGCGATGTCGGAGCCGGCGGTGGACGTCGCCAACTTCCTCGCGCACCTCGGGCTCCTCTCGCTGAAATCTCTCGGAAGGCCGGACGGCCTCGCGGCGGTCGCCGAAGCGTTCCGGCAACGCAGCCGGGAGCTCGACGAAGAGCTCGACCCGCGTCTCGTGCGTTTCCTCGAAGGCGCGACCCTGCTGCGGCTCGCGCAGATCCACTCCGAAAAAGAAAACGGACCCTGGCTGGCGGCGCGCCTGCTCGACGAGAGCCGGCGCGTGCTCGTCGCGGCGTCCTGAAGGCGACGAAAGTCCGTGCGCATCGCCTGCTACTCCCCCCGCCCGTCGCACTTCGACCTCCAGCCTTCCCGGGGCGGCGATCCGATCTTCCTCCACAACCTCTTCGATGCGCTGCGCCGCCGGGGTCACGAGATCGAGATCGTTTCCTCGCTCGACCTTCGCGACCTGTGGAAAGGCCGCGTCCCGGCACGCCGACTGCTGCGCGAAGCGTTCGACATCCGCGGCCGGATGAAGCGGTTCTCGCCGGACGCGTGGCTCGCCTACGACACGTCCCGGACCTATCCCGACCTCTTCGGCTGGTGGCAGCGGCCGCGGCGCTACGTCCTGCTCTCGGCGCACACGTGGCAGTCCGACCGCCTGCCGAAGGGGTGGCGGTGGCTCTTCGCGTCCGCCCACCGGCTGTCGCTCTCCCGGGCCGATCGGGTCATCGCGGCGCGCCCGGCAAATGGCGAACGGTTGCGGCGGCACGGGGTCGCCGAGCGCCGCCTGGCGACTCTGCCCCCCGCGGTCCCGATCCGTCCTTTCGTACCCGCGCAGCGGGAGGCGCGGCTGCGCCTCGGGCTGCCCGTCGAAGCGTCGATCGTCCTGTGCGTCAGCCGGCTGACCGAACCGGGTGCCAAAGACCAGAAGACCGAGATCGTTCTCAAGCTCCTCGACAGCGTCTTCGAAACGCCGGATCGCGGGCGCGTCGTCGTCATCGTCGGGGATGGCCCCGGGCGGGCCGTGGTCGAAGAACGTGCGGCGGCGATCGGCGAGGAGTCCGTCCGCCTCTTCCGGCCGGTGCCGAACGAAGATCTGTCCTGGTTCTTCGCGGCTTCCGACGTCTACGCGTATCCCGACTCGCGGGATCAGCCGCGTCTCTCGGTTCTCGAAGCGCAAGCTTGCGGCCGGCCCGTCGTCACGATGCGCAGCCCCTCCGCCGAGCTGACGGTCGAGGACGGGAAGACCGGGATCCTCGCCCGCGACCTGGACGACTTCGGCCGCCAACTCTCGGCACTCGCGGCGGACAAGGGCCGCTGCGAAACGATGGGGCGCGCGGCCCGCGATTACGTCGCGCGTTCCCACTCGATCGAGGTCCGGGCGAAACAGATCGAGGCGGAGCTCAGCGAGAAATGACGTCCGCCGCCGAGACGCGCCCCCTACGTCTCCGACTGCGTGGCGGGAGACCCCGCTTCTGCGGGGAGCATGCGGCTCTCCAGCTCTTCGACACGTCTCTTCGCCCGTTTCAGCTGGCGGCGGAGCTCCGTCGACCGCATGACCTCCTTGACGCGCCGTTTCTCGACGAGCCGGCACTGGCGGGCGAGGAAATCCGCCGAACCGAATCCCTCGAGCAGCTCGCACAGCCGGTCGTTTCCGCGGACGGCCTCCTTCGGGTAGAGGATGCCGAGATCGTGGATCCCGGGAACGACCGTGAGCTCCAACGGCCGGTCGTTCTGCTTCACGAAATCCTCGACCGCGGTGAGGACGCCGTTGCGCACTCCCCCTTCCGTCACCGCGTTGTGGAAGCTCGGATTCAGCCCGCCTTCGTCGACGAGCTCGGCGTGACCGGGGCGCATGCCCCCCTTTCGGAAAGGCTGACGGTGCTCCGCCGGAACCGTGGACGGGTCGTAGTAGAGATCCCGTCGCCCGTAGGGCCAGCCCACGTCGTGGAGGATGACGACGGGGAAGTCGTGTTTCTCGGCGCGCGCCCGCTCCTCGATGAGCCGGAGCTCGTGGAAGACCGTGTACCAGTTGTGGTCGCCGTCGATCAGGGCGACGTCGGGCACGGGGATTTCCGGCAGCGCTTCCAGGCTCGTGAGTCGGTGGAACACGAACACGTCGCCGTAGCGCGCCTGCCACTCCGCCACGTCGAATCCCGGCACCGGGTCGACCGTGTGGCAGACGCCCCCCTTTTGCCGGCAGTACTCGAGCAGGTGCTCGGTGTTCCGGCCGTCGCTCGCCCCGATCTCCAGGATGACGGCCGGCCGGGTCGCTTCGAGGACCGGCTCGACCACGCTTCGCCAAAGACGATGCAACTCGGATCCTCCCCTGTCCCCCTTGCGCTGCAACCTTCTTGCCCCTGTCTCGCGGAGGGATCGTGAGGATCGCATTCCATGTCCCGCGGGCCTGGTTCATCGGAGGGGGCCACTCCGGGGACCACGTCCTAGTCGAAAGCCTGTTCCAGGCTCTCCAGGCGGCGGGACACGAGGTCGAGTTCGTCTCGCGACTCGATGCGCGCGACTTCTGGCGCGAAAAGGCGCCTCTTCGCCGCCTGCTCGCCGAAGCGTTCGCGGTCCGCCGGAGGATGAAGCAGTTCTCGCCGGACGCGTGGCTCGTGTACTCGCCCTCGGTGACCTACCCCGACTTCTTCGGCTGGTGGCTGCGGCCGCGGCGCTACGTCCTCTATGCAGCCGCGAAAGGTCGTCCGGAACGGCTTCCGACGGCGCTCCGGTGGCTATACGTGCTCGCTCACCGGCTTTCCCTGCGGCGGGCGGACGCCGTCGCCGCGTTCCGGCCGGCAGTCGCCGAACGGCTCCGTGCCGGCAGCGTCGATCCCGAAAAGGTCCACGTGCTGCCGCCCGCGGTCCAACCCTGGGAGACGGTCCCCTCGCGAGAGGAGGCGCGCGGCGTGCTGGGGGTGGCCGGGGACGCCCCGGTCGTCCTCTGCGTCAGCCGGCTCTCGCGCCCGATGAACCACGGCCGGCCGGGAAAGACCGAGATGATCCTCGACCTGCTCGACGCGCTGGCGCCGCTGCCGGCGGCGCGGCTCCTCCTCGTCGGCGACGGGAAAGGGCGGGCAGCCGTCGAGAAACGCGTGGCGGAAAAGGGCCTCACGGACCGGGTCCGGCTCGCCGGGTCCGTGGAGGACGTGCGCCCGTACTTCGCCGCCTGCGACGTCTACGCGTATCCGCACCCGCTCGACCGCGTGTGGGTTTCCGTCCTCGAGGCCCAGGCCTGCGGGCGCCCCGTGGTGACCATGCGGACCGACTCGGGCGAGATCAGCATCCAGGACGGGCGCACCGGCCTCCTAGCGAACGACCTGGACGAGTTTCGCGAAAACCTCGGGGTCCTCACGTCCGATCGCGCCCGCTGCGAGCGGATGGGCGAGAAGGCCCGCGACTTCATCGCCCGTTCTCACACGATTGGCGTCCGCGTCGGGCAGCTCGAAGCGCTCCTCTCGGGACGAGCTCCCGGGCCGGCTGCCTGAGGATCCGATGCACAGGTCGGCGCGACGTCACTGCAAGCTGTTCTTCCGGACTTACCTCAAGGACGTGAAGCGTCCGACGATCGTCGAGATCGGCTCGCAGAGCGTCAACGGGTCTCTCAGGGACGTGGCGCCCCCGGACTCCCGGTACGTCGGCCTCGACTTCGTCCCCGGCGAAGGGGTCGACCTCGTTCTCGACGATCCGTATCGGTTCCGAATCGAAGACGATTTTGCCGATGCCGTGGTCTCGAGCTCCTGTCTCGAGCACAGCCAGATGTTCTGGCTCACGTTCCTGGAGGCGTTGCGGATCCTGAAACCCGAAGGCGTTCTCTATTTGAACGTCCCCTCGAACGGCCCTTTCCACCGGCATCCGACGGACAACTGGCGTTTCTATCCGGACGCCGGCGCCGCTTTGAACGAGTGGGCCCATCGGTCGGGCTACGACTCCGTGCTGCTCGAGAGCTTCGTCGGATGGCAGGACGGGGACGTCTGGAACGACTTCGTCGCGGTCTTCGCCAAGACCCGGAGCGCGGCGGTCCGGTACCCGGACCGGATCCATCCGAAGGCCCTCAACCCGACGAACGTCATCGTCGACGGGAACGACGAACCGATCAACTACGTGCAGCAGCCCCAGGACAGGCGGCGGCTGAACTACCTGACGGAGAGGTTCTTCGGCTTGCGCAAGAAACTCGACGAGGTGTGATGCCCGGACGCGCGCAAATGGTCATGAAGAAGACGTCCGAACGGAGAACAGCCGACGAGTTTCACAGGCTCTACTACGCCCGGGCCGGGAAAACCTGGGGGGCCACCTTTTTCCTCGGTGTCCAGACCTGGAAGCTTCCCCTGGATCTCTGGATTTACCAGGAAATCATTTACAGCCTCAAGCCCGACGTGATCATCGAGACCGGGACGTATCACGGCGGATCGGCGCTCTACCTGGCCACGGTCTGCGACGCCGTCCAGAACGGACTCGTCATAACGATCGATACCCGGCAGAAGGTCAAAGCTAGAGTCCTCCGCCACAGAAGAATCCGCTGCATACAGGGATCCTCGGTCGACCAGAACACCGTCTCACGGGTCCGAAAGCTGATACCCCCGCGCGCCCGGGTGCTCGTGATGCTCGACTCCGATCACTCGAAAGCCCACGTACTTCGAGAGCTGGAGATCTACAGCAAGCTCGTGTCGCGCGGCAGTTACCTCATCGTCGAGGACACGAACGTCAACGGCCATCCGGTTTTCCCGGAATTCGGACCGGGACCCCTGGAAGCGGTTCGGTCCTTCCTGAGGAAGAACAAGAGATTCAAGAGCGACAGATCGATGGAGAAGTTCTACGTGACCTTCAACCCGGGAGGTTACTTGCAGAGGACGTCGTAATGTCCCGCGAAGCGGGTGGCCGCGTTCGGCGGATGCGAGCATGATCGACCTCGACCGCACTCGCGTCGACCTGCTCGCGGAGATCGGGGCGCCCGCTCCCCTCGGTGCGCCGCTCACCGATCTCACGGACCCCCGCGTTCTCTCCTCCGACGTTCACCTCGTCCTTCGCGGACGCTCGCGGGCGGATCTCTTCCCTCTCCTCGAGGTGCTGCTCTCCGAGCGGTTCGCCGCGGTCCCCCGGTCCCGGTCGATCCGGGACCTGCTCGTGCCGCTCAAGAGCGGCCTCGGCAATGCCTACAAGCGGGGCAACTGCGGCGATCCCGCCAAATCCATCTCGGTCGAGATCGTCCTCACGCGCCGGGGCGCGGTCGTGGCGATCAGCGACGAGGGCGAAGGCTTCGACGTGGCCCGCGTGCTCAGGCACCTGCGGAGCCGCGAACGCTACTTCACCGACTACGGGCACGGATTCCGGACGCTCGACCAGGCGGCTTCTCTGGTCACTTACGACAACGGCGGACGCACGCTCGTGCTCCGCTTTCTTGCGGAGAACGGAGATCCGGGGAGCTCTTCACTGCTGTCGGACGCGGATCGTGCTCTCGGAAAGGCCGCTGACGCCGAGCGGATGCACTCCTGCCTGACCGCGGAGCTGCTGGAATTCCGGGAGGGCCAGACGAGGCTCGAGTCCTCGAGGGCGGCCTGGGTCGCGAACGGCGCGGGTGGCGACTCCCGCGACCTGCGGTACGTCCTCAATTTCGGAGGCGACGACGCGCGCCCGAACGAGCTCCACATCGTGACCGGGAGGCTCCATGCATCGGCGGACCGCGCGGCGGCCGACTTCGACGCCGCCGTGCGGTTGCACGACGAGCTCGCTGCGTCGCGCGTCAGGATCCCCCGCCCGATCGCGCGCCTCGCGGGTGAGCCGAGGCTCGTCCTTTACGACTTCGACCCCTGGATGAACCTCGCGGAGTACGTCGCCGACCGGGAGAACGCGCCGCTCTTCCGGCGGCGCGCGGAACGCGTCGGGCAGTCCCTCGCGATCCTTCACGGCAGCGGGATTTCGTTCCAGGAGACGGAAGACGATCTCCTGGGAGAGCGATACCGCGGGACGCGCGAGCGCGTGCGAGGCCGCCTCGCGGACCGGTATCCGGGTGCGGATTTCCCGGGCCGTCTGGAAAGCGTTCTCCGTTCGGTCGAAGCGCGCGCCGCGGGACCTCGACGTCGGGCGCCGATCCACGGGCGCTTCGGCCTCGACCGCGTCCTTTACGGTGTGGAGGGCTCCTTCTACCTCTATCGCTTCGAGGATTGCCGCATGAGCGATCCCGGTCTCGACCTCGGGGGCTTTCTCGCGGACGTCTCGATGCTCGGCGACGAGGAGACCCGGCGCGCCGGCTCCGAAGGTTTCCTCGCAGGCTACGCCTCCAAGCACGCGACCCCCCCGGCGGACCTCGGCCTCTACGTCGCGCTCGCGCTGATCGACCGCCTCGACCGCGCGAAGCCGCTCGCGGAACCCGACGTCGACTCCTTCTTGAGCCGCTGCGAGCGGAGCCTCCAGCCGGGCTGACGCCGGACCGGCACGCCGTTTGCGGAAGAACGGGCCGATGATGAAGAAGCTGCTGCTCGCCGTCTTGATCTCGGTCGCGTCGTGCGGAGCGACACTCGCGCAACGCTACGAAGTTTCCGATCCGCAGCGAGCGATCGAGGACGTCATTTACGACCTCGAAGACCTCATCGACGAAGGCCGGGATCGGAAGCTCGCGGACAAGGCGGAGGACGTCGTGTCCAAGCTCGAGGACGCGGCGCAGGAGCTCTCGAAGGATCCGGCCGACTATCCCGCGGCCGCCGGCAACATCGAAGGCGCGATCGGCGACCTGGAGGCTGCGGTCAAGGACCGCCTCCTGGACGGGAGCTCCGGGATCGGGCTGATGGACGACCTCGTGGCGATCGCGCGGGGACTGGCGACGAGCACGCTGGCCGAGGCCCGGAGCCGGGGCGCCAACCGCCAGGAGATCCGCGAGGCGCGAAACCACCTGTCCCGCGGGGATGCCCTGCGCGCTTCCGGGCGCCGCGGCACGATCGGAGCGTTCAAGAGGGCCGCCGCCCGGTACAAGGACGCTCTCGGCAAGGCGGAAAGCGCGATCGACTGACGGGCTCCGCCCGGCCGGACGCGGGAGGGAATGTAGAATCCCCGCCCGCCCATGCGGTTCTTTCTAGACAGCGCAATCTCCGACGAGGCGAAAAAGGTCCGCGACTGGGGCCTTCTGGACGGCGTCTGGCTCTCGGCCGGTGCCGCCGAAAAGGCCGGCCTCGACTACCGCCGCGCGGCGCGCGACCTGGCCCAGCTGACCGACGGCCCCGTGTGCGTCTCCCCCGTCTCGAGCGACGCGAAGGGCATGTACAAGGAGGCGCGGGAGCTCGCGAAGCTCGGCAAGGACATGGTCGTGCAGCTGCCGTCGCAGCCCGAGGGGATGCGCGTCGCGCGCCTGCTCGCGCAGGACCAGGTGGCCGTCTGCGCCTCCGGCTGCTTCTCGGCGGCGCAGGCCCTGATCGCCGCGAAGTCGAACGTGAGCTACATCGCTCCCGCGGTGGGCCCGCTCGACGAAGTCGGCTCGATCGGGATGGACCTCGTGGAGCAGATCATCCGCGTGTACGACAACTACGGTTTCCAGACCCAGATCCTCGTGTCCGAGCTGCGCAACCCGGTCCACGTGCTCGACGCCGCGCTGATGGGCGCCGACGTCGCGGCTATCTCCCCCGCCGTCATCGAGCAGCTCTTCAAGCATCCCCTGACCGAGGAGCTCTTCGCGAGCCGCGAGAAGTGAAGACCTCGGCCGACCGGATCCTGTATCTCTCTCGCGTCCTCGCGCAGAAGCTCAAGGGCAACCTGAACCTGGTCCAGAAGGGGGACGACGAGACGGTGCGCCGCGCAATCGTTCGGGAGCTCACCGAGGCGTTCAAGGAGCTCGACGCGATGGAGCAGAAGGTCCGCGCGTCGCTCGCGAAGAGGAAGAACCCGAACCCGCGGGACGAGGAGTTCCTCTTCGCGCGGAACCTCGAGGACGAGCTCCGGAAACACGGGGCTTAGCCCGGCACGACCGCAGTTTCGAGGGTTCGACGCGTCGGTGGCGTTCCACCTGGGCCAGTGATCCAGTAAATCGTTGATGAGCTAGCCATTTAATCGAAACCGCCGCCTCCGCCCGAGCTGCCGACGGGATTCTGTATAACCTAATCGTCATCAACAATTAGATAGATTCCGCCGGACAGCCGGACGGTAGCCGATACAATTGGCGCGATGCCGGGCCAATTGGATCACTTGGAGTCGATCGAGCTCGACCGCTCGTCCCGCGAGCCGCTCGCGAACCAGCTCTTCGCCGCGCTCGCGGCACGGATCGAGACGGGACTCTTCCCGGAGGCTTCGCGCCTCCCGACGACGCGCGAGGTCGCGGCGGCCCTCCTCGTCAACCGCGGGAGCGTCCAGGCCGCTTACCGGCGTCTCGTGGAGGAGGGCCTCGCCACCACTCGAGTCGGAAGCGGCACCGTCGTGCGCTCCGTGGCGCGGCAGTCTCGGACTTTCGATCCGGCGGAACTCGTCTCCGCCCGCGCCTCCGGGATCTCGGCCGCGGCTCCCCCGCCGGTCGCGCTCCCGCTCGTTGCTGACTTGTCGCGCCTGACTCCGGACGAGCGTTTCTTTCCGCTCGACCGCTTCGTCGAGACGCTGACCGAAGCGTGGAGCCGGCGTCCGGACCTCTGGCAGTACGCTCCCCCGCTCGGCCTCGAGGAACTGCGCGTCGAGATCTCCCGCCGCCTCTCGGAAAGCGGCATTGCGCGCTCCCCCGACGAGATCCTGGTCACGAGCGGCGCCCAGCAGGGGCTCGACCTCCTCTTCCGCACGTTCACCGACCCGGGCGACCTCGTCGCGATGGAGTCGCCGACCTATACGGGCGCGCTCGCGCTCGCGCGGTTCGCCGGTGTCGAGATCGTCCCGCTGCCGATGACGTCGGACGGGCCGGACGTCTCTCCGTTGCGTGGCCGCCGTGCGAAGCTCGTCTACGTCATGCCGGAGCGGCAGAACCCGACGGGCGTGACGGCGACCGAGGCGAAGCGCCGCGAGATCCTCGAGGCCTCGGAGGATGCGGGTGCTCTCGTCGTCGAAGACGGCTACGAGGAGCCGGACTCGGGCGTGACGCCCCTCGCGGCGCGCCGGCCCGAGCGGGTCGTCTGGCTCGGCACGCTCTCGAAGGATCTCGTGCCGGGGTTCCGCATCGGCTGGCTCGCGGCGCCACGCGCGGTCGTCGAGAGGCTCGCTCTCGTGAAGCGGACCGCCGACTTCCAGACGCCGCTCCCGCTGCAGGCCGCGATCGCGTCGTTCCTGAAGGCGGGCGCGGACCGCGCGGCGCGGAAGGCGCGCGCCTGGGAAGTCGAGACGCGCCGCGAGGCGATGGAAGAGGCGCTCTCGCGGCACCTTCCGGAGGTTTCGTGGTGGGGCGGCGAGCCGGGAAGCGCGCTCTTCTGGGTGCGCCTCCCCGAGGGAGTGTCGGGACGGAGCGTGACGGAGGCGGCGGGAGCGCGGGGCGTCGCGGTCGCGCCGGGAGGGGATTTCGATCCGGAGGGTCGGGACATTTCCGCGCTGAGGCTCTCGGTGTCCCGCGTCGAGCGCGACGCGATCGAGCCGGGCGTCGCACTGCTGGCTGAATCGGTCAAGGAAACGCGCTCGCGGTCTTCGGTGATCGAGAGGGCTCCGCTTGTATAACGTCGCGGGGACAGGTCCGGCGGACCTGCACTCGTCGCAGCAAGAGAGGAGATGGCAATGAGAGGAACGGATGCGTTTCGCGTGAAAGTTGGGCTCGCCGAGATGCTCAAGGGCGGTGTCATCATGGACGTCGTCAACGCCGAACAGGCGAAGATCGCGGAAGCCGCCGGCGCGGCCGCGGTGATGGCGCTCGAGCGCGTGCCCGCCGATATCCGGCGCGACGGGGGAGTCGCCCGGATGTCGCCGGTCTCCAAGATCCGCGAGATCCAGGAGTCCGTGTCGATCCCGGTCATGGCGAAGTGCCGCATCGGCCACTCGGCGGAGGCGCGCATCCTCGAAGCGTTGAAGGTGGACTTCATCGACGAGTCGGAGGTGCTGACTCCGGCCGACGAAGAGAACCACGTCTACAAGCACGACTTCACCGTGCCGTTCGTCTGCGGTTGCCGGAACCTCGGCGAAGCGCTGCGGCGGATCGGAGAGGGCGCCGCGATGATCCGCACGAAGGGGGAGGCGGGGACGGGGGACATCGTCCACGCCGTGCGGCACCTGCGCGACGTCCATCGCGAGATCCGCAACCTGACCCTCATGAGCAAAGACGAGCGGATGCGCGAGGCGAAGCGCCTCCAGGCGCCGTTCGAGCTCGTCGAGCAGGTCGCCGAAACGGGGAAGATGCCGGTTCCGAACTTCGCCGCGGGCGGCATCGCGACACCGGCGGACGCCGCGCTCTGCATGATGCTCGGCGCCGAGTCGGTCTTCGTCGGGTCGGGGATCTTCAAGTCCGACGACCCGGAGCGCCGCGCCCGCGCGATCGTGAAGGCGACGACGCACTGGCAGGACCCGCACGCTTTGATCGAAGCGGAGGAGTCGCTCGGCGCCGGGATGAAGGGCATCGACGCCGCGAGCCTGCCCGAGGAGGAGCGGATGCAGGGGAGAGGGTGGTGACGACCGCTCATTCGGAGCGCTTCACCCCTGTCTGTGATCCTGGCCCTTCGCTCTTCCTGT
>Ga0079218_10000107_pt1 | contig 18195 bp, 13 predicted proteins | sample NCCompost_FD_77181 | JGI IMG/M metagenome (GOLD analysis project Ga0079218, IMG submission 77181) | Agricultural soil microbial communities from Utah to study Nitrogen management - NC Compost | ecosystem: Environmental > Terrestrial > Soil > Agricultural land | place: USA: Utah | collected... | reverse complement strand
GAGAAATCGGTCTTCATGGTTCAGGGCGAAAATACGACCGTAGTTCAGTACAACTTTCGCAGAAAACAAACGCAAGCTGAAAACGTCACCTACAACTTTGAGATTCGCCCGTTGATTGCTTTTCGCGACTACCACGGCACCACTCACGAGAATGGAGCGCTGGATTCTCATGTTGAGGTAACCGAGGGACTAGCGCGAATCTCTCCTTATGCCAATTTGCCGGCGCTTTACTTCGCGTATGACAAGGGCGAGATTGAAACAAACGGGTTCTGGTATCGAAACTTTGAATATCGCATTGAGCAAGAGCGCGGACTCGATTTCCATGAAGATCTTTTCGGCCCATTCGCGCTCAGATTTGCCATTGATGCCAGAACTTTATCAACAAAATCGCCATGTATAAGCATTATCGCCTCGACCGAAAGCCGTGAGGCAAAACAAGCTGATGCCCTACGCATTGCCGAGATAAAACGGCGACAGAATATCGGTCAGGCCGCGTCGACAGATACCTCCCTTGTTCGCACACTAACCGTGGCTGCAGACCAGTATCTCGTAGCACGGGGAGGTCAAAAAACAGTCATTGCTGGTTATCACTGGTTTGCCGATTGGGGCCGCGACACAATGATTGCGCTGCCAGGCCTGACGCTCGCGACCGGACGATATGAAATAGCCAAGAGCATCTTGATGGAGTTTGCCAGTCACGTCGATCAGGGGATGCTGCCGAATCGATTTCCCGATGCCGGTGAACAGCCCGAGTACAACACGGTTGATGCCACGCTCTGGTTTTTCGAAGCCGTGCGCGCACTCATAGAACATACGAACGACCTCGCATTCGTGCGCGATCATCTCTACGAAGTCTTACGAGACATCATCGACTGGCACACGCGCGGCACGCGCTACAACATTCACGTTGATACGGACGGTCTATTGTTCTCCGGCGAGAGCGGCGCGCAGCTTACCTGGATGGACGCGAAAGTCGGCGACTGCGTGGTCACACCACGCACGGGCAAGGCTGTCGAGATTCAAGCACTCTGGTACAACGCGCTCCGAGTAATGGAAGGCCTGGCAGAAAAGTTTGGCGATAAATCAAATCAAAAGCACTACAAAAAGATGGCCTCAACTGCGCGCAAGAGTTTCAATGAGCAGTTTTGGAACGAGTCGGCGGGTTGTCTCTACGATGTCGTGAACGGCGACGAGCGAGATGCTTCCATCAGGCCCAATCAGGTCCTCGCGATCAGCCTAATGAATTCGATGCTCTCAAACGCGCGAGCGAAGAACCTCCTGCGCGTGGTCGAGCGGGAATTGCTAACGCCGCGCGGTCTGCGCACGTTATCACCGAGGGATTCCCGCTATGTAGGCCGCTACGAAGGCGACCCCCGAAGTCGTGATGGCTCGTATCATCAGGGCACAGTTTGGCCCTGGTTAATGGGTTCATACATAACTGCCTACGCAAAAACGTTTGGTGAGAAGGCCGGTCGAACGTTCGCAACCGAATGGCTTAAGAACTTTGACGGCCATTTAAGAGAAGCGTGTCTGGGTCAGATATCAGAAATCTTCGACGGCGATCCGCCACACACGCCACGCGGTTGCGTTGCCCAAGCGTGGAGCATCGCTGAGCTGCTAGGTGCGGCTATTGAGAATGCTCATCCGACAAATGCAGCCAGTCGTGCCGCCGGCCTCTCTTAATCCAGATTGGGATCGTCGGGTTCTAGAAACTCTGGAGTCTCTTTAAGATGTTAGAATTGGCATCTCAAAATATTGACGTCTAACATTCACGGCGTGTAGAACGCAAACAAGATCTTTCAGAATTGTCTGTGACGGTATTGTGACGGGAATTCGGATAAATGCATTAACATTGCGCTTAGTCGCATATAGAAGTATATAAAAACTCCGAAAAACCGCCGTGGCTGCAACCCTTGAAATTGTTTATGTTGATGAATTCGACGTTGTCGGATTCATAACCCCAAGGTCGGTGGTTCGATCCCGCCCCCCGCTACCAATCCTATCAACCCCTTACGGCGATCTGGCTAGCAGCACGTTTTTCATTTGTCACGCTGTGGTAACGTGAAACTGGAAGCGCAGGCGTATCGCCCGCATTTCTTTTTGCTCCGACCGCAATTGCTTCGACTGCTCGGCGCTTTGCGTCCTCCATCGCGTGGGTGTAACGCATCGCCATCCGATGTCTGACCAGCCGAAGATCGCAGCTAGAGTAAACGCGTCCGCTCCGGCGTCTCCCATGCGTGTCGCTGCCGTGTGGCGGAGGTCGTGAAAGCGAGAGGAGCACTCACCCTCAAGCGCAGCAATCTATTTAAGAGACTCCATTACCTCCAATGAGGCGATGAATGTATTTTTATTGACGTCGCTTTCCTTGAATAGTAGAGTGCGCCCGACTTCTCATAGTGTCGACTGACGTGCGACTCACCACCCTCGCGTAAGCCTCGCGTCAACCCTCGTGAACACCCTGACGTTTCGCGTCAACAAATCCCTAATTCCGGATTCCATCCGAGGGAGCTACATGTCTAAGAATAATTTCCAGCGTTCGAGGCAAAGGAAATCCAATTCTCGCCTAAGTCGAAAAGTGCTGATTTTAAGTTTGGTCGTAATCTTGACGACCCTCGGTCTCGTCTCTGCCAGAATTCGGAATAGTCGTTTCGTCGCATCGAACACGGTAGAATCACCCGCTCCGTCCGGATTCGAGCATGGCAATCCAGCGAAGGAATATATTTACGCTGGCAACAGGCTCATAGCGACTGAAGAACCGCTAGCAACGCCGACGCCAACACCGACTCCTTATCCGCCATGCACACCACCCACCGGAATAATCATCAGCGAGTTTCGCTTGCGGGGAGCGCTAGGTGGCGGCGATGAGTTTGTCGAGCTTTATAACAATACCGATCAGGTACTGACCATCTGCACAGCAGATGGATCTAACGGCTGGGCAGTGGCCTCGTCCGATGCGGTAGTTCGCTTCGTAATTCCTTACAACACGGCGATACCCGCGCGCGGACACTACTTGGCAGTTGGTAGTGGTTACGGTCTTAGCAGCTATGCCTCTGGCGATCTCACCTTGAATTCCGATAGTCCTGACAATAAAGGACTGGCCCTCTTCAATACCGCCAATCCGGCGAACTTTAATGTTGGCAATATTCGTGACGCCGCCGGGTTCACAACTGACGGAAGCCTCTTTCGCGAAGGGAGTGGTCTACAGCCTATCGGTACGACTAACGGCGAATACAGTTTCGCGCGCAAGTTAAACTCGGGATTGCCGCAGGATACTGGAAGCAACGCGGCAGACTTCGTATTCGTAGCGACTGACGCCGGCACTTATGGAGGAGTGGCCGCGATCCTTGGCGCTCCGGCTCCCGAAAATCTCGCGAGTCCTATTCAACGCAACGCCGCGATCAAGGCCACGCTAATCGATCCTGCAGTAAGTTCCGCAGCCCCGCCCAATCGCGTTCGCGACACAACCGCAGTAGGCCCAAACGCTGCGCTGGGAACGCTCGTTATTCGCCGTCAGTTCACCAATAACACTGGCGGCCCGGTCACACGGTTGCGCTTCCGGATTGTGGATGTCACAACGCTTAACACGCCGGGCTATGTTCCAGGTGGATCACAAGCCGACATGCGAGCGCTCGACTCAAGCAACATTACAGTGACGCTCACTGACGGGACACCGGTGTTGGTGCAGGGGACGACAGTCGAGTTGCCCCCCACACAGCCAAATGGAGGAGGACTAAATTCGAGCATGGCCGTGGGCAACATAACTCTATCCACTCCCCTAGCGGCCGGAGCGAACGTGAAGGTGCAATTCGTCCTCGGAGTGCAACAGGGCGGGAGCTTTCGTTTCACAGTAAACGTCGAAGCTTTGCCGTAGGCTGAATTAGTTTTCTGAGCAAGGAGAATAGTTATGGCTTCTAGAGAAGCAAGAGCAAGCTCATTCGGTCGCTTGTCTAAAGTATTAATGTTTTTGACATTACTTACCGCTGCGACTTTGGCCTGGATGAGTCCCGTCAAGGCGGGGCGCGTTGAATCGGTCGTTCAAGAGCCTGACGAAGTGGTCCTCACTCTTAAACCCGAGGGTTTTATTCCCGCCGAAGTTACGCGCGTGCCTGGCCGCTTCCAACTCTCCGTGGATAACCGCAGCGAGGTGGAACAGCTGACACTACACTTCAAAGGAGCAGATGGCACGCTTCTGCGAGAGATACGAATTTTGCGCGGCGGCAGCGACTGGAGCGAATTATTCGATCTCGCCCCGGGAGACTACACGCTGTTTGAAGCCAACCATGCTAACTGGGTGTGCGCTTTCACCATTCGCAATCTCTAGAAGTGAAATGCGTGCAGTTCGCTGGCAAAAGACCTGCATTTCGAGTCGTCAGACTAATCACAGCCGTGAAGCGTCCCCGAGTGATCAGCTCAATAACAACTACCATTCCTTAGGGGGATCTCCCTTCTGATTTTCAACCGGATCAACGCTATGACCTCAAAAAAAATAACGTGCCGCAATAATCTATTTTTCCTACTCACCTACGTCCTGTGTTCCTTTGGAGTGCTTGCTCAGGAGCAGAACCAATACGATAAGGGAACTCCTCCACAACATTCTGCAGGCGTATCGCCACTGGGGAGCTACACAACTGACGAGTTGGGAAGCATAAATCTCAGCAATGGCGCGCTTAATTTCAGCTTGCCTTTGGCCACCATTGGAGGTCGAGGTTTTTCTGTTCCGCTGACGCTGAACTACAGCAGCAAGATCTGGTCAGCTAGTACCGATACTGACAAGAAGGGTAATAACCCGCAATTTCGCGCAGCGTTCGCCGAGTTTACTCACCTATACAGTTCGTCAGGATTTTATGGACAGATTGGCGCCGGCTGGAGTATTGGCGCAGCGCCAGCTTTGTCGCAGCAGATCGTGCGTATCAAGAAAATTGCCAGCGGCCCTAATGTGGGATGCTACACCTACACGCTTCCCAAGCTGACTTTGAGACTTCCCGGCAACGGGGAGATTGATTTTCGCGATGAATTTTACGATGGCGCACCACTATTGAGCGACTGTAGTGGATGGGTCGCCTCTGGAAGCCGGGGTAGTCGCTGGCACTCAACGGACGGTTCAGGGATGATCTACATTAGCGACACAGATAACGCTGCAGCTCTGCAAGGCCCGAACTTAAGCGGCGTTGTCATAACCTCAGACGGAACCCGCTATCGTTTCAATGCCGGTGGCCAGTGCCTTTCAATTACTGATCGCAACGGAAATCAAATACTGATTAGCTACATCTCGGCAAACGAGATCCAGTACATCGACCAGCTGGGACGAGTCACCCGAATTCAGAAAAGCGTAGCAGATCCGGAAAACCCAGGTGTCACCCTCGCATTGCTGGTCACCGTACCAGGCTATAACGCCGCAAACCGCTATTACAAAATTAAGAGCGGCATTATGAGTCAGTATTACCGGAGTGATGATACTCCGACTACGCCTGTAATCACGGGAGATTACGATCCCCTTAACATGTATCCCAATCAGAGTGGAACAAAGCTTTTCCCCCTCTCCTACGCCAAGTTTTTCCAGCGAATAGACAATCGAAATGTGCTCAGTGAACTTGAACTTCCCGATCATCGGTCGTTGCGATTTAAGTACAACAGATTTGGCGAGTTGGCAGAGGCTGAGCTGCCAACGGGAGGCAAGATCTGGTACGACTATCAAACTAGCTTTAGTTTGCCGGCAGGCAATTCACCTGAGCATGAAACTACTGGGGAGCATCACACCATAGTCAATATTGATCGTGCCCTTTCGAAACGGAAGACCTTTGCGGATGGCTTCACACTCGATTGCACCTGGAACTACTCCTACTCTGATACGTCTACAAACGTAACTGCGACAGCAGCGACCGGAACCCTCGTCATTAATGAATCTCATCACTTCCTTCCTGAAGGACGATACATGGGTGCTCCAGGCGGAGCTGCGGGAGCTTACGATGGAACTTATTACAACCTATGGTCGACGGGCATTGAATGGCGCACGGAAACCAAGGATGCCGCGGGGTCAGTCATAATTGCGACCGAACAGGAATGGACGCAACGAGAACCGGTTTCCTGGTCCACTTATCCCTCAGAGCAAATTGAGAAAGACAACCGCATAAATATCCAGCGCAAGATTCTAGACGATGGCAAGGTGGGATACGTCAGCACGATTTACGACCAATTTAATAATCCAATCGAGACCAGCGAGTTTGACTTTGGTAACGTATTGAAGCGGCGGACCGTGACCAGCTATTCAGCCACGATTCCTGTTAACGGTGTGAACTACGCCGCTGATTCAATTCATTTGCTACGTTTACCACTGCAACAATCAATTTTCGACGGTGCCACTCCGGCGGTTGAGCAAGCTCGCACAGTTTACGAGTATGACGTCTACTCCAACGACCCTAATGCTCCGTTGCAGATTTACAGCACTGTCACGGGTCACGACACCGTCAATTACGGAGCCGCCAAGACCACGCGGGGAAACACCACTCGAATCGGTCGTTGGATCAAAACCAACAATACTTATCTCTACACCTATTCTCGTTATGACATGGTTGGAAACGTCGTTTCTCTGAAAGATGCGCGTGGCAATCTCTCTACCATTAGCTATATAGACGACTTTGGCATTGGTAGCAGTCCCGGTTCAGGGATCCAAGGGACAAATGGCGCGACTTATGCGCTGCCGACGTTATTTACTAGCCCGCCGCCGAATTCGGGAGAACCAGCACACACCGGTCGAAGTCAATACGACTTTGCGACCGGGTTGTTGACAGGCTTCAAGGATCGTAACAACGTCATCAGCCAGACTATCTACGACGATCCTTTTCACCGGCCTACGCTCATCAAGTCTGCGTTTGGAGTATCGGGTGTTGAGAGCCATGCCGTGATGTACTATGCGCCGAGCGTTTTGCCAGAGTTCGGCATCACACTTACCAGGAATGATGTTTTGACCGTGAGCGATCAGGCCTCGCTCGATGATAAGCTTTTGCGATCATGGACTGTGACCGACGGCTTTGGCCGCACCTTGGAATCCTGGTCGGGTGATCCTCAAGGCGACGTTTTGGTCGCGACCAACTACGATAAGCTGGGTCGCCCATTTCAAGCCAGCAACCCTTTCCGCCCGTCGCCCGGCGTGAGTCCCGAGTATACGACGACAGGCTACGACCTAGCCGGTCGTGTGACTTCATTGACCACTCCTGACAACGCCGTGGTGCTGACTGAACACGCCAGTAATGCTGTAACGGTCACGGACCAGGCAGGGAAAGCACGCAAAAGTGTAACGGATGCCTTAGGGCGGCTCAAGGAAGTTTATGAAGATCCGAGTGGCTTGAACTATCTGACGAGCTACAGCTACGACGCGCTTGATAATCTCACCAACGTCACCCAGGGCGTGCAAAGTCGCAGCTTTGTTTACGATTCGTTGAAGCGCCTAACTTCTGCCGCCAATCCGGAGAGCGGCACCATCAGTTTCCAGTACGACGCTAACGGCAACCTGACGCAAAAGACAGATGCACGAATTCCGGCGGTGACGACAACCTTCGTTTACGACGCTCTCAACCGGTTAACCAATCGCAGCTACTCAGACGGCACGCCTGCCGTGGCTTATTCCTACGATACCGTAACGAATTCAAAGGGTCGGTTAACGAGTGTTACTTCAACCGTCTCAAGCTATAGTTACAGTCAGTTCGATGCTATGGGCAGAGTGAAAGCCGGAACGCAAACGACTAATGGGCAATCCTACTTAATGAGCTACTCTTACAACTTAATTGGGAGTATGACTTCCCAGACCTATCCTTCGGGAAGAGAAGTGACGTCAGAGTATGACAGTGCGGGCAGACTGGCCGGAGTGAAGAATCAAGCCAGTGGTCTTTACTATGCGGGAGCGGCGGGAAATGACAGCACAAACCGCATTCAGTACACCGCCCATGGAGTGGCAAGTCACATGCGTTTAGGGAATGGGCTGTGGGAGCACACGAATTTTAATGTCCGATTGCAGCCAACGCAGATTGGGCTTGGGACGTCGAGTACTGACTCCAGCGTGCTGCAACTGGATTACGGCTACGGCACAACTGCCAACAACGGCAACGTGCTCAGTCAAACGACGACAATTCCGGGGTTAACGCTTTCGCAGGTTTATGGCTACGACGCTTTGAACCGGTTAGAGACTGCGAGTGAAAACCTCGGCGCAAGCTGGACGCAGAACTTCAGCTACGATCGGTTCGGCAATCGCAACTTTGGGGCGGGCACAACGTTTCCCGCGCAGCTCAACGCATCGAACAATCCAGTAATCAACCCTAACAACAATCGCATCGATACCGCTGCAATTGGACAGACGACCTACAGCTACGACGGTGCGGGCAATCTGACCCACGATGCTGCCGGACATTCGTTCGGCTACGACGCAGAAAACAAGCTCACAACTTATGACGGCGGTGCAACCAACGGTGGCGCCACCTATTCGTATGACGGCGACGGCCGTCGTGTAAAGAAAAGTGTAGGTGGAGCCCCTATAGTCACCACTGTGTTTGTCTACAACGTTGTTGGACAACTAGTCGCTGAATATAGCGACGCGAGCCCGCCAACGTCTGGGGGAACGACCTATCTGACCGGTGATACCCTCGGTACTCCGCGTGTCATCACCGGATCGAACCAGGAACTCAAAACCCGGCATGATTATCTTCCGTTTGGAGAAGAGTTATTCGCAGGCTCCGGCGGTCGAACGTCAGGACACGGTTACTCCAGCGACAAAATCCGTCAGAAGTTCACTTCGAAAGAACGAGATAATGAGACTGGACAGGACTACTTCATTAATCGTTATTATTCGCCCCAGCATGGACGCTTTACGAGCGTTGATCCCTACAATATTGTTCGTGAGGTGCAGATTACTGCCAAGCAGGATGGGGCGAAAGCCTCTGACCAATTGAATAGCTACATAAATGCCCCTCAAGAATGGAATAGGTATAGCTATACACTAGGCAATCCGCTTAAATATGTTGATCCTACTGGCGAACGGATTGAATTGACTGGGGATATCCAAGCAGCATTCGCTAGAATCAAAGCGTTAGTCGGAGCTAAGGCGGCGAAGTTGCTCTATCTCAGGACCGAAAATGGGCATACTTACGTTGATTATCATGGCTCTCGAGGTGATGACTGGAAAAACATCGATGATCTGTTGAAGGCGGAACCTGGAGGGATAAATGTTTTCCTGGTCAACGCCATTAACAGAAAAGACAAGACTATTGAATTTCAGGTTGCCGACTCTTTCACCGATAAGTTCGGAAAGACACTTTCCACAGCGGGCGGTGCGTGTGGAGGTGCTTGTACTGTTGGTGCGGAGGAGAGTAAAACCGGCAACACCCAAATTTTCTTGAATAAGTATGCTGGCGCGATATCAGAAGCTGTGTTCAATAGTCCTCGATTTCACTTTAAGTTTAGCCGCCCCGAAGGAACGCGCGTTTGGTCTGAGGATGACGTGGTTTTGGCTCACGAATTCGGTCATGCTTATGCTAATGCCTTCGAAGGCGCGCGGCTTCGCGGGTCTGAATCAACTTATGGCAGGTCTGTCATGTTTGAGAATATGCAGCGTGCGACTTATCCAGACAGAACAAGGGTAAGAAGGACGGTAGAGTGATTCCGACCTAAAGCGAGGGAAAGCATGAATGCCAGTATTCGCCGCACCCTTTTGATAATTGCGATATCTCTCCATGCTTGTAATTCAGGCAAGCTTGCTACCTGGGAAGTAATTCGGCATGAGGACATGGCTCACGCCGCAGCGATTGAATCCATTGTCTTCGACATTAACGGCGAAGGGTGGGTTCTGACCTGGGCTGAGCTTTCCAAGGTGGACAATAATGGCAGGGATTGGACTCCAATTCTTACAAATGAAGGGGGAAGAAGAGCTTTCTATGGGCTTGCCTTTACCGATCCTGCTTCAGCATTCGTGGTAGGTACCGAACAAAAAAGCGAGGGTTACACCGCTCTGATTCTGAGGACTTTGGATGGAGGCAAGACGTGGCGAGAAATGCCAACTGATGTGAGAGCTGAACCTGATAGAAACAAGCGGCCGGCACTTCACAGTATCAGCCTTTGTGGTGACCAAACCGGATGGTCAGTCGGCGAAAATTTGATTCTGCATACTAAAGACGGCGGAGAAAGTTGGCAGACTCAACGTGACAATGTTACTGATGGGAGGTTGTTTAGCGTTGCCTGTGTAAGTGCACAGCGGGCATGGGCGGTAGGCACCGGAGGACTGTTGCTCAGAACCGTCGACGGCGGGGCAACTTGGACCACTCACGAGTCTCACACGAAGGACGATCTTATGCGGGTTCGATTCGCCGGTGAAGTCGGCTGGATTGTCGGCGGAGCAGATGGAAGAGGAGTAGTTCTGCGAACTATCGGCTCCGGCGAAAGCTGGCAGGTCCAAAAACTGCAGGTCGAGGCTGGTTTGTTTGACATATTTCAAGTCGGAGACTCCGCATGGATTTCTGGAGAGAAGGGAACAATATTACGTAGTAGGGACCGTGGTCAGTCATGGTTGCCAGAGAAAACACCAACAAATGAGAACATAACCAGTCTCTTTTTTATCTCTCCGAATCACGGCTGGGCAGGGGCAGACCGAAAAACACTACTCAGATTCTCTGATTGAGCAAAAACGACTTGGACAATCGCCACTTCCGAAGACCCTGAAAACCCGACCTCGGCAAGAGAGCTTACCGATTTCTAGCTTCAATCATCCCGAACATCAACGAGAATCGGTTTAGCCCTTATGCAAAGTGCTAGGAAATGTGGGAAACAGCTCCTCTGCCCGAGCCATTAGCCGGTTACAGTCGATTATAATCGGATTTACCGCCGTTGCTGATAAGTGAGTTACCGCAAAGATGTTAAATGATAAGAGCATAAACCAAATCGCATTCGCGAGAGCAAGCTGACACAAATACAGATCGGGATCTCCAGGAATCGTGAGAACCCTCAGGAAGGCTGGGTTGTTATGCTTAAAGCCACAAAGGAAACCATACTTTTCATACTCGTCAGCGCACGTTGTTTATCCCTGATTGGAGGGGACCAGGTGCATCCTCGACGCCTACTGTCGAGGGCTGCGAGCGTCGTATTACACGCGGTAGAGAATGACATCGTTAGCATTGACAAGTCATGCGTTGACTCAGCTGGCAGGACCTGTCACCCTCGTTCGACGTGGAGTAAATGATGCGTTCAAGCAATTCTTCGGGCTTCTGAGTGGGATAACCAAGCCGTTCTTCCGCCTGAGAATTGATTGGCGAGATATCATCCCAAACTGAACCGATGGTTGCCCCCTTTAAATAGGACTTCTTTTGGGGCATTCCGTCTTAGCCGAGCACATATTCGTGTAAGTGCTCGTCGATGTAGGTTTGGGATGGCCAATGTTGCCCCAGTGGAGGCGCAATACGTCTGCCGAAAAATGCTCTAGGTTCTCCCTGACCAGCGCCAGATGGATCACTCAGACGGTATCGTCGCCCATCTGGTTCCTGATGCTTATATTTGACGGCAAGATAATTCCGTGAGTGACTACTTTCCGGCTTCCTGAACAGAAATCTTCCCGCCCGGCTGTACTGAAAGATCGAATCGTGTACAAAGGCAAATCGCTCCGCCGTAAAGTGAGCGGTTGTCCTGCGCCAAACTATTTCCGTCACAAAGTTTTCTTCGCCAAATACCTCATCCATCGCGGCTTTGAGATAGTGTCCCTTCTTCCAGTCTAAATGGACATATATGCTGCCATCGTCCGCTAATAGCTCCCGGAGGAGAATTAGTCGGCGCCGAAGGAACTCTATGAATTGCGCTCCGACGACCTTATCGCGGTAGGCTTTCTCCTTATCTTTCATCAAGTCTTGGCGCGTTGCAAAAGGAGGATCGATGTAGATCAGTTTGATCTTCCCACGAGTACCAAGCCTGGTCGGCGAGCAATTCACGAAGCGCAGGTAGGTTGTCGCCCCATACAAGGAGATTTCTCCAGCCATCAGGGTGTGGCCGTTCGGTGCAGAAGGAGCGCACGAGTTGCCACGGCGCCGCCGGTGTTTCGGCCAACACCTCTTCGCGCGTTAATTTTCCCTCGTACGCCAAGCGGTATTCCTTACCGATCGTCGCATTATTGCCTGCGGGAAAAAGTCGTCGCCGCCAGAGATCCGGCAAAGGCTTGCCTGCCTTCAATAACTCATTGAGTTCTTCACATTCCTGCTCGGTCAAAGGCTTCATGTGATTTGTCATTACCTAACGACACCAACTTCAGAGTTCAACCAAGTGCATTTACCCAAAAATCGGTCAACAGTTCTAAGATCGAAACATAAATTAGGTGTCACTCTTCACTGAGTCTTCCGTTCTTCGTCAATCATTTCCATCCAGAGCTTTAGAGTCAGATCTCCCCGTTGCGGATTACCGAGCTCCGGACGCAGCTCCTTGGCATACCGCTCTTGCAGAACCTTGAGATCGAAAGGCGCCGTTTGCGCGAGGTGCTTAACGTCATCTCTGTCGCGTTGCGTGTTTCGTTCAATCTTCGAAAGCGCGAGGTCGTATGGGTCGAGAGCAAACAGACGAAGGTGATTGAAAGTTTTCGGAAACATCTCCGTCAACCTATCCTCATAGTTGAGAGGTACCTGTGCGACACCCACAATTTGGAGATAGACTTTATATTTCTTGTGAAGCGGGGAACCTTCACCTGCCAAACCTATTAGCGATTCGGTTGCGGCATTCGATCCTACCGGCAAAACATCAACATCAGCAGTCGGGCGGTCCAAGCCGTAAAGCATTGTCATTACAAAGCCGCCCAAACAGTGCAACACCACTTCTTCTTCAAGAGACGCATCTATTTCACTGAAGAAGGACTTCCATGGCTCAGTAGGGAAGTTAGACGGCATAGCTCAGATGTTCTGGCGAAAGGTCTGTCAAGACTCTCCAGAATTTAGCCTCGTCAGGTCGATTTGTTTCGAGCCAGCGTCTCTCAGTCTGCGTTAGCGAGTCGTTACACAAAGTATCTTCCAAGAATAGTCGGGACCGTTGCAAGACGCTCTCCTGCTTACGAAGAAGTTCAGCCTTCTCGTTCTCACCGCGTTTCTCAGCAACTCTGCGCGCAACGCTCGTAACTAAGCCGAGCTTGTTTTGAAGATCTCTTACCTTGGCAGCGCTAACGAGCGACTGCCAGTCTAGATCAGGATAAGCTAGCAATAGCCAAGGCAAAGCCTCGGCAACACGACTCTCAAGATATTTGGCACCCAGTGCTGAAAGTAGAACTTCTCCAGGATTCTTCTTACGTTTTGATTTGAGATATGCAAACCCGGGATAACCCAGAGATGCAAGATTCGTCGCGAGAGTTTTCGCATCCTTGGGTTGAACGCTTTCCCAGCTTGTTTCTACTGGCAGAGTTGTCGCAGACAATCCAAATGCAGTCGCGGCTTTATGAGCCAATCTCTCAGGCACCGGTCGCAACCCCTTCTCCATTAAAGAAAGGTATGGCTGAGACACACTAAGCCTGGAAGCGGCCTCCTCTTGAGTCCAACCTTTTTGTTCCCTACCTAATTTGAGGTCCTTTCCTGTCATGTCAACCTCCGGCCAGATAATATTACAACTATTGTAATATTTCAAGTCGCCAATCATCTCAACGTTTCTCAGGAAATCAGTCTTCGACTCCGAGCCCAGTGCAGCAAAAGGTCAGTTACTGGCTCTCCCTCTGGAGGAGTTCCGAACTCTCTGGGTTGGGATTATTGGACCAATCAGGAGTTTGTTTAATTTCGACTACGTCGTTGAAAACTTTTACGCGCTTATTGATAGCCTCTTCGCTTTAGTTGCGCCGGCAGCCACCCCAACGATGCCTGCGTTCGCTGGCGGCGGACGGCTCGGAGGTTACAGGCCAAGCATCCGCGCCCGAACTATGTCTCATTCCTCTATCCCTTATCTCTCGTCGGACATTCGTAGCACAATAATTAACGCTGGAAGATCACAAACCCTTGTAAATTTACTCTACGAAGGTATCAACCGACTTGTCGAGCCATACAAACTGGAGTTTCGCGTGCGGAAATCAGACAACGGAGGTCTAGAGTATTTCTGGGCATACGACCCATCGGGTAGTGGGAGGAGCGGAAAGCCCGGGATCAAAATGTACATCTGTGACAAGATCCAAGCAGTTCGTAATACAGGATTGCCCTATTCACCGCGGTTTGACATTGAGCTTTAGCGTAAGGTCCTTTTTGGTAAAACGAGGAGACCTCACTAATCATGGAAACCATTGGGCATCAGGAAATATGGTCCTACTATGCTGCTACAGGCGAAGCGAAGAGGGTCAAGGATGTTACCACTGTGCGTGCTGGGGCCGGTCACAGAGTAGCGTCGTTCCTGGAGTTGGCAAAGAAGGTCGCTGATCTTCAATTCAGAAATCGTGAGCACGTGCTACTGTTCAGAGGACAACCCGCTGATTATTTGAGCGGCAAGAATTTGACGGTCTTAAAGCCGAGCATATTTCGGCACGCCATACCTTCTAAGATTCCCGGTGAGGCTGAACTGACTCGGCGCTTCGATAGACTGAAACGGGCGGAGCAGGAACTGGTTAGTCGTTATGAGATGGCTGCTTTGCTCAAGCCTGAACTCGTGAAGCGCCAAAGAATTCTGCGGTGGTCGATACTTCAGCACTACCACGTTTGTCCAACACCATTGTTGGATGTGACCCATTCACTTCGAATTGCCGCATCGTTTGGTTCGGTTGGTAATGGCGACGCGTTTGTTTTTGTGTTGGGCGTTCCGAATTTGAGTGGTGCTATCACGGCCAGTGCTGAGGCAGGCCTGCAGATAGTGCGACTTTCCAGCGTTTGTCCTCCGGCCGCCGTGCGACCGCATATTCAAGAGGGCTAGTGGCGTCCCCAATCTAAATCTCTGTCATCCTTCGCGCCTCCTGCCCGGTTGAGATGGTGTAGTCGCTAAAAGAGACTCGGGACGTCACGCGAAGGTCGAGGAAGTCTAAGCCGCAAACAGTCCGGCCACCATCACCGTTCCGCCGCCGCTAATGCGATTTAGGTCCGAAGTGTCTTCGTCCCGAATTCCCGCGAAGAAAAACGGCCCGGATTTTTTCATCTGGAAATATTGAGGTTGCTGCGTTATTCCAGATTAACGAGTTGATCCGGTCAGACGTATAATCAATGGAAATACTCCTATCCTGGGAGACGGTATTCTGGTCCCAACTTACCTGCATTATCGGCCATGCCAGTGTTCCGGGTGGCCTAACCAGGAGAACCCGATGCTGAATAACGACATGGTCAAAGAGAATCGTCCATCCTTGCGCTATAAAAAAATCTCTATAAAGCGAAATAACATCCATTCCGCGTGTCGTACGAAACACTCGGGTCTGCTGGAATCTTCCGTCATCCGTGGCAGCAACATAGTTCTGAGTCACTGCATCGCCTGGTTCCTCGAGAGGGAGACCCGAAGGAAATTGATCCGGCAATCTATCATGCGGCACATCAACAATTGTGATCGATGTTTCACCGAGGGAACGGGTCGCTAATGCGGCCTGAAGCGCCATATCAGAGTTAAGAAGGAAAAGCTCCTTCCCTTCTGGATCGTAATTTCCCGTGCTAGAGCTGGAGTAGCGGATTATCATCTTTACTTGAAGTCCGGAAAGCTCCGGTCTAGCTGAGAGCAGCAAGGAAGCGGTTCCGGAGACGAGTGGGGCAGCGAAAGACGTGCCGGACGCACACGGCGCGTCATAACCTGCATTATCGTTGTATCTTGGAAATAGAAGATTAATACCGGGTGCGTAAACATCCACCCACGATCCATAATTCGAGGCTTGCCCGGATTGTATCCCCTGGCATGGCCCACCTAGATCAGGACTCCAAATAGCCCTTTGATTATTTTCGTTTGACGCGCCAACTGCGATAACACCCTCGTATGCCGCTGGGTAATGCCTGTCACCAGTATTGTGATTTCCTGCTGCGGCCACGACGATTCTATTCCTCTTCAAAGCGTAATTTATGGCACGTGGAATAAGTGAGTCTGGGGTGGGCGAGCCTAGGCTAAGGTTAATAACTCGGCTTCCTCTTTTGACGGCTTCCAGGATTGCTTCTAAAACTCGACCCCATGTGAATGTGCGCTGATTACCATAGCTGATCTTTACGGCGATGATTGGAGCATCAAAGGCAACGCCAGCGATTCCGCGCGCGTTGTTAGTCAAGGCGGCAGCAAGTCCGGCAACGCTGGTACCGTGGCCCTGTTCGTCTCGTGGATCACTATCAGGCACGCAAATTTTTCCGATAAGAGTTAAGCTGCCGCAGAGATCCAAGCCGGTTACCCTCCCGGTCAACTCCTCGTGATCATAGTTTACCCCCGTATCAATAATGCCAATTGGCGTGCCTTTGCGTATCGTTGACCAGGCAGTCGCAACTTTGATGCGAGGGAGCGACCATTGATCAAGAAATCGAGGGTCATTTGGTATGAAGCTAGTTGTTAGCGTCGTTAGCGCATCTTTATCGGCTGATTCCACCGCTGCATTAGCTCTCAACACTGCTAGCGCCGCATTAAGATTGGAAAGTGCACAAGTCGATAAGAGGATTTGGTATAGGCCCAGGTCAGGCTGTCTACCGGTAATAGAACCCCCAATACTAGAGACAATGTCATTGATTGTGTTAAATGAGGTGTCGGGTTTAAAGACCACAAGAAGCTCATTACATATGACCTGAGCTCCTGACGCCGGGTCAGTTACAACATCATCGTGGCCCATCGGCTGTAACCGAGTAGGCACACCAACTGGCGCTACCTCTAACGTAAAGACGTTTGAAAGCGACGGTTTTAATGTGCCAAGAAATGCCGAGGTGCGCAGAAAGATAACTCCTGGCGATTCTCCATTAAACGCAAAAGTGCCACCAAATATTCCGTCGCCGCGAATAGTGTCGCCCGATACACCTTTATCATTAAGAGCACCGACTTTCTGAATGGTTTTTCCAGCCTGGGTAACTCTCAATAAATTAATGCGGGTAGGAATGAGCGCTGGATCGTAGGATGTTACTAGAGTGGTAATTGTGACGGAAGTCGCAACTCCGCTAGTAATGGCTGCGGGATCAAGTGTCGCGTCAGAAAGTCGCACCTGGGCGTAGACCGGTGAGGCAAGGAACACAAACCACAATCCGGAGAGTAACAAACAGCTTCTTTTCATTCGTGAAATCCTCATAGCCAGCGCGCGTACAAGACAGCGCACTGAGAGACAGTTGATGAGTATTAGAAGGGAGGCGCGACAAGCGCCTTTCTTGCGTCGGTCTAGAGGGACGGAGTGTACTTAGACACGAAATATCTTGTCAAATATTTCCAGAAATCAAATGCAGATATGGCTGAGGTTGGTGCTGAACCAAGCCGGTCCGCCTAGAAGCATTGCCACTCGCTGATTGCTTCGCCTCGATTCAACCGACTTGTTCCACCTGCGCTAAATTCGAAGGGCAGGGTTTAATCCCTGCCCTGTCGAAAGACTGCCGATTTCAATAGCCGGCAGTCACTTTGTGTAGGTGAATTCAAATTTAACGGGTAGCTCTTTATCACCTGTGACAACAACCTCCACCTTAGGGCCTTGACCCTCGGCGAGTTTCGGGGCACTCACCGTAATTGTGCCATCTGCTGCAATTGCGAAATCAGTTCCCGGCACTCCTCCGAATGTAATTGACTTAACAGACTTCATGCCCGTATTGGTGATTTTGACGGGCGTACCAGCCGGGCCGCTAGCTGGACTAATGGCGGGTTTCGGTGGTCCTTGTTTTAATTCCGGACTTCCTCCAGGCGGCACCGACCCTTGAGGTTTGGATTCGCTCGGTGGTCCAGGCGCCGGCTTCGTGAAAAAGGCATCGGCGATGTCTTTAAGTTTGACGGCAGCTTGCTGGCTAAAAAGACCAACAAGTGCGGCAATGGCAATCGTTGCCACCGAGATATTCTTACTAGCTTGTACCGGCAGGAACCCGGCACTAATGACCGCGTAGAAAATGACTGCGATGGTCGCGCCCGTAAAGGGAAGCAGGACATACATCAGGGTCCAACTCTTCAACAAATTACGAAGCCCTACGTACCAATACAGTGATCGCAAACCGTGCAACGCGCCACCCAGCGCACCGGCAAAGACTACTAACGAGAACAGATCAGTTTCTGGAAGGGGCGGACAAGTGTAGCTGTAAGCAGCTTTCGCAATGT
>Ga0079218_10000105_pt1 | contig 18273 bp, 15 predicted proteins | sample NCCompost_FD_77181 | JGI IMG/M metagenome (GOLD analysis project Ga0079218, IMG submission 77181) | Agricultural soil microbial communities from Utah to study Nitrogen management - NC Compost | ecosystem: Environmental > Terrestrial > Soil > Agricultural land | place: USA: Utah | collected... | reverse complement strand
GCGTCGGCCGCGGCCTCTACCGGTCGCTCTTCGGCATCCTCTCCGCCCAGGGATTCTTCAACGCGTTTGCGGGCATCGCGCTGCCGAACCCCGCCAGCGTGGCGCTCCATGAAGCGGTGGGCTTCGAGCCGCTCGGCGTCTACCGCCGGGTGGGGTTCAAGCTCGGCGCCTGGCACGATGTGGGCTGGTGGCAGCTCACGCTGCGCGCCCACGACGCCGCTCCCGAGTCCGCTCCGGACGCGCCGCTGCCGCTCACGGCCGTGCGCCAGCGCGCGGATTGGCCAACGTTGCTCTCGTCCGGCGAGCCGTCCATTCGCGCCGACGCCGCGTGAGCCCGCCCGACGACGTCCCCGGTTCTGGCACGACGCCGCGTGTCGGCCTGCGCGCGGCCACGACGCTGAACATGCTGAGCATGATCGGCGCCGGCCCGTTTCTGACGATCCCGCTCATTGTCGGGTCGATGCACGGGCCCCCGTCGTTGCTCGCCTGGATTGCCGGCGCGCTCGTCGCGCTGGCCGACGGCCTCGTGTGGGCCGAACTCGGCGCCGCGCTGCCGCGTTCCGGCGGCGGCTACCGGTACCTGCTCGAAGCCTATGGCTCGCGGGGTCCCGGCCGCCTCATGAGCTTCCTGTTCCTGTGGCAGACCGTCATCGCCTTCCCCCTGACGATGGCCTCCGGCGCCGTCGGCTTTGCCCACTACCTGCAGTACCTCGTGCCGTCGCTCGGTCCGTGGCAGATGAAGGGGCTGGCCGCGTTCGTCTGCCTGCTCTCGGCGGCGCTCGTCTACCGGCGCATCGATCGCGTGGGCCGTTGGGGCACGGCGTTCGGCGCGCTGGTGTTCGTGGCCATCGGCTGGGTGATTCTCGAAGGGGTGCTTCACGGGCGACTGGAAGCCGTGCGCGTGCCGGAGGGCGCCTGGCAGCTGTCCTCGGGCTCGTTCTGGGCGGGGTTCGGCGCCGCGACGCTCTACTCGGTCTACGACTATCTCGGCTACAACAACATCTGCAGCTACGCGGGAGAGGTGCAGCGGCCCGCCGCGACGATTCCGCGCTCGATCGTGCTCTCCGTGCTGCTCGTCGCCGCGCTCTACCTGGCCATGAACGTGAGCATCCTGAGCGCGATGCCGTGGCAGGAGGCCGCGTCGTCGCAATACGTGGTCAGCGAGTTCATCGCGCGTCTGCGGCCTGGGGCGGCGGCGACGATCATGACGTGGTTGATCCTGCTCACCATCTTCGCGGGGCTCTTCGCGGCGATGTGCGCCACGTCGCGCATCCCGTACGCGGCCGCCGCCGATGGCCACTTCTTCCCGGCGTTCGCCCGGCTGCATCCGTCGGGACGCTTTCCGTCGTTCTCGGTGGCGTTCGCCGGCGTGGCATCGGCGGTCGCGTGCCTGCTCGAGCTCGACACGCTCATCGCCGCGCTGGTGGCGATCTACGTGGTCATCGGCGCGCTGCCGATCATCGGCGCCGTCACCGCGCTGCGGCGCCGGCCAGACATCGTGCGGCCGTTCTCGATGTGGTGGTACCCGCTGCCGGGCCTGGCGGCCGCGGCGGGATGGATCGCGATCCTGGTGACGAGCGGCGTCTGGTACATCGCCGCGGGCTTCGGCCTGCTGGCGATCGGCGTGGCGTCGTACCTGTGGCGCGCGCGCCGCGCCGGCGAGTGGCCCTTCGCGGAAATCAGGGGCGCCGCGTGAAGCCGGCCAGGCGCACCGCCATGTTATCGATCGATTCGTTGGCGTCCGCGCCGGCGCCTTCGTAGTTGTTGACGATGACCACGATCGCCAGATGCTCGCCGTCGCCGGTCCTCATGTAGCCGGCAAGCGATCGGATGTTGCTCATCGTGCCGGTCTTCGCGCGCAGGTTGCCGTGCGCCTTCGTGTCCTTCATCCGCGCGGCCAGCGAGCCGTCCACGCCCGCCACGGGAAGTCCGCTCATGAACGGCGACGTTCCGGCTGGTTCGAAGGCCCGCTTGAGCAGCGCATAGAGGGCTTCTGGGGCGATCAGGTCGCGGCGCGACAGCCCCGACCCGTCCACGAGGTCCTGGGCGTCCCTGGGGATGCCCCACGCGTCGAGCCGCTTCCGCAGCCCTGCGAGCGCCATGTCGTTGGTGGCCGGCGCGCCGGGCACCGCACTAGGAGACATCGCGTTCAGGCGCAGCAGCGCCTCGCCGTACAGGTTGATGCTGTCCTTCAGCATCGCTCGCGCGATGGCCGCCAGCGGCTGCGACCGGTGCGTGTAGAGGAGCGTCGCGGCGGCGCGATTCGGCTTCGGCTGCACGTCGTCGATGTCGGCGGCGCGCCCCGTGACCTCCACGCCGCCGCGAATCAACCGATCGCGGAACAGCGACGCGAACCACTGCGTCGGGTTGCCGGTCGAGATCGACAGCCGGATCGGCGGATCGCCCGGGCGCACGGAGCCGGTAATCGTGAGCGCGTCCTCGCCCAGCCGCTGTTCCGGCCAGACGAAGGGCGCCGTCGTGGTGCTGGTGACCGCGCGGTTCACGAGCGGGCGATCCTGCGCGAAGTCCTCCACCGACAGGGAGGCCGACTGCCCCTCGCCTGCCCCGGGCGCGATGGTCACCGTCATGCGGTTCTCGGTGGCGTTCAGCGCGCCGAACAGCGCCCCGGAGGTGTAGCCGAGGTCCTCCCAGGACCACGCCGCGCCGGGCCTCGGCTCGTCGATGTCGTCGTCGTCTCCGATCACGCGACCCTCGATACGCTTCACCCCGGCCGCCTTGAGCGCGTCAACCCACACCTTGAGGCTGTCGCCGGCACGCCCCTCCGGCGTTGGATCACCGGAGCCGACGATGATCAGGTCTCCCGTGAGCACGCCATCGACGATCGGTCCGGTGGCGCGGACGGCGGTATCGAAGCGGTAATCCCACCCCACCGCATCGGCCGCCGTGAGGGCGCTGACGATCTTGGCGGCTGACGCCGGCACGAACAGCGTGTCCGCATTGAGGTCGAAGAGCCGCTCGTCGCGATCGAGCGAGTGGACGACGACGCCCCAGACGGCGCGCCGGACGTTCGGCATGGCAGTTTCCGCCAGCAGGTCCTTGCGAAGCTGTTCGACGGCCGGACTGACGGCGGGGAGCCGGGGCGGGCGTGGCGCCGGAGACTGCGCGCCGGCGAGCGCCTGGGCGAGAAGGCAGGCCGCCGTGGCAGCGGCCAGAGCCCCCGGCGCGCGGCGTCCGCTCATCCTGAAATGCTACTTCAGGGCGTCGAGCGCCTTGACGGCGTCGTCGAGAGGCGCCGCTTCCAGCTTGGCCGAGCCGGGCTCATCCGGGCGGCTCGCGTAGACGTCCATGCCCGCGCGGCCGAACGTCACCACGTCCTTCCCTTTGTCGAAGGTCGCCGTCACCGTGAGAACCGGCGACTTGAGCGAGGCGTGGGCCGCCGTCTCGAACGACGACGCGCGCAGCCCCGAGACCTTCGCGAGCAGATCCTCGATCTTCGTCGAGTCCGCCGTCTTGCCCGCGGCGTCCTTCCACACCTCCTTGCCGTCCTTGTCCTTCGAGCGGTCGAAGGCCTGCGTGGCGCCGCCCCGCGTGAACTCGACGCGCGTGGCGGTGAACGATCGGAAGTCGAACAGATCCTTGCGGCGGAACTCGCCGAGATCCTTCACCACGTCGGTGCGCAGCGTCGGCGCCACGGTGAAGAGGAGCGGCCGCGAGGCGTCCTTGGCGAAGACGACCGCGTTTTCCGTCTTGCCGAGGATCAACGTGGCGCTCGAGCTGCCGGTCTTGATCGTCATCGTCGCCGTCGGCGCGTCGAGCCCGTACTGCTTCGGCGGCGCGTTCTGATCCTCCGCGAGCCCCTGCATCTGCGCCGACGACAGCCGCTCGATGGCACTCTCCACCGCGGCGTAGTCCGCGCGGGCGGCGATCGGCTTGACGATGGCCCAGCTCTCGCCGGACTTGGTGAAGGCCAGCTGCGTGGCGCCGGCCGTCACCTCGAGGCCGTCGGCCTTCTGGCGGTCCACTTTCAGGATCGCCTTGTCGCGGAGCGCGAAGGTGCTCTTGTTGAACGACGACTCGAGGTGCGCCGCCACCAGAAAGACGCGCGGCGAGTCCGCCAGCTTGGCGTAGAGGTCGCCGCCGGTCGCTGTCTTGTCGCCCAGAAGGACCCGGTGCTCGGCCGCCTGCCCCTTGACCTTGAACCGCACGTCGATGCGCGCCGGCTCGAGGCCGAAGCCCTTGAGGTCGGCGGGCTTCTCGTCCACCACGCGCCCCACTTCGAGCGAGGCCAGGCTGCCCGTGATGCTCGAGAGCTCGGAGGCGTCGGCCTCGGCCTGCACCGGCTCGACGATCGACCAGGCCGTGCCGGATTTCTTCACGCGCGTCGCGTCATCCGACGCCGTGATCTGCACTTCCTCGATGTCATCGGCCTTGACCGCGGCAAACGGCTTCTCCTTCGCGGTGTCCGCGTCGGCCGGCTGCCGATCGAGGTAGTAGATGTAGCCGACCAGCCCGGCGAGCACGAGCACCAGGGCGCCAGTGGAGACGAACCTTCCCATGGTCTACCGCCTCCGCCACCAGGTGTAGACCCCCGCGCCGAGAATCGCGCCGGGCACCAGGAAGATGGAGAGCGCGAACATGCCGGTGATCTGGCTCGCGGTGAGCGTCAGGCGGCGATCGGCGGCCTCGCGCGGCCGGATCGAGATCAGGTTCTCCTGCTGCGACAGCCAGCTGAGCGCGTTCATGAACAGATCGCGGTTGCCCTCGCCGCCGAGGTACGCGTTCGACGCGAAATCGGAGTCGCCGATCACGGCCACGCGTGTTTCCGGCGGCGGCGGCTGATCGGTCTTGGCGTCGGGAGCGGGTGGCGCCGGCGGCTTCGACGGCACCGCCACCGCCATCCCGATCGTCACGGGGCCGACCAGGTCGCCGTTGGCTTCTTCGGGCTTCAGCTGGTCGGGACTCTGGAGCTGCGACATCGTCGCCTCAGCCCAGCTCCGCTGATGGGTCTGCAGGAACGGCTGCGGGGTGCGGCCTTCGCCCGCGCCGGTTTCCGGGGCCAGCCCGCGCGCGAGCGGGAAGAGCGTCAGCAGATTGAACCGGTCGGTAATCGGATGGCTCGGGTACGGCGGGCCCACCACGGCAACCGTGGCGACGTTGGTGCGGCCGCTCAGATCCACGACGACCGTGTCGGTGGCCTTGATGCCCCACGCGGCGAGCAAGGCCGTGAGCCGCGGCATGCGATTGCCGCCCTTCAGGTCGTCCGGCGGATCGAGCAGCACCAGCAGCTTCCCCGACTTGGCGAGAAACGACTCGAGGAGCGGCACTTCCTGCTCGAGCACATCGGACTGCGGCCCGGCGATCACCAGGATGGTCGCGTCGGCCGGCACTTCGTTGGTCTGCGCCAGCACCAGCTTGTCGAACTCGTAGTTGTCGAGCCGCAGGCCCTCCGCGATGCCGTTGTAGCCGGCGCGATCGCCGGCCTGGCTCGCGGTGTCCTTCTCGCCGTGTCCGGCCAGGAAGTACACCTTCTTCTTGGACGGGTTCAGCACCTTGATCAGCGCGTTGGTGAGATCCTGCTCGGAGTCGGTGGCGACACGTTCCTTCCGGTCCATGTATTCGACGACCACCGTGCCGTACTGCTGGATCTCGTACTCCTTGGCGCGCAGGGGATACTTGTCGGCGTCGACGTACTCGACGCTGACCTGGCGCGACGCGTACTCGTAGCCGCCGAGACGGTTGCGGAAGCGGTCGAAGCCGGTGGCCTGCTCGAAGACGAGGAACTTCACCGGCGTCTTCAGATCGCCCAGGATCTTCGCGGTCTGATCCGACAGCGAGAACTGCTGGTTGGCCGTCAGGTCCCAGCGCTTGTTCTGCCGCACCGACACGTAGTTGACCGCCACCAGGACGCCGAGGGCGACGATGACGCTGACGCCGGCCAGCGTGCCGTAGCGCGCGTTGCGCCCGCCGAACCACGCCACGATCTGCCGCCACTGCGACAGCGAGTAGAGGACGACGAGCGCCAGGCCGGCCCACGACGCGTACATCGCGTACTGATCGAGGCGCGCCGATACCGGAATCACGTCGGCCCAGCCGAGGATACGTACGGCCGCGGCGACGAAGACGATCGCCGTGCCGATCCAGGCGAGCCCGTTGAAGATGCGAGTCATGGCTACCCCCGCCACCGCTCGGTGTCCACCGACCGTGCGGTCAGGAACAGCCCGAATGTGATGAAGCTCACGTAGTACACGAGGTGCTTGGTGTCGAGGATCCCCTTGGTGAAGTCGTCGAGGTGATCCGTGATCGACAGGTAGTTGAGGACCTGCTGCGTCGTCGGCCCCATGAACGACGCGATCCAGTTGATCACCCACAGCATCAGGAACACGCCGAAGGTGATCATGCCGGCGACGATCTGGTTCTTCGTGAGGCTCGAGATGAGCAGGCCGAGCGAGACGAAGCAGCCGCCCATGAGCAGCAGACCCACGTAGGTGGTGACCACCGGCCGCCACTCGGGGTTGCCGAACACGAAGAGCACGCCGACGTGGATGAGGGTGACCGCCAGCATCGACGCGTAGAGCCCCATCGCCCCCAGGAACTTCCCGAGGATGATCTGCAGGTCGGTGAGCGGCGCCGTGAGCAGCAGCTCGATCGTGCCCGAGCGCTTCTCCTCCGAGTAGGTGCGCATCGTGACGAGCGGCAGCACGAACAGGAAGATCACGGTGGCGTTCAGGAACACCGGCCGGAGGAACTGCTCGTTGACGTTCACCGAGGGCCCGCCGCCGAATCCGCCCGCCTGCATGCTCTGGCGGTCGAAGTAGAGCAGCAGCGAGTAGTAGAAGAAGCCGAACATCAGCGAAAAGAAGCCGATGACCACGAAGGCGATCGGCGACGAGAAGTAGGCGCGCAGCTCCTTGCCGGCGATGGCGAGCACGTTACTCATGGCGCACCTCCGCCTGCGGCTCTGCTTGCTCGGAGGCCACCACGTCCGACGGCGCCGGCGCGTCGCTCTCCTGCGTGGTGAGCTTCAGGAAGACGTCCTCGAGGCTCATGCGCATCGGCCGCAGCTCCAGCAGCCCCCAGCCGCGTCCGACGATCGCCGCGGCGAGCTCGCGCCGCACGTCGCGGCCCGTCTCGCTTTCCACTTCGAGCCCGACGACGCTGTCGCGCGTGTCGGCGACGCTCACCCTGGTCACGCCGGCCAGGCCGGCGAGCGCCCCGCCGGCGTCGCTGCCCATCGCGTCCACCTGGACGTACATCGTTTCCGACCCGCGCAGGCGCGACGTGAGGTTGTCGGGCGTGTCCACCGCGACCACCTTGCCCTTGTTGATGATGACGACGCGGGTGCAGGTCTGGCTGACCTCGGGCAGGATGTGCGTGCTCAGCACCACCGTGTGGTCGCCGCGCAGATCCTTGATCAACTGTCGCGTCTCGTTGATCTGTTTCGGGTCGAGGCCGGCGGTCGGCTCGTCGAGGATCAGCACCTCGGGGTTGGCGAGCAGCGCCTGCGCGAGCCCGACCCGCTGCCGGTAGCCTTTCGAAAGCTTGGAGCAGTGGCGCTCCGCCATGTCGGCGATGCGCGTGCGCTCCATCGCGGCGCCGACGCGCGCCTTCCGCTCGCCGCGCGCCACGCCCTTGATGCGCGCGCAGAAATCGAGGTACTCGCGCACGGTCATGTCCGGGTAGAGCGGTGGCGTCTCGGGCAGGTAGCCGGTGCGCCGCTTCGCCTCGATCGGCTTGTCGAGCAGGCTGTAGCCGGCCACGACCGCCGTTCCCTCGGTGGGCGGCATGTAGCCGGTGAGCACACGCATGGTGGTGGTTTTGCCGGCGCCGTTCGGGCCCAGGAACCCGAGGATTTCTCCCTTGTCTACGGTGAAGCTGATGTCGTCGACGGCGGTGAAGGGCCCGTAGCGCTTCGTGAGGTGTTGGACCTCGATCACGTTGGGTGTCTCCGAAAGGGGGTTGTGACCCTGGTAAGGTCTTTAAGGCTAGCCGTTTACGGTCATGCGCAGCCAGGAATCGTATCCGATGCCCCGCGCCTGGGCAAGGCGGCTCAGCGACAGAGTTTGACGACGGACTCGGGCCGCTGGCCGGAGCCTGATACTATATATGAGCAGTTGTTCATATGTCTGTTCTAGAGCCATCCGACGTCGAGGACCTGACCGAGATCTTCCGGGTGCTCGGCGACCCGACGCGCGTCCGGATCCTCGACGTGCTGTCGCGGTCGGAGGTGTGCGTGCAGGACCTTGCCGGCTCGCTGCGCCTGTCCGAGTCCGCGGTCTCGCACCAGCTCCGGCTGCTGCGCGGGGCGCGGATCGTCCGTGCCCGCCGCGCCGGCCGGAACGTGTTCTACGCCCTCGACGACCACCACGTGCTCGCGCTGTTCGAACAGGGCCTCCGGCACGCGCAGGAAGGCCGCCGCGGAGGCGGCCGCTGATGGCCACGGCCCCGGTGACCTGTGCCGTCTGCGAGGTGCACGCCGAGGCGGTGTTCCGCGTCGAGGGGCTCGACTGCAACGACGAGGTGGTGATCCTCGAGCGTCGCCTCAAGCCGATTGCTGGCGTCGAGGCGATCTCGGCGGACGTGGTGGGGCAGCGGCTCCGTGTGAGCTACGACGCCGCCAAGCTCGACACGGCGACCATGGTGGACGCCGTCGCCGAAGCCGGGATGCGCATGTGGCTCGAGCACGAGGAGCCACGCGCGCTCGGCGCCGACGTCAGGGCGCGCTTCTGGCTCACTGCCGTCGCGGGTGCCGCCATTCTGGCCGGCATGGCCGCGTCGGCGCAGGGGCTGGCTGACGTTTCGGTGGCCGCCTACGTGGCCGGCGCCGTCGTGGGCGCCGTCTTCCCGGCCCGGCGGGCGCTCGGCGCGCTGCGGGCGCGCACGCTCGACATCAACGCGCTCATGGTGATTGCCGCGGCCGGCGCCGTCGCGATCGGCGAGTGGCGGGAAGGCGCGACCGTCGTCTTCCTCTTCGCGCTCGCGCAGTGGCTCGAGGCGCGCACGCTGGCCCGCGCGCGCGGTGCGATTCGCGCGCTCCTCGACCTGTCGCCGCGCGACGCGCTGGTACGGCGCCGTGGGGGCGAGCAGCGCGTGCCGATCGAGACCGTCGGCGCCGGCGAGATCGTCATCGTGCGCCCGGGCGACAAGGTTCCCGTGGACGGCGTGGTGTCGTCGGGGCACAGCGACGTCAACGAGGCGCCGATCACGGGAGAGTCGCTGCCGTCCGACAAGGGGCCGGGCAGCAGCGTCTACGCCGGCACCATCAACGGGCACGGGGCGCTCGAGCTCACGGTGACGCGCGTCGGCCGCGACACCCGCATGGCGCGCATCATTCACCTCGTGGAAGAGGCGCAGGCCCGGCGGGCGCCGATCCAGTCGTTCGTCGATCGCTTCGGGCGCATCTACACGCCGTCGGTGATCGTGGCCGCCGTGGCTCTCGCCATCGTGCCGCCGCTCCTTGGCGAACCCGCCCTGGTCTGGGTGTATCGCGCGCTCGTGCTGCTCGTCGTCTCGTGCCCGTGCGCGCTCGTGATCTCGACGCCGGTGTCGATTGTGGCGGCGGTGTCGGCCGCGGCCAGCCGTGGCGTGCTGGTGAAAGGCGGCGCGGCGCTCGAACGCCTGGCCACCGTGCGGGCGCTGGCGTTCGACAAGACGGGCACGCTGACGGCGGGCGAGCTCGGCGTCGCAGCCGTGGAGCCCGCGCCGGGATTCACGCGCGGCGCGGTGCTGGCGGCCGCGGCCGCGGTGGACGCGCACTCGAACCATCCGGTGGCCGTGGCGATCGTGGCGCAGGCCCGTCACGACGGCACCGCCGTGCCGGTTGCGCGCGGCGTTCGCGCGCGTCCTGGCCTGGGCGTGGAAGGCCAGCTCGATGGCCGGGCCGTGGCCGTCGGCAACGCACGGCTGATGGAGCTGCACGGCATCGGCATCCCGGTGGAAGCTCTCACGCCGGGCGGGGCCGGCGCGCGGGTATTCGTCGCGATCGAGGGACAGTTCGCGGGCGCGCTTTCGCTCGTCGATCGGCCGCGCGCGCACGCGCGCGACGCGCTCGACCTGCTGCGCCGCGCGGGCATCCGTCGCGTCGCGATGCTCACGGGCGACGAGGCTGGCGTGGCGAGCCGCGTGGCGGCCGAGGTTGGGGTGGACGAGTATCAGGCGGCGCTGCTGCCCGATCAGAAGCACGCGGCGATCAGTGCGCTGCGGGAGGCGTACGGGCCTGTGGCCATGGTGGGCGACGGCGTCAACGATGCGCCGGCGCTCGCGGCGGCCGACGTGGGCATCGCGATGGGCGCGGTGGGATCCGACGTGGCCATCGAAACCGCCGACGTAGCGCTGATGTCCGACGAGCTCCTGAAGCTGCCGTTCGCGCTGCGCCTGGCGCGCGCGACGCTGCGCAACGTGAAGACCAACGTCGCCGTGTCGCTCGCGCTCAAGGCGGTGTTTCTTGTCGCCGCGGTCACCGGCACCGCCACGCTGTGGATGGCCGTGCTCGCCGACACCGGGGCGTCGGTGATCGTCGTCGCGAACGCGCTGCGGCTCTTACGAGCGCGGTGAGACTAGCGCGCGCGCAGCTTCTGGTTTTCCGTGCAGACGTACTCGAGCACGTCGGTGTCCGGCAGCAGCAGCAGCGTGGTTTTGAAGCCGAACGGCCGTGTGTAGTACGTGGGATCGTCGAATGAGATCTCGAAGTCCACGTGGCCGAAGTCGCGGCGGCGAAAGCGCTCGGTGATGCGCATGCCTTCGCTGCGCGGATGCCCCGATGCGTCGAGCAAGGCCCTGGTGGTGATGCCGACTGTTTCGACCACCAGCGTATCGCCCTGCCACGAGCCCACGGAGTATCCCGTCCAGGTCGGATCGGGATCCTTGGGAAGGCTGCGGCCATCGGTATAGATCTGACGGAGAGGATCGCCGTTCCCTGGCACCACCACGATTTCGCCGGGTGCCTGGATCATCTTGAACGCCAGCAGCGATATCGTCGCGGGCAGGCTCCCGGGGAGGCAATAGGCGTTCGTAAACTCCCGGCCGCTGGCTCGGTGCTGCTTGAGAATGGCCGCCGCCTCGGGCCGCAGCGGTTCTTCCTCTGGCTTGAGCCCCCAGAACACGTTGACGAAGTGTTTCGTGACGTCGTTGTAATCGACCTGCAGTTCAGGAAACCCCGGTCCGAGGACGCGGACGAATTCCTCGACGGGCGTGCGTTCCGCCTGCCAGACGCCCGTCAGATCAGGCTTGCCGTCGAGCCGCGGGGCGGGCGCGGACAGGTTCGGCTTGCCGTCCGGGGTGCGAGGAATCCTGGGATCGCGATGGTTCAGCCATTGCGCGTCCACACACGTCACGGCGGCGAAGAGGAGTCCCAGGGCCGATGCAAGTCTCAACATGGGCGACCTCGGGGAAAGAGTTCCCTAATGTGGAAACGCGGAATGATAGCCCACCGAACAGGGGCCTGGGGGGACTGGCGGGAAGAAGCCTACGCCTTCCGGTTCGAGAAGAAATGCGACTGGACGAACGCGTGGATGGCAGCTTGCGATTCGTGCTCGAGTTTGACGAACTCGACGCCCATGCCGAGGCGCGGCACCGACCACGCGACGCGTGCTTCCGACTCCAGATCGAAGCGGCTGGTGGACAGGCGGAAGCGCACGCGGAGCACCGTGCCGTTGTCGAGCGGGCTCGTGGTGCGAATGGCCAGGCCGCCCTGGCTGATATTGAGCGTGACCGCCGACGAGATCGTGTTGGCGACGCGGTACGCCACCGGGATGCCCAGCGTGACGCGCGGGCTGCTGCGGCGGTTGTAGAGATCCGGGTAGAGGTGCGGCGAGAGCGACGGCAGGATGTGCTGCACCGCCGTGTACTCGTTGACGTAGCCCGCCACGCCGAGCGTCGTGAGCTCGCGCACCTCGGTGGCGTTGGCGATCGTGCCGCTGAACACCACGATCGTCGGCTTGTGCTTGCTGAGCTTCTGGAGGTCGCGCACCAGCTGCACGCCCTGACCCTGCGGCAGCCGCAGGTCGAGCGCGATGAGGTCCACGCGCTCGCCGTTCCGGCGCATCAGGCCCAGGAGCTCGGCGCCCGTACGAACCGTCAGGGTTTCGTGACCAGCCTGGGCGAGCGCGGCGCGGAACCGGTCGCGGACGAACGCCGTGTCGTCGGCCACGACCACGGTTTTCACCGCCTCCAGGGTTGCCGTGCTTGTCACGCTTCTTCTATCGGTGTGACCAGTCCAATCCGTTAGGGTTCGTTGCCGCCACCTCGTTGATCTCGATATAATCCTCCTTCCCGGGAAGTGGCGGATTCTATTGAGGATCTGGCGATATGGCGACGTGCCCTGACTGCGACTTTGAAGAGATCGACACCGACGACCTCGAAGAGGGCGATGCGCTGAGCTGTCCAGAGTGTGGGCGCAAGCTCGTCCTTGGCGAGGACGGGGACTTGAAAGTCGCCGACGGCGATGATGACCTCGACGACGACGACGAGGAAGACGAAGAAGAGGAAGAGGACGACGACGACGCGGATGACGATGACGACGTCGACGATCTCGACGAAGACGAGGAAGAGGAGAATCTCGACGAGTGAGCACGGCAGCTCGCGTGCCGCCGACAAGGACCAGCGGCTTCGCGAGTTGCTCTCCGGCTACTCATCGGCGATCGTCGCCTTCAGCGGGGGCGTCGACAGCGCATATTTGTCCGTAGTCGCCACGCAGGTCCTGGGCGCCGGTGCGCTCTGCGTCACCGCCGACAGCCCGAGCTATCCCGAACATCATCGGTCGCTGGCCCGCCAGGTGGCGCAGGCCTTCGCGCTGCGGCACGAAGTCGTGGCGACCGCGGAGCTCGAGCGTCCCGAGTACCGGGCCAACCCGGTGAACCGCTGCTACTACTGCAAGGACGAGCTCTACACCACGCTCACGGCGTTGGCCTCCTCACGCGCGATCGACGTCGTGCTCGATGGCAACAACGCCGACGATCGCGGCGACTACCGGCCCGGCCGCCAGGCCGCGCGCGAGCACGGCGTGCGCAGTCCGCTCGACGAGGTGGGGCTCACGAAGGCGGAGATTCGCGAGCTGTCGCGTGCCGCCGGCATGGCCACGTGGGACGAGCCTGCCTCGGCCTGCCTGTCGTCGCGCATCCCGTACGATCACGAAATCACAAACGAGAAGCTGCGGATGGTGGACCAGGCCGAGGACGCGCTGCGCGCGCTCGGCTTCCGCGTGTGCCGGGTGCGGCACCACGACACACTGGCGCGGCTGGAACTCGGACGCGACGAGATCGCGCGCGCGCTCGACGAGGCCGTGCGCGACGAGATCCTGCGAGCGCTGCGCGCCGTCGGGTATCGCCAGGTGGCCGTCGACCTTCAGGGGTATCGCATGGGCAGCCTGAATGAGGGCATCAAGCTCCGCCTGGTCTGATTTCGAGCCGCGCGCCACACCGCAGGCGGCGCGATTCTGGCCGGCCGCCCTGGCCGTCGCTTACGTCGCCGCGCACCTGTTCTTCCTGCCGCAGTCGCTGGAGGACATCGACTCCATCAACTTCGCGCTCGGCCTGCGCCACTTCGATCCGGCGCTGCATCAACCGCATCCGCCCGGCTACCCGCTCTACATTGGCCTGGGTCACCTGTCGCTGGCCGCGATCTCGTGGCTCGCGCCGTCGCTGCCCGCGATGCGCGTGGAGGCGGTGGCGCTGGCCGTGTGCTCGCTCGCCGGCGCGGCGCTCGCGATCGTCGCGGCGGTGATGTTCTACCGGGCGCTCGAGCGGGTGTTTCCCGGCGACGCCGTGCACGTCTCGCGCCGGCTCGCCCCCGGCGCGGTCGTGCTGCTCGCCACGGCGCCGCTCTTTTCGATCTCCGGCGTGCGGCCGCTCAGCGACATGCCCGGCCTGGCGCTCGCGCTGCTCGCGCAGGCGCTGATCGTCCGCGGTATCCGATCGCCGCGCTGGCTGATCGTCGGTGCCTTCGTGGCCGGACTCTCCGGCGGCATTCGCGTCCAGTCGGCAATCCTGACGGCACCGCTTCTGCTCGGTGTCGTGATCGGCGCCAGGGGCGGACACACGTGGACGCACCGGATGCTCGCCGTGGTGGCCGGTGCGGCCGGCGGCCTCGCGTGGGGCATTCCGCTGGTGATCCTCTCGGGAGGCGTAGAGGCCTATCTGAGCGCGCTCGGGTCGCAGGCCGGCGAGGACTTCGCGTGGGTGGACATGCTGTGGTCGAACCCCACGCCGCGACTGCTGGCCCTCGCGCTCTACCGCACGCTGGTGCTCCCGTGGGGCGACCCGCGCCTCGGCTTCGTCATGACTGGACTGGCGGCCATGGGCTTCGTCGTGGCGTGCGTCTGGGCGCGCCGCATGCTGGCCGTCGTCTGCCTGGCGTTCGTGCCGTACGCGATCTTCCACCTGTTGCTGCAGGAGACCGTGACGATCCGCTACGCGCTGCCGCTGCTGCCCCCCGTCGTGTGGCTGGCGGCGATGGCGATGGCCTCGCTGGTCAGCATGACGAGGCAGCTGGCGACGCCTATATTCGCGATCCTGTCCACGACCACCGCCGGGACGGCGGTGCTCGTGTCGATTCCGACGCTCGTGGATTACGGCATGCAGGCGCATCCCGCGTTCAGTGCGATCGACGACATGGCGACCGAGGCCGAGGCGGTCCCCCCGGCAGCCGTCTACTCGGACTATGCCGTCTACCGCGCGGTGCAGGCGGCGGCGCCCGGGTGGTTGAATCCGGTGCCGCCCGTGCGTCAGAAGGAATGGCTCGGGCCGGTGGAGTTCTTCCGCGGCGGCGACCCGCGGACCGTGTGGTTCCTTGGCGACCCGCGGCGGACCGACCTGGCGCTGTTCGACCCCGCCAGCGTCGGCACCGGCGAGCTGGTTCCGTGGCGGCCGTTGATGTATCCCGAGATGGGCGGCGTTCGGCCGGTGGGGTCGCTGTGGCACCGGCTGCATCCCCCGGGCTGGATGGTGGGGGAGGGATGGTCGCTCACGCCCGAAGCCGGCGGGCGCGTGCGCGCGTCGAGGACCGGCCTGGACCATCGCCCGATCGACGCCTACGTCCGGCGGCGGTCCGAGCCGGCCCGGTTCGTCATCGGCGGCTTCCACCTGGGGACGGCGGGGGCCCCCGACGCCGAGCTCACGGTCAGCATCGACGGCGTGCCCGTGGAGGCCTGGATCATCAAGGGCGACGCCGCGGGCCGGCCCTTCGTGCGGTTCGTGCGGTTGCCGCGTGGCGTGCCGGACGGGCCGGGGGTGTATGCCACCCTGCGGGTGACCGCGCGGTCGCTCGATCCGGGCCGGCCGGTCCCGGAGATCGCCATCCGGCAATTCGACCTGCAATCCGACGGCGTCCGGCCGCTCATGGCCTACGGCGACGGCTGGTACGAAGACGAATACTCGGCCGAGACCGGGCAACGATGGCGCTGGACGGGCGCCAGTGCGCAACTGCGGCTCGTCTCGTCACGAACGGTTGTGCTCCGCATCAGCGGCGAGTCGCCTCTGAGATATGTCGGCGTCGCACCCACCGTGCGCATTACCGCCGGCAGCCGGACGCTGGCCACGTTTCGACCCACCCACGACTTCACGCAGCGGGTCATGGTGCCCGCGGATGCGCTGATCGAGGCACACGGCGTGGTCACGATCGAAACCGATCGCACGTATCTGCCCGGTGCTGCCGAAGGCACCGGCGACACACGAAAGCTCGGCCTTCGCGTGTTCGAATGCCGCGCGGATCTGGAGTAAATGGCGTCTGCTGCCGATTGACAGGTAGATCGTCGAACGTTAAGCTCGGCAACGGCTGGAGGGTTTCGTTGATGAATGTGCGCGGTCGATACTCGTGGTTGACCACCATGGTCCTGCTGGCCGTGTTCGTTGCGGCCTGCGCCAAGAAGGTTCCACCGCCACCGCCGCCGCCGCCACCGGAGCCGCCGGCTGCACCCGCTCCGCCACCGCCGCCCCCACCGCCGCCCGCGCCCAAGCCGGCTCCGCCGCCGCCTCCGGCGCCGCTCAGCGAGGACGAGCTGTTCGCGCGCAAGTCGCTGGATCAGCTGAACGCGGAAATGCCGCTCGGCGACGTGAACTTCAACTACGACCAGTCCACGATTCGTGACGACCAGCGCGGCATCCTGCAGAAGAACGCCGACTGGATGCGCCGTTGGACGACGACGCGGGTGTCGGTCGAGGGGCACGCCGACGCGCGCGGTACCAACGAGTACAACCTCGCGCTGGGCGACCGGCGCGCACGGGCGGTCATGGACTATCTGGTGGGCCTCGGCATCGCGGCCGATCGCATGGTCGTGGTCAGCAAGGGCGAGGACGCGCCGGCCTGCGCCGAGATGACCGAAGCCTGCCACGAGCGCAACCGGCGCGGTCACTTCGTCATCACGGCCAAGTAGCAGCGCCAGTCGGGTTACTCAGCGCCCGCCGCGGGCAGGTAGACTCTGTGCGGGCAGGCCCCAGTGGGGTCTGCCCGCTTTTCGTTTTCTGCCCGTTTCGACCTGAGGAGACCTCATGAGCACCACCCGCGCGGCCCGGCTCGTTCGCGGCGCCCTGGCCCTGGTGTTTCTGGCCGCGAGCGGGACGTCGTGGGCGCAGGCGACGCTGCCCGGCGACGTGGCCGCCCGCATCGACGCCTCGGTGCAGGAGGTGCTGACACGCAGCGGCGCGCCGAGCGCCTCGGTCGCCATCGTCCAGGGCGGCACCCTCGTGTACGAGAAGGCCTACGGCAGCGCGCGCGTCGGCCCGCCGGCCGTGCCCGCCACGCCCGCCATGCGCTACAGCATCGGGTCGATCAGCAAGCAGTTCACGTCGGCGGCGCTGCTGCTGCTCGCGGAAGAGGGCAAGCTGTCGCTCGACGATCGCGTCGCCAAGTGGTTTCCCGAGCTGACACGCGCCAACGAGGTCACCATCCGCCAGCTGCTGTCGATGACGTCGGGCTACCAGGACTACTGGCCGCAGGACTACGTGATGCCGGACATGCTCAAGGACACCACGCCGGCCGCCATCATGAAGGGCTGGGCGCAGAAACCGCTCGACTTCGATCCGGGCACGCGCTGGCAGTACAGCAACACCAACTACGTCATCGCGGGCCAGATCGTGGAGCGCGTGGCGGGCCGGCCGCTGCTGGCGTTCCTGCGGGCCCGCGTGTTCTCGCCGCTGCGGATGGCGTCGGTCGTGGACACCGATCAGGCGCCGCTCGGTCCCGGTGATCCGATGCGCTACCTGCGCTACGCGCTGGCGCCGCCGCGCGAGGCACCCAAGGAAGGCAAGGGATGGATGTCGGCGGCCGGGGAGCTCGCCATGACGGCGTCCGACCTGGCGCGCTGGAACATCGCGGTGATGAACCGCGCCGTGCTGATGCCGTCGTCGTACCGCGAGCTCGAGCGCGAGGCGCTGCTGGTCAACGGCGCGCCCACCGGCTACGGTCTGGGCGTCAGCGTGGCGATGGTGGGCGGCCGCCGGCAGATCTCGCACGGCGGCGAAGTGTCGGGCTTCACGGCGCAGAACGAGGTCTACCCCGACGAGAAGGCGGCGATCGTCGTGCTGGTCAACATCGACGCGAACAACGCGTCCGGGGCGATCGCCCGTCGCATCGCGAACATGCTCTTCACCGCCACGGGTGAATCGAGCAGCGCCGTGGACCAGGCGCGTGGCATCTTCGCCGGCCTGCAGCGGGGCGAGGTCGATCGGGCCCTCTTCACGGCGAACATGAACGCGTACTTCACGCCGCAGGCGCTGAATGACTTCGCCTCGAGCCTGGCGCGGCTCGGCGCGCTGTCGTCGTTCTCACAGGCCGCACAGTCGCTCCGTGGCGGCATGGTGCTGCGGCGCTTCGCCATCGCGGCCGGCGGCCGCAACCTCGGTGTGACGGCGTTCTACATGCCGGACGGCAAGATCGAACAGTTCCTGGTCGCGCCGGCGGACTAGACGCAGGGGACGGACTAGACGTAGTTGCGGGTCTTCAGACCCGCCTCAGGGAACGGCACTTACCATGAGCGATCGGTGGCTGGCCGGTGATGCCTACGAGCGGTACATGGGCCGCTGGAGCCGGTCGCTGGCGCACCAGTTCCTCGAGTGGCTGCGCCCACCGGCCGCCGCGCAGTGGCTCGAGGTGGGCTGCGGGACCGGAGCCCTCACCACGGCGATCGTGTCGTCGTGCGATCCGCACTCGGTCGTGGCGTGCGATCCGTCCGAGCCCTTCATCGACCACGCCCGCCGCCATCTGGCCGATCCGCGGGTGACGTTCGTCGTGGGCGGCGCCGATGCGCTGCCGCCTCACGACGCGGGGTTCGACCTGGCGGTTTCGGCCCTCGTGCTCAACTTCCTGCCGGTGCCCGGCGAGGCG